>Ga0154020_10002239_pt1 | contig 23463 bp, 14 predicted proteins | sample Klosneuvirus_201_FD_109709 | JGI IMG/M metagenome (GOLD analysis project Ga0154020, IMG submission 109709) | Active sludge microbial communities from wastewater, Klosterneuburg, Austria - Klosneuvirus_20160825_MG | ecosystem: Engineered > WWTP > Aerobic digester > Activated sludge | place...
CGGGTACTGTGTCCTTGAACAACCTTACAGTTAATGGAATTTATAACCCATCAGTTACAACACTCACCGGCACAACTCATCTTCACCTTACAAACTGCACGTTCAATTCTCCGTTCTATCAGATTTTACCGCGCATTACATGCGGAACCGGAAATCAGTTTAACAATCTTTTTCTCGTTGATGTAACCGGTGATCAGCCAAGCTCTATCTCCGGCAATTTTAACCTGCTTGCAACCATTATCCGAAACGGAGACGGTAACCTCTCCATTGCTGGAGGAAATTTTATTGGTAATGCATTAATAGAAAATGAATCTTCTGCGGGCTCTTTACAATTATCTGATAACACCTTTAACCAATCGGTCACCTTCACACAAACAAATGGAACGCTGCAACCTTGCGCCAGCGGTACAAGTATTTTTCGTGGCCATATAATATTCAATACCGGAACAAGCGGAAGTGATTTTGTTGTCGGCAGCTCACCCTCGCAAGGAGTCATGCGTTTAGAAGGTGGCACCAATCAAAATATAAGCGCGACCGGAAACTCTAACATCATCATTCATCGCATGGAACTTGACAAAAGTGCAGGCGCCATGAATGTGAATACTCCGCTCGCTATTGCAACCTCCATCACTTTTACGCAAGGTATTATGCGCACCACCGATACTAATTTTATTCGCTTCCTCGATGGTGCTCTTGCTTTTGGAGCCTCCGCTCTCAGCCACATTGAAGGACCCGCCAGAAAGTTGGGTAATGATGCTTTCACTTTTCCAGTTGGTGATGGTGGCACGCTCCGGCCCATATCGATCTCGGCTCCATCATCCATTACAGATGAATTTACGGCTCGCTTTTTTCGTACCCTTCATCCATTTGGTGGAGTTGCAACCTATACCGCTCCACTACTTACAATAAGCGCCTGCGAATACTGGACACTTGATCACACTGCAGGTACAAGCAACGTCTTTGTAACGCTGGGTTGGCAGGCAGCTGAGTGCACAGGTCCTTACGTTACGGAGCCTACAACCTTAGAAGTTGCCCGTTGGAACGGGACACAGTGGGTAAGCCATGGACAAGGAAGTTTCACGGGTTCCAGCACTGCGGGTACTGTCACCTCCGCCATAGCGGTTTCATCTTTCAGTCCGTTTGCATTGGGGTCAACCGAACTTTCTAATCCACTTCCTATCACCTTATTGGATTTTAACGCTATCGTTGATACAAGTCAAGTCGTGCTTCATTGGCGCACCGCTTCCGAAATCAATAGCAGCTACTTTGCCGTGCAACGTAGTGCCACGGGCGATGAGTTTGAAACCATCGGGCAATTGACAGCAACACAGTTTTCGCAATCCGTGGTGCACTATACTTATGTTGATGAACGTCCATTGGCTGGAAAGTCATACTATCGGTTAAAGATGATCGATCTGGATGACACTACAGAATTTTCAAAAATTATCATCGTAAACTTCGATGAAAAGTTACTTCAGTTTTATCCTAACCCAACCACAGATTTCCTGCATTTGACGCAACCGCGAAGAATCAAGTTGTCTACATCGCTGGGCATTACCGTTTTGCAGTCTATGGAACGGGTAACGAAGTTAGCGTTGCCTCCTGATCTTGCTGCAGGCATATACCTGCTCCAAACCGATCAGGGCGAGATGTTCCGGATTATGATCGCTCGATAAACATCCATAAGCAAGACAATGTAAGACACTCACCACCCACCTTGCATTTGCCAAGCAAGGGTGGAATTTTACTCCACAATTCCGCGCAAGCGTCAAACTTGTGCTTTCACTGAAAAGGTTCGTGTTTCCATGAGCCAAATGCGGGGTGGTGTGTTGGCATGTGCGTGGCCGTATTGTTCAAATTACACAGACACTCAAGGACGAGGTGCGCACGGCCCGGATGAGCCTGCATGCGCATAGCTGTTTCGGCAAAGGCAGACTTACTCAATCTTCATAGAAAGTTATTTAGTCCCGATAGCTATCGGGAGGGAGGGAAGTGCGGCCTGACAATCCCGATGCTCCGATCGGGACAAGTTGTGTGTTGCTAGCTAAAAGCAATTCCATTTAACCAACATACTTATGCACTTACTGTAGCTTGTGAACTCCAGCGCTCATGATTAACCAGATAGCAAAAGTTATTTCCCATAAGCCACCTAGCATAAGTAGATACATACTCCATTCTCTACCAAATAGCTCCATAAAAAAGCCAAAGGAAAAAATGGTATATCCTATTACGCCCCAAAGTGATAACCACGATGGCGCAATATTATGCTTGTGTAAAGTCAAACACATAGGAATACTGCCAAGTCCTAAAATCAGCATGGCAAGAAAGTACCCATAGTCGCCAGAGATACGAACAGATGGTATTAAATTCAATACGATACTTGCAAGAGCAATGGACTCAAATACTCTGGTAAATAGGTACATGTTGCCAACCAATACATTGTATTGCTGCAATGTTTTTCTAAATAGTATGCCAATAAAGAGAACCATTAGTGAATTCGCAATAATGAATAAAGTCCCTGTATATCTTTCAGAATAACTTTCGCTCTCGAATAAGTGTCGTCCGAATCCATAGGCTAAAAATGCCAATAGAAAAAAAGAGCCAATGGCTCGGGCCTTGTATATTTTAAAGGAGTTACTAGTGTCTTTCATATTAAATAAATTTATGAATTGTGTTTCTTTGTTATTGAATGTCTTTCTATTACACACTCCGCATTTATTCTCACAGGCATAATAGGTACTACACTATTTAGGTTTATTTATTTACTGATCTGTGTTTGCACTTTCTGTTAATTGTTATCCATTGTTATTGCCACATTTCCTTTCTTGTGACCTTTCTCTACATAAGCGTGTGCCTCTGCCATTTGCGCGAGATCATAAGTTCTGTCAATAACCGGTCTCATCTTACCTGCTTCAATTAGTTCCTTCAGGAAAATGATGTCTTTCGCGGCATGGCTGATTACGCCCGTCAAAACTTTTCTACTACTTGTCTTAGAAATCCACAAACCCTGAACCATTTCCGGCATTCCTGCAGCACTTAAAATCATTGTTCCGTTTTTGCTTAATGACTTTAAGCTTCGCGAAACAGATATTGAATTAACCGTATCAAAAATCACATCATACCGCTCACCATTTTGAGTGAAATCCACTTTTGTGTAATCTATCACATAGTCAGCACCGATTGACTTTACTAAATCAATGTTTGACGTACTGCACACACCAGTAACCAAGGCTCCATAGGCTTTCGCCAATTGAACGGCCGCACTTCCAACTGCGCCTGAGGCACCAATTACAAGAACTTTTTGACCAGGCTTAATGGCTGCCTTTTTAATGAAATGCAACGCGGTAACTCCCCCAAAAGGAATGACAGCAGCTTCTTGATGTAAAATATTTCCGGGTTTCATAGCTATGGATCCATCTTCCGGTAGGCACAAGTATTCTGCATAGGCACCAAAGCGCATATCGATGTGACCAAATACCTGGTCACCTGCTTTGAAAAGTTTGACTTGCTTACCCACACTTTCCACTTCGCCAGAGAAAACACTCCCGAGAATATTAATTTTCGGCTTTAACAATCCAAAAATAAATCTAACTGCAAATGGGTCTGCCTTTCGCAATCGCACATCACCTGAATTGACAGCCGTAGCTTTAATGCGCAAAAGAATTTCATTGTCCTTGGGTGTAGGCTTTTCAACTTCGCTAAGGTGAAGTACCTCTGGTGGCCCGTATTGGGTGTAAATGATTGCTTTCATATGTTTATTTATTTAGGGGTTTCTTTTATAGTTAATTATTAAGAGATAAATGGCAATGATAAAATCATACGTCAAGCAGAAATAATCGTAATCGGGCGGGAGCAGATCAGGGCTACCAATCAATGGATAGACGCCATCCCACACTCCGTGCAGAAAATATCCGGCAACTAAAAAGTAGACATTCTTCCTAATTCCAAAATAGGCAAACAGCAGGAAGAACAATGTTTGCAAGAAACTGGCAATAGCCACCTCCAGGTTTGACCAGGTATAGCCTACGTAGAGGAAGGCAATGCCTGCTAGTATTAAACCGTAGATGGTATTTTTATCAAATCTCTTTAAAAAATGGAATATCAGGATGGTCGTTAAGCTTGATGATATTCCGATCAGGGTAGCGATCATTGTCTTAATAATTTAAATGGATGTTTATTTTGCTCTTTTGTTGACACAAATGTGCAGGGATTAAACCCATCATCATAGGTCAATAGCACGTCATAAAAGGACAACCTGTTACATTGAAGAATTATGACAATTGCCTCAATTTTGAATCATTAGTTTTGATTATTGGACTTAGGCACGACATTGCCTGTATGGGGAAACTATTTCAAAATTCGCTGAAGTTGCCGTGCACTTTTAAAGCCACATTGCGAAGCGATATAATCGATCGTGTAATCAGGATTATTGAGTAGCGTTTTTGCCATCTCCCTGCGAAGCTCAGTAAGATATTCAACAATCGTCAGCCCGGTAGATTCCTTAAACACCCGACTCAGATTTCTTGGGCTCATCGCTACCATTTCTGCCAAAGATTCAATGGAGTTTTCTTTCACCAGGTTATTGATAAGAAAATCCTGCACCTCGTGTATTTTGGGACTAATGTGATTTCTGAAATCCAGATAAATACTTTTCTGTGAATGTGATGGATCACGTCTATGGTATACTACCAGGCCCCGGGCTACTTTATGAACGAAATGAGGACCTTTCAGATTTTCCAGGATAGCAAGTGCGAGATCTATGCCTGCACTGATGCCCGCGCTCGTGTATATGTTATCGCTCTTCACATAAAGCATGTCAGCCTGCACTTTCGCCTTTGGAAAACGAGACTTCAGTTCATCAATTCGTCTCCAGTGTGAGGTGCATTCCCTGCCATCCAGCAAACCAGCTTCGCCTAAAAAAAAGGCGCCTGTACAGATCGAGCAGGTGTTTACCTTACTGTCAGCGCACTGCGCTATCCACTTAAAAAAACTCTTTTCATCGCCAAACTGGGTACTTCGTAAATAGTTATGGTCCGTACCAGGAATGAATACAAAGTCGCCCACCTTCAAGGTAGCCTCTTTATAATTTTTGATCGCGCCAAAAGCGATTCCCGCAGTGGATATATTTTCATTATGATAACTGTAAAATTCAATCGCTACATCAAGTCCCTGCGATTTGGCTTCTGTAAAAACCTGAACCGGGCCGGCAAGATCTAATAGCTCAACATTCGGAGGAACAATAAAGGCTACTTTTAACATACCGTTTCGTTGTTATAAAAACAAGTTAACGATAATGTTAATTAGTTTTTTAAAATTCTCTGTAATTGTCGTTCCGTTTTGAAGCCACACTTACTGGCAATTACTGACATGGTATTTTTGGGATTTTTAAGAAGGTTTTTGGCGATCGCCAATCGGATCTTGGTTACGTATTCATTAACGGTAATTCCTGTTGCTTCCTTAAACACGCGTGTCAGGTTTCTGGGACTTGTGCCGGCAATCGAGGACAATTCGGCAATAGTGGTTTCACCCTGAATATTTTTAATTAGATAGTCCTGAATTTCATGGATCTTGACATCAATATGATTTCTAAAATCAAGATAGGTGGTTTCCTGTCTTCGTTTTCCGTTTTTTCTATGATAAACAACAAGGCCTCTCGCCACCCGATGTGTAAAATGCGGACCGGCCAAATCCTCAAGGATAGACAGTGCCAGATCAATTCCTGCACTAATTCCCGCACTTGTGCAGATGTAACTATTTTTAACATATAATACATTTGCCAGCACCTTTGTTTTAGGAAATTGAAGTTGAAGTTCGTTTACTCTTCTCCAGTGGGTAGTACATTCCATGTCATTTAATAACCCGGCTTCACCTAATGCAAAAGCTCCATTACAAACAGAACATACTTGTATGTTTCTTTGGGCACATTCTTTCAGCCATTTAAAGAATTTCCTTTCCTTTCTGAAAGCGAGGCTCCTGATATAATTTTGATCCATTCCTGGGATGAAAACAAAATCCCCCTCCTTTAACTTAGCTTTTGTGAAGTTCGGAAGTTTTCCAAACCCTAGTCCGCAAGTAGAAACTGGCTCTTCCTGGTAATTGAAAAATTCAATATCTATTTCATAGCCATAAAATTTAGCTTCCGTAAATACCTGAACAGGGCCAGCTAAATCCAATAACTCAACAGTGGGCGGAATAATAAAGGCAACTTTTTTCATGAATCAACAAGGATTAATATTTTTAAAAGAATGATAAAGGTTTAAAGAAGTAATTCTAGATTATCGATGATTGATCACAACCCACAATTACATGATCATAAGATGGGTGCCTTGGTATTCGGCACTGGGTTTTGATTATTACACCGACATGGCAGATGATTTTCGTAACAGTCGCATGATGCCTCTTTCTTCATCGCTTTACTGGCGCATCTCCAACAAGGACGCACGGTTGTAGTTGTTATCGGCAATTGAAGAAGATCGGCACCGGCCTGTGTTCTCTCGTCCGCGCTGCTTGCCAATAATACCACCTCATTTTTATAATCAAACATGATGTCACCAACGGGTTTGAATCCAGCCTTTATTATTCCATTGAAGGAACTTTGATTTTCAGGAGCTGAGATAATCCAAATCCGCTTACTGTTTTTTATTTCTGCATAGAGGATCGTGCGCAGTAATTGTACATAATAGCCTCTTCCGCGATAGGGCTCCAGGGTTCTAAAATTCCACAAATAAGCGTCTCCTGTTGGCAATTCAATCTCCTTTGATAACTCTCCGATTCGAGCGGTTCTTCTACCCAGCCACCCGAAAGAAACAGGTTCGTCTTCAAACCTCGCCACCCAAGCTTCATTTCCTTCTCGAAATCTTCTCTCAATATTTTCCGTATCAAGCTTCATCAAGGATGCCAAGGCGGTAACATCGAATTCCTTTTTTATTGTTAGGTTACTCGTCTCTTTTGGAGTTGCATACTCATCTCCATGCCAAAATGTAAAAAGTGCCATGAATAGAATATTTAAATTAATGACGTTGTTTTTTTTATATAAGTCATGTGTCAATTTCTATTAGTTTATTTGATCTTTATTCCAATCCCAAATTCCAATGCCGTGTCACGAAGTGTACCCTGCACATTTTCGATGTTCGTGCCATTTGTTAGCCATGGACTGAGGGGGAGATAAAAACGACACGTGAAGAAATACTTTTTCCAGCCTCTTTTTAAACTGTACATCATACCATAGTCAGGACTAACTGCACTAATGGAAGTGCTCACCTTATTAAAATTTGGGTTGTCAAGCGTTTCCTTAAAAGTCGTATACTTTATACCAGCCAAAAGCAAGAACGTATGCGAAAGCTTTTTGGAGTATAGGGTAGTACCAGCGCCAAATTTTTGATTCAAAGAATAGTTGTAATCCGTTTTTATATAGTTAAAATTTCTTTGTGTTATATTATTAATGTTAAAGGATGAATGCGAGGCAAAGGCCAATCGCTTAGTCGGATTCCATTGCACCAGATTGGAGATCAGAAAGTCTGTTCCAAAATTAGTATGGATGCCAATACCTGGCTCAATGGATAACTTTGGCACAAGAGAATAATTAGAGGCCGGGTTATTTTGAGAATAACTGGAAGCGATGGCACCAAATAAAAGGGCGATCGATAAATAGGTTTTAAGTTTCATATCCATAATGGTTTTAAGACGTTTGAAGATTATCTGTTTTGAAAGTAGTAGTTGAGACACTTGATGATATTTGGATTCTTTGATCCCACATGATCAAGATTTTTTTCACGGTTCGTGGATAATTTAATATCGGTATAGTTATCTCGCAGCGTTTGATAGAATGCTTCGAAGGGGGCTTGCATTCTTCCAGAGTTTTCCGCCTCACCAATACCCAAGAATACTAATTGCTGTTTGTCTTTGTTATTGTCGCGGCTATCTTTTTCCAATTGCAATGTGACTTCATTATCAAACCAAATAGAGGGGCTCAGCAAGAGGTAATTACCAAACAGAGTATTATTAACACTAAAAACACAGGCTCCAAATAATCCGCCATACGAATGGCCCAGAATAACACGGCCACTTCGTGTGGTGTCCACATTAAAATCCTGTTCTATCCGGGGTATTACCTGATGTTCAATAAAATCTAAAAATTGAGCACCACCACCTGTCGTAGAACTGACTTGGGTTGGTGTGTAATCTATACTTCGATCCTGACCATAGCCAATGCTGACTACTACTACGTTGGCAACTCCATATTGATCAGAAATTTCCTTGCAATGACGAGCCACGAAATCAAAATTTTCCTCACCATCGAGTACGTAGAGGGTAGCATTCTTTTCCACCGAGGAATTGTAATCTTGGGGTAAGGCCACTTTAATCTCGTACGAGGCTCCGTTTGAAGCAGCTTGAAGAGTGAAATTCCTGGTAAGACTGGGATTGAATTCTTCTTTGCTGCACGATCCTAACAGAATTACTATAAGTGCACCAACCAGGGTGCCCAAGATTAGAGTTAGTACTTTTTGTTTTTTCATAATGTTGTTTTGTTTTGATTTTTATTTTCTTTTTGATGAAACAAATGTCAGGCTCCTGGCACTATTGGCCTAGGTCAACAATGCGTCATAAGAGGACAAATTAGAAAGGCAGAAGTGGGAAGTAGAATGGCAGGCTTTGGATCCCGATAGCTATCGGGAGGAAGGGAAGTGCGGCCTGCCAATCCCGATGCTTTGATCGGGACAAGTTGTGTGTTACTGTTGCGTAGGAAAATGCAATAGGGATACTTGCCTGCGTGCCTACTTCGGCAGGCAGGGAAGCGGAAAGCCTCCCGACAATTAGTCGGGATAAACTCAGTGTGTGAGCAGGAGTGAGGTCGGACTTGAAGTGAATAGCCCGGGCCGAAGGCATTGCCCTATCAAGCTTCCAAGTTATTCAATCTCCAAATTTCAACAGATTTTTCTTTTAGGACTGCATCAAATCCCTAGTGAACCAATTAAAGGTTATAGCCCGCAACTCAATGCTGGACCAAACCATTCAATAATGACTTAAATCATTCGTCAGGTTAATCAAACTCATTATTTTTTTTTGTTGTAAACATAAATTTGTAGTGGTAATTACAACGCAGTCAAACGCAGTCAGCAATACAATGTGAAAAATTAAGCAAATACTACTTTTGGTTGCGCAGCCATTTTATTACTGGGTTGCAGTTTAAGAGTAGCAACTACATTTACCCCAATACAATTTTATATACAAAATTGACTGTAGTGGTAGAGTTTGAATAGCGATTAGTAATAAGAAAAAGTAGAATTCGATAGATCATAATCCAGTTGTTTTTATAAAATCAGTATGAAATACGTTTTATCGCTTATTATTCTTATCCATGGGCTTATTCATCTAATGGGCTTTATGAAGGGATTTGGTCTGGGAAACATTACACAGTTAACAAAGGAAATTGCCAAGCCCATTGGAATTTTATGGTTAACTACTAGCATTTTACTTATAGCTGGGGCGGTATTGTTTCTGATGCAGAAGGACTACTGGCCACTACTTGTATTTACCTCAATTATCATTTCTCAGGTACTTATTATTCTGGTTTGGACAGAGGCAAAATTTGGAACAATGCTTAATGGTCTACTTTTAGTAATCGCCATATTTGGTTGGTCTGGTCAAATGTTTGAGTTAAAATTTGAAAAGGATGTAAAAACGCAACTTGATAAATCAGCGAAAATTAAAACTGATTTACTTACCGAAGTGGATATTGAGTCATTGCCCGCTCCTGTGAAAAGATACATCAGATATTCTGGCTCCCTAAATCAACCCAAGGTAAAAAATGTAAGGATTGTATTTGATGGAAAAATGAGAGGAAAGGGGAATGATTGGTTCGATTTTACTTCAATGCAGTACAATTTTTTTATCGATCCATCCAGACATTTTTTTATGAAAGCCCGAATGTTTGGTGTCTCTATTCTGGGCTATCACGCGTATCAGAATGAAAAGGCTAGCATGAATATTAAGTTGCTTGGATTGATTCCAGTTTCCCGGGCTTCTGGTCAGGAAATGGATAAGTCGGAAACAGTCACATTTTTTAATGACATGTGCATACTTATTCCGGCAGCATTAATTGACAAAAGAATAGGATGGGAGCCAATTGATGCCAACTCGGCTAAAGCCACTTTTACAAATGGAGCGAACGCTATTACCGCAATACTCTATTTTAATCAAGAGGGTCAACTGATCAACTTCATATCAGACGATCGTTATGATGTGAACGAAATGAAACAATATCGATTTTCAACTCCTATGGGTAATTATAAATTTATTGGAGGAAGAAATTTAGCTACTTATGGAGAAGCCATTTGGCATTACCCGGATGGGGATTTTGCCTATGGAAAATTCTATCTGAAGGACATTCAGCATAATGTGAACCTGTATCATGGGGAATGGCACATGGAAGAATGGAAATAAATGACAAAGTATAAAATTCAAAAATTTCCTCATACGAGAATTGCTACTATCGATACTAGTGAGGTAGGGAAGCAAAAACATCACTTAGCAGCATTGATTGAAGTTGATGTAACAAAAAGTCTCGAAGAAATTAAGGCCTTCTTTACCATTCATTTTTATCGATGTTTTCACACCCAGCTTCTATAGCTGAATTGATTTCTTGAACATCATTTGGATTTAAGCTTCCAGCAAATTGAAGTAGCCCACTATGCTGGCTGCTTTTAGTTCTTTTTAATAATGCTTTTATATAGGAAATCACTTTGTCCTGCTGCTCCTTGCTTAGCAGGTCAAGACCTTTAAGAAATTCATTTTCGAAGGTTTTTGAGCTCATTTTGTTAAAAATTACTCCTAAAGATACACTTTTGAAGTCATTTTAGTTTCAAAAAGCGCATCCCATATGGCAGGTATGAGACGGCCATATCAGCAATATTTGACAAATCTCACTCGTTTCTAAGCTATTTAAGATAACGCGAATTATGTAACTGGTGCCAACCAGTTAATATCCAACATTGTTATATAATGTGCTTGCGTTATGTTAATTAGCTTAGGTATCCGGGCTTACACAATCTTCATAGAAAGTTTTTTAAGCGTTGGCATTTCAGTACCCAAATTTTTTCACTTACGATAGGCTGGGGCAGCGACACTCTTTGGCGAGCTTTGGTAGTGGGAGGGAATGCGCGGCTTGACAATGTGTGTTGATGCTGCGCTGGCAAATGCAATAGGGATAGTAGCGGAAAGCACGAAGTGTATTGGCAGGAGCGCGGCCGGACTTGCAGCGAATAGCCCGGGCCGGGTTTTGACTTTTTGCATTCTTCCTCTATTTCCCTAGAGTCTTATAAAAATCTTTGTAACGCTTCTCTGTATCATCAATCAGGTCAATAAATGTTTTGACCTTAAATTGGCTTCCTCGGTACTTCTTTTTTCGCTCTAATTCAGTGTTAATAGTTTTGCCAACCAGGTAGCATTCAAAACTTTTTCCTGTATACTTCTGCTCAATAATAGACAGGTAGTTTTCAAGCTGATTTAGGTCCTCAATTTCCAATGAATGGGACGGTCTTTTTAATTCAACAATAATTAATTTATCACCCACACTACCGCATACAAAATCAGGCCTTTTCTTTTCGTTGCCTTTGTTTTTCTTAACAACATCATCCCCAACAATTTTTCTCAGCGTTTCATTGCTGTGCATAAGCCAATATCGTTCATCGATGATCCACATCGCTCTTTCCAAGATTCGATGAATTGAATCATCTCCTCTTATTTCATAGGTCTTATCATCGAGAATACGGTTTTTGAAAAGTTCTAATGTTTGAATCCTCTCTATTACCTGACTTGAAATGCAGGTAAGCTGTTTGAGAGACCATGATTTGAGTAATTCGGCAAGATCTTCTACTGCGCGGGCACCTTGCTTTGGTAAGTGTTGAGCAACATCAACAAATGCTTGTCGGAATCCAGCGTCTGTTTTAGAAAGTAACTCAGAAATCTCTTTCAATATATCAGCTATATCTGAGTAGCTGCTTTCTTCCCATTTTGTGACATCTAATTGCTGTAAGACTTTCCGAACAAGTTCAGGATACCCCTTCGTTAGTTTCTTGATCTGACTTACCGAAACGTCATTCCCCTTTGTGGTCAACTCCTTAACAATCTCATTCTTCGTTTTCCATCCCAAATAAGGGATTAGTTTTGATTGAATGATTTCGACAATTTTTTCCCACTGTTCCTGGTTATTAATATTGAAAGAGGCTTTACCGCCTGGCCACCATTTATAAAGCGTAATTCTTTTTTCGTCACTCTCCTGAGGAATGGTGACTTGGGCAAATGTATTGCCCATAACTTTTTCAATTTTCTTAATAAACTCTGGAGCAAATTTCTTATTTCCACATGTCACACACACTCGCGCGGTGAGCTTATTCTCGGCAGAGCACTTTTGGCATAGCTTAAAATCATCTTTACTTTTCTTCTTAGCAGGAGATTTCTTTTTAGTGGTTGCCTTTTTTGCTCTAGCCATGATTTCTAAAGTTTAAGTTTAGAATACTTTACTTCCAATGCCCTTTAATGTACTTCGATTGTTCTTTACCGGATAGGGGTACGCTGCTGGCATTGAGGCGTACATAAAACTCTTCAATACTGTTCTTTTCTTTGTTGACCAGAAAAACTTCTTCGGGTGCTTTTTCTTTTATCTCTACTTTGGCGACAAGTTTTCCATCGATGGGTTCGAGTGTGAGATGAACAAGGCGATGAATTTCTCTTCCAAAATTATTGGAGATCAGGTTATCAAATGCCTTGTTGAAGTTATCGCGTGGGTCTCCTTTGCTACCGAGTACTTTTAAATCATCTTCAAGGCCGTGGATTTGTCCTTCATCAGTTACTCCAATGAGCAAGGTGCCGCCTTCTGAATTTAGAAAGGCTGCAATGGTTTTGAGTACGCTGTGTTCTATGTGAGGTTTGCGGGCATTCTCTTTTAGATCATAACAAAGTGTGCTCTTAAACTCAAGATTTTTGTTTTCGCCTTTATTTATATGCTCTAACAAACTGGTGTTAGTAGGAGAGCTAGCCTTTTGAAATTGTGGGGCAAGGTCTTTAAAATATTTAATTGTTAAATCCTTTTTCCCTTTATCAACAACTGGAAAAGTACTTAGGATGTAAAGATACTCAGCTTCATTCAATTCATAGAGGTGAGCAATAATCGCATCAAGTTCAGCTCTTAACTTATTTCTTTCAAGTTCTTCATGAATTGCAACATTTGCGGCCCAGTTAGTACCCATAGACTCCAGCCATAAATCAGCAAACTCCTCCGTAGTACAAATTAGTCTTGCAGCCTTCTCAATAATCGGTTTATACCATTTGTCGCTAGATAAAAGTCTTGGTATGTGGAGTTGATAAATGTAAAACATATTTATGTTAGTAGCCACCATTTGCCGAATACAATAATCTACAGGGTAGCTATTAAGAAAACCGGCCAATAGTAATTTGTTGCTATTGCTAATAAAATCTTCCTTTTCTCTTGTTGTGTTCACAAGTAGAGAATTTCCGCAGAAAATGTTTTTAGGCAGCACTGTGGCAATAAGGCCTCTTTCATTTGCGCTTCCACCAATTGCACGCATACCGATTCGGTAATCCTGATATTCAAGTTTTTGGCCGGTGTCTTTTCCGAAAGCTCCTGCAATTGCTGATCTGCCTTGTTTTTCATCTATCCAATATTGTTCATTACTAAACTGATCATTGAATTGATGAATCATTTTACCTTCAAATAGTCTAAGGCTTCCTTTGCTAAATTTTGTCTGAAACAATTTACTGTCCCCCGTCATATCAAATTCCCTATTCAGCGCTAGCTTAAAAGAACCTTCAACAAATTTACCTAGGCTAGGAAAAGAAACGATTCTCTTGGCAATGTCTAAATCTATTTGTTCTTTGAATTCCAGAATAGACAAAGAATCAGGAGCAAATTCTTTAATGACTTTTATTGGTATTTTTAGTTTTGAGTCTTCACTTGAAAGGAAACTCTCTAAGTCGGTTGGGTGAACTGCCTCATGAACATATATTCTAAAGCTGGTTGTAATGTAGTCCTTTGGTTTATCCTTTTTGTAGGTCAAGAGACAAAACTTGAAATTGTGCATTACACCTTCAAAAATATTTCTCTCATTCGACATGCTAATGAGATTAATAACTTGTGAATGATCTAATAGTAATTCTCTAATTTTTTTGGTTCCTAAATCCGTATAAATCCCACTTGGTATGACAATGCCACAATAGCCGTCCTTCTTTAGAAGATTATGACATTGCTCAACAAATAGCTTGTAGAGATTTATATCAGATCCTGCTTTCTTACCATTTATAAGTGATATTTGATTTGAGTACTGTTTAGCACTCCTATAATATTCGCTTTGATGAGGATAATCACTTAGATATTTTAGATATAATTGACATATCTCTGGCCGCTTTAGGAGTTCGTTTTTTTCCTTTTCGAACACCTTTATTGATTGGATATTCTTCTTTACTGTTTTTGAAAATGGAGCAAAAAATTCCTTGTCTTGAGGTTTAAATATTTCCCAAGGAGGATTTGTGATAATGGCATCGAAACCATCTTTTTTTCTAAAGATTTCAGAAAATTCATAACCCCAATGAAAAGGAGTTAGTGGCTTAATATCCTTTACTGTTATTGGACGCTTTAGAGATTTGCCAATTTTCTTCTTTTTATCATCCCATGTATGTTGCTCATACTTTATGCCCAGATTATGAAACTCCTGTCCGAGTATTAGATTCAAGGTTTGATTAGCTTCTGTTTCTAACCGGTCAATCGCTTCCTTTTTAGATTGCAATACTTCTCTATCACCTTCAAAAGATTTAAAGGCGCGAATGGCAGCTTCACGTTCCTGAATTAGTTGGCTATAACTCTTCTTAAACATGTCGCTCCCTTGGTGCTTGTTATAAATATTCTCATCCACACGCATGAGACCAATAAGGCTGTTGCCACACATAATGTTAAAATCAATATTAGGCAATGGTTCTAAGTCATCTACCTTTTGTGCGCTCGCCACCAAAGCAAGAAAGAGACGAAGCTTGGCGATCTCTGAAGCCTCTTCCATAATATCAACACCGTACAGGTTGTTGGTGATGATCTGCTTTTTAATGTAATAGTTTACGCTGGGATGGTTGGCTTCAATATCGTCCAGCCAGGCTTTTAGCTTTTTGTCTCCTAAGAATTTAATCTTACCAAGTATTGCAGCGTAAACATTAATCAATGTTTTCATGGCTGCTACCAGAAAAGCTCCTGAACCACAGGCAGGATCAAGTAATGATAGGTTAGGCAAAACTGCATTCTCGTTTACCACCAGCTTGCGGCAAATGTCTGCATCTAAGTCAATAAGTAAATCCTCTATGCGTTCGTAATGCTTCCGTTTCCCTTCCGCTTTGTTCTTGGCAGAGAGGGGAGTGGCCTTACTTAAATACGCTGAAGAACTTTTGATCTTTTCTATGGTTTCATCATGCTCTCCGGTATCAGGGCCATTGATGGCATCCAGTATTAGTTTGTAAACAGTTTGCTCGCACAGGTATTCTGTAATTTCCGTTCTTGTATAGTAAGCACCAAAGGCTTTCTGGTTAATATACTTTTCAAAGATGTAACCCAGCACATCGGGGTTCAATTCATTGTCTTGTCCGCCTGGTGTATCGTTCAGGTTCCAACTGTAGTCTTTAAATAACTTCAACAGGTTTTCGAAGGCAACATCATTGATTTTAATTTTGCCGTTGTACTTCTTCTCAATCTTGTGTTGAAGAAAAAGTCCGCCATTCAAATACTTGACCTTACCTATCAACTTATTGGTTTCTGCGGAACGGTTTTTTTCTTCTTTCGCAAAGCCTTCGAAGAATAGTTTTTTCAGAAATACTTCGTAGTACTTGTTCTTGCCTAAGTTCTTCTTGCTGTATTCTAACTTAGCTGAGAGGTAGTCTGAATTGCCATCATCCAAAAAGAACTTGCGTTGCAAGAAGTAGATGAACATTAAGCGGTTCAGGATTACCGAAGCATACCACTTACGGTCGTTTTCATCGGTTATGCCTTCAATGAATTCAAGGAACCCATTAAACTCTTCCTGATAACTCTTGTAGAACTTTTTGGTAACGACTTCTACATCCAAGGCCGCTTTCATTCGGCTGGCTACCTCGGCAATGGGTATGTTACCTTTATTATCAAAATCACTAAGGTCAACTACCAGAGAGGAAAGTTTTCCAATAAATAAATCGCCCGGCTGGCCACGCATGTAGAAGTGATCGCGCGGCATCATTTTCTTGTCTTGCTTTTTCTCCCAATGCCAAATGCTTTGGCTTCTGTCCTTGTCTACAAAAATGCATACGTTCTCATAGTTTAGTTCACGAATGTATTTTGATATCTCCTTTCGTTGTGCCGAATCAGGTAACTCGCCATTGGCAAGGGTAATTTCGTACACAACCGCCCCGGATAGTTCAGCTATTTGTTTTCTGTTAAAATTTATCTCTTTAACTATTTCCGTTTTAGCCTGCGTTGATTTAGGACTGCTCCATCCGAGTTCCTCGCGAAACAGTTCTCCAAACTCAAAGTTTTGAAGGGCAATTCGGGTTTTCTCTATATCAAGCTTTTTGGACATTGCGTCAATTGTTTTTTAAACCCATAGAACAAATAATCTGAGGCTCGCGCTTGGTGTCTGGCTCATCGGAATGAATGCATAAACGATCTTCTTCGCGAAGTGATACTACCAAATTAGCAAGAGAGTTATCATCCGCACCGGCTTTTAGTTGCCTGCCAATAATTTCCTTAGCAGCTTCTTTCAGCGGAAAGCGATAAATATCATCGATAGCCCGGCTTAGTTCATCTGTAACGAACAAGGTATTTTTATACTCCTCATAATATCGTTTCAAGTGCATGTAAATTCTGTAGCGCACACTTGTTTGTCTTCCCAACTGACCACCTACATTGCTTTCAATGTCTTTAATGTAATCAAGGGCTTTGCCTAATAACGCGTGATGGTTGTCTAGTTTCTCAAGTGCTTTAGTAGTGGGGCCGCAATGAGATGCTTTGAGTATAGTAAGCTGAGACTGGGTAATAATTTCTCCGTTGTTATCGACCCAGGCCAAAAGATCATTGTCCTCCGCTGTTCTCGAGTAAACCACTATGCCTTCTTTTAGTGGATCATCTTCATTCTGCTTCGTGGCATATACCACATTGGGCATATCGGGAATGGTTTTCAGTAAAGAAGGATCATTGTCGGTTGCGTTTTTCCAGATTTGATAAGCATAAGACGCTAAGTCTACTTCGCCATCATCTTCTTCATCGAGAATGCCAGACTGTTCACTATAGAGTGCTTCCAATTGGCTTCTTATCTTTTGATTGTCGAAGAAAATTTCATCAGGCGAACTTAAGACTTCATCGCTTTGCTCAAGTCTGGTTTTTAAACGGCTTCGCAGCTGAATAATTTTTTCAATGCCATCTTCCGGCAGGAAGGAGTAGCAATAAATTTTCTCAGCCTTCTGTCCAATTCGATCGACACGGCCTGCTCGCTGTATTAATCGAATGATTGCCCAAGGCAAATCGTAGTTGACAATGATGTGAGAGTCTTGCAGATTCTGGCCTTCGCTTAAGACATCAGTACTCACTAACACACGAATTTCCTTGTCAGGTGCAACTTCATTACGCTTATCATTACTTACAGGGCTAAAGCGATAGGCGTATGCGGTAGGGTCCTCCGCATCACCCGTTACACAATCGATTTGTTTAACACCTCGTTTCTTTAGTTGCTCCGTCAGGTAATAGGCAGTATCAGCAAACTGGGTAAAGATTAAAACCTTTTCCTTACTATGCTTCTTTTGAACCAAATTGTCCAAAGCATTCAACTGCCTGTCTTGCTCAGCACTCCAATTCTTCCCGAGTAATGATATCTTCAATAATTCACGACTATCAGAAAGCAAAGCCGCTTTCAACTTAGCAGTGAATAAATGACTTCCAATCCAATCAAATCGGTTGTGGTATTTTTTATTCAGTATATCGTAAATTTTTCCGGCCTGACTCAGGTAATCTTCTTCCTTTTGCAGAAGACCCATGCCGTTCGGATTTTCTTCCATGCTTTCCTGATCCTGGTCTTCCAGATAATCATCGAGCATGGCTACATCTTGTTTCCCTATTGGGAATGCCAGCTTGTTCTCTATAGCATAGATGAAAAGGAAGTTACGAAGAATATGTCTTCCGAGAGAAAGAAGGAAGGCATGGCCACTACTTTCGAGTCGTTTGAAAAGATTCGTTCGCGCAAATCCTTTTAGTCGTGCACCGGCACGACCTAAGTTCGCTTGTATAGTAAGCTCTTCGTTTGTGGCAATTGGTTCTGGAAGTTTCTCCTGATAAATCTCCTGCCCAAGTCCGTAGCGGGGAAGGTTTAGTTTATTGATAATCTCAACAACAGCATCACTGTAAAGTTTAGCGTATTGATCATTCGGGTCGTTTATATCAAAATGATACTGCGCCTTTTTAGGAATACGATCCGGGAAGTAGGAGCGACTACCGTCAGCAAAGGTTAAAAATTTTCTACCAGAAGTAGTATCTGCTTCCGTGTAGTATTGCTTAATAAAGCTTCTGGTTCTGCGAACAAGATAGAGCCTCATTAATTCGCGCCAGTCGTCAGGATAATGACTTTTCTCAAATGCAGCGATACTTCTTATTGGCGTTTGGAATTTACCTTCGAATAGAATTTTACCACCAACACTTTCAACGAACTGTTCCGGTGCAATCCCTAAGTCCGCATCCTCAGGTAGAAATAGACGAAGCTGGTTTGAAAGATCGATGTAACTCTTATTAAAAGGAGTTGCCGAAAGCAAAATTACCTTGCTATCATTCAGGTGGATGTATTCTTGAATTGATTTGAAACGTTTGCCTTCTCTATTTCTCAGGTTGTGACTTTCATCGATAATAACCAAGCGATATCGTCTCATCTTTGGCAAAAGATTCTGCACTTGAGATATTGGGATGACCTTTGCCCTTAATTGATACTTGTGTACATAGTCCTCCCACATGTGCATGAGGTTCTTCGGGCAGATGATGAGTGTCTCCAGATAAAAATCATCTTCAAATACCTTTGCCAGTGCAGTCGCGGTAATAGTCTTACCCAGTCCAACCACATCGCCAATGATTACGCCACCGCGTTTATTCAAATGATGCGCAGCAACTTGAACCGCCTTTTGTTGAAACTCTAAAAGTTGCCGTTCGAAAACTTTTGAAAGCTTGAATTCAGAAATGCCGGATCGAGCTTCACGGCTAAGATGGTAAGCCATCTTTAAGTAGATGTGAAATGGTTCAAGAAGTTTATCGGCAGCCCAACTTGTATCAATGATTTCTGCCAGCTCTAAGGAAATGTCAATACAAAATTTATCGTCCCAACGATCGTTGAACCATTTAGAGAGTTTGTTACTGGCGTCTTTATCCAGCACATCAACATTAAGCTCTCCCTGAAGAGATAGACCTGAAAGTGTAAGATTACTGCTGCCCACATACCCAATGATCGGATTGATCTTGTCGTCCCGAAAGCATAAATACAACTTGGCGTGAAGAGAATGGCGTAAGAAAAGCTTAACAACGACTTTACCTTTCCTAATTTGATCAGATAATCTGCGAAGGCCTCTTTCATCGTCCTCAGTTGGAATACCGATAGTGAGTTGGTCTTTGAATTCCTGAGCAAGCCTTTTCTTAATAAGTATTACGGTCTGGTTGTCAATAGGCTGTGCCTCAATCCGTGCAAAATATTCGCGGATAAGCTCTTGCGGATGCTTTTGCATTCCAACCAAAAGGCGGCATCGGTTTTCTTCATTGCCTTCCCAAGGTTCAATATGTTTGGCTATTTGCTTCCAGCCACGGAGATTGAAATATCCAACGCAAAAGTCAGCTCGCCTTGAGACCTCTAATGAATCTCGTAAACCCTGAACCAGATGGTTCTCAATGTTGTCAAAAATTACTGGCATCCTTCAAAATTGCATTAATTGTCAATATAATTACTTTATGCAACTTGTCACGTGTCTGCCTTTTAGTTCGTGGTAATAAAAAAAAAGCCCCCTAAAATGTGAGCTCTGAAACGGAAACCTCAAGCCACAAGAACCTGAGGAAAACCTCTTTGATGCCAGAGGGAAACCATGCAAACAGGAATGGCCTAACGCCAAACCGAAAACCGAGCGACAGCCACCAGCCACCGATGCGGACACGAATGATATATTTAAACATAGCGCGATCACACGGGACCGGATAGAAAGATGCAAGGGCTGCCGTAAAAAAATACTACCCGAGGGAATGTGTGTTGGCAGGAGGGGAGGGTGGAGATTTTTTTACGAGCAGGCGCAGCGAACCCTTGCGGCTTTCTATTCCGCACGCCCGTAACTTTGTGTTATGTTTAAGTATTTTTAAACCATGAACAACATTTGGTCAAAACTCCGTCCGTTATCAAAGCTCGATCAACTTGCTGAAACCATTACCAAGACAGCGTTTATCTTATCTGAGAATCATAACGTTATTACCAGTTATGTAGAACACAGAGGAGCCAACTTCCGAATAGCCGATTTGAAAAAAGGAGAGGAGTTTGATATTCTGTGCCGGCAGATTTGTATTGACAAAACCACCTACTCTTTTATTCCTCACAATCATCTTGAGAGAGGTTTGCGTTCAGACTTGCTAATTGGTCTGGTATTGTTTGTCGATGATCAAAAGCCAGTGAAGTATTTATTTCCGTCAACTGTTTGGCAAAACCCTAATCAACTTTTTACTAATACTGCTGTCAAGCATAACGAGTATGGGATAAGCGTGAATAAGAAAACATTTGCTGATCTCTCTGAGTACACCTTTGAGAAACAAATACTCAATTATTGAAACCAACATTATGTTAAGTAACGCTAGCGCGGTGGCCTGGCAAAATAGCGGGGGTGCGATGGCACGTGGGGAGAAGCATTATTTTGCCTAGATTTTTTGCATACTTTTTTATCAATGAAAAAAGTATGAGCCCAGCGGCTTGAGCGTTAACGAATAAATCATAGCACACAAATCGTTTAGGATCAAACAAATATCAAATAGATCATGGAGCGATGGATCAAGCATGTGTAATGCTGGCTTTGGTTGTGTCAGGCATGTGCGGCCAGCAATTACTTATGCTTGGCGCGTTGGTGGATTAAATGCGCGTGGGCAAAAACTTTCCTGCTCAATTGTTTCAAATTACCTAGACGTTCAAGGACGAGGTGCGCACGGCCCGGATGAGCCTGCCTGCGCGTAGCCGCTTCGGCAAAGGCAGGCGCGGCCTTGAGCGGCTATTTAATATAACGTCAAATTATATAACTGTGCGGTGGCGTGTGCGTGAACAATCCCGAACTTCAATCAGAACCGTAAACCCCCAGACACGTATTGAAATGGGCCTGTGCGTGGCATACGTGGATGGTTAACATAATATCATTATATAACTGCGGGTCAGCCACTTAGCCCGGAAAGAGTTATATAATTTATATTATGTTAAATAGAATATTTGCCCTACCATAGTACACAACCTTACAATCAGGATTATTGTCTTTGAAGGCAGCTACCCTCTTTGCAGACACTTTTGAATTATAACACGTAAGCTTCAGCAACGAGCGATTGCTAACCGGATCAAGTTTTCGTACAGCCGTGTTGCTACAATCCAATGAGTTAAGTGCTGGCAGTTCTTCAAAATCATCAAGCTTCCTAATTAACGTACCACTACAATCCAGACTTTTTAAATTTTTCAATCCCCGTAAGATTCTAAAATCTTCCAACGGGGTATCGGAAAGATCTAGAAATTCAAGTCCATCCAACGTGGCCAGGGCTTCGATATTTCTCACCGGACTCTTCCTGGCCGTCAACGAACGCATACCCGGGTGGTTAGCCAGTGGCGTTAAATCTGTAATCTCAGTATCTGAAATGTATAAATCCGTTAATCGGATAAACTCGTCCAAAGGTTGTAGATCAGTAATGGGTTTGGATTCTATTCGCAACTGCTCTCCCGCTATCAATTTATGAAGCGCTTCAGTGGTTACCGGTTCTGTGCCCACTTCAGCGAGAAACGATTCCTTCCATGCATCGGGCAGCTCTCGCCACCATCGTTTGAGTTTCGTTGTTTTATAAACTACCAGACTGGTTGGGTTGGTATCCATAAATCGCTTTACAATGTAATCGTCAAGCTCTGTGTTGTCGGCATATAAGACTTTGAGATTTGGTAATACCAATTCCGGGTTCAGGCTTTTTATTTGCGTATTGTTCGCGTGCACAACAGTCAGCTTTTTAAACTGATTAATCACCGAGATGTCTCCTACATGGGTATCGCTGATGTCAAGATACGTTACATCCATAAAAGGCTGCAAGGGCGACAAATCAGAAACTGAGGTGTTGGCTAATATTATTGTGTGTAACTGGCGAAGTTGCCCAAGTGGTTCGATATCTGTAATACCGGTATTGGAAATATTGATTGAATCTAACTTAGAGAGTTTGGCCAACTCCTCTTTTGAAGGATCTCTATTGATTTTTGCTGCGTTTACGAAAATAGTTTGCCAGGCAGGCGTGAGTCTACCCCACCAGCTCTTTAAATCTTCGCTATCAAAAATAACAAGCACGGAAGGATTGGATGTCATAAACGTTTCAGCCACTTCGCGTTTGATAGGTGTATGATCGCAATAAATTCGTCTTAAGTTGGGCAGGTCTTGCAACGGAGATAAATCAGAAGCCAGCGAATAGTTAACATATAACTCAGTAAGCCCAATCATATTTTTTAACGCCCCGAGGTCAGCAATCTTAGTACTGTCAAGTTTCAGTACGTTCAGATTTTGCAATGTAGCCAGCGAGCTTAGGTTGGTTACAGTTGTATTGGAAAGATTTAATTCTACCAACTCACGCAAGCTATCCAAAGGCAGCAGGCTACTGATGCCCGAGGCTTTTAGATTGAGGCGTTGTAATTTCTCAGCACGTTCAATGGCTGCGTAGCTAAGTAGATTTGTTCCACTTAAATCCAGTTGCTGCAGTTCGGGCATCTTTTCAATAACTGATATATCAGTAACGGCCGTGTTGCTGATAGAAAGATTGGTGAGTTTAGAAGAGTAACGAAGTGCCGTAATGTCCTCCGTTTTTGTACCCGATAGACTTAAGTCTGTTAATTCAGTAAGATTTCTAATCGGACTCAAGTCAGTCACCTTTGATTTCGCAAGATTGAGTGACTTCAAATTATAAAGCTGTCCCAGCGGCTCAATATCTTTTATAAAGATATTTCCGGTCACGTCAATTTCTGTAATGGCCGTCATCCGCTTTAAATCGGCAACCTGAACACTGTCTACTAATTTCAACTTTCGTTTAAAGACAGATTGCCATTCGTAGCTCAACTGATTCCACCAATAGGTAAGTGCTACGCTCTCGTCAAACTCATTCGTGTAAATACTTACAATCTTCAGGTCTTGGGTCTCCTGGTTATAATTCACTTCAACATA
>Ga0154020_10002240_pt1 | contig 23462 bp, 14 predicted proteins | sample Klosneuvirus_201_FD_109709 | JGI IMG/M metagenome (GOLD analysis project Ga0154020, IMG submission 109709) | Active sludge microbial communities from wastewater, Klosterneuburg, Austria - Klosneuvirus_20160825_MG | ecosystem: Engineered > WWTP > Aerobic digester > Activated sludge | place...
CCTTTGCGGGAGGCCCATTCAAAGGAATGTTGCATTCCGGGGACAACCCCGACGGAACCAGGACTGCTTTCACATATAGGCACATCACGACGGAGGTGCGGGAGGGCACTGCGGGTGTCGCATCGGAGGGGATCACCGACGGGCGAAGGACTGTGACGACCAGAACCACGCGAGGATTGATGGAGAAATTGGAAGTGTTTGACATATTGAACCCGACCAAACAACTGCTCAACGATGTGTGGTCAGTACCGGGAGCAAGCGACCCACTTGGGCGATTCACTCTTCTGACGCATCTCGACGGCACCACGGAAACATTCGCGTACGACTGTTGCAGTTTGATCCAGACAAAAGACCGCGAACGCGCGATTACGGTGTTCACACCCGACGCGCTTAAGAGGATCTGGAAGACGAGCAAGTATTTTTCCCCTACACCCGTCATCGGAATTGAGCTGCGGCAAACCTTTGATGCCGTCGGCAATGTCAAGAAGACGACCCGGTTTGGAACCGACGGTAATTCCATGGACGTGCTGCCTCTCCGCGACTTCGATCGCAGCGGGCGCGTGGTTCGCGAGCAGACTCCACTTGCCATTGGATACATCACCACGGTGGAAGGGACGACCGGGAGTGGTGGGCGTTTGGTCATCACTACTTATCCCGACACGGGAACTCGCACCGAGGAATACTATCGTGACGGGCGTCTGGCAAAAATCCGCGGCACCGCTGCCCGACCTGCGCAGTTTGAGTATGGGATTGATCCTGTTACTTTCGAACAGTTCACCAAGGAAACAAAACTAGACGCCACAGGCTTGCCCACGACTGAGTGGACGAAGATATATTTTGATTTCCTCGGTCGGGAATACAAAACTGTCTTTGCCGATTCGACCCCCAGCGAAGCAGACAATGCCTACACGCAGCGATATTATAAGGACAATAGCCAGCTTTGGAAGGAGCGAGACGCGGACGGAGTGTTCACTGTGTATATTTATAACGCCCGTGGCCAAGTCGAATACACGATGACCGGACAAAAAGTCGAACCGAGCACTCCGCCTACAGTGCCGGATACCAGCGGTGAGCACCGCCTATCCCGTTCGGAATCTTTTGTCAGCTCCTATACAGACGGCACCACTTACGACACCATTTTGAACAGAGTTACTGAATGGACGACCTTGAACGCGGCGGCGAATGCTGTGGTCAGCGAAAGGCACGTTTCGCTGAATGGCCTCAGGCAATGGAACATTACGGCTCCAAATCAAATCACAAAGTCCGTCACGCAGTACGGTGCCAGCACTAAAATAATTACAACAACACAGCCCGACAGTTCCTATCAAATCCAGAGCTTTTCTTATGGCCGGCCCACCATGGTACAGGATTATTCCTTTGGGGGATCCTCTGTGGGGAGCACGACATATCAATACGACACCCATGGGCGCCTCTGGAAGACGACGGATGCGCGCAATGGAACCACGACTTTTTCCTTTAACAATGCGGATCAAGTGACGACGGTCAGCAGCACCTTGAATGGCACTCCCCAGACGCAAACGACGCTTTACGATTCTATGGGCCGACCGACGCAATCCACGGAACCGGATGGCATGAGTGTTTACACACGGTATTACAAGAGTGGGCTAGTAAAATTGAGTTGGGGAGCGCGTACACTGCCATCCGGATACGAGTATGATGCCCAGGGACGCGTGACTAGATTGTACACTTGGCAAAGCTTTGTCGCTCCGGATCCAGCGATTGCCGAACCTGCCTTCCCGGTCGGTGGAGTGTCCACGGTTTGGAATTACGATCCCTATCGGGGCTGGCTCCAATTCAAACGGGACGCGAACAATGTTGGACCGGATTACACCTATAGCGCCAACGGTCGCGTCAAGACGCGCGCGTCGGCGCGAAACGTTGCAGGTTCAGGCTCCCGCCTCACAGCCACGTTCACGTATGATTTCGATGCTGGCGGACTTAACCCAAATCGCAAGGTCGGCTATCTGGCAAAAATCGATTACAATGACGGCGCCGTTCCGTCTGGAGAAATATCCACGCCTGGACTGGCATTCGACTACGATCGTCGGGGCCGACCTCGAACGATTACCCAGGGGTCGGGTGGTAATACCATCACGACCACGCCCACCTGGCATGACTCGGGTGCAGTAGAGCGCGAGGCCTATTCAGGCAGTTTTCTGAACACGCTTTCTGCGGATTATGACAACGTATTTGCCAGCGGAATTCATCGCCGTGAAAGCATGGAATTGCGAAAGGCGGGAGTGGCCATTGGTGGAACCGCGGTAACGTATGGCTACGATACAGCCGGACGCATTCAAACGGTGACCAGTGCCGGGCTGCCGGCGAGTCCCACGTTTTCGGCGACTTACAGCTATGTGCCAAATTCTACCTTGCTCGAGTCAACCACTTTGAAGCACGGCACCACCACTCGCCTTACTATTGCCAATCAATTTGACTTGTTCAATCGTTGGACTTCCGTGGCACCGACGCCTTCCGTCGCAAGTCAACCTCCTCTCTCTCGTACCTACTCCTACAATCAAGCCAATCAACGAATCCTTCGCATGGATGGAGATTTGAGTGTGTGGCGGTACGACTATGACAATAAGGGCGAGATCATCTCCGCCAAGCACGCTTGGGCGGATGGCCAGTATGTTCCAGGCCAACAATACGAATTTGGCCATGACGATGTTGGTAACCGGCTTTTTGCCAGAGAAGGCGGAGATGCTGTCGGCACCGGGTTACGCCAAACCGGCTACATGCCAAATAACTTGAACCAGTATTCGACCAGGAGCATTAGCGCGGCAGATCGCAAAGTGGACATCATGGGCCTTGCCCTTGTTTCCGGCGGTGCTCCCACGGCGGTCACGATCAATGGAAGCGGACCCGATTATCGGCGGGGCGAATACTTCTGGAAAACCATCCTCGGCGCGGGCGCAGGCCCCAACTGGCAATCGGTCAATATCGTAGCAGGCATTTCGAGCGCCAGCGGCAACGTCTATGTTCCTCCGCAAACAGAAACCTTCACTTACGACACGGAGGGAAATCTGACGAGCGACGCGCGCTGGGTTTACAAGTGGGATGCGGAAAATCGCCTCTCTCGGATCGACACTCAAGTTGCTGCTGCGGCAGTTGGCGTCCCAACGAAGCGCGTGGTGTTCTTTTACGATTACCAGCATCGGCTGATCCGCAAGCAGGTCTTCAGTGGAACTTACAACGCCGGTGCCATCACATGGTCTGGAACACCGGATGCAACTGCGGGTGCCGACCTGATTTATCTCTACGATGGCCTGCGGTGTATCGCCACCCTCAAACCCGACCAGACGCTATATCAATCCTATGTGTGGGGCCTGGATATTAGCAGCACGCCTGCGGGCGCCGGCGGAGTGGGAGGATTGCTGATGTTCCGCCGAGTGGTCGGTGGTAACACAGAAACCTATTTTCCAGCGTTTGATGGTGGGGGCAACGTCACGGCCTTGATCAAGGGCGAAGACGCCGGCGTGGCAGGTTCGGCCGGGACGGTGGCGGCGCGCTACGAATATGGGCCGTTTGGAAATCTGCTACGCATCTCCGGCGACGCCGTGGGTCTGGACAATCCGTTCCGCTTCTCCACGAAGCTTCATGATGATTACTCCGACCTGCTCTATTACGGATACAGGTTCTACAATCCATCCACCGGTCGATGGTTGAATCGAGATCCAATCGGGGAAGCTGGTGGATTCAACCTCAATGCATTTGGCAACAATGATTTAGTCAACGGATGTGATCCGCTGGGGCTGGTTCTTGCGGCATTCGATGGTACAAACAACGATCGCGACAGGGACGCATGGGGGGGGAAGAAAAATTCTCCCTCGAACATCGAAATTATGAGCACACTTTATAGAGGAGAAGTTCTGTATAAATGGGGCGTTGGCACAAGGACTGACATTTTGCTTGGCAATCTCGCTGGAAGAGGCCTGGGTGAACGAATTGACGGGATGTTGGAAGACTTAAAGGTTTACGTGAACGAGCACCCACAAGATAAAGTCGATATCATTGGATTCAGTCGTGGTGCTGCGTCGGCGCGCATTTTTTCGAATCGGGTAAGGAAAGAAATACCCTGTGCCAAAATTCGCTTTTTAGGTCTCTATGATACAGTTTCTCAAGTAGGCCTGCCAAATCGCGCTAATTACCAATTCGGCTATGATCTAGACGTGGATACCACATCGATTGGCTCTACTGCTCACGCTGTTGCGAGAGATGAACATCGATCCCTTTTTCCATTGACTTCACTTTCGCAGTATTATGCTCCCCATTTGCCTGGCTTCCCGCGCAAATTTGGCCCAAGTCAAATTGTTGAAACCAAAGGCCCAGGTTTTTGGGAAAAGCCTTTTGCTGGTGTTCACTCAGACATCGGCGGCGGATATCAGGACACTCGAAATCTGAGTGCACTTAATTGGATGATAAAGCGTGGTCAGGCAGCCGGAGCACCATTTGCAAACCTCAACCGCGAGAACTATCCATACTTTGACAAACTGGTTGATTTGAAAGGACCGCGAGACCACGACTCCCGCTATCCTTTCCTGGACAGGGTGCCCTTCACACATTGGGGAAGAAGCAAACGTACTGTGTTTCCGGGAGACAATTGAGATTCATGCGTACAACACTTCTTTTCACATTCATTGTCACTTTCGTGGTAGCATGCTCATTGTTTGGGTGTAATGGAATGCGCCAAAAGGATATAACCGTGAAATTCACGATCAGGAATGACTCACGTCATTCCTTAACGTGGGTTGAATTGGACTGGGCTGGCCCTGCTCCGCCAGGAGGCATACTCATTCCAGGGACAGGTAAGACCGCATACGATGTTATTTGGCCGAACCAGCCTGGCGCTAAACTCAAGTTTCTCGATGAGCAAACAAGAAAGCCTTACAGTATAGACATTATGTTCGCCGCAACCAACGAAAAGGTTCGGAGTGGCAATTGCAAGCATGTGACTATTCGCATTCTCGATTACGACAAAGCAGAGGTCGTCTGCGAGTAGGCTTCACTCATTTGAGAAAGTCAGCGACCCATCACGCCGAAGGCTTGAGAATGTGAACCAGCTCAAAGCGGGTGGTGCCTTCGAACAGTAAACGTCACGCTGAGCTACCGGGGATGCTTACGAACCAATTTCAGTGAGTCGTTCTCGAACCACACCTCGCCTTTTGTAGCGCGGATTTCAGCTATCAATTCGATTGTTTGTCGGCCAGTTTCCACGTCAAATTCATAGATCGTCTGTGTCCAAGAGGAATCTCCGCTCATCCCGTTCGTGAGTCCTTGGGCTGAGCCAGACGTCCGGAGTCCGGCTCCTTGGCCTCGTTCGTCCCGTATGGGCACTAAACCGACGGTGCGAAGTCGGCTCTCAAACCGATAGCGACCAGCCGTCAACACAACTTTGGATCGCCAGGAAGCAACGCATGGTGGTCGCGATTCCACACGAATGTGGAGGCTTGGTTTGTTTCCGTCCGCGACTTCTTGGTCCAGCACCGCGACTCCTGTGCCAATTTGCGGGTGCCAATCTGAGATACGCGCCACGCCGTCTTGATCAAAGCTCAACGGGACAGACTCGGGGTCGTGAAGCTGCTGTTCCAGATTGCGCGCGCGCTGGATGATCTGCTGGCGCAAGCGGTCCACTGCGACATCATGGGTAAGGGCGAGATCAGAATGGATCGCTGCCAACACTGGCCGAATCCGCCGCTGTAATTCGTGAATCCGGTTTGTCAGCACTTGCACCCTGAAAACATTGGTGAGGAGGAAGGCCATGCGCTGAAGGTAACGTTGGCTTCCTTCTGGAGTTGTGACGACCGCCTGCCCGACGAGACCGTGAAATTGAGGTAAGATTGGGAATTCTGGATGTGAGAACATTTGATCCATTCCGTGCGGAAGGAAAACAACCTTGTCCGTCGTCGGATCATGGTAAATGCGGTAATTGTTCCGTCGAATCGCATAGCCGTCCCAGTGGGACATCATGACTTCCAGCGCAATAAAGGATATGAACCTATCCAAGTCGAGCACGCGGTCCAACTCTTCCATGCGTTTGATTGGATTGGACTCCTGAGTGGCAGCCACTACGGACGTGAGGTCAGCGTAGTCCAAAACGTCGCCATCGCCGGAATTCTTGTGGAGCTGTTCGGTAATGTCGTTCATGAAGCCGCTCTCATAAAGATTACCGCTGACGTTTTTGAAATGCCGCCGAAGAAATGTTTTATCGAATCCTTCCTTGAGCACATACAAACCCAGATCACGACCATTCAATTCAACGCGTGCGTGGGCGCCGCGCGTAGCCGGGACACCCGCCGCAAGGAACATCTCGGCGCATAGAATGTCGGTCAAATACGATGGATCTTGAACCGAGTTGTTGAGATGAATTTTGTCCAGCCCATGAAAGTTCCGGCCATCAGTGAACTTGTCAAAATTCAGCGTTAGGGAAGGTCGGTCCCCCAATTCCCGAAAGCTGCCAGCAGCCCCTTTAAGATGGATGCCGACGTCATGGTAAATCACATCGCCTTCCCGAACGGTCGCTCGAACGTATTTTCGGCTGTCTTTCTTCAGCTCCTGAAGTTCTTCGTCCGTGGTTTCAATGGTGAGTCGCGAGACATTGGGGCTTTTGAAAAACTGCTCGCTAGCATTCGAACTGAGTCGGCTATCTCTGGGAAGATTAGCCCGATTATCATCAAATGGCGGTTCAGCTCCCTTGGCGAAAACCACGATTGTGAGGATGCATGCAGCGCATAGTTTATAGCTCATGGCGGGGTTGCATCGCACTGCTCGCATTAGTTGTTAATACCGCTACCCCGCTTTCGAAGGAAGCCTTTTTGAGTAGGAGCAAAATCATGGGAAAATCGCCGCTTATGCCCACCAGTGAAGCGCGTCGTTGCGCCGCCGCCATGCGGCTTTGCGCCTCCTGTCTTTTTATTTCATTGAACGACACCGCTTTCATCGGCCACGACAATACCGCAAGACCTCTGACGGTGCGAATTCCGTTCCTGCGTCTTCTGCGGGAAAAGGAGTTTACGGCAAATGGCGGCTCGCTCAGGCATGGTTTCCGGAACAACAGCAATGGATCAATCACGGGCAAAGCCTATGAAAGCAAAACTCTTTGTGGGCAATCTGGCATTCGGTGTGAAGGAGAAAGACCTGGTAGAACTGTTCTCACCATTCGGCGTCGTCGTGGACACCAAAATCATGATGGACCGGGAGACGAACCGCCCTCGCGGCATCACTTTCCGCCGCTGACCATGCCTTTCGATTTTCCGCACTTGGGGCAGTTGCGTTCACCGCCCTTCATGTGCGCGCCCACGAGGAAGACCTTGCGGCATACCGGACACTTGAACGCGATGTTGTTCCCCCACCAATCTTCGGAGTCGGCGAGTTGATTTGGGTCCAGATTCTTTTGCATGGCGTGACACCGTATCAGTCGGAGACATTCCGCTAAAACTACAAATCCCGCCGCGATACTGCCTTCAATTTCCCGTGAGCAGCGGACAACCACCAAGCTCCATTGCGGTCTGCCCGCGCCCGCAGCGCATCGCTGGCGGGCGCGGTATTTGGGTTCACATGGCGAAGGAATCCGTGCCGTCGTCATAGGATGGCGGATTGGATTCCATCACGACGGGCGGCAGGGGCGGCGGCTGCACGGGCGGACGGATCACAATGACGGCGATGTGACTTTGCCGGGAATCTTTCCGCCGCAAGCCGCCGCTCAAAATCCAGCCGATAAGCGGAATCGAGGCGTAAACGAGGGCCATGTAGAGATGGTGGCCGTGTTCGGCGATGAGACGGTCCAGCCACTTGAACACCGGATCGAGCAGAACTACAGGATGCTGATTCATATTGTCCTCCTTTCGTCACGCATTTGCCGCTTGTGCTTCGTTTGGCAACGGCTGAGTTCCGTTGTCTTTGTCCGCCGGTGCTGGCGCGTGGTTCGGCGTCGGACTGCCCGTCTGCAATTGCAGCGTGATCACCTTTTGTTCGGCGTGCTTCTTCTCGTAGTCTTCCAGCGCCGGAAGTTCCACGCGGGCTTTGCGCGCATAGGCCGCGTGGACCGCCTTGCTCTTGTGCCCCAGCGCCTCTTGGGCAAATCGCTCCGGGTAACCGGCCGTCCTCGCCCGTTCCGCCCAGGCGTAACGATAGGAATGCAACGTCAGCCCGGCCAGCCCGCAGCGGTCGGACAACACCTGAACATCGCCGCGCGCTCCGTCGCTCCAAGGTCGATCAGCGTCGGAAACAGCGGGCCGCTCCTGGGCAGCCGGTCGAGAATCGCCGCCAGCTCGTCACCGAACCGCTGCACGCACAGCGTCCTAGTCTTCTGGCGGTAGAAGCTGATCACCCGGTGTTCCCAATCAATGCTCTCCGCCTTGATGCTCGCGAGATCGCCTTGGGAAGTCCCGGTGCACCACGCCATTTCCAGATACGCCTTGAACTCCGGCGTCCTGGCCTTGGCCATGATCGCCTGATGCTCTTCCAAGGTGAGGCCGCGCCGTTCCCGGTAATGCAGTTGCGGCCACTGCCTCTTGGCCAGAATGGGCCACGGCAACCAGCCCATGCCCAAAGCAAAGTTGTGGATGCGGCGCAGGTTCTTGTTCGTCGAAACCGTGCCCGCCTCCATCACCTGCATGAAATGCTCCGGCCGCGTCTGCACAATCGTCATGTCGCGCATAAGGGCGAACGCCTCCTGCGTGAACGCGCGCTGATAATACTGTTGCGTGGTGCCGTGCTTGGCCAGCGCCAGGGCGTCCATGACCTGCTGCCAGGTGCGGCTGGCGATTTTGGGATCGTTGGCAGCCAGATACGCCCGCGCGATCTGCACGTTGGCCAGCGGTTGCCGCGCCGCTTCGTTCTGCGCGTGGCAGAGGCGTTCAGCTTCGACGCGGTTGTTGGTGCGCAAGCTCGTCTGCTTGCCGGTGAGGTCGTCCTGAAGGTAGAATCTCCCTCCGTTGGTTCGGCGATATAATCGGAATTGTTGCTTCGTAGGTTCTGTCTTTCATGAACCTAACGCGTGGCGATGTCGGACGGTTAGCGAGCAGCGGGCAAGTTAAGTCCAGTTACGCGGAATCCTGCTGGCGTACCCGGTTTACTGGCACAACTGCTGGCAAAACTGGCAGAAGCTGACGGCAACCTATTGATGCGTCCGCATCTCGGTCGAAAGAAAAATAGCCGTTCCGGCTCCAGAAATTTGTAAGTAGTCGTCTCGGTCGTGCCGTCCGGAAAGGCGACGGCAGTCAAGCGATCCAGATCATCGTAGGAATTAGTGATGGTGTAGTCGTCCGGATCGGTGACAGTGCGAATCCGATCAATAGAATCGTAAGTGAAGAAAGTGGAATCGTTGGTTCCTGGAAGAGGACCATCTATGCGCAGCAGCCGGCCAGTGTAAGCCTCGTAATCGAAGGTGGTGACATGCTGGAGGGCGTTGGTCAGGTAGAGGATCTGACCAAGGCTAGTGTAAACGAATCGAGTGGTCTGCCCCGCTGCGTCGGTGGATGAAAGTGGAAGGTGCTGAGAATTCCAGGTCAGCTTGGCGAGCAATTCATTGTTGGTGCCTCGCGTTTGCCGGACCTCCAGCAGATCAACCTGATTGTTGGAGTAAACATAGGTGAAATTCCGGCCTATGGGGTCGATGGAATTCGTGACGTAACCCAGTTCATTCCGGTGGAACTGCCACACCTGGCTATGCCCATCATCCAGCACCCGGCCCACACGGTTGGGAAGGTTCAAGCTGCCGGGCATGGTAGCAGTAAAGCTGTCAACGAGGACATTCAAAGCGCCAGCCTCGAATGATTTTGTGTATGACATACATCCGTGGCGCGTCCGTTTCCGGCATCGTGGCTTCCGTGATGCGGTGATGCACTTGAATTATGGCCATCTTCGAGAGTCTCTTTCCGACGTTCATCCAGAAATGCGCCGAACTGCTGGTATACCGGGCATCCCGCGCGCTTTCGCCTCTGGAGTTCGTGTTCGGCGGTCCGAGCGGCGTGGATTGATGTCTCAAAGCCCTACCCGACGTTCTCCGGACGCGGATCACGAGTCTGAAGGAGCGGTTCAGGCATCTCGGGATGCCGGATCTGCGATCTCGGAGCGTGATCCGACATCTCAGGCTCGTGATCTGACTTCTCCGGACCGTGACGTGATCCGCGATCTCGGCGACGTGATCTGGGTTCTCGGACCTTGGATCAACAATCTCAGCCCCGCGAACCACGATCTCCGGCTCGCGTCTGGATAGTTGCCTGCCGGGTAATGCCTGCCTACAGGTCCGTTTCGTGAAATGATTTTCTGGAAACTATTGACAGCCACCGCTTTGTTCATGTAGGTTCGCCGGCGAAGAAAAAAACTTGGAAAGTGAGTGGAGTTTGGATGGTAAAGCCAACGCGGCATCAGCTTGGATGCTAACTAATAGCCTGTGTGACTATTAGTTATGTGTTGCTGGGTTGACGATTCCCCTGCCGAGTCAGGTTTCTTCATTGAAGCCAATCATCGAAAAGGAATGCTACACCAAGGAATCAACATGGAGAAAAGGAACCTCTGCTTCGCGCCACTCGCCCTCGTCGCAACCCTGTCCGTCTCAATCGCCCAAGAGCCAACAGCCTACGTCCCCCCCTCTGACAAACTGCAAGCGGATTTCCGGGCACTGCAACTGAAAGCGCAACATGTGCCTGCGCCTGTGCCTCACTTTGCCCCATCAGGGCGCAACGCGCCCAAACCACCCGAGATTTCCATCCGCCATGAAGCATGGCAACTGACCGGCGTCAGCCGTGATCAACAGACGCGGACGACCACCGAAGTGCGCGTCAACCCGGTGACGGGCCGCGAAACCCAGCGCAAGGTCGAGATTATTGAGATTGGATCGGGCATCAATTACCGCGATGCGAAGGGAGAATGGCAGGTCACGCAGGAGGAATTTGAGGCAACGCCCGAGGGCGGTTTTGTGGCGAAGCACGGCCCCCATCAACTGGCACTGGAGCAGAACATCAATTCGATAACCGCAGTGGATTTTACCTCGCCCGAGGGAATCAGGCTGCGCAGCGGACCACTGGCGGTGGGATACTACGATCCGGCGGACGGTAGAAATCTCATCCTTGGATTGGTGCGGGATTCTGCGGGCAAGCAGACGGCTCCCAACGAAATCACGTATTTCTCGGCCTTCGACGGCATCGAGGCATCCGTCCGGGTCACGTATCATCGCGGGGGCATTTCCGCCGATCTGATTCTGAACGAGACACCACCCACTCCCGCTGAGTTGGGCCTCTCGGATGACGCGCGCTTGGAGATGTACACGGAGTTCCATCCGGAAACAGCGGATCCGGTTGCGACCCGCCGCCTGTTGCGTGAAGAAAAAGATCCCGCCATGCGCCTTAAAGTGGTGGAACCGGACTTTGCGGATGATGTTCTCGATTTCGGCGGGTATCAGATGGGCACCGGTGCCGCGTTTAGTCTGGATCGTGTGGAGGATTCCTCGCGCATCCCTGTTGGAAAACGATTTACCCGGCTGGATGGGCGCCCGGTCCTCATTGAAGCGGTCGAATGGAAGTCAGCCAAACGCCTGTTGACCGCCCTGCCACCAGCACGCAGTTCGAAGCTGCTCCAAGCCACGGTTAGTCCACGTAGCCGCCAAGGTAACGAGGTGGATGTTTCGGGAAAGAAGGCGGTCCCCCTCCTTACGTCGGGGGCTACGGTGAGTTTCGTCCGCGACAGCTCCCGGCGTGTCCCCTCCCGCACGGCCCGGCAGCTAGCTGCACCGGTTCGCGAGGCCAGGGCGCAGATCCCTTCCGCTGACGCGAACAAAGGCTTTGTGCTGGATTACTCCCTGGTGTCCGGCGCGACGAACTTCACGTTTGAAACGGACAAGACCTACTTCGTGAAGGCCAATACTTATTTGTACGGGAACACAGTATTTGAAGGCGCAGTAATCAAGTACACCAATTCCACCGCTGGCCCCGCCTTGCGCCTTCGTGGCACCGTCGAGTTCAAAACGTCCGATTACAATCCGCTCATCTGCACGGCGCAGGATGACAATACGGTGGGCGAAACCCTGCCGTGGAGCACCGGCAATCCGTGGGTCGGATACTACGGGAGTCCAGCCATCGAAATTGATTTCTACACCTCCGGCCAACCTGCCAGCCTTAAACACCTTCGAGTCTCCCATGCGAACACCGCCATCTCGTTCTTCGGTGGCTCAGGCCACGAATTGAAGCACGCGCAGATCGTTCATACCATGTCAGCGTTCACTCCGTATTACGCGGATGTGCGGTTGAGGAACGTGCTCGTTCACAAGGCGGATCGTGTGGTCAGCGGCAGCGGTTCCGCCTCCGCCACCATGCGCTTCGAGCATCTGACCGCCAGCGAGGCGAACCACCTGAACTATACCGGCAGCAGCACCACTTTGCTGACGAATTCCCTCTTCGTGGCCGTGACCAATACGGGCAGTTACACGGGCGCGAACAATTCCTCCAATACCACCAGCGCTGCGGCCTTCACCTCCGCCGGTGCGGGCATCCACTATTTGGCGGGCTCCGCCTTTCGTGGTCTGGGAACGACCAGCATCAATCCGGATCTGCTCATTGCCATCCGTGCGCGCACCACCCAGCCGCCGCTCATTTTCACGAATGGCTTTTTGCTGGCAGACACCACCCTCAATCCGCGCACCGAACTCCGCTACGCCGCCAGCGCAGCGCCCGATCTTGGATTTCACTATCCCGTGATGGACCACGTGTTTGGCGGGGTGAACTTCACCAACCTCACGCTGACCTTGAATGCCGGCGTGGTCCTCGGCATCGCGGTGCCCGACGGGGTCAATTACGGGCTGGTGCTGGCAAACGGCGCGAAACTGATCGCGGATGGTTCGCCCACGAACCACGCCGTCATGGTGCGGCACAATCTGGTTCAGGAACAGGCGAACACGGTTTGGAAATGGCACGGGCCATCGCTCGTCTATCCGTGGTGGACACCCGCCACGGGCACGGAAACACGGCTGCGCTTTACGAAAGTGTACACCCGTTGGACAGATGAACTGCTGTGGGCCTACGGCTATCCGGGCACCTTTGTCCTGCGCGACAGTGAATTTTACGGATGCGCCACCTACAATCTTTCCTTCACCAGCGTGGCCATCACGAACTGCCTGTTCTCACGCACCTATTTCTCCGGGGATCTCAGCGTGGCGACCGGAGCCGCCCTGCGGAACAACCTGTTTGTGGGCGGCACACTGGAGATCTATCCTGCCGCTGATACCACCGTGCGCGACAATGTCTTTGACCGTACGGCCATCCCCTATCAGGCGGACATCATCAACAGCCATAACGCCTATGTGACCGGAGCGGAACGGCTGCTCCCTGTCAGCGCCACCGACAAGGTGCTGGGTGCGATGGCTTACGAGAAGGGCGCACTGGGTTCCTACTACACTCCGGCTGGCAGCGTGTTGATCAACGCAGGAAGCCAGAGCGCGACAGGCGCGGGGCTTTACCATTATACAGCCACGACGAACCAGGTTGTTGAAGGGGCGACCACGGTGGATGTGGGTCTGCATTTCGCGGCCTTGAATGCCGCGTTGCAGCCAAATGACCAGGATCAGGACGGGCTGGCGGACTACATTGAAGACGCCAATGGCAATGGTGTGAAGGATGCTGTGGAAACGGACATGACCAGGGCCGACACGGATGGCGATGGGTTGACGGACTATCAGGAAATCGTCCTGATTGGACGCACTGTCACCGATCCACTGCTGCCAGACACCAACGGCAATGGCATCAACGATGCCGATGATGATGCCGATGGCGACCTGATCTCCAACCGGGGCGAACTGGCGCTGGGCACGAAACCACTGGATGCTTATTCGCTCAACAAACTTTCCAATGGCGGGTCGGTCAACAAGGACGCCGTATTCCTCGCGGCTGCGCAGGTGACTTCGCAGCCAGGCAACGGACTCGGCAGGCTGTCGAACCCGGTCGTGGTGCCGCCGACCGTCACCGTGAACGTGCTCGATGCGGTGCCACCATTCAAATACGACATCTATGAGAGCACCGATTTTTTTGTTTCTTGGCACCGGGTTTCCCAAGGTGTCTTGAACCAGACCGCCTTCGCTTTCCCCTCGGCTCCGGGCGGTGCTGTCTTCCAAGCCGGCAGCGGGCAGGATTGGGACGGTGATGGACTGACCGATGGCTACGAAGTGATCATTTCCAAGACCCGGATTGATGTGGCCGACAGCGATGGCGATGGTATCTCCGACGCGTGGGAACTGGCCTACGGCTTGAATCCCCTCAATGCAGCGGATGGCGCACAAGATCAGGACGGCGATGGCATTTCCAACCTTCAGGAGTACCTTGCCGATGTGAACTCCATCCGTCCCAGCGAACGTCTCGGCCCGTCCAGTCGGCGCACTCCTCTGGTGATTTCAGAGATCATGTATAACCCGGCTGGAGGGTCGGCTTTGGAGTACATCGAACTTTACAACACGCACTACCTGCCCGTCGATTTGTCTGGGTTCCGTTTGCTTTTCGATTCGGTGGTGCGATTTACCTTCCCGGCGAACACGACCTTGGCTCCAAACTCGCATTTGTTGGTCCTTCGCAACATGGCCAGTTATTCTGCTGTCCCAAACAGGGTGGGGCCGTACGCCGTTGATCTGCCTAACAACTCCGCCAAGATTCAACTGGCCACCGCGCAAGGTGCTGTCTTGCTCGACATGAAGTATTCCGACGATGCTCCTTGGCCGGTGCAGGCCGATGGCATGGGACATTCGCTGGTCTTGGTAAGGCCGTCCTACGGTGAAAACGATCCGCGTGCGTGGGCGGCCAGCCGTTCGGTTGGAGGATCGCCAGGCGTGGCTGAGAACAACTTGGTCCATCCGCTGGATGCCATTCGGATCAACGAATTCCTCGCCAATCCGGCGCAGGGACAGGACGATTTTATTGAACTGCACAATACGGGCAGCCAGGCGATGGACATCTCGGGCTGCACGCTCAGCGATGCGTCTGGTTTTTTTCAGATTCCGCCTGGCTTACCAATCCCAGCCCGTGGCTATCGGCTATACGTCAGAAATGCGGCCAACTCCTTTACCTTTGGCATTTCTCAAAATGGCGGGGAACTTCGGCTCTACAGTCCGCAGGCCACGCGCATTTTGGATGCAGTAAAATTTGGGGTGCAAGAACAGGGATTCAGCGCGGGGCGAACTCCTGATGGTGCGCCTGCGTTCGGTGTTTTGGCGGCGCAAAGTCCGGGCGCAGTCAACGGTTCGGCGTTCGCACGGAGCATCGTCATCAATGAAATCATGTTCAATCCGGCTTCGGGAAATTCGGATCATGAATACATTGAGATACTCAACGCGGGAACGACAGCGCAGTCCTTGGTAGGGTGGACCATTTCCGGGGTGAATTTTGCTGGCTTCGGAAACTTTCAGTTGCAAGCAGGGGCATACCTAGTAGTCGCTTATGACAAGGTGGCATTGGCGGCTCGTTATCCAAGCGGCCAGTTAACCGACGGGGTCAACCTGCTTGGCGACTATCCTGATGAGCTTCGCAATTCTACGGATCGAATTGCTCTGATCAGTTCGGCAGGCGTCGTGATGGATGAGGTCACTTATGCTGATGGAGGACGGTGGGGGCGATGGGCTGACGGCGGCGGCGCGAGTCTCGAACTGCGGGACGATCATGCCGATAACCGGTTGCCATCCAACTGGACGGACAGTGCAGCACCCAATAACGCGGCTTGGACGACGGTCGAATACACCGGCACGTTGATTGATGGCGACGAGAATTCAACCATTGATGCACTTGAGATAATTTTGCTCGGAGCAGGAGAATGTCTGGTGGACAATGTTGAGGTCATTGCCAACAGCGTGAACAAGGTTGGCAACGGCACTTTCGCTGCCGGGAGCTCCGGATGGACTAACCAGGGAAACCATGACCTTTCCTCCTTTTCAGCGAGTGGCGGGTATGGTGACAACGGTGGTTGCCTCTATTTGCGGGCGGCGGGTGCTGGTGATTATTTAGATAACCGGATATTGTCGGAGTACTGGCTGCCGGCGTTGGCGGGAGGTTCGACCGCAACAATCCGCGCCAGAGTGCGCTGGCTGCGAGGGGAACCAAACATTGTGTTGCGGCTGCGGGGCAATTGGCTGGAGGCGGCTGGCAACCTCGCGGTTTCCAGCACGGTTGGAACGCCTGGTCTGGCGAACACCGGCGCGGGCAATGCCGGGCCGGCAATCACCGAGGTAAGTCATTCCCCGGTTCTTCCTGCGGCGAATCAACCGGTGCTGGTGACGGCACGGGTTCATGATCCCAACGGGATCGGTTCGCTTTCACTGCGCTACCGAATCGATCCCTCGACAACCCTGACCACCGTCTCCATGAATGACAGCGGCACTGGCGGGGACCAACGCGCCGGTGATGGCATATTCAGCGCGAAAATTCCTGGACAGGCTGCGGGCTCTCTCGTGGCGTTTCGCATCGAGGCCACCGATTCGCTGGCGGCTGCATCCCGCTTTCCGAGTGATGAGACCGTGTACCCCGGCGACACGGAACGCCGTGAGTGTTTGGTTCGTTTCGGGGAATCACTGCCCACCACCAGCTTCAGCAGTTATCGTTTCTGGCTCACGGAGGCCACCATCAACCGGTGGAAATTGGATTCACTCTCCAATCCGAACGGGAGACACGCAGCCCACAATGGGAATCTGGACGCGACGTTCGTCTATGATGGGTCACGCGTCATCTATGGCGCAGGTGCCCGCTACAGTGGGAGCGTGAATACAATGCATGGATATGCTTCGCCCGTCTCAGGACTCTGCGGCTATCGCCTGACGTTTCCAGGAGATGATCGCCTGCTTGGAAGCGATGTGATGAGTCTCGATCGTCATGGACCTGGTGAAGTGACTGCACGGGAACAGATCGGGTATTGGATCGCCGGACGTTTGGGCCTGCTAGCCGCGCATCGGCGATTCGTGCTGCTGGACGTGAATGGCCAACGCCGGGGAACAGCGTATGAGGATGCACAAAAACCGGGTGCAGATTACTTGGCGCAATGGTATCCGGGCGCTGATCAAGGGGAATTGTTCAAACTCGAGGTGTGGTGGCAGGAATCCTTGGCATCAGCCGCCTCAGATTATCGCAGTGCAACCCTCGCGGACTACCCGCGGGGCCAAGTGAAAAACCTGGCGCGGTATCGCTGGAATTTTGAGAAAGAACGCAGTCAGCCGGGGAGCCACGGGAACGACTATCAATCTTTGTTCACTTTGGTGGATGCCGTTGCTCCGATTCCCATAAACACAGCGGCTGTGGAGGGGCAGATGGATATCGAGAACTGGATGAGAACGATTGCTCTTGGCCGAGCGTGTGGCAACAGCGATACCTACGGTTACTACGCTGGGCACAATATGTATGCCTACCGACGTCCTGGGAGCCTGTGGCAATTGATCACCTACGATTTCGATTATCTTGCGGCAGGGTACGAAGATAATGACCCTCCTTGGCCTTCTTTGCTGGAAGGACCCGGAGAAGCACCGGAAATTGCCCGGATGATGGCGCACCCTCCGTTCTTTCGCGCCTATTTGCGCGGCCTGAAGGATGCCGCTGCTGGGCCATTGCAGGCGGCAGCTTACAACGCTTTCATGGACGAAACTAGGGCCGCGATAGTGGCCAATGACATCAGTGAGATTTATGGCCAACAGGTAAGGGACTATTTCACACACCGTCGCGATGCCATTGAGACGCTGCTGCCGAACTACGCATCGTCCTTTGCCATCACCAGCGGCGGCGGCCAGAACTTCACCGTCAACCAAAGCAGCGTGACGTTGGTCGGCATCGCGCCGCTGGAGGTGGCCACCATCCAAATGACCAGCGCGACCGCCACCGCAGGTGCGCTGGCATGGCTTGCTACGGGAACACCGCCGAAGCCAACCACTTGGAATTTACCGATCACCTTGGCAATGGGTGCCAATACGATCACCGTCCAAGGGAAAGACCGCTTCGGCCAGCCATTGCAACCAACGGCTACCTACACCAAAACCATTGTCATCACTCGTCAATAATTCATTCGGAGAACTTTCATGAAAACACACGTTTCTTTCGCCTTTGAACGCGCCACGCTGCTGTTCACGCTGTTAATGGCGATGGTCTTTGGCGCATCCGCCCAAAATAGTACGCCTGACATTGTTTGGAGCACGAACAACTATTACTTGGGAAGGCCGATTTCCAGCGTAGCATTCTCTGGTGACGGTAGCCTGCTCGCGGGTAGCTTGGCTCGTACTACGAGCGTCTGGCGAGTGAAGGAAAAGCTATTGGTGTCAACTCATGCATTAGGAGATTTAGGAGCTTGGACCTTGGCTGCCGCTTTGTCCCGCGATGCAACATTGCTCGCGATTGGTGGCGGAAGTGGGAACGCTTCAATACGACAGGTCTCAGGCGGTTCATGGCTATGGAATGGCCAGTTTTCCGGTACTGTTTACGGTGTAAAGTTTGCGCCTGACGGTGAGTCATTTTGCACCGCCACCGCCACTGGGATAATTGTCGCCACCCCCACTGGGGTCGGTTTACCGTTTGAGAATCCTCTCGGCCAGAATGGAAATGAACGCGGTGTTTTTGATGTCGCCTATTCGCCCGATGGAAAGCTTCTTGCCTCGGGCAATGATGACAACACCGCCAGCTTGTTTCACATGCCGCAAGGTGTGTTGTTTCAAGATTTGACCGGGCATTCTGGCAAGGTGACGTCGGTGGATTTCTCTCCAGACGGCTCGTTGCTGGCCACGGCGGCGGCGGATGGCTCGGCACGCCTCTGGCGGGCAACGAATGGAGCGGTGGTTCGCGTCATCCTGGGTGCGGGAGGAAGCGGCGTGCCGTTTGCAGATGGAAGTGTCGGAAGAATCAAATTCTCCACGGATGGCAGGTCACTGTTAACCTCATCCAACGGCACCCTGCGTTTTTGGCGGGTGTCCGACGGTCAGTTGCTCCTGACTTATACGAACCTTTGGGCGGGGCCAATCGCAGTCTCTCCCGATGGCAAACACTTCGCCTATGGGACGGATTCGATCTACGGCACCAACGCCGCCGTGGTGCTGGCGCGGTGGCCGCTGCTGGTGACGGGTGCGGGAGTACGCACGAACGCCATGCACCTGGACTGGCAGGGCGGCACCGGGTTGTATGAAGTGCAGCAACGCACGAATCTCTCGATCGGGAATTGGGAAGCCATCGCTGGCCCGTTGACAAACACGAAGCTGGAGGTGCCCGCAACGAATCCGGCCACCTTCTTCCGCATCCGTTCACTGACCAACTCACCGTGAACGTCGCTAAACATTCGTATCCCTCTGGCACAGCTTCGCCGCGCTGGCCGTGGTGTTTGGATCAGCCTCCATCAGCCTGGCCCAGCAGCAGCCTCAAATCGTCTGGAGCACCAATGCCCATTATGGATACGTGACAGCGCTGGCGTTTTACAAGGACGGAACATTCCTTGCCAGCGGTGGCGTCGGCACAGGCCACGTCTGGAGAGTCAGTAATCGATCCATTGTCAGATCTTTCCCAACTCAGGAAGCGAAGCAGAGTGCTTTTGGCAGCGGTTTCCGCGCTGGCCCCCCAGAACGTTTTCAAAGGGTTCGCTGGAAATAGCTTGGAGCACCAATGCACACACACAAGTAGTCCAGAACTTGGCTTGTTCAAAGGACGGGACTTTTGAGAAGTGCGAGCAATGAACATACGGGGCGTGTGTGGCAAATCAACAATCGTGAATGACGGTCTGCGCGCACGTCGGGCTATCGGGCGGCACCGGGTTTCTCAAGATTTTGTGTAGCAGATACATTTTCGACCTCGGTGCTTCTGGCATCGTGGCTCCCGTGATGCGGTGATGCACCAAAGCTATGGCAACATTCGAGAGCCTCTTTCCCACGTTCATCCAGAAATGCGCCGAGCTGCACGAGTTGCTGCAAATCGTGGCGTTCATGCTGTTCACGGTCGGGACGATTCTGTTTGTCGTTCGCGGCCTCACGGGAAAGAGGCTGATGCTCTACCTGGTGCGCCTGATGATCCTCACGTCCCTGCTCGTGATGCTGCCGCAGTGGGGGAATCAAGTGCAGGCGTTGCTTCAAGATTCGATCCTGAGCGGCCTGGGCGTTGACCCGGTGAACGTGCATGACCAGTACAACGCGCTCCTCGTGGTCAAACGCGACACCGGGGCCGACCGCTCTTGGTGGGACATCTTGGGCGACCTCAACGGCCTTACCGTCGAGGTGCTGGTCTCGGGGATTCTCTGGCTCGTCGGACAGTTCGCCTCGCTGCTTCTGTTCTGGGCCTACATCATCCAAAAGTTCATCCTGTTCACCGGCTACGCATTGTCCCCACTCCTTATCGGCTTCATGGCGGTGCGCCCGCTCCGAGACATTGGCAACCGTTACCTCACGCATCTGGTCGGCGTGCTGCTGTGGCCGCTGGGCTGGGCCGTGGCCGCGCTCATAACGCAGGGAATTCTGGACTTCATGACCGATCCCTCGCTGAAGTTCATCGATCCCACCGCGACGTTCTATCAGTTGCAATCGTCGCTGGGTGTCGCCGTGCTCGCGTTCTGGATCGTGTTCAGCACCGTGGCTGCACCGCTCGTCATCCAAAAGGTCTTCACCTACGGCGCACTGGCGGGCGGTGAACTCATCGGCGGGGCGGTCGGCGGTTTTGTGCAAGCCGCCGACACCACCGCGCGGGCGGTGGCGCAGATGGCACCGTCCGGTCTTCCGCTGGCCACGACTGGCGCGGTAGGTGTGGCCGGGTTGCTGACTTCGCTTTCGACCGCAGCGGGTCAGGGCAACGCCGGGGCGATCCTCACGGCGGGAAGCGGCCTGCCCTTGCGCCGTTCGCGCGGGGGTGAACTCAATGATGTGACAGGCGATCAAGCCGTGCGGGAAATGATCGCCAAGTCCAGAGGGCAGCTTTAGCGAACGACGACGTTCCTCCAAGAGCAGAGCGTGGTCATCAACTGCCCGTGGCCGGTTACCGGAGAATAAAAATCCCTGCTCCCATGGCGCTCACGGCGCTCCAATTCAGCGTGAGTGAAACAAGTTCAAACATCGCGTAGCTGAATGGGTATGCGGCAAACCGTAATCTACGCTGAACGTGAACGGTTCCGATCTGGCAGGTGTGTGCTTCCATCCGCAAGCAGCTCGCTGCCATGAATCGGACATCGGGCATAGACCACGGAAGGGTCTTTCATGGAACACCCCGGCGAGACAATCTCGTATGGGGATGAATCATCTGCCGGACATCGCGTTACGCGCCGATCCGGTAAATCATTCATTATCGAGGCCAGCTTGGGTGGGAGAACATCGCCATTGGCATCCGCCCACAAGTGCGCACTCAGGCCAATTTGTTTCAAGTTACTGATGCAGGCGATTTGTTTGGCCTTCCAAGACGCCGCTTTAAGCCCCGAATTCAGCACGTAGAAAAATGCCACCGGCAACGCGGCAACAATCATCGCCAGCAAAAAGAGCCAGGGGTAAAGCAGGAGATGAAACCACGGCCAGCCAATCGGCGGAACGAATTCTTTTATAATGACGCGGCGGCCACCGAGAAGCATCAGGCCCAGGAACTGATCCTTACCCGGCCTAGTTGCCTTTTTTGGCAGTTGAAAGAGCGCCAGCACCAGCCAGAGCGCAGCGCCAGCCGAGAATTTCCAGAGGCTGTCAGTTGATGATGTGATTTGGGCCAGCAGATTTCTCAGACTCACCGGCTTTTCTTCGATGGCCTCGGTTGTTTGTGCAATCAGCACGGTGTACGCCCGCCGCATTTCGGGAGGATTGTTCGTCCCATGCAGCCGGATTTCCTCAAGACGAACGAACAGATCGGCAGCCTTCTGGAGACGGTCCAATCGAAAGGATGAGGTATAAAGTTCGTAGCACAAGACTGCGAGCAGACCTACACCAAGCAATCCCAAGGCCGTAAGAATCTTGGTTAAACTCGGCTTGTGAAAGTATTTCAGCAGTTCTGCAAATATATCGTCCATGCGCTCTCCAAAGGGCTATAAACGGTAGTTCTCCAGCAAGTCTCCCGGTCGCGGCGGGCGGAGCCAGTCGCCGGGCAGCTCGATGATCAAAGTGACAGTTTCTTCTGGTTCACCAAACTCGACCCGGAACATCCCGTCATCATCGTCGTCGGAAAGCAGTTCTCTGACGATGCCAGACATCCCGGCGTGCAAACCATCAGATTCAAGGTCGTGAGTCAGCACCACCACATCACCTTCCTGCACCGAGGACATTTCCTTCAATTCCTCACAACGCAGGCTTCCGCGCTGATGCTCAGGAAGCAATTCTGTTGCTGTAATCCACGCTGGCGGAAAAAAGGAACCGCCGCCCGGTGGAAAACCATGTGTGTGATCAACAAAGATAGCAGCAGCGCGAAGCAGATTTGAGGGGAGATTTAACGCCATGACTTTCTCAGCCCGCTGAATAATCCCTTCGGAAAGATCCTTCTTGTATTGGAGGTCGCGCAAGGGGGCGAGATGTTTCACGATTGCCAAGAACTCCTTTTTGTGAAGTTCAGCATCTTCTTGGATGGGCCAATTGTCAGACACGTCCATGTCAGGTGTTGTTTTCATGTGCATCGTTTTTCCAAGGAAATTTGCCAATCAACTTTTAAGCATGAGCGAGGCTAGGCTGTGGAATTTGGCAGGTCAATCGCCGCAACGCGCTCGGGAGCGGTCCCCGTTCCGCGCCCCCTGCGCATCGCATGGCGGGCGCGGTGTTTGAGTTCACATGGCGAAGGATTCCTTGTGTCGTCCGGCGGTGAACTGGATTCCGGCAACGGCGGTACCGTCTCACGAGTCGCCAGACCCGCGCTGGATTTGGCCTGATTGCAGACTCACGGGTGCAAGTGAGATGGTGGCGAACCACGCCACATTTGTGGAGCTAAACAATCCTCGGCGACCGTAACTTCTACTGGCAGTTTGCTGGCAGCACGGTGCTGAAACTGCCAGTCGATTTGCCAGTGGATCATTACGGAAAAGTTAACATAAATTAGTGCCGGTTAAGGTGAATTCTGGCTTGCCAAAACGCGGGATACACCTGATTCTATTGGCGATTTGAGAGCTAAATGACTGGTTCTCAAAGCCCGCCGGAGAAGGCTGAATGACGAGCTTGGGTCGTTAGACCACTTCGCGCGTCATGCCACTTATCGAAGCCAAAGACAGACCGCATCTCGCCTGCAAACGCTGCCGGACGGTGCTGGTGCTTCCTGAGAGTTTGGATGTTGTAGCGCGGCGTGAGGCTGCTCGGCTTCGGCAGTCTGACCAGACGATGGCAGCTATTGGCTATTTGAGACGGGAGCACCACCTCGACTTGAGAGAGGCCAAGGCCGTGACATTGCATATTCCGCCGACCGCTGGAGTTTGCCACCGTTGCCGTGGCCCAGTCGTCGCAGGTGACAGTGCTTGCCCGAAGTGTCACTGCGTGAACTTGAATTGGATATGACGTGGTCTAACCATGCGCTTCAGCG
>Ga0154020_10002241_pt1 | contig 23461 bp, 17 predicted proteins | sample Klosneuvirus_201_FD_109709 | JGI IMG/M metagenome (GOLD analysis project Ga0154020, IMG submission 109709) | Active sludge microbial communities from wastewater, Klosterneuburg, Austria - Klosneuvirus_20160825_MG | ecosystem: Engineered > WWTP > Aerobic digester > Activated sludge | place...
CCCTGTTCGAGGCGCAGGCTGGGCTGCCCCGTGAGGCCTGACCCTTGGTAGGTCAGGCAGAGCGCGCCCTGTTCGAAAGTGAAGCGCCGGGCCAGGATCGAGACGGAGTCCTCCAGCGCCAAGAGGCCGTCGATCCCCGCGGCGGGGCCGTTGCCGCGGATGCGCAGGTCGGCGGCGCGTAGCCCGGCGTGGGCCGCGGCCTTGAGGCTCCGCAGGCTGTTTCCCTCGAGCAGCCAACGCGTGGCGTTGACCTGAGACCAGGCCCGCAGATCGACCGCGCCGCACTTCCACTTATGGCCTTGGGTGTCGACCCCGCAGTCCTCGGCGGTGTCTCGCACTTCGAGATCGAGGATCTCGTCGATCGCCCCCGCGGCCTGGCGATCCTCGGTGGCCAAGCCTCCACCTTGGGCGCGCACGATCCGCAGCCGCTCGAGGTGCATGGGCAGCAGGCGCGGCGTCTCCTGGTCCCAGAAGAAGTTCAGCGCGGCGTCGATGGACTGACGGACGTGATGGACATCGGCGACGTCGAGATCACGGATGCTGACCTCCTGGGCCAAGACCAAGAACATCGCTTGGTCATAGAGATCGTGCATGCTGGCGCGTTCGATCCGCAGCGCGCCGAGGCGGCCCATGATCGCGCCCGGGCGCTGACCCTCATCGACCACGGGGGCCGGGCCCGCGTTGTGCTCGAGCTCGAGGTCGGTCAGCGTCGTCTCTCCCCTAGAAAACAGCATCAAGGTCGCGGCTCCGGCCAAGCGCGCCCGGTGGATGCTCAGCGTCGAGCCCTCGGTGCGCAGCCCCACGGTGCCAAAGGGCGGCTGGGGCAGGGCGTCGAGCCAGAGGTCCGAGATCTCACCGGCGGCGCGGTAGAGGTACAGCGCGTCCGGGTTAGCGATGCCCAGCCAAGCGAGGCGATCGACGCGGAGCCCCTGGGACTCCTGGATGAGGAAGGTTCCCTGCGAGAGGAGGAGGTCCGCCGCCCAGACTTCCGTCGTGCCGTTGGCCGCGACGCTGCTCCGGTAGTCCACGATGCTGCTGGCCCACAGCGAGCAGCGCCGCGCCGAGGCGCAGTCGACGCCGGTGTGGAGGCGGCTCGTGCCGACCAGGGCGGAGCGCGAGAGCTCGAGGGTCGAACCGCCGCTGACGTAGATGGCGCCGGCCTCAAGGTCAGCGATCGCGGCCGCGGTGATGCTGAGGGTCGAGCCCCGCGCGCCGATCGCCCCGCCGGCCAGGCCCTGATAGCGGCGCAGGCCTTGGATTCGGAGCTGGTCGAGCGTCGCGCTGGAGGTGTCGGCGTCGATGCCGTAGCCATCCAGATCGGTGATGGCGCCGCCTTGGAGCGCGAACGTGGCGCCTTCTCCCAAGACGATGCCCAGCGCCTCGGAGCCCTCCGGGCTGCCCGAGAGACCGCGGATGAGGAGGCCCTGGGCGCGGACCTGGCCGCCCAGGATTTGCAGTCCGTGGCCCTGAATGTCCTCGATGCTGAGCGCGTCGAGATCGGCCTGTGAATCGTACAGATCGAGGCCTCCGACCTCGGCCCCGTGGATGCGGACGTGCCTCGTCGTCAGGGCCGCGCGGCTCACCCCCAGCGCGGGTCCTTGCGCGTCCTCTAGCACCACGTCCTCGAGGCTCAGGCTCGCCGGGCCCCGCACCGCGAGCGCGAAGCTCCGGACGGGCATGATCGGTCGCCGCGCCCCCACCAAGGTCAGCGCCGAGAAGCGCGAAGCTCCGGCGTCGATCGTCGCGTTTTGGGCCAAGAGGAGGCGCGTCCCGCTGGTGCAAGCGCCGAGCAGCTCTACGCCGCGGGTCTCGATGTTGCCGAGGCGATAGTCACCGGTGGCGAGCGCGATCCGCGCCAGTCCTTGCGTCGTCGCGCGGGAGATCGCGGCGTCGAGATCGCTCAGCGGTGAGAGGCGCGTGCCGCTGCCGCCCGGCGCCGCGGCGGCGTCGACATAGAGATCGGCTATGATCACGGGATCGAAGCGGCCCGCGGGGCAGGGGGGCCCCAGCGGATGACACCCTGAATCGCCGTAGAAGATCGCCTCCGCGGGGCCGCAGCGCGGCGGGCTCTGCCAGGCTGGCGGCCGACAGTGCTCGAGGGTGGCGCCGTCGCCGATGGTGGCCGTAACGATCAGCCAGCCGCTCGGGCAGGGCGTCAGCACCGGCAGCGCGGGCGGGCTTGGGGGGTTCGGGGGGATGGGCGGAGCGGGCTCCACCGGTGCGCAGCTCGAGCTACAGATCTCTGATCCGCCATAGCGGATCTGGCAGCGGCCCAAAGCCGCGCACTTGGCGCTATCGAGGTCGGGCAGGCGGGCGTCGACCAGCGCCGCGGGGAGCTCGGCGATCGCGCTGAAGCCGCCGCCCGTATAGAGCCACAGGTGGCCGGTTTCCCGGGGCAGGGGCCGCCCCTCGACGTCGGAGGTCGGGGAGATCGCCACCGTAAAGGCCGCGCTGCTGGTCCGCCCGGGCTCGAGCGGCACGAAGGCCAGCTCTTCCAGGCTGCGCTCATAGCCGAAGAGCACGACCGTGGCTTCGTCACCCAGTCCCGCCAGGATGGCCCGGGGCGGCGGCAGGAAGGCGTAGCCAGCGATCGGCGCCGAGCGCACGTCGGTCTGACGCGCTACCAGGAGGAAGCTCTTGAGGCTGGGATCGACGGGGAAGGTCCCGCCATCGACCGGGGCGCAGGCGGCGCAAGCGACGGCGAGCAGCGCCAGTCTGTGCGCAGGCAGTCCGCGTCTCCCGAGCACGCTCAAACGATAGCGATCCTCGGGCGGCGGCGCAAAGTCAGACGTTGAACTTGAAGTGGAAGATATCGCCGTCCTGCACCAGGTACGTCTTCCCTTCTTGGCGCAGCTTGCCCACGTCGCGGGCTCCCGACTCGCCGCCGTACTTCACGTAGCTGTCGAAGTCGATCGTCTCGGCCTTGATGAAGCCGCGCTGAAAGTCGGTGTGAATGACCCCGGCGGCCTCGGGCGCGGTCGCTCCCGCGTGCACGGTCCAGGCGCGGGCCTCCTTGGGACCCACCGTGAAGAAGGTCAGGATGCCGAGCAGGCCATAGCCGGCGCGGATGACGCGGTTGAGGCCCGGTTCGGTGAGCCCCAAGGTGCCGAGGAACTCGATCTTCTCCTCGACCGTCGCCAGCTGCGCCACCTCGGACTCGATCTCCGCGGAGATCACCACAAACGCGGCCTGGTCTGCCTCCGCCTTGGCCCGGACCCGCTCGGAGTGGGCGTTGCCGGTGGCGGCCGCGCCTTCATCGACGTTGGCCACGTACAGGACCGGCTTGGTGGTGATGAGCTGCATCTCCTGGAGCGCGGCGGCCTCGTCGGGAGCGATCACCGTGGAGCGCGCCGGCTTGCCCTCGGAGAGCACCGCCAAGACGCGCTGCATGAGCTCGAGGCCCGCTTTGGCGTCTTTTTCGCCGACCTTGGCCCGCTTCTCCTGGGCTTTGACCCGGCGCTCGAGGCTCTCCAGATCCGAGAGGAGCAGCTCCGTCTCTACCGTCTCCGCGTCGCGGATGGGGTCGACCGAGCCCTCGACGTGGGTGACCTCGCCGTCGAAGCAGCGGAGGACGTGGATGATCGCGTCGGTCTCCCGGATGTTGCCGAGGAACTGATTGCCGAGGCCCTCACCCTTGCTGGCGCCGCGCACCAGGCCGGCGATGTCGACGATCTCGATCTGGGTCGGGATCAGCTTGGCCGACTTGGCGATCTCCGCCAGCTTGTATAGCCGGGGATCAGGGACGTTCACCCGCCCGGTGTTGGGCTCGATCGTGCAGAAGGGATAGTTGGCCGCCTCCGCTTGCTTCGTCGACGTCAGCGCGTTGAACAGCGTCGACTTGCCCACGTTCGGGAGGCCCACAATGCCGCATTTGAAACCCACGGCAGGCCCCTAGCACACGCGTTATTGCATGCGCCAGCTCTCGGGAATCTTGATGGTATAGGAGAGATCCACCGAGCGCTCCCCGCCTTTGGGGACGTCGACTTGGTAGATGACGAAGCCCCGCGCCTTGTCGAAGCGGTGGCCGGCCGTGGTCTTATTCTTCACCAGCTCGACCTCCAGGTCCTCCTCCTTGGACACCGGGATGTTCTCGCGGACCTCGACCCGCTCGGCGGTGCTCGACTGGTTCTTGATCTTGACCCGGTACTCTCGCACCAGCTTCTTCGTCGACGAGAGAAACCCGGGGCTGTTGTCCACCTCCCGCACGTCCTTGCGCTCGACCCGGAGCTCGTCGTCGATGCCGAGGGAGATCTCGATGGGCTCGCCGGGGGCCACGTACGGGATGGTGGCGTCGCCCACGTAGGAGCCCTTGCGGTGGGCATGGACGCGCCCGGCCAGGAGCGGATAGCGCGCCGGGTTGTCCAGCGACAGCGCGTGGAACACGAACGATCGCAGCTTGGGGATGGCTACCAGCTTCACCTCCCCGCGCCCGCTGATCTCGTCCACCGGGAGCCAATAGGGCCGCCCGTCCGAGAGGATGGTGGTCCGGCCCGGGAAGGTGAGGGTGAAGGCCCGGCCGCCGTCCTCGAGATCGGCCCCTTGGGGGCTGCTGGCGAGGCCTTGGTCCTTGCCTTCGCTCAGGGAGCTGCGGTCCTCGGATCCTTGGACCAGCACCTTCTGCTCCCCGGCGGGGTTGCCGTTCACGTAGATCGGCGCGGGAGAGGGCGCCTCGCCGCCGAGCTTGGGCTTGGCGGTGGAGACGATGACCGTCGCTTGGTTCCAGTCCTCGCCGCTGGCCTGCTGCACGATCGCCGAGACGAGCAGCTCGATCTTGCCCTTGCCGGACTTGCCGTCGCCGTCGGGGAAGAAGCGGAGATCGTACTCGGGGTGCCAGGTCGCGCCGGGTACGGTGTAGCCGACGAAGATCTCGACGGCGCCGTCCCCTTGGCACTCCACCGAGGCATTGACGGCGCGCGCTTGGTCGGCCGCGGTCTCTTGGTAGGCGGACAGCCGGGCGCTCAGGCGGGCGATCTCCCGCTCTATCTTACGGCGCTCCACCCCGAGCTCGATGTTGCGCTTTTGGGCGGCGATCTCTTCATCACCCAGGGTCGACCAGGCCTTCTTCCAGGCCTCGGGGCTGGGCTTTCCGCTCCGCAAGTCTTCTTGCACGACGCCGCTGATGTAGGGGCCGAAGCTCAGGAATTGCTGGTGCGTCTCGCGGTTGGTGGCGATGCGCCCGTCGAGGACGCGCAACTTGTCTTGCAGCCCGAGGAGGGCGGCGCTCACCTCTTTGCGCCGGTGGTCGCTCTCCTCCGGATCGACGGTCTCGACGCGGGTGGAGATGCCCAGCACCTTGTTGCCGGTCTTGGTCTGAGCCTGGAACGTGCGCGCGTCGAGGGACAGCGGGAGGCCGATGAGCTCGACCTCGGCGCGCCCGTTCTTGCAGGCTGCGCTGGCCTTGCGCACGACCTCGGCGCGGTCGGAGAAGACGACGACCCGATCGACGACCCCCGCGCTGGGGGCTGAGAGGAGCAGGAGTGTGACGGCAGCGATGTTCGACATGGTGCACCTCAGCGCTGATAGAGCTGCCAGTTGGCGGGGCGTTTGACCCGGTAGACCAGCTCGATCTTCTCGATCTTTCCGGGGGCGATCGTCAGGGTGTAGCGGAGGATGCCGTCGGTGTCGGGCGTGGCCTTGGGGCGGCTCGACACCAGCTCCACCGCGATCTTCTCATTCGAGGTCTTGGGCAAGGGTTCGACGATCTCCACCTTGACCGTCTTCTTCTTGAAGTTGGCGGCCTCGATCTCCACCCGGTAGGTCGTGACGTCGTCCTTGGAGAAGATGCCGGTGGTCTCGGTGGCGGGGATGATGCGGCGCTTCATGCGGAGATCTTCATCGGCGCCCATCGGCAGCTCGAGCTTGCCGCCCGGGCCGGTGTTGCTCATCTCCGCGTCCCCCGCGAAGCTCGAGCCGAGGAACAGCGAGATCGGGCCGGCCAGGAAGGGGCGGCCGGTCTTGTTGGTCACGGTAGCGGTCAGAAAGGCGGTGTCGGTGATGCCTGGCGTCGCGCGGTAAAACGCGTCGACCGACTCGCTGAAGGTGCCCAGGGGGGCCCGCACCTCGCCGTCCTCCTGGCTCACCGTCATCTTGGTGCTGGCCAGGTAGACGTAGTCGAAGCCTCCGGCGAGCGCGGCCGGGAGCGTGGGATCGGAGAATTGGACTCGCTCGGGCGGGGGCGCCTCGAACAGCCCGAGCGAGCGCATCGCCGCGCCGCTCTCCTTCTTGTAGTCCATCCCGGACGCGATGCTCACCGACTCGGACTGCATGACGACCGAGGGCGGCGGCGCGGGCGGCGCGGAGCCTGGCATGGCCATCTCCCTGGGTGGAGCCGCGCGCTGGGCGATCCGCGGCGCGGGGCGTGGCTTCGGCGCTTGAGCCTCCTCCATCTTCCCTGCCTTGGCCGCGCTGCTCCGGCCTACGCCACCGCCCGCGCCCAATGCCCCAGCCATGCCGCCGTAGACCTCGGCGCTCTTGTCGAAGTTGGCGAGCTCTCCGGTCGCGTCTTGGGGGATGGCCCCCGACAAGGCCAAGGCCAAGCGGCTCATGGTCACGGCACGGTGCTCATCGAGGGAGGTCGAGGCGCGCGCGACCGGCGGCGCAAAGCGCGGGGTCTGGGGGGGCCAAGCGCTCTGGGCGCGGACTTGTGGGATCCACTCTTTGGCCTCGCCCAAGGTCCAGGTCATCAGCTTGGGCAGCTCGATGCTCTGATTGGGAATCGCGGTAGAGAGCTTGAGCTCCACGTCGTCCCAGCGCTCGCCGGTGGCTTGGGTGACCACACCGTAGCTGGCGATCGCCACCCGCGCGTCCTCCTGGGTGTAGCGAAGATCATAGGCCGGACGCCACGTCGCGCCCTCGGCGGTGTACTCGAGATCGACGGCGGCCTTGGCAGCGCTGGGGCTCTCGACCACCACGACGACCCGCAGCTTGGTGTCGGTCCCTCCGCTGGGGCTCACCCGGGCCAGCTCGGCGCGGGTGGTGTCGAGCTGGGCGACCTTGTCCCGCCGCAGCAGCACCAAGGCCTCCCAGCGGGTCCGCGTGGCGGTGCGCTCGTCGGCCACCGCCTTGAGCGCCTTGGACCAGGCCTCGGGCGCCAGCGGCGGCAAGGGACGCCCCTGCCGAGATGCCTCCGGCACGAAGGGTGCGGGGCTGAGTGAGACGAGCCAGCTCAGCTTGGTGTTCAAGACGGTGGCCTCGGCGTCGATGCGCCGGACCTCGTCCATGAGCCCCTCGTACTTGTCGAGCAGCACGTCGGCCTGCTCGAGCTCCAGCGCCTCGCGCTCCACCACTTGGGCCTCGACCCGCAGGATCCGTGCGGGTGGGGCGATTTTGGCCACCAGGCCGGCCGGGCTCACCGCGGGGGGGAGGTCCGGGAGGCGTAGGACCGTGACCCCTGCACCCAGCTCCGCCAGCCCGTGGCGGATGATCTTGGCCCGATCGCTGAAGACGATCACGGTCTTGATGGGGGCATCGACCGGTTTGGCGGTGCTCTCCACATCGGGGCCGATCGCCACGTTGGGGACCGCGGGCGCGAGGAGGCTGAACAAGACGAGCGCGCGAATCATGCGGGCAATCTAAACGAAGAGCTCGCCCGAAGGATCTGCTCATGCCTCGAAATCCCTCGCCGCTGGCCTCTGAGCGAGATAGGATTCTTTCGTGCCTGGTGCGGATCAAGCCTCGCAGTTTGCGCTCAAGCGGAGCAGAGCCGGGCGGACCGCTTGGGCCTTCGCCGGGGCGGCGACGCTGGCCCTCATCTTCCTGGACCCGGCGTTTCGCGCGGAGGCGGAGGCCGATGTCACGACCTGGGTGCTCGCCGCGGCGCTGCTGGTGATGATCCCCCTGCTCGGCCTGATGCTCTTTCGCAAGGGGGCCCCCCAGGTCCTCGAGGTGTCCCAGGACCGGCTGCGGCTCCCTATCTCGATGGCGGTGCTCGAGATCCCTCTGTCCGAGATCGAGGGTTTGGTGCTCGAGGAGGGGCGGCGCCCAGGGCTATTCCTGTCCACCGACCGCTTCGACACCTTTATCCCGGCCTCGCGCTTTGCGTCGATCGACGCGGCCCGCCAGGCCTACCAGGCGATTCGGGAGCGCATCGGAGCCCTCCCCAATGGGAGCGTGCGGCTCAAGGTGCTCGAGGCTCCGGCGGAGGTCGCGGGGAGGCCGTGGGCTACGCAGACGCTGCTTGTCCTGATCCTGGTGGCGTACGCGGTCACCTTGGCCCAGGGCGTCCTCGGCTCGGCCATCGAGTACATCCGCTATGGCGCCAACGCCCAGGTCTTGATCGCCCAAGGCCAGGTCTGGCGGCTGATCGCCTCCAGCTTCCTCCACGCCGCAAGTCCCCTGCACGTCGGCCTCAACGCCGTCGGGCTGTGGTCGATGGGCGTCATGGCGGAGCGCCTCTTTGGCCGGTCGACCTTCCTCGCGATCTACTTTGGCTCAGCGATCGGCGGGGCCCTGGGATCGGCGGCCATGCAGACGGGGGGCTTCTCCGTCGGAGCTTCGACCGCGCTCTTTGGGCTCTTTGGGGCGCTCCTCTACGCGCAGCTCGTCCGGTTTCGGGGCAAGGTCCCGGTGCGCTACCGCGTCTCCGACTCGGCCTGGTTCACGATGATCGCGCTGAACATGTCGCTGACGATCCTCTTCCCGATGATCGATTGGGCGGCCCACGTCGTCGGCGCGGTCACGGGCGTGCTGATCGCGGTCCTCTTGATCAGCGACGAGGAGCGCCTCCCGATCGCCCACCCCAGCCGCATCGCGCGGATCAGCGGCGTCCTGCTCACGCTGGCGGCGGTGGCCTCTGTCGGCTTCGCGGTGCGCAACATCGTCTTATGGGATCCCATGGGCGACACCGCGGTGCTGAAGAGCCTCGTGCTGTGGGACCGCGCTCCGCCGGTGCTGCTCAACGATCTGGCCTTCACGATCGCCACCCAGCCCTCGCCGCCCCCGGAGCACCTCGAGCTGGCCGATCGGGCCGCCCGGCGCGCGGTGGACGCGGATCCGAGCCCGATGGTGGTCGACACCCAAGCTACCGTAGCCTTCCGCCGGGGCGATCTGGAGCGCGCGATCGAGCTCGAGGCCGAGGTGGTCAACGACCCCGAGTCCGAGAAGCTGGTCCGGCCGGGGAAGAAGGTGAACGAGGTCCCCTTCCTGGCGACCCAGCTCCTCCGCTTCATCGTCGCCCGTCAGGCCCGCTCGGGGACGCTGGTCGGCAAGGACGCGCCCTCCGGGCTCTCGGTCCGCGTCGAGAACAGCCGCCTGGCGATCCGCACTGAGACCCGCATCGAAAAGCCGATCGCGGTGTACGTGGTGGCCAAAGAGGGCGACAAGCCGCTCGGCCTCGCCATCGTGCCGATCATGCCCACGCCGGCCTTCGTCGAGCCGCCGGTGATCAACACCAGCGCCCTCGATCTGCCCTGGGCCGACACCGCCTCGGTGACCATCGGTTACATCGCCAAGGGCAATGTGAAGGCGCGGATCTTCGAGGCCGATCCCGAGGCGTTGGCGCTCCCAGGGCCGTAGCGCTCTACGTCGCGCTCGGCCGCGCGGCGATCGAGGCCAGCTCGAGGCGAAAGGGCCCCTCCTGCCGGTCCGAGATCAAGAGCCCGAGGCTCGTGACCCGCGTTGGGTCGAGCGCGCCCGCTGCGGGTCGGCCGCGCCAGCGAGGGACGAAGGAGGCGAGCCCCAGCGCGGCGGTGATCCATGCTCCAGGCTGCGTCTCGAAGTCCGCCTGGTAGACGACGCCGTCCTCGGCTCGCTCAACGCGCAGGTTGAGCTTGTAGCGCCGCCCATCCCCGCGCACGACCAGCTCGATGAGGTCACAGCCCGACAGATCGACCCGCTGGTCCTGGCGCCGCACCGACGCAAAGCCGCCGCCGTTTTGGAGCGACAACACGCCCGCGAAGATCCCGCAGCGATCGCCGCTGTGGACCGCGCTGGAGGAGCGCCCGCCCATCACGGTGTCGTCGATGGACCACCAGCGCGCGACCTCGCCGGGGTCCTGGAAGTCGGCCAAGAGGATGGGCGGGGGGCTCAAGTTCCCCCGTCGACCATGCCGTAGACGAAGAGGCAGCTCTGCGTCGGCAAACCCACGTCGAGCAGGGCCGTCAGTTGATAGCGTTGCCCCACCACGAGGGCCGGCGCGGGGCCTTCCGCCGGGGTGTCCTGAAAGGAGCCCGGAGGGGTGCTGCCGTAGAGGAGGCCGGTCCGAACGGGCTCCAGTGAAGGGAGCACGTCGAGGCGCCAGAGTGTGCCGGCGGGCCGATCGAGGTTCGGTGGAACGCCGGGGTTCTTCGAGCCAGCGGCCAAGATGTAGAGGTAGCGCGCCCCCGGATCACCGAAGTTCACGCGTCCCTCCGCGTCGACCCCGATCCCCGGGGCGCAGGCGGCGGGCTCGCGGATGAAGTTCTGATAGATGGGCCCTCCAAAGGGCGGGACCGCTCGCGCTTGCTCCTCGCTGATCCCACGGCGCCGCAGCTCGGCCAAGGTGAAGGCCCGCATTCGCGCGGTGTCGGTCGTGGGAATGCCGGTCTGACTGCGATCGAAGCCGTGGTTGGCGGACGCCGGGTAGGCGCCGAGCACTGAGGAGTCCGCTAGGCCCGAGAACAGCGCCAGACCCGTGTCCGACAGGGTGTCGAGCCAGATCGGGCCCGCGCTGAGGTCCCACTGCGAGGCGCCCCGCGGGGCGACCGCGCCGTCGTGGCAGCACACGCAGCCGGTCGAGGCGATCTGCTCCTTGGCCCACCTCAGCTCCGCCATGAAGGCGGGGTCGCTTTGTCGCGGGTCGTCGCTCGCCGGCACCTTGGCCGGCGGCCGGGGATAATACGGGCGCTGCGTCCGCACGATCTCGCAGGAGGCATAGTCCGCGAAGGCCTTGCCGGGCTCGGTGGCCCCCGAGATCGACGCTGGGGTGCAGACCTTTCCGCTGGGATCCGCGGTGCTCTGGCCCTCGAGCGGCGCGCGACAGTCGAGGAAGGGCGGGATCAGCACGCCGGGCAGCGCCTGGCTCACCTGCGTCACGGGCGTGATCTCGGAGCGATGGGTGATGCCGTCCTCGACAGCCGGCGGGCTGGTCCCGCAGGCCAAGGCCGCGAGCAACCAGCCGAGGGGCGCCGTTCGTACAGGCTTCATGGACCGCAGTTCGCCCGGCTGTCTAAGGTTTGTCAATGCTTTGAAGAAGGTCGTCGGTATCACCCTATTTGTAGGGGATTTTCACCGCCCGGGCGCCGCAAAGCTTAGACAGACCCACTACAAAGAATAGATAAACCTCATTCGGTCCACCACGCGGCGGGTAGAAACGCGATCACCGCCCCGGCCACGATCCGGTAGATCGCGAAGCCCCGGAAGGTGTGGCTCTGCACGAACACCAGGAGCCAGCGCACCGTCGCCAGCGCGACCGCGAAGGAGACCAGCATCCCGAGGGCGAAGGCCGGGCCTGAACCGCCGAGGTGTTGGCTGTTCTTCTTGAGCTCGTAGACCGAGGCCGCGAGCATGGTGGGCACTGCCAAGTAGAAGGAGAACAAGGTCGCGGCGGGCCGGGAGAGGCCCACCCACAGACCGCCGATGATGGTCGAGCCGCTGCGGCTCATCCCGGGAAACAGCGACAGACACTGGGTCAAGCCCACGAAGAGCGCCTGCTTGGGAGTGATCGCCAACAGGTCCTCGGGGCCGGCGGGCGCTACGCTGCCCTCCTTGGCCTTATCGATGAGCAGGATGAGCACGCCGCCCGCGACCCAGGCCGCCGCGACGCCCATCGGGTTCTTGAGCAGCTCCGAGATCGCGTGGTGGAGCAAGAGGCCGAGCACCGCGCTCGGCAGAAAACCCAAGAACAGGCGGATCCCGATGGCGATGATGGTCGGGAGCCCCCGGCGAAACAGCCCTAGGATCTCGGGCCCCCGGGCCACCAAGATGGCGGTGACCGCGCCGAGCTGGATCACGATCAAGAAGGGCTCACGCCACTCGGGCTGAAAGCCGAGCAGCGAAGAGGCGACCACCAGGTGGCCCGTGCTCGAGATCGGGAGGAATTCGGTGAGGCCCTCGACGACGCCGAGGATAGCCACGATCAGAAACAGCATCGCGGCGGCTGATAGCACGACCGGAGGCCGCTATCAGCCTGAGGCGGCAGGGGCCGGCGGGGGCGGGGCTTTTCGGGCCTTCAGGATGCGGCGGATCTCGGTGGCTAGCACCAGCACCAAGCCCAAGCCGCCGGCCGCGCCGAGGACGGTCTGGCGCAGCATCGCCAGCGAGGAGGCCACCGGCTCGGCGCAGGAGACCGGCGTGGCGAAGCCCGGACGCGCATACCACTCGATCGCCGCCGGCACCGTGAACAGCGCGATCGCCGCCCCCAGCGCCACCCCGATGAGGAAGGTGAGCATCATCCGCTTGAGGGCCTGCATGATGGCCCGGAGGGAAGCACGCAGGTCGCGGGTGGGCAAGGAGGGCGAGACCATGGAAGCCCGCGGCGGACGCAGGTAGAGTGCGCCCCATGTCGGACCGGGATCCCAAGCTTGTCGCTCCCATCGCAGGATTCGTCCTGCCACCGCGCGATCCGGACCGGCCTGCCTCCGCCCCGGGACTCGACCGTCGCGAGGTGCTCGCCCTGGGGGGCGCCAGTGCCTTGGCCTGCCTCGGCATCGGCTGCGCGACGGGAGCCTCGCATCGCAGCTTCGAGCCTGGCGCCCAAGCGCTGACCGGCTCGCTGCTCAAGATCCCGCTGGCCGAGTTGGTCAACATCACCGGCGACGAAGCGCTCCTGGTGAAGCCCGGCTCGCCCTATCCCGAGATCCTGATCGCCTCCCGCGAAGGGCGTTACTTGGTCATCACCTCGGACTGCACCCACTGGGGCTGCACGGTGGGCTACAACGCCGGCGTAAATGAGTGGCAGTGCCCCTGTCATGGGTCTCGCTTCGCCGTCGACGGCAAGGTCCTCGAAGGTCCCGCCGAAGACCCGCTGAAGTCGGCGATCGCCACCGTCGAGGGCGACGCGCTCCTCATCGACCTCAAGCCCCTGGCATGAAGACGCGCGCGCTCACCATCCTCTGGGCCCTCCTGCTGGCCTGCACCAACGACGGCAAGCCGGTGATCCCGCCGCCTCCCGCGCGGGCCTGTCTGCCCGCCGAGGAGGGCTTCGCCTCCGCTACGCCCTACGTCCCGCGGGCCTACTCCTTGCCGGCGAATTGCCACATCCTCGAGGACGACGGCTCGGTGGCGGTGCACCGGCGGCAGGTGCAGGACATCCGCGACGAGGCGACGCTCAGCAGCGCTTGCCGGGCGCAGGGCAACGGGCTCACCGACGCGGGCGTCCCTGGCACGCCGGGTGCGCCGCCCATCGACTTCAGCGCGGAGCATCTGCTCGTCGTGCGGATCCCCGACACCACCCATTTTCGCTGGGTCATGTCCCAGGGCTCGCTGCTGACGGTGGGCGAGAGCACGACCGCTTGCACCGGCGTCCTACCTCACGCCGTGAAGTACCTGGTGCTCGTCCCCAGCACCTCGAGCGTGGCCTTTCACCTGTGCGCGCCCGACGGTTGCGATGACTCAGAATGACCCTGTCGTACAGCTAAGCCCTGGAAGCGCCGTGCTGTGGAGCGGTGCACGCCCCCAACCTGGAGCCTGACAAACGGTCCTTCGTCGGGCGGCAGCCGATCCTCGATGCCGCGCGCAAGGTGTGGGCCTACGAGATCCTCTATCGCGACAGCGAGGAGAACCACGCCCGCATCGTCGACGACGAGCAGGCCAGCCGCGATACGATCGTGAGCGCCGCGCTCGACGTGGGCCTGTCCGAGCTGGTCGGGGATCGTCGCGCGCTGATCAACCTCTCCGCCAAGGGCCTCAAGCGGGGCCTGGCCTACGCGCTGCCCGCCAAGCACGTGGTGCTCGAGATCTTGGAGACGGTCGCGGCCTCGTCGGAGAACCTGGCCTTGATCGAGAAGGCGGCGTCGCACGGCTATGCGATCGCGCTCGACGACTTCGAGTACTCTCCCGACAAGGACCGGCTGGTGGAGCTGGCGGCCTACGTGAAGATGGACGTGCTCCACCTCAGCGATCAGGATCTGGCCGAGAACAGCGCGCTGCTCCTCAAGCGCGGCAAGAAGCTCATCGCCGAGAAGATCGAGAACGAGGCCAGCTTCGAGCGCTGCCGGTCCCTCGGCTTCTCCTATTTTCAAGGCTATTACTTCGCTCGTCCGGAGATCGTGACCGCGGCGCGAGTGCCGCCGACCAAGACCGCCGCGCTGCGCCTCTTGGCCAAGCTCCACGACCCGGCCGCCACCTTCGCCGAGTTCTGTGACCTCATCACCAAGGACGTCACGCTCTCCTACAAGCTCTTGCGCCACACCAACTCGGCGATGTTCGCCCGGCCCACCAAGGTGGACTCGGTGCATCGCGCGCTGATCTTGCTCGGCGTCACCCAGGTGCGGCAGTGGGCCAGCTTGCTCGTCCTGGCCCGGGTGGGCGCAGCACAGGAGTCGCTGACCTTGACCGCGATGATCCGCGCCCGCATGGCCGAGATCCTGTCTACCTCGCTCAAGCGCAACTCGAGCTCGGGCTTCACGGTCGGGATGTTCTCGATGCTCGACGCGCTGATCGGTCGCCCGCTGCTCGAGGTGATCTCCGAGCTGCCCCTGACCGATGAGGTCGCCGCGGCCATCCTCCGGCGAGAGGGCGTGTATGGAGACATCCTCCGGGCCGTGATGGCCTACGAAGAGGGCGCCTGGGACCGTGTCGCGCTGGCCGGCATCCCCGACTTCGCCGTGGTGGAGGCCTACGTCGCGGCCGTCACCTGGGCGGAAGCATTGATGGAATCCGCTCGCGGCTGAGCGCCCGGCCCTCCACCACAAACGCGCAACAACTCGCCTCTCCGCGCGATAACATCGAGTGGATACTGGGTGTCGTGTGGCGCGGCTTCGCGTCATCGCCGCTCGGAGGTGACCATGGAAGAGATCAAGCGAGCCCGAGTTCCCTTCAAGCGCACGCCGATCGCGGAGCCCAGCCGTCCGAGCATTGACCGGCTTGGGGATATCGATCAGGCCGCTGAGACCAAGGTCGTCGCCAAGAAACGTCCCGTCCTCACCGCCCCCGAAGCGGGCCTGAGGGGCAACGCGCTGACCGGCGTGACCCTCGACGCGCGCCCGGACCTGCCGCCCTTCCTCTACAACCCTGCGCCCAAAGAGATGATGAGCCGCCGCCGCACGCAGCTCTCCCGGACGTACGCCCCTTCGCCCCGCGAGCCGCAGCACGTCTCCGCCAAGGAATCGCTGGTGCGGCTGATGAACCCCAAGACCCGCGCGGCGGCCAAGCTCCAGCGCCTCCTCAATATCAACCCGGTGGTGCGCGCCTCTTTCGAGCGCAAGGCCGTAGTTAAGGTCATCCCCGACGGACGCGCCGACGGCACCATCAGCGTGATGAACCCTGGCGCCGGCATCGGCGTCTCCACGGGGGCCATCACCTCCGCCCCGATCACCCCGCGCTCACCCAGCCGCGACTTCTACGGCATGCTGCACAACCTCGAGGTCGAGGTCATGGAGCAGGTCGCGCGGGTGGCGGCCACCGCCAACAGCACCTCAGGCGCCTGGCAGCCCAGCGCGACCGGCCCCTCGATGCCGATCGGCTCCGGCCTAGAGGCCTCGCTCAGCGAAGGCCCAACCGGCATCTCCTCTACCGAGGAGGACGAGGAAGAGGGCGGCAGCTGGTCGAGCCCGACGGCCGACGCCGCCGTGGGCGGGATGACGGCGATCCCCGCCGGTGCTCCGGCCATCCCGACCTCGCCGGCGACGAGCAATGACGGCAACAAGAGCACCGACATCGAGGCTCAGAAGGTGAACATGCTCGTTCAGCGTCTGAACCAGATGTACTCACTGATCAGCGGCATGTTCTCCAAGTACAACCAGGCCGCCTCCAGCTCGATCAACAGCCTCAAGTAGTAGGCCCACCGGGCTCAGCCGGTGCGTGACACCAAGGTCGGCTGTTGCACCTCACCGTCCACCGAGACCCGGTTTCGGCCGGCCGATTTGGCTCGATACATCGCCCGATCGGCGCGGTCGACGAAAGCCTCGATGCTCTCCCCCTCCTGGAACTCCGCGACCCCGAAGGAGGCGGTCACCGGGATGGCGCGTCCGTAAGGACACGCGAGCGAGAGGCGCTCGAGGCCTGCACGAATGCGCTCCGCCGCGACCCGCCCTCCCTCGGCGTCGGCGCCGCTGAGCACGACCACGAACTCCTCGCCTCCCCAGCGGGCGACCAGGTCGACCTTGCGCGCCTCGCGGCGGATATGGTCACCGACCGCGGCCAAGACGATGTCGCCGGCGGCGTGACCGAAGCTGTCGTTGATGTTCTTGAAGTGGTCGATGTCGAAGAGCGTCAGTGAGAACGGGTAGCCGTGACGGGTCGACCGGGCCACCTCCATCTCGAGGGCCGAGCCGAGGGCGCGGCGGTTCAAGAGGCCGGTGAGGGGATCGCACGTCGCCCGCTTCTCGGACTCCTCGACCAAGGTCGCGATCCGCACGGGGCCGGCCAGCTCGCGGGCCAAGACCGCGACGAACTTGGTGTCTTGCGTATGCAAGGGAGCGCGCGGCGCGAAGCCGACGCGGCCGACGACTGAGCCTCCAAAGACGATCGGCGCCACGATGGCCTCCGGTCCAGCCTCGTCCTCGTGAGCGTCTTCGTCCTCGACCAGCATCACCTCGAAGCCCTCATGCAGCCCCATCGCGCGGCAGGCCTCTGCTTGGCAGCGCACGCTGGCGGCGGGGTTGGTGTGCAGGCCGAGGCGATGAGGCTGTACGGTTGAGACGGCCAGCCACCGATAGCTCGTCACCTGGGAGACCAGCTGGGTAAAGAGGTCGAAGAGGCGGTCGAAGCGGCCGCACACGCTGAGCGCGCGCACCTCGGCGGCCAGGACGGACTCAAACAGCGCCTCGTCGAGGTGCCCGGCGATGCGATCCACGATCTCCGGGAGATCGCCCCGGAGCTGAGTCGTCACCCGCGGCGCGTCTGGAGCGGCGTCGATGGCCCGGGAGATGGCGCGAACCAGGTCTCCCATGCGGCCCTTGCCGACGTAGGCGGCAGCGCCGGCGCGCTCGGCCCAGAAGCGATGCCGCCGTCCTTGTTCCGGCCCGCGGAGGATGATCGGCACGTTCTCGGTGGCGGCCTCGGCGTTGAGCAGACGGCAGAGCTGGACGCCCGAGATCGTGGGCATCCAGAGGTCGGCCACCACCGCGCTCGGGGGATCAGCCAAGCAGAGAAAGGCAGCCTCCGCCGGGTCCCCAGTGACCGTCACCTCGTAACCCTGCATCCGGAGGCGCTCGGCCAGGACGTCGCGGCTGCCAGAGCCGTCGACGAGAACAATGCGATGCGCGCTCATCAGTCGGAGGAAACGGACCTTCCACTGTTGGACTTGATACCGCTGGTGTATGACACCTGTGCCCCCACGGCCGCGCATGTCCAAGGACGACGACTCCGAACGCCTCCCCTCGCATATCCGTGCCTTGCTGGGGGACGCTCGCCTCGAGGACCGGGTGCGTCGCATTTTGGATCGGTCGGGGGAGGAGCTCTCCACCGGGCGGATCGGCCGGGCGTTCCGGATGGGCAAGCTCGCCGCCTCGGCCGGTAGCCGGGTGGTCGGTGATCGGGCGAGGGCGCTCCTCTCCAAGGATCCCAGCGCCAAGTCCGATGGCGTCGAGCTGGCCCTCGAGCTGGTGGAGTCCTTGGCCGACCTGCGCGGGGTCGCGATGAAGGTCGGGCAGATGCTCAGCTACATCGACGATAGCCTGCCGCCCGAAGCCCAGCGGGTGCTCGGCCTGCTCCAGCGCAGCGCGCCACCCATGCCCTTCCGCGATATCGAACGGATCTTGACGGCGGAGCTGGGCGGTTCGCTCAGCGCGCACTTCGCGGAGATCGATCCCAAGCCCTTGGCCGCGGCCAGCATCGGCCAGGTCCATCGGGCGCGCCTCCCGTCCGGCGAAGACGTGGCGGTGAAGGTGCAGTACCCCGGCATCCAGGAGGCCATGCGGGCCGATCTGAAGAACGCCAAGGTGCTCAGCCTCTTCAAAAAGGTCTTGTTTTACCGAGTGAACTCGGCAGCGATCATGGCCGAGCTGGAAGAGCGGCTCATTGACGAGTGCGACTACATCAAGGAGGCGGACTATCAAGAGAGCTTCCGCCGCCGCTTCGAAGGTCATCCGGTGATCGTGGTGCCGCAGGTCTTCCGTGAGCGCTCCACCTCCCGGGTCCTCACCACGCGCCTCGAGCACGGGCTGAGCTTTCACGAGTGGCTGGCCCGCGGGCCGAGCGCGGATGAGCGGGAGCGGGCCGGTAAGACCTTCTATCGCTTCTATCTGGGCACCTTCTATCTCGACGGTCTGTTCAACTGCGATCCGCACCCCGGCAACTATCTGTTCCGGGAGGACGGACGCATCGTCTTCCTCGACTATGGCTGCTCGCGGCGCTTCCCGGAGGAGCGGCGGCTCTTGTGGATCAGGATGGTGGACGCGGTTCGGCGCGACGATGAGGCGCTGATCCACGAGACCGGCAGCGCCGTGGGCTTTTTGCCCCCCGGGGTGGACTATGATCGAGCGGCCTTCCGATCGCTCATGCGCTACCTCTACGCGCCCTACTTGGCCAACACGCCCTACGATTTCTCCTTGCATAGGCCGATGACGACCTTCCGGGAGATGTTCGTCGACAATCCGAACCTCTTCAAATTGAACATGCCGGCCGACGCGGTGTTCCTCAATCGCATCACCTTCGGCCTGGTATCGCTGCTGACGGCCATCGGGGCACCGATCCACTGCTTTGAGCTGGCCAACGCCTACTTCGAGCGGCGCGATCTCGACTGGGCCGATGATCCGAAGCTGGCCGCCCCCGCGCTATAAGGCTTGAAATCGTGGCCTTTGCCGGGCTGCGGGCGGCGCGCTGACGTCGGCGACCAACGCTTGGAGCAGCAGCTCGAGCCCCACCAGCACCGGGAGCCCCGCCAACATGACCTGGCCGGCGGTGGTCGGGATGCCGGTCCGTACCGACTTCAGCCAAAAGTGCGCGCCGATCGCCACACCAAAGCCGGTGATGGGCAGCCCCGAGAGGAGGAACAGCGCGACGACCGAGAAGTCGTACCAGAAGTACTTGAGGAAGATGCGGCGCACCATGGTGGCCAATAGTCGCGGAGGAAAGGAGCGCAGCACTCGCCCGATCACCAGCGAGGAGCGCTCGTTGCCGTAGCGGGCGGGGATAGGGACGTCCTCCACCTGCGCGCCGACGATGTTGAGCTCGGCCAAGAGGGAGATCTCGAAGAAGTAGTCCTCGGCGACGGCGGACAGGACGATCTCGCGGAGCAGCTCGGCCCGGATCGCGGTGTAACCGTTGGTGGGATCGAAGTTGTGCCAATAGCCGGCCGCCAATTTGGCCCAAAACGAGAGGACGATGTTCCCGAAGCGGCGGGCCGGCGGCATCGCGATCAGCGCCTCGCGGCTGCGGAAGCGGTTGCCTTTGCAGTAGTCGGCGCGGCCTTCGAGGAGCGGCGCCAGCAAGCCGGGCAGAGCGCCGGGATCCATCTGCTCATCGCCGTCCATCTTGACCAGGATGTCCGCGCCGAGCTCGAGCGCGCGGAGATAGCCCGACTTCATCGCCCCGCCCACGCCGCGGTTCTTCTCGTGGATCACCAGGTGGATGCGGGGGTCGGTGGCGGCCTGGATCTTGGCGCGGGTGTCGTCGGTGCTGCCGTCATCGACGAGCACGATGGCGTCGACGAAGGCCGGGATCCCCGCGATGACCGGAGCCACGTGGGGCGACACATTGCGGCAGGGGATGATGACGGCGATCTTGGCGCGGGCTTCGGTCATCGCAGGCTCATCAGCTCCGGGTAAAGGGCGCTCCGGTCGACCAAGGCGTTTTGACAAGGCGGACCCTCGCCGTGAAAGAGGCGGCCCGGCGTGCCCGCGTCTGGAACATAGGCGATCGTGGTGGAGCGGGTGCCGTAGTCGAGCTCCGGCACATGCACGCAGGTCGCGTCGAGCGGAGCGTCCTCATGGCTCCTCAGCAGCGTGTGGAGCTCCTCGGGCGAAGGAGCGCTGGCGTGACGGGCCAGCGCCGCCCGCACCTTGGACTCCCTCAGCGGCGCCGGACCGGCCAAGCTGCGCTCGGTCAGCACGTGCCAGCCAGGGCCCAGCTCCGAACAGCGGAGAGCCTCCCCGTCGTGGAATACCTGAAATCCTCGCGTCGAATCCGCGATCAGGAGGTGGAAGGGGTTGACCGAGCTGGCCGCGAGCGCCGCGATCACGCCGGCGGCCTCCGCGGCGTCGCTCGCCGCCAAGGCCTCGAGCACGACCTGACCTCGAGAGCGGCGGGCGGGATCGCGGGCGTGACCGAAGCGGTTGGTGACCGCCACCAAGACCCCGCGCGCGGACAGCCCCAGCCAGGTGCCGCCGGCTTGTACGTCGAGCGGCGAGAGGATCGCCGGGTGCTTGTCCCGCCGCACGGCGAGGCCCTCGGCGGGCCGCTTCAGGTTCTCGTCGCGGTTGGCGGCGAGGAGCAGCGGCAGCCCCGGATAGCGCCGAAACGCCAAGGCCACGGTGCACATCTACTTCACCGCCTCCAGCTCGGCCTCGAGCAGGCTGAGCTCCCGGGCGATGCTCGCGCGGTCCGCCTCGGTCTTGCTCCCGGCCGCGCGTTCGATGATCCCCTTGAGCTTGCCGTCCTCGGCGGCCCACTCGCGATCGCGGCCCTCGGGGGACGCGCGGTCGAGGAGGGCCCGCACCCGTAGCGCCTTGCTGGCCAAGAGCTTGGCGTCGAAGTGGACCCGCTCGGCCGCGTCAAAGAGCGTCGCCTGGGTGCGCAGGCTCAGCTCCGCGTCGGCACGATCGGGGTTCTGCCGTGAGGCGACCCAGCGCTCCACCTCTTCCCGCTCCAAGTCCCGCAGATCTTCGAGGCGCAGGCCTCGATCGGCCAGCTTGGTCACCAGCTGGGCGTCGAGCTGAGCGAACTTGGGGATGAGCGCGGCCAGGTCGGGCAGCTCGAGCTCGCTCGTCGGGGAGGGGGAGGTCGCTGGGCTCTGCTCAGGCGCGGCGGGGCTCTGCTCCGGCGCGGGCGGGCTGTGCTCGGGCGCGGGCTTCGACGGCGGCGGCCGCCGGCTCGACAGGATGGCGATGGTCTCCGTCGAGGTGCCCGCTCGGACCGGCTTGTCTTTGGTCTTGGAGATGGCCGGCGCCGGCGCACTCGGCTTGCCGCCTTCCGATCGAGGAAAATAGGCCCGGTAGGCCGCGAAGAGCCCGCCGCCGAGGAGCAGCACCAGCAGCGCGCGCCGGGGCCACGTTGGCCGCGCGCGGTCGGCCATGGCCTCGATCGCGGCGCGCTCGATGTCGCCGTCGACCGAGGAGTCGTCCGTGTCGTGCAGCGCACCCGAGCCGCTGGCCGAGAGCGCAGCGTCGTCGAAGCCGGGCTCCGACGGCGTCTCCACGCTGACCCTGGGGCTGGTGCTCTTGCCGCTGCGGGGCGGCTTGGAGTTGCTCTGGGGGGCCTTCGGCGGCGCGACCGGAGGCTTGGAGATCAGGGCCTGGGCGGAGATGATGGTGAGCCCCAAGGAGTCGATGATCTCCACCACCTCTTCCGCCGAGGAGGGTCGCGCGGCGGGGGCCTTGGACATCAGGACGTGGGCCAGCTCGCCGAGCCCGGAGCGATCGGCGAGCGGCGGAGGGGTCACGCTGAGGTGCTTCTTGAAGACGTCAGCCATCGGCCCGGTGAAGGGCGGGCGCCCCGCCAAGAGCTCGTAGATGATCACCCCGAGGGCGTAGAGATCGGTCCGGGCGTCGATGGCTCCATCGGCGATCTGTTCAGGCGCCATATAGGCGGGCGTCCCGAAGACCTGGCCCTGGACGGTGAGCCGAGCTTCGGTGGTCTCGAGGGGGCGCACCAAGCCGAAGTCCAGGATCTTCACCCTCTGCTCGGCGCCGTCGTTCACGATCATCAGGTTCTTGGGCTTCAGATCGCGGTGGATGAAGCCCAGCTTGTGGGCCGCCGAGAGCCCCAGCGCCGTCTGCCGCACGATCTCGGCGATGCGGGCCGGCGCCGGGCTCCGGTTCTGCTTGAGCACCTCCGAGACCGTGGGGCCCTCGAGCAGCTCCATCGCCATGAAGCTCAGGCCGTTTGGGGAGACGCCGAAGTCCCGCACGTCCACCACGTTGGGGTGTTTGATCTGGGCCGACGACTGGGCCTCCCGCCGAAAGCGCTCGGCCAAGGTGCGGTCGGAGGCCATGTCGCCAAAGAGGATCTTGAGCGCGACCGGCTGGGCCAGGTGGATGTGCTGCGCCCGGTAGACCCGCGCCATCCCCCCGTCGCCCAGGACGTCGCTGATGCGGTAGCGGTCGATGGTGGCGCCCAGCAGGGGATCACGGTCGACCTCGACCAGCCGCTCCCCATCCAGGCCGCAGAAGACGACGTCGCGCACGTAGAGCGAGCCACAGCGCGGACAGGCGAGCATCCTTGCGGAGTTGTACTACGGGCCCCGCGATCTGGCGAGCCTTCGACCTGCATGGAGCACCCGTGATCGCACGTCTATGAATCAGCCCAAAATGGCGCTACGAGGGATCAACCGGCCATGATTCGAACCGCATTTCCAACGGTCTCTTTATTCACCCTGCTGGCCCTGGTGCCGGCGCTCTCCTACGCCCAGGACGGCGGCAAAGACTTCACCCCTGAAGTGAAGCTCCTCTACCGCATCGTCGCTTGCACTGGAGACGATCCCTTGCCCGCCAACGTCGACCCCAAGGTGGTCGAGAGCTACTGCAAGAAGACCAGCTCCAACATGGAGACCTATCGGAAGAACTACATCGAGGGCGCCCAGCGTTACATCGAGAAGCTCCGGCCGGCAGGGCTTCCCAAGACGGTGGTCTACCCCTTCGGCGGCGGTGACCTCCTGACTGCCCTGACGACCTATCCGGAGGCCACCGATATTACGACGCTGTCCCTCGAGCACAGCGGCGATCCGCGGCGAATCTCCCAGGGGCTCAACAAGGTGAAGCAAGAAGCGAGCTTGGACGGCGTGCGCCGCAACGTTGGCGGACTGCTGTTGTTCAACGACTCCAAGACCGAGAGCCTCCAAAAGCTGCAAAAGGGTGAGATCCCCGGGGAGCTCTCCTTCTTCTTGGTCGGCCTGGCGACCCACGGCTACGAGCCGGTGAGCCTGCGCTATTTCCGCATCGAGCCAGACGGCAGCCTCCGCTACCTGACGGGCGAGGATATCGCGGCGGTCGAGGCCAAGAACGCCAAGCTCCTCCACTCGGCCTGGGTCGCCCCGGACTTCTCCGAGGCCTTCTCCAACTCGGAGATCAAGTTCAAGAAGCGCGGCGCGGGGGACAATGAGATCCGCGTGCATCGGCACATCGCCTTCAACCTATCCAACGAGCGCCTCAAGCAGGACCCCGCGGTGATCAAGTATCTGGAGGGCAAGGGTAAGATCTCGGCGATGACCAAGGCCGCCAGCTACCTA
>Ga0154020_10002242_pt1 | contig 23454 bp, 13 predicted proteins | sample Klosneuvirus_201_FD_109709 | JGI IMG/M metagenome (GOLD analysis project Ga0154020, IMG submission 109709) | Active sludge microbial communities from wastewater, Klosterneuburg, Austria - Klosneuvirus_20160825_MG | ecosystem: Engineered > WWTP > Aerobic digester > Activated sludge | place...
CATGGCGCGACGCCTTGGCGATCGGGCGCTCGAGCGGAAAGCCGCCGCCATCTTGGCCCACGTCCAGAAGAAGACCGAGCTCCGAGGGACCATTCGATGAAGTTGTTCAAGTCGCTCGCTGCCCTGCCCCTGGGCAGCATGGGTCGCTCTCCCGACGTGATGGTAGCGATCGGCCTGGCGCTGATCTCCGCGATGCTGATCGTGCCCCTGCCGGGCATCGTCCTCGACTTCCTGATCCCAGTGAACATCGCCTTCTCGCTCACCATCCTGCTGGTGGCGGTGTTCGTGAAGAACGCGCTCGAGATCTCGACCTTCCCCACGCTGCTCCTGATCTCGACCCTGTTTCGGCTGGGCCTGAACGTCTCGACTACCCGCGGCATCCTCACCTCCGCCGACGCCGGCGAGATGGTGAAGGCCTTCGGAGACTTCGTGGTCCGCGGCGATGTGGTCATCGGCATGGTGATGTTCTTGGTGATCACCCTCGTGCAGTTCCTGGTCATCGCCAAGGGCTCGGAGCGCGTCGCCGAAGTGGGCGCGCGCTTCACGCTCGACGCCATGCCCGGCAAGCAGATGTCGATCGACGCGGCCGTTCGCGCCGGCTCGATCACCGAGCAAGAGGGTCAGGACAAGCGCGACGAGCTCAACCGCGCCTCGATGCTCTTCGGCTCGATGGACGGTGCGATGAAGTTCGTCAAAGGCGACGCCATCGCCGGCCTGATCATCGCCGCCATCAACATCGTGGCCGGCGTGATCATCGGCATCGTCCGTATGCAGATGGACGCGGGCACCGCCCTACGCGTCTTCTCGGTGCTCACCATCGGCGACGCCTTGGTCGCCCAGATTTCGGCCCTGCTCATCACGCTGGCGGCCGGCATCATCGTCACCCGAGTCGAGTCCAAGGATAAGACCAAGAACCTCGGCCACTCGCTCAAGGACGAGCTGACCTCCAACCCGAAGGTGCTGATGATCGGCGCCGGCCTCATGCTCCTCATGGCCTGCACGCCTGGCCTCCCGGCCCTGCCCTTCATCGCCTGCGCTTGTGGCGCGATGACGATCGCCGCCTCGGCCAAGCTCTTCCCCCGTCTCTCAGCGATGCACCGCTCGGCCAACACCCCGGCTGGCACGCTGGCCCGTCAGGCCGCCTTCAAGCAGCTCCTCGACAAGAAGGTCGAAGAGGCCAAGAAGCAGAAGTCGATCTCCGACAACCTGGCGCCCACCGTCGTGCCGATCAGCGTGGATCTGTCCTCCAGCCTCTCCAACGCCCTCGGCTTCAGCGAGGACGCCGAGGAGGAGGCCGAGCTCATCCGCGAGTACATGCCGCAGCTCCGCGACGCGCTCTACCTCGAGACCGGCGTGCGCTTCCCTGGCGTCCGCGTGCGGTCCTTCGTTCGCAACGTGCCCGACGGCTACTTCGCGATCCGCATCGACGACATCCCGGTCCTGCAGGAGCGGCTCGAGCCCGGCACCTGCCTGGCTACGACCACCCCTGACAAGCTGACCAAGCTCGGCGTCACGGCCAAGCCGGTGCAGCACCCGGTCAGCAAGGCCAAGATGGCCCTCATCCAAGAGGGCGACCGCGAGGTGGTCGAGGCCTCAGGGATCGTAGTCTGGAACCTTGGCGGCGTGGTCGCGCTGTACCTGGCGGCGGTGCTGCGCAAGCGGGCCAAGGACTTCATCGGCCTCCAAGAGGTCGCTGACCTCCTCGAGCGCCTCGAGAAGGCCTACCCCACGCTGGTCAAGGAGGTGGTCCCCAAGGTCGCGACCGTGCCGCAGCTCCTCTCGGTGCTGCGCCGCCTGGTGGAAGAGGGCGTCTCGATCCGGAATCTCCGGGCGATCGTGGAGGCCCTCGGCGAGTACGGCACCCGCGAAGGCGACACCGTCTTCCTCACCGAGAAGGTGCGCGCTGCGCTGGGTCCGCAGCTGGCCTACGCCTACGCCGGCATGAACGGCCAGCTCCCGGTGGTGTTGCTCGACCCGATGATCGAAGAGACCATCCAGAGCGGGATCTCGGCCAATCAGCACGGGCATGTCCTGGCGGTCGATCCCCAGATCTGTAAGGAGATCATCGCGGCGGTCCTGGGCGCGCTGCAGCCGATGGTGGCCAAGGGCAAGCGCCCGGTGCTGCTGACCAACTGCGACATCCGGCGCTATGTGAAGAAGCTGATCGAGGTCGACCTGCCGAGCGTGGCGGTCCTCAGCTTCGATGAGCTGCCCCTGGACCTGACGGTTCAGCCGATGGGCCGGGCACAGATCACCGCGGGCTGAGCGCAGTTCTCGCTCAGCTGGACGATTGGGGGGCCGGGTTGTGGGTCCGGACCCAACACCGCCGCGACAGAGGTCCGATCGGCGCTGTGCTGCTCCGCTGGCATGCGGCCCGCAACGCGGTGAAACATGCCCGCACCGCTCAACCCCGGCCCCGTTCGTCAGAACCTCCCCTTCATAGCCGAAGGCCGCTGCTCTTGGTTGTGGTACGGTGCGGGCCATGAGTAGCTCCACCTGGGCCGAACTCCTGGCCACGTCCGATCGCGTCCAAGACGAACCGAGCTCCGCGCCCGAAGCAATCCGCGCGCTCCGATCGGCGGTCGAGACGCTCCAGAGCCTCAAGGCGCCGCTGGCGCTCGACGATCGCCGGGCGGTGGTGGCGTTGGTCGCCTCTGGCTCGGCCGGGCTGGCTGCGTTGCTCGGCGCCGCGGAGGGCGGCAGCCAACGGTCCTTCCTCCGTTCCGCCTTTCAGCTCCGAACGACGACCGCGCGCCTAGCCGCTGAGCTAGCGCGGGTGATGTGAGGTAACGATCATGAAGCCCATCGACAAAACGGTCATCCCCACGACCGCGCTCGTCTCCCTCCCGGAGGAGTCGCGCAAGATCGCCGAGAAGATCGGCGTCGAGACGCCACCGCCGTTCAACCCTTTCGATGAGGTTCGCGGCAAGTACGACGTGCTCGGCGCCACCCACTCAAACTTGAAGGCCTTCGGCACCGATGCCGCCGTCGCGCGGAGCATGATCAGCTCGGCGGGAATGACGTTGGCAGGTGTCACCCGCGACCTCGACAGCCTTGCGCAGGGCGTGACCCCCGAGCGCATCCACAAGCTCATCCGGAGCCTCACCCACGCCACCAAGGAGATGACCCAGCTGCGCGACTCGCGCGATGTTCAGCTGGAGCGTTTTGTCTCCCGTGAGGTCGGGGTCAACTTCTTCAAGACCAACCTGTTCGACGAGACCAACAAGCTCAACCAGAACTACCTCGAACTCCTTGATGGTCTCGCTAGCGCGCTCCCCCGCATCGCGGAGCACGACGCGCGCGACGCAGCGACCGTCAAGGAGCTCTTCGGCGAAGTGGCAAGGATCCTATCCCAGCCGAGCGTGCTCGAATCGCACTTGCTGTGGCACCCGGCGCCCGAAGGGGACAACATCACGAGCATCTCCGCTGTGTTTCCCGGGGAAGCCAAGGACGCCCAACAGAGCGCGAGAGTCACGGTCGGGTTCCAAGCGCACATCGCCGGCGAGAACAAGCTGGCGACGGGCGACTTTGTGGGCGCGATCGCCGACTTCCACCAGTCCGCGGTCGAGCTGGGCATGAGCACGAGCGTGAACACCGCCTACGCGCTGACTTACCTGGCGGACGCTCTCCTGATGACTGGGCTCGACAAGGCGACGATCAAGGTTGGGGGCCCGACCATGGAGCTGAGCGCGGAGGCGCTCTACGGGATGGCGACGCGGGCGATGCGAGTGACGGTAACGGATTCGAACCACCCGGAGCTGCGGAGGCTGGTCGAGCACGTGCACACGCAGCTCTTCGACGCCGACCACCCGGAGGCGGCAATGAAGGTCACGCGCGACGCGCTCGGACCGAGCATTCCGGTGTGCAGCTCCGGGCTCATTCGAGTGCTGCTGTTCCCCGGGCAGGGCGAATTCGACTAAGGCTTCAGGGACTGGCTACCGGTGCGGGAGGCCAATCCCGCGAGTTGCAGGACCTGCGACTCCGAGCTGCGAGTCCTGCGGCTCCTCCTATAGGTTCCCCTCCCCTCCGGCCCGGAACTCCCAGAAACTCCGGGGATCTGAGCTGGTCCGTGGCCTGCAAACAGGCCTCCCATGTCCCGGATCGAACGCCGCGAATTCCAAGACCTGGCCCAGAGCTACTCGATCGATACCTCGGCCCCGAGCGAGGCCGTCCAGACCGCGCTCCGGGACACGGGCATCCCCGAGGAAGATCTCCGGAGCATCGCCGGCAGCGACCGCGTCATCAACGGCAGCGAGGAGTTCGCCCGCCTCTATGACCGGCTGGAGGACCTCGACCGCCGCCGTCCGATCGAGGTCAACGGCGCCCGCCTCGATCGCGCCGCGCGTCTGTACGAAGCGCTGAACCGCCCCGCCTCGGGTCCGCGCAGCAGCAGCGGCGATAGCAGCCCGGTCGGCATCGGCGGCAGCGGTCGGCGCGGACCGCAGCTCGAAGATCCCACCCCCCGGGTCGAGACCCCGGTCCGCACCGCGGCCCACGGCACCACCCAAGTCGGCAGCGGCCGCGACGCGCACCCGGTCGATGCTCAGGTCGTCGTCCCCACCGCGGTCGACGAGCGCCTCGCCGCGCTCCGGACCCAGCCGACCGCGACCTCCCAAGGAGGCATGCGCGCCCACTCGCTCGATCAGTACCTCCGCACCGTCGAGGCCTTCGAGAGCGGCGCTCGCGGCCGCGTCCCCGGCCATCCTCCCGAGGGCGTGCCCGCAGACCTGTGGAACCTCCGCCGCGCGCTCGAGCTGCAGAACATCAGCGCCGATGACGTGCGCGTCTACGCCGCGACCGGCCAGCTCCCCGATCTGGTCGACGCCCAAGGCCAGACCTTGCGCACCGGCGCCGAGCGCATGGAGGCCCTCCATCGCGCCGCGACGCGCGAGGGCAGCTGGCCCGCGGTCAACAGCCTCACCTTTCTCGTCGGAGCGCGCCGCTCGGCGATGGCCGCGGAGCGCACCGAGCTTCAAGGCCAGCTCGCAACGTTGCCCGCCGACGCGGCGAACCGAGCCGAGCTTCAAGGTCGCATCGATGGGCTGAGCGCCAGCGACCAAGCGCTGCAGCGCGGCATGCAATCCGTCTATACCTCCGCCACCTACGCCCGCGAGCGCACCGGTCAGGCGCTGGTCACCCGCGGCGGTCGCCTCGATCAGCAGGCGGCTCAGGCGCGCGGCACCGGCGACACGGTCCGTGCTGCCGAGCTGGAGCGCCGCGCCACCGAGCTCCGCGATCGGGGCGCGCGCATCGCCCACGCTGAAGGAACCTACCGCGCCGGGATGCGCGGCACGGGCTGGGACGCCTCGAGCGCCTTCCTCATCGCCGCCGACGCGCAGGTGGCGCGCGGCCGGGCCGAGGTGGCGGATCAGGTCCGCACTGGCAGGTTGACCGGTGAGCCGCCGGCCTCCCTTGGCAACGCCGTCGACGCAGGCAACGGCGTACCCGGCGCCGAGCGCGTGCTCGGCGAGGCCCGCGCGAGCAGCCCGACCCGCGGCCGGGATCACCGCACGCTGAGCCTCGAGGGGCAGCGGCAGGACGCTCTGGCCACCTTCCATGGCGCGCACCTCGAGCGCGGCGGCTACTTCCGGCGCGGAGACGCGAGCGCGCCCCCTCCCCCCCGGAGCCGCGAGCTGCTCGCGCACCGCGAAGCCTACGTCGACGCGCGCGCCAGCCAAGGGGTCGTCGATGGCCAACGCCTTGAGCTCTACGGACCTCCGAGCCGGCTCAGCGGGCCCGAAGCCCTGGACGCCGCGCGCCTCACCCAGGAGCGCCGCCGCATCACCGAAGAGCTGAGCGGCGCGGTCGGTCAGTCCCTCGACAGCACACGTCAGGCCGGCGACGCCCGTACGCGACGCGATGAGCTCCGCGCTTCGGTGCGCGAGGCCCGCTCGATCGAGACCGACTCCGGCCGCGACGTGGGCCTGGCCCGCGAAGGCGAGACCCGCGCCACCGACGCCAACCGCACGGTGGTCGATCTGCGCGGCAGCGGCGAGGCCCGCCGCGATGGCCAAGAGGTCTCCGACACTGGCGCGATCCGCCGCGGCGACGAGGCCCGTGCCCAGTTCGCCACCCGCCGACGTGAGGCCCTCGAACGCGTCGAGCGCAGCGCCACCACGGATGCGAGCCGCGCTGAGGCCCTCGCCGCGCGTGATTCGCAGGACGCCGACATCGTCAGCCGCGTCTTGGCCCGCCGGCCAGGCCTCATCCCCGACCGTCCGGGCACGCCTGCCGCGACCTACCGCAGCCTGCGCGCCGAGGGCGATCGCCTCGCCACCTCGGGCGCGGACTTCCTGAGCCGCGCCGAGACGCAGCTGCCGACCCGCGAGCCAGCCCGCACCCAGGGACAGCTCGAGATCGCCGGCGCTCGCCTGGACGTGGCCGGCTACCTCACCCGCTCCACCGAGCTCGACGCCCGCGCCCTCGGCGACGACGGCCGACGCGGCGCCACCGCGCGCCTCGATCGCGCTGGGGCGCTCATCGATCGCGCCGATACCACCCGCGCCGCGCTCCCGGCCGATCACCCCGGGCGCACCGCCTTGGCGACGGGAGTCATCGACGCTCGCGCCGGCTTGGCCGAGGCCAACTCCGACTACCGCCCCGGCGTCGCGCGCGATCAACTCGCCCGCGCCGAACGGGTGATGACCGGCGATCTCGCGGGCAACGAGGCGCTCCGGCAGGACGCGCGTGGCCGCATCGGCAGCGCCGCGGTCTCGAGCCTGGTGCGCTCGGATCTGCGCTTCGGCGCGATCCTCTCGGGCGGCGGACATGACGCCACCGCGCAAGATGGGCTCTACGCCCAAGGTCATCGGCTGCTCGACGACCGCCGCGCCACCGGCGAGGGCGTGGGGCGCGCCCGTGACACCCTGCGCGAGGTCGATCGTAACCTCGACGCCGTCGAGGGCATGCTCGACACCTCGGGCGTCCAGATCAGGAATGGCCAGGAGTACTCGGCCGCCCGCACCCGGAGCATGTCGAACAGCGAGATCTTGGCCGCGCAGGCCCAGGTCTCCACCGTCATCAGCGGCGGCGCCTACGTCTTGACCCTCGGCAACTTCGACATGAAGGAGCAGATGGCCGACGCGGGGGAGGACGCGCTCAGAAACCGCACGTCCTTCGCGCGTCAGTCCACCGACCGCCTGGTCCGAGGCCAGGGCGAGCTCTCCAGCGCCTGGCGTCAGGCGCGCAGCGAGGGTCGCTCCTTCGAGTTCCTCGGTAGCCTCCGGATCTTCTCTGACCGCGGCAATCGCGAGGCGCACCCCGAGGCCTACGGCCGCGCCTTTCAGTTCATCGACTCACGCGTCCCCGCCGCGGCGGGCCCTCGAACCGGCCTCAGCGACTGGCAGGACTTCAACCGGGTCGCCATCCGGGGCGATCGGCGCGCTGACGAGACGGGCCGGATGCAGGACGTCCCCGGGGCCTCTCCGCTGGCCCGCGCGCTCACCGGCCCGGTGCTTGGTTTCCGCGGCGCCGATGAGGCCTACGGCGATCGCCGCATCGGCATCATCACCGGCGATATGCAGGACATGATGGCCTCCCAGGCCTCCAGCCTGCAGGAGACGACCCGCAACATGGGTTGGATCATCGCGGCCAACGTCAGCCTGGAGGTCGCGCTGGGCATCGTGCTCACCGGCGGCATCGGCTCGGCGGGTGCGGTGGCGGAGGCCGGGAACGCGGCCAACGCGGCGCGAACCGGCCTCGAGGCGGCCAGCGCGGTGCGCAGCGCGACGATGCTGGCGCGCGCCGGTGAGGCCCTGCAGGTCTTCCGGGCCGCGCACCCCGTGCTCTACACGATGGGCGTCGGGACCGCGGTCGGCGCGGGCATGATGGGCGTGAGCATGGGCGCGCGCCGGATGTTCGGCGAGCACTCGGGCGCCGCACGGCTGGTCGACGTGGCTGCCAACTTCATCCCGATCGGCGCCGGACATCGGGCCGCGGGCCTGGGCGCGGCGGCCGATCGCGCGATCCTCGGCGGTGAACGCGCGGTCGTGGGCGGTGAGCGGGCGGTCGTCGGCGCCGAGCGCGCCACGACCCGACTTGGCCAGGTGCGCCAGGCCTTGATCAGCCACGCGCGCTTCTATGGACCGCAGCTGGCCCTCGGCGGCGGGCAGGCCTTCGCCACCTCGCTGGCCGTCCCGGCGTTGGCGAACAGCCTGGGGATCCGCAGCGACACCGGTCAGGCGGCCTTGGGTCTGGCGCTCGGCGCGCTGATGTCGGGCGGGATCGCGGCGGGCATGGCCCGGCGTCCCAGCACCCCGGCGGCGCGGGCCGAGGCCCTGGTCCCCCACCTCCAAGAGATCGCGCCCGGCGCGGATCGCCGGTCGATCGGGGCCGCGCGGGGTCAGATCGAGAGCTTCCTCCGCAGCACCGAGGGTCGCGTCCCGGCCGAGGCTGAGTCGGCCGCGCTGCGGCGGTCCTTGTACGAGCGCCTCGGCGTCCCCGAGCGGGGCGGCGACAGCAACGCCGCCGCACAGCGGCAGCTCATCGACGGCGCCGTCGAAGCGCTGCGGGTGGAGCGCGCCGGTCAAATCACGGTGCGAGAGCTGAGCCGCGGCAGCGACCGCCCGCTCGACGCCCCGCAGGCCCAGCGCGCGGTGGAGCTGGCGGCCGAGCGCCTCTATCAGGCCCGAGGCGGCGAAGGCGGCGGCGCCTCGCGGGTTCAGGCCTGGCGTGACGCGGCGATGTTCGTCTCCGACCACGTGGGCAGCGGCGAGCGCGCCCAGCCGGCGGTACGGGACGCGGCGATCGATCGGGCCCGCGCCGCGGAGATCGCCGAGGGCTTCAGCGTCCGCGGCGAAGGCGCCCCGGTGATCGCCAACCCCGAGCAGCGCGGCCGGGTCGAGCGTGTGTTGACCGAGGAGCTCGGCGGCCTCCGCCGTTCGCTCGAGACCGAGGGTGGTCGCGGACCCGCCGACGCCACCGGAGGTCCCAGCGCTTTTGAGCGACTCTCGGCGCGTCTCCAAAACGAGGGTGGTCTCTCGCGCGAAGGTGCCGAGTCCGTCCTGCGCGGGGTTCAGGCCGACATCGTCGAGCGGGGCAGCGTCGCGCGGCTCGGTCAGGCGCAGAGCCGCTCGGCTGTGCCGCTCAGCGAAGAGCAGATCCGCACGGTCGTCGAAGACGTGGCCACCCGCGCCGGAGCAAACCGTGAGACCGCCCGGGCCGTCGGCGCCGATATGGCAGCGGCCCCTGGCGTGCGCGACTGGCTCCTCGGCGTCTCGGAGCAGCGCTGGAACGCGCTCAGCCCCGCCGATCGTCAGCGCACCTTCCTCGAGATGCACCCGGCAGCGGGCGATCTCGGGAACCTCACGCCGCAGCAGTTCCGCGACGCCTTCGGCGATGGTCCGTACCACCCGCAGCTGGCGGAGCTGGCGCACCACCCTGGCTTCGACCAGTTCGCGATCCAGCACCCGGCCGAGGCAGGGGAGCTGTACCGCGCGGCGGCGACCGGCCGAGACGTCGGCTACAGCGTGAGCGCGCACCTGATGCGGCCGGGCATGACCTTCACGCAGGCGCTGCGGGACTTCCGGGCGGCACTGCCCACGGAGACGGCCGCGCAGATCGCGACAGCCACCGGCCCAGTCGCCTATCGCCGCGTGACGGCGCCGCAGAGCTCGGAGAACTTCCCCGCGCTGCGCCTGGCCCCCGGGCGGGACCTCGACCACAACGGCGCGTTCATGCAGTTTGGCCAGGTCCCGGGCCGGGCCTCCTCCACCCGCTGGGTCCCGACCTCCGAGGGACGCAACGCGATGTTCATCCGGCCCGAGCAACTCGTGCTCGAGCCGGCCAACCCCCGCGGCACGCCGCCCACGCCCGAGCGGCGCGCGACGGGCGCGGATTGGCAGCGCATCGCGGTGTTCGGCGGGCACGGCGCGCCCGACGGCTTCTCAGGCCCTTCGGCCTCGGGCGGCATGATGGCGACCGCCGATGCGGCGCGCGCGATGGCCCGCGAGCTGTCGCAGTACAACGGCAGCCGCGGCGCGAGGCCGGCGGTGGAGTTCGTGGTCATCGAGGCCTGCTCGCAGGGCGATCGCCGCGGCTTCCTCGGCCTGAGCGGAGAGACCAACGCCGCGGAGTTCCAGCGCGTGCTCAACGCCGAGCTGGCAGCGCAAGGGCAACCGCCGGTGCGCGTCCTGGCGGCCCGCGAGGCCGGCCCGCTCTACGGCGGCGCTTCCCACGGCACCTTCTTCGGCGGGCGGCGTCCGGCCGAGTTCGTGACGCCCGATCGTCAGACCGGCGCCTGGGACGGCCAGATGGTGCGAACGCGCCTGCTCCTCGGCGGCGGGATGGCGCTCGGCACGGCGGCGGTGGGTGGGTTGACCTACGTCGCGGTGGATCAAGCGCGCGAGCGGGATGCTCAGCCGCGGCCGCGGCGCGAGGCGGCGCCGGAGCGGCGACCGAACCCGTAGCAGGCTGTTGAGGAAGGGCTTGGGGCTGCCAACGCTTCATTTGCCCAGCGCGCTCGAGAGGGTCACGTCGATCCGGCTACTGAGGAGCCTGAACAGGCTCTCCACCTCCGCTGGCTCACCCGGGACCTCCGCCGAGAGTAGCTTCCTCGCCTCGTCGAGGACCGCCTCGCGCGCCGACGCCAACCTTCTAGCGATCGTCGCTCGATGGACGAAGAAGAGCCCCGCGAGCTCTTCGAGCGTCAGGCCTTCGATGAAGTGGAGCCTGAGGAGGTTCCGCTGCTCGCTCGGGAGTGCGCGGAGGGAACCAGTTACCGCCCGACCGACCGCGGCGCGGTAGGTCTCCTTCACGAAGTCGAGCTCCGGCTCTCCCGGCGCGCGCAGCGCGGCGATCGCCCCCGAGCCCGAGGTATCCTCCAGGAGCGCCTCCCCTCGCTTCCGCTGGAGGTCCACCGCGGCGCGCACCACGATCACCCGTATCCACGCCGCGAGCGAGCCCCGGCCGGTGTAGTCCGCAACCCGGCCCGCCACGAAGAGTCGCTCCCGGAGCTGCTGCGCGAGGTCCTCCACCGTCGCCGCCTGGAAGCGATGCCGCGCGACGAACTCGCCGATCCGCGAAAGGTGAAGACGATCGCACGCCGCTATCGCGGCGGGGTCGCCTCGCGCGCACGCGCAGGCCAGATAGAGATCGGCGTCGTTTCCCTCCACCGCTCCGGGGCGCGCCGCGAGCCACGAGGTGAAGACGTGCTCCTCGACCTCGATCGAGCCCCACGCCGCCCGCGCGGCGGCCCACCGCTCTGACGCCCGGTCAGCGCTCACCGTTGTACTCGTTTCATACTTCGGGGGGGCCGACCAGTACCACTGGGGCTAGACCTTTCACCGCCTGAAAGTGTCTAGCCCAGGATCGAAGTCCGCTTGTCGTATCCGATGTCGTCGTCGTAGACCCGAGCGTCATCCACAACCTATGCGACCCTGCTTAGACTCGAGCTGGTGATGACCTGCGTCACCGACGAGGCGCTCTGCGCGCTGATCGAAGGACGTCTCGGCGACCGCGATCGGGCCATGGTCCACGGGCACATCGAGGAATGCGTCTCGTGCGTCGAACTATGTGTCGCCCTGGGGCGCTCCCTCCAGCCTCCGCCGTCGCCTCTGTCGGAGGGCCAACGTGTCGGCCCCTACCAGCTCGAGCGGCGCCTCGGCCAGGGCGGGATGGGCGTGGTGTTCCAGGCCCGCGATCTGCGCCTCGGAAGAACTGTTGCGCTCAAGTTCATCGCCCCCGGCCTCATCCACGACGAGTCCGCGCTGGCTCGCTTTCGCCGCGAGGCGCGCGCCGCTAGCTCGATCGAGCACCCCAACGTTTGTGCTGTCCTGGACATCGTCGATGACCCCGCCTGCCCCCATCTGGTGCTCGCGTACGCGGAGGGCGGAACACTGAAGGACCGCCTGACGGCGGGGCCACTGCCGCTCGCCGAGGCGGCGCCGATACTCGCGCAGATCGCCGCCGGTCTCGCCGCGGCTCATGCCTCCGGAGTCGTCCACCGCGATCTCAAACCTAGCAACGTGGTGGTCTCACCGGCGGGCAGCGTGAAGCTGATCGACTTCGGCCTGGCCAAGCTCGCTACGGCCGAGGGGGACGCGCTCACCCGGACTGGCGATGTGGTCGGCACTCCGGCGTACATGGCGCCCGAGCAACGGAGCGGGGGAACGATCGACGTGCGCACTGACGTCTGGAGCTTCGGGGCGGTGGCCTTCGAGGTGCTCACCGGGATCCAGCTCCACGATCGCGCATCGGGGAGCCTCGCCCTCCCGGTTGGCCTTCGGGAGATCGTCGCCCGCTGCCTCGCTGCCGACCCTGGTGATCGCTACGCGGACGCGGCGCTGTTGCTCGAGGACCTCGAGCGGGCTCGCGCCGGGCGATCGATCTCGGAGCGCCCCTCACGCGGCCTGCGCCGCGTGCTGGCGAGACACCGCGCGACGTTGGCGGGGACCGCCGCCGCCGTGCTGCTGCTGGGCACGGTGGGGTGGGGCCTCACCGAGCGCAGGGCCGGAGCGCGCCGTGCGGAGGTCGCGCGGCACGCCGTGAGCGCGGCGGAGGACATGCGGTCGCGGATGCGCTGGGCGTACCTCATGCCGCTCCACGACATCACCTCCGAGCGCAGCGCTGTCCGCGCGCGCCTCGCGGCGCTCGAGGAGGCGAGCCGCGACCTCGACGAGCGCGATCGCGGCCCCGTACGCTACGCCCTCGGCGAGGGCTACCTCGCCCTCGACCAGCCGGCCGAGGCGCGCGCTCATCTCGAGGCCGCGCACGAGAGAGGCGAGCGCGCGCCCGCCCTCGAGGCCTCCCTCGGGCTCGCGCTCGGCCAGCTCTACGGCGCAGCGCTGGCCGACCTCGAGCGCCTCGACGACCACGATGCTCGCGAGGCGGCGAGGCTCCGGGCCGAACAGGAACTCCTCGCGCCTGCGGTCGAACACCTTCGCGCCAGCGCCGGGGCCGATCTCCCTCGGGGCTACACCGACGCGCTGATCGCGCTCCACTCCCGCAACTACGAGGAGGCGGAGCGCCTCGCGAGAGTCGCCTTCGAGGCCGCGCCGCGCTTTTACGAAGCGAAGCTCGTCGAGGGGGAAGCGGTGACGCGCGCGGGCGAGGAACGCTACCCGAAAGACCCTGCCGCAGCGCAGGAGCTCTTTCGGCGGGGGGTCGAGACCTTCTCGCCGGCGGTAGAGATCGCCCGGAGCGATCCCGAGGTGTACCGGCAGCGTGCGGCGGCGCTGTTCCTGTGGGCCGATCGCGAGGGCGGGAGCGGCGGGGACATCCAGCCTCTCATCGCTCGTGCCCGCGACGATCTCGACGCCGCCCTCCAGATCGCGCCAGACGACGTCCGAACCTGGACACAGGCGGCCAAGGCCCGCGTGCTCCTGGCGGAGATCGAGCTCAACCACGGGCACGACGTGGAGGCGCTCGTTGAAGAGGCGACGCGCCTCGCCGAGCACGCCCTCGCCCTCGCCCCCCGCGATGTTAAGGCGCTCGAGGAGCTGGGCAACGCCTGGTCGGTCCTGGTGGACGTCAGGGTCCAGACTGGTAAGGACGGGTCGGAGGCGCTCTCGCGGGCGGCCGACGCATACCGGCGGGCGATCGCGATCACCCCGAGCGCCAACCGCCTTACCAACCTCGCGCTGACGCTGACCGGCTACGGCGCGGCGGAGGCGCGCTGGGGCGTCGATCCCACGCCGCGGTTCGAGGAGTCGGTGCGTCTCGCCGAGCAGGCGCAGACCCTCGGGCAGCCCGATCAACGAGAGATCGCCCCACGTCGCGTCGCGATCGCGCAGTTCTATTGGGGGGAGTGGGACGCGGCCCACGGGCGCGACCCCTCCGAACGCTGGCGGCGCGCGGACCACGAGCTCGTCCGCGCCCTCGGTTTCGACCCTACGGTCTCCTTCAGCCACATGTGGCGGGGCACGATCGCCTGGCGAGAGGGGCGCCGGGCGCTGCGCAACGGCGAAGACGTCGCGCCGTTCCTGGCGAGGATCGAGCAGGCGGCGGCGGCGTGCACCGAACGAGATCCCACCGCGTGGTTCTGCGACGAGGTCCTCGTCGAAGGGCGCTGGCTGGCCGCGGAGGCGGCCGTCTTCACCGGGCGCGACGCGACCATCGCGGTGGCCGAGGCGCGGGCCGCGGCGCGGAAGATGCTCAAGATGGTGGGTACCGAACGGGAGACGCAGATCGTCGCTGCCTCAATCGAGCTTGTAGCCGCCCACGATCTCCACGCCAGGCACCAGAGCCCGCTCCCTGCACTGGACGCGGCGCGCCGCGAGATCGCCGCCGCGGCCAGGGTGGATCCCAGAGACGCCGAGAGCTGGACGATCGCCGCCGAGGTCGAGCGGAGGTCGGCGGAGTGGGGCGGGCGCCGGGCGTCGATCGCCGCCGGGCTCGCAGCCGCGGAGAAGGCGCTGGCCATCCACCCCTCGCGCCCGGAAGCCCTCATCGCCCGGGCGGGGCTCCTCCGCCGCCGCGGTGAGGGGGACGATCACGCGCGGGCGGAGGAGGACACGCGAAACGCGTGGGCCGCCAACCCCTCGCTCGCCCACGACATCCTCCTCCGCTGAATTGCGGGCTCCTTTTCTAGGCAATCGCTGCGACGGTCGGCGGCGAGCTCCGTCATGTGCCCATGCGCTCTAAACTCACCCTCATCCTCTTGCTCCTGCCGGCGGCGTGTCAGCCCGACGGCGGCGACGACCCGGAGTCCAGCTCGTCACCGGTGGTCTCCGCCACCGACAAACAGGCCCCTGCCAACTCCTTCATACCGCTCGGCGATCTGGCCAACTTCTGTCCTCCGGGAGGGACCTTCGGCAAGGGCGACTTCGACGGCGATGGCAAGACCGACTTCTACTGTCACACCTTCGGCACGGGCAGGACGCAGGTGGCCCTGACCCGGATCACCGGCGGCACCCTGAGCTTCCTGGTCTACAACAACACGCTCGGCGCGTGGTGCACCGCGGGACGCATCGGCGCCGCGCAGCTCGACGGAACGTCAGGCACCGAGCTGTTCTGCCACGACCCCGTCAACGCCGCGCTGCGGATCGCGCGGCCCGTTAGCGGGGCGAGCAACTTCTCGATCTCCTTCAACTCCGTCGGCTGGTGCGGCAACCCCCTCAGTGGGACCGCCCAGCTCCACGTGGGGGACGTGGACGGGAACGGGAGGCCCGACCTCCTCTGCGTGAGCCAGCTCCCGAGCGGCCAGACGACGGTGAGTACACGCCTCGGGACGGGGACCACCTTCAACCCCGGTTTCGGGGGGACGCTGTGCACCACCTCCTCGGCGCGGCAGACCGGGACCGCTGACTTCAATGGGGACGGAGTGGCCGACCTCTACTGTCATGACCTCTCGAGCGGCAACACCTGGGTCACCACCTCTGCGAGGACCTCCCTCTCCTCGGCGCGGCTGTGGCTAGGCGGCTGGTGCGGCGGGAGCGCGCCTTTCGGCGTCGGTGACTTCGACGGGAACGGGAGGTCGGACGTGTGGTGCAAGACGTCCGCGGGGAACGTCGCCGTCGCGCTCTCGGCGGGCACCAGCTTCAACGACACCGGCGCGTGGACCGGGAGCTTCTGCGCCAAGCCGGGTGACTCGCTCCTCTCCGAGCGCGGCGCGACGGCGCCGGCAGACCTCGACGACTTCAATGGCGACGGCAAGACCGACGTCGCCTGCTACAGTCCGACCACCGGCGAGATCAGCATCGGCCTCGCGGCCCCCGCGCGCGGCGCCTTCGTGGACACCACCAAATGGACGGCGAACTTCTGCCCGATGGGCTCCGCGGTGGTCACCGGCAAGTTCCTGGACGACCGTCGGGCCTTCGCCTGCCGCGACCCGAACACCCCCAACGGCACCGTCCACGTGGCTCAGTCCGCCTGGCAGTCGATCCCCTACGGCGGGGGCCACGTATTCGTGCAACCCAAGTTGCACCTGATCTTCTACGGGGAGTGGAACCCGTTCAGCCAGGGCGTCAGCCGCATCATCCAGTTCGTCCAGGACCTCAGCGGCAGCGCCTGGTACAACACGATGACCACCTACCACGGCACGGACCTTCGCCCCGTCTCGCCGCGCTTGGCGTACACGGGCGTGGACTTCGACTACTACTCGATCGGCAGCACGCTCGGTTACCGCGGGATCGACATCATCAACGCCAACATCCCCGCTGCGCAGCAGGACGAGAACACGGTCTACACGATCGTCTTCAGCAATGACGTCACCGGCTGGGGCTACTGCCCCCACAAATGTGCGCAGCACATGAGCGACGTGAACCCGGTGACAGGCAAGCGACTGACCTGGAGCCAGGTCGGCATCGGCTGCCCCTCGTGCGAGCTCCCGGAAGCTCCCGGACCCGACGCGCAGATCGAGGGCGTGCTCTCGATTATTGCCCACGAGCTGGTCGAGTCGATCAGTGACCCCTGGGGCCAGGGCTGGATCCGCGAGCCCGAGACCGAGAACGCCGACATCTGTGCCTTCTCCTTCGGCGCGGTGACCGACGCGGGCAGCGGGAAGAGGTACAACCTCGCCGTCGGCCCGAACCGCTACCTGCTCCAGCAGAATTGGGCCGCGATCGACGACTCGACGGGCTACTGCACCGCCGCCTACCCGTACGCGCCCCTCGACTTCAGCAACACCAGCATCCAGCTCGCCACCGGTGCGAGCGACTGGAAGCCGGGCAGCTACAAAGCCGAGTGCGCTCGGGGCGCGGCGATCGCCGGGCTCTCCAGCTACACCGCGAACCAGAAAGCCCACTCGGCCCTGTGCCGGACGGAGGACGAGTCCCGGTTCACGCGGAACGGCTGCACCGTGCGGGACTTTTCGGCCTTCGACAATCGCGGCACCACCGCGACAGGCGACTGGGACCTGGGCTACTTCAAGGGGGAGTGCCGCGCCAACGAGTACGTCGCCGGGGTGAGCCAGACCACCGGCCTCGCGACCAACGCGATCTTGTGCTGCCCGGGTGCGGTCACCCACGCGAGCTGCCGCGCCATCGCGGACGCTGGCGGCGACGCGCGCGAGCTGTGGGAGTCGGGCGACTGGGACCCGCAGTTCTACAAGATGGAGTGCGGACGGGGACGTTACGTGGCTGGCGTGAGCCGGAATACGGCCACCGGAGCGCCCCACTCGATCCTCTGTTGCGGATACTGACGTAGGCCGGGTCCCCTCGGCGGAGATGGGCGGGCAAGGCTCATCGCTTGTGTCTACGCGTCCCTACCGTGCGATCGACCGCGCCCGATCCCACCGCGGGATCGGAGCGCCGTACAGCTCGCTCGCCCCGCGAAAGCCGGCCGCTTCGAGCAGCGCGCGCGGCGGCGTGGCGGCGCGCGAGAAGCCCTCGAGCGAGCCCGGCGCCAGATCCGACCAGCGCGGGAGCGGAGCAGCCGCGACGTAGACGAAGGCGTCACGGCGAGCCAGCGGCTGGGCGCTGCCGCTGCGGAGCACGCGGGGTAGAGACCAACTGTCCTCGCTCAGTTTGAGCTCAAGCCCGATGGGGGCCAGCCGCAAGGGCGAGCCCCTCGCCAGAAGAGCGCTCAGACGTCCGGTCATGCCTGGAAGCAGGACCGCGAGATAAGGCCCCGGGAGCTGACGCGCACGATCGATCACCGGATCGTCGCCGAGCTCCGGGCCGAGCAAGCTGAGGCGCCTGATCTCCGGCGCGCCGAGCGGCAGGGACTCGATCAACGGGCGCAACACCGGCGCGCCGCCCGCAGGCCGCAACGGGGCCTCCGGGAAGCAGCCCGCGAGCGTCGCGAACAGGCCCCGCGGCGCCGGACCATCGACGAGCTCGACCTCGGCGCCGCCCAGGGCGATCACGGCGAGCAGGGGCAGCGAACCGCTGACCGGGAGCTCGATCCACAGGCGCTGCCGACCGGCGGTCACGCTCGCGCCGAGCGCGATGACCTGCTCGGCGTCATCTCGAGGGCAGGAGAGCATGGCCGCCGGAATGTACCGGAAAAGGGAGGCCCGGCGCCGTGAGAAAGCGCTCCTTCGCGCCGTTCCACCTACCTCGGGTATCGCGCTATCGTCAGTGCCCAATGCGCCTCCACCCCTTCGTCGTCGCCACCGTCGTCGCCGGCTGCTCGAGCTCGAGCGCCACCAAGCCCGACGGCTCCACGAACATGAACGCCACCGTCCGCTACTCCGGGCTCCTCGCGGGACCCGCCGGCGAGACGGGCGTGATCGAGCTTGAGCTCCCGGTGGCGAACGCCTCAAACGGCCTGAGCACCGCCGCGGTCCCGGGCGGGATCGTCCAGGGGACCTTGGTCATGAACACCGCGCTCGGCACCATCACCCTCAGCGGGACGGTCGATGCCAGCGGCGAGGCGATCCACTTCGAAGGGACGGCGCGCACCGCCTTTGGGCGCTTCATGTGCACCGGCAACCTCGTCGACGGCTCGCTGCGCGGCAAGTGCGTCGGCGCCGACAACATCTCGCGCGACTTCGACTCGCGGACCTTGGGAGCCGACCCGATCCTGCGCTACTGCGGCACCTTCTCGGGCTCAGACGGCGCCCCGATCGGCGCCTTCAACGTGCTCACCTCGGGGACCTATGCGGCCGCGATCTACTCCACCACTGGGCTGGCCGGGGTCGCGCCCGGGACCGCCGCCGACACGGACCTCAGCTTCATGCTCCCCTTCGGCACCGCCACCGGACGCGTCAGCGGGAGGAGCGTCAGCGGCGACTGGAGCTTCCCGCTCAACATGGGCACCTTCCGGGGCTCGCTCGATGACTGCCCCACGCCGACCAGCGGCGGCCTGGACGCCGGGACCACCGCCGACACCGGCGTGAGCCCGGCCGACACGGGGACCGAGCCCGTCGACGCAGGTGTCCCGCCCGATAGCGGCACCGTCCCCACGGACAGCGGCGCGACGCCGGCCGACACCGGGACCGTGCCCGTCGACGGAGGCGTGACCGCCGACGCCGGCATGGTGAGCGGGCCGCCCTGCCCCGCGCGGCGAACCAAGATCATCCCGCTGGCCCAAAACCTCGCCAACACCGTCATCGCCGCTGCCGACGGCTACGTCTTCTATCAGGACGGCGCCTTCATCATGCGCGCCGGCCGCGACGGGACGGGTCTCACGCAGTTCCTCACGCTGACCGCGCCGATGATCCACATGGTCGCCGCCGAGGGCTTCCTGTGCTTCAGCGAGGGCTCGCTGAACACCATGAACCAGAGCTTCATCCGCTGCGTGTCCACGGCTGGCCCCGGCATGAGCGCCTTCGTCGTCACCGGCGCGATCGCCCCGATCCAGCTGAGCATCTCCGGCGGCTATGTGTACTGGAACAGCCTGCTCAACGGCATCTGGGCCGCGCGCATCGTGCAAGGCTCACCCGCCCAGCACCTCCTCGAGCCGGCCGTAGATCTGCCGAGCGGCGCCGCCATCACCCAGATCGCCGCCACCTCCACCGCGGTCTATTTCTCCCACCCCACGATGAGCAGCGACGATCGGGTCTACGCGATCAGCAACACCCGGATGTCCGGCGACATGGACGCGCCCCTGGTGCTGTCGACCAGCGGCCCCACCGTGCAGTTCATGAGCACCGATGGGCACCTCGTGGCGTGGCTCCGCTACATCCGCGGCCAACCGCTCAACACCTTCGGGCGCCTCGAGGCCTACAATATCCAGACGAACGTCGCGGGTCAGGTGAACGACCAGCCTCAAAACCCGGGCGCCTTGGTCGTCGCGAACGGGCGGCTCTACTACACCTATCAGTCGGGCATCGTCCGGATGGGCCCGACCGACATGCAGCCCACGCCCTTGCTCAGCGGCTTCTCCTGGACCTCGGACAACGCCGACATCAGCTTGGCCGTGGATGATAGCTGCGTGTTCTGGGCGGCGCTGAGTGGTGGGCCGGGGATCCTGGCCGGACCCAGATAGCTTGCCACACACCCGTATCAATTGATATGGGTACCCATATGAAGACCACGCTCGAGATCTCGGATCCGCTCCTCGAGAAGGCGAAACGCCTCGCCGCCCGAGAGAAGACGACCCTTCGGGAGCTCGTCGAAGCGGGCCTTCGGATCGTCCTGGAACAGCGTCGCCAGCAAGCGCCCTTCGTGCTCCGCGACGTCAGGGTGGGGGGAAAGGGCCTGTCGGCGGACTTCCGCGGCGCATCGTGGGACCAGATCCGCGACGCTGCCTACGAGACACCAAAGCCGTGATCGCCGTCGACACCAACATCCTGGTGTACGCCCACCGGCGCGATAGCGAGTGGAACACCGCGGCCTTTGACTGCGTCTCCAGGCTGGCAGAAGGCTCTGTCGCGTGGGGGATACCGTGGCCCTGCGTTCACGAGTTCTACTCCATCGTGACCCATCCGAGGATCTATAGCCCTCCGACCCGCGTCGAGGCTGCCCTCGACCAGATCGACGCCTGGCTCGAGTCCCCTCGCTTAGTCTTACTGGCCGAGCACGACGCTCATTGGCCCGTGCTGCGGGGACTGCTGGGCGCCGGGCGCATCGCCGGGCCCATGGTGCACGATGCCCGAATCGCCGCGCTGTGCGCGACCCACGGCGTCCATGAGCTGTGGACCGCCGATCGCGACTTCAGCCGCTTTGCAGACCTGCGCACCACCAATCCGCTGACCGCAGCGCGGCCCTGAGCCCAGCTTCGTCCGAGCTACAGCGGCGAGTCCTCACACCGCAGCAGTCGCTCCATCGTCTTCCGCTCCTCCGCGCTGGCCAGGCGCTGAAACTGTCCCGCGATCTGCGCCAAGCGCCGCAGCCGAAAGTACCGATCGAAGCCCGCTCCCCGCCGCCGCTCCGCGAGATCTTCGAGCTGGAGCGCGCGCAGTCGATCTTGGGCGACCACCAGCTCGCCGTAGCCCGGCGCCGCCGCCACGAAGGCCGACGCGAGCTCGAGCTCCGGGCTCCGGTAGAACGCCAGAAAAGCCTGCGTATAAGGGCGAAATGCCGCCGGGTAGCGCGCCTCGGTGGCGAGGCGGATCGGGCGGAGCTTGGCCTCGACGACCGCGTTCAGCTCGGCGCGCTCCTTGGCGATCCGCTCGCGGGCCCGGGCAGCGACGCTCCGAAGCTCGAAGGCTCTCTCCAGCGCTGCGCGGCCACGCTGTCCGGTCAGCCGCTCCCCCAGCGTCTCCGCCAGCTCCACGTACGCGTTGAGCGAAGCGATCGCGCCCGCAGACACGCTCGAGGGAAGCGTGGAGGTCGCCTCCGCCCGCATGAACCAGGGCTGCCAACGCTCGAGGTAAGCCTCCGAGGTCGAGCGCGGCAGGTCGGCCGAGTCGGCGGCGAGCAGCGCGTAGTAGTGGGCCTCGAGCAGCGTGACGCGCCCATCGCGGTCGCGGTCGGGATCGAAGGCCAGCGGCTGCCCCGAGCGCGTCCGCCCGCTGATCGCCGAGAAGAAGTACGTCGAATAGTCGCGGAAATCGTCGACCTCGACGCTCGGCGTGCAGCCCTCCGCCTCGAGGAGCTCGTCTTGGGAGTAGAAGCCGCAGCGATCGGCGGCGACCACCTCCCGCGAACGCGCCCCCTTCGGCTGGATGAGCCGCGTGAATCCCCCCGAGAAACACTGAGGGAAGAACATCCGCACGCGCGTCGAGGGCGGGGCTCGATCGAGCAGCGCGCCCAGCTCGATCACCGAGATCTCCTCATCACCCCACAGCCGCAGCGTGTTGTGCTCCGGCCCCGCGGGACCGCCCAGGCCATGGCCATTGAACAGAAAGAGGATCTGGTCACCGGGGCCCGCCGCCGAGAACAGCGCTGACAGGCGTTCGATGAGCGGTCCCTTCTCGAGGCTCCCGGAGAGCCCAGGCACCCGGTTGTGAAAGTAGACCTCGGTGCTGCGCTCGAGCGCGCCGAACAAGCGTGCCAGCGGGGTGCTCAGCGTGCTCGTTCCCGCGCGTGACTCGATGACATCGAGGCTCGAGGGTCCGTCGCCCGCGGCGAAGAAGGTCTCGACCCGCACGCCCGGCTTCATCTCCGCCAGGAGCTGCTGGATCCACCGTACGTTGAGCTCGATCTGCACCTGCGAGGCCTCGGGTCGATAGCCGCCGCCGAGCAACAAGACCTGCTCCTCGGCGCGAGCGACGCTTCCAGGCGCCCACCCGCCGGCCAGGACTCCAAGCAGCACGAGGGTCCGTCGCCTCATCGCGCGCTCCCCAGCATCACACGACGGATCGCCTGGTCGCTGACCCAGGCCATAAGGCCCGTGATCATCAGCGCCGGCGCCGCGCCGAGGCCTCCGAGCAGAGCTCCGAGCGCCCCCCCCATCACGAGCGAGGCCAGGGCGCCGAGCAGCGGGCTGCGCCGGGCCCGTTCCGCCAGACGAGCGGCCGCGAAGACCGCGATCCCCAGGCCGAAGAGCAGCGGGGCCGCCTCGAGCGTGAAGCGCACCGTCTCCTCGAGGAGCCTCCGCTTACTGCCGAAGGACAGCTCGAGCCAGAAGCGACGATCGCCGACGAGGGTGTCCAGCGCGAGCGATACCGCGATTCCGCTGGCGAGCGTCCATAGCGCCACCAATGCTGCCGCCAGAGCCTTCACTTCTTTAGGAGGTAGTTCCCGACGATCAGCGCGTCGATCCCCGTGGAGTAAAAGCAGCGGATCGCGTCGAGGGGTGATTCGACGATCGGCTCTCCCATCACGTTGAAGCTGGTGTTGAGGACGACCGGGATCCCGTTGCGTTGACCGAGCTCCGAGATCAGCCGGTGATACAGCGGATTCACGTCCTTGTGCACCGTCTGGAGTCGCGCGGTCCCATCGACGTGGGTGATCGCCGGGAGGGCCGCGCGTTTCTCGGGGCGCACGTAGCAGACCTTGAGCATGAACGGATCTTCCACCTCGATCTGGAAGTACTCGCTCCGCTTCTCCACGATCACCGAGGGCGCGAAGGGTCGAAACGGCTCCCGATGTTTGACCTCGGCGTTGAGCTTGTCCTTCATCTCTGGGCGGGTCGGGTCAGCCAGGATGCTGCGGTTTCCCAGCGAGCGCGGCCCGATCTCCATGCGACCCTGAAACCACCCGAGGATCATGCCCTGGTGGATGATCTCGGCCGCGATGCCGGCGGGGTCCTCGACGCGCTCCGGCCTCAGCTTGGCCTCGTCGAGGGCGCGCTTGATCTGCGCATCGGAGTAGGAGGTCCCGACGTAGGGGTCGTTGTGCACGAAGCTGCGGGGGTGCCCCAGCTCGGAGTGATATAGGTAGCTCGACGCGCCGATGCCCGTACCGTTGTCCCCCGCGGCCGGCATGACGTACAGATCCTGAAAGCCGCTCTCGCGCACCAAGCGCCCGTTCATGACGCTGTTGAGCGCGACGCCGCCGCCGATGACGAGGTGCTTGGCCTTGGAGCGCTTCTTGAGCTGACGGCAGAGGTCGAGCGCGGACTCCTCGAGCACGCGCTGAAAGGCGGCCGCGGCGTTGTGGTGATGATCTTCGAAAGGCTCGCCCTCCTTGCGCGGCCGCCCAAAGGTCTCTCGAAACTTCGGACTGCAGCGGGAGGCGCCCCAGTACTGATGATCGAAGTACGACAGGTCGAGCTCGAAGCTGAGGTCGTCCTTCACCCGGACCA
>Ga0154020_10002245_pt1 | contig 23441 bp, 22 predicted proteins | sample Klosneuvirus_201_FD_109709 | JGI IMG/M metagenome (GOLD analysis project Ga0154020, IMG submission 109709) | Active sludge microbial communities from wastewater, Klosterneuburg, Austria - Klosneuvirus_20160825_MG | ecosystem: Engineered > WWTP > Aerobic digester > Activated sludge | place...
CAGGCTCGCCACGCACGGATTTCGTACGGGGCTCGTCGATGTCGTCGGAGGCGAGCTCGACGTGGTCGGGATGCCGCGCATCGCGATCAGCAAGGTCGCGCACGTGCATCACGATGCGACGAAAATGGCGAGCTACGAAGCCACGGTCGGCTGCAAGAGAGAGCGCTTCTTCAGCGACGCCGCGTTCGCGAATGCGTGGCTGCTATTCGATCCCTAGCGTGTGATCGGTGCCGCCGTTGTTGTCCCAGTATGTCTGGCCGTTCATCTCGACGAACGCGGCGAAGCGAACGTGCGGCGTGGGCTCGATCGCGCCGTACACGCCGGCGGTGACATCGATGCCCCACTGCTCGTAGGGCGCATCGAGCGAGTGCTCGTACTGCGCGTACGCGGTGTGCCACGGCGCGCCTTGCGCGTCGCGAACCGTGTCGGTCCACACGATGCCCACGCGCTTGTCGTACGCGTCGTTGCGGATCGCGAGATCGACCTAGAAGTGACGCTCGATCTGACACGTCGACGGTGCGGGCGATGGGCAGTGCGCGGTGCGCGCCCACGAGCCACCGGCGGTCGCGACGATCGGACCATCGAGCACGAGATCGGACGCGCCGGCGAGCGGACCGCGGATCTCGGTGGTCGTGTCGCTCTGGGACGCGTCGGTCGCGCAGCCGGCGGAGGCGATCGCCGCGACGAGGGCGACGACGACGGCGACGAGCGGCGGGAGAGCGCGGCGAAGCATGGCGCGGGAGATCGCAAGATCGATGCCCGCGCGGGCGGCTGCGGATCGCGGGGTTAGGCAGAGTCTCCGACGGTGACGATGCGTTCGGCAACGCTAGCAGCGCGTCATGCAGTCACCGTAGCGAGTGCGGCCACTTCGCGGCGAGCGCTTCGAGTGATGTGCCGGTGAGGCGCTGGACGGTCCACTCGCTCATCGGAACCGCACCGACGGCACGATAGACCTTCAGGGCGGGCTCGTTCCAATCGAGCACGGACCACTCGAAGCGACCGTAGTCGCGATCGATCGCGATCTTCGCGAGCGCCGCGAGCAGCGCGCTGCCGACGCCGCGCCCGCGCGCTGCGGGACGCACGAACAGATCCTCGAGGTACATGCCCGGCTTCGCGAGGAACGTCGAGTAGCTCTGGAAGAACAGCGCGAACCCGACAGCCGACGGCGACGAGTGCAGCGGATCCGCGTCGGCGTGACCCGCGAGCTCCGCGATGATCACCTCGGCCGAGGGCCGCGCTCCGAACAGCGTCGATCGCAGCGCGGCTTCGGTGGCGACGACCTCGTGCGAAAGCTTCTCGTACTCTGCGAGGTCCCGAATGAAGCCGAGGATCGCGGGAACGTCCTCGACGGTCGCGACGCGGATCACGATGTCGGTCTCGGGTGTCTTGGTCATCGCAAACGCTCCACGACCGCGGTGAAGTCCGGCGGCAGCGGCGACCTTAACGCGACTCTGGCGTTCGTGACCGGATGCACGAAGCCGAGCGTCTCCGCGTGCAGCATCAGGCGGCCCGCGGTCAGCACGCGCCCGCCGCTGTTCTCGTAGTCGCGGATGTAGACCTGTTCGCCGACGAGCGGATGCCCGGCTTCGGACAGGTGGATACGGATCTGGTGCGTCTTGCCGGTCTCGAGGCGCACCTCGCACACCGTCGCGTGGCGCAGCGATTCGCGCACCGAGACATGCGTGATGGCGCGCTTGCCTTGATCGATGCGCGTCGTCGATCCGCGCAGTCCGTCGCCGCGATCCTCGACGAGATAGCTCTCGATTCGCCGCGGAGTCACTGCACCGTGCGCGACGCACACGTACTGGCGCTCGAGCGAGTGTGCGCGCAGCTGCGCCGCGAGCCCGAGCTCCGCCTTCTTCGACTTCGCGAACATGAGCAGGCCGCTCGTCGCGCGATCGATGCGATGCACGACATGCAGCGCGATCGTCGTCGCGGCCAGGCCCTTGCGGCGCCACGCACCGCGGATCAAGTCCATCGCCGTGCCGGTCTCGCGCTCCTCGTACGGCACGCTGTTCACGCCGCTCGGCTTGTCGATGACCACGACATGCGCGTCGTCGTAGACGAGCTCGCCTTCGCGCTCCGGGTCGCGCGGACGCTGTGCGTTCGTGCGGATCTCGACGGATTGGCCCGCAGCCAAGCGATGCGCGATCTCCATGATGCATTGCCCGTCGACGAATACCTTGCCGGTCTCGATCTGCTTCTTCGCGACCGAGTTCGGCACGTCGGCCTTCGCCTTCACGAACGCTGCGAGCGTCACGCCCGGCGTTTCGACGATCCACGGCACGCGTACTGATACCATGCGCGCGTGTTCGAATACGTCATCGTCGGTGCAGGCTCCGCCGGTTGCGTGCTCGCGAATCGCCTCACGGCGAACGGGGCCACGGTCGCGCTCGTCGAGGCCGGCCCGCCGAAGCACGGCGAATTCCGGGTCCGGGCGCCCGGCATGTACATCACGCTGTGGCGCAGCTCGCTCGATTGGAACTTCACGACCGAGCCGCAGAAGCACGTCAACAACCGCCGCATGTTCTGGCCGCGCGGCAAGGTCACCGGCGGAACCGGCTCGCTCAACGCGCTCGTCTATATCCGTGGCCATCGCGACAACTACGACGAGTGGCGCGCCGCGGGAAACTTCGGCTGGGGCTACGACGAGATCCTGCCGTTCTTCACGAAGTCCGAGGACAACTCGCGCGGCGCATCGAAGTACCACGGCGCGGGCGGAGCGATGGCCGTCGACGACATGCCTTCGCCGGGACCCGGTGCGCGCGCGTTCGTCGAGGCGATGTCGTCGCGGTTCAAGGTTCCGATCAACAACGACTTCAACGGCGCGTCGCAAGAAGGCGCGGGCTACTACCAGTACAACATTCGTCGCGGCGAGCGGTTCTCGAGCGCGAATGGCTTCCTCGACGCCGCGATGCGCGGCCACAGGAGCCTCACGCTGATCACGGATGCGCTCGCGACGGGCCTCGTCGTCGACGGGGATCGCGTAACCGGCGTGCGCGTGCGTGAAGGCTCCGCGGAGCGAACCCTCCACGCGAGCCGCGAAGTCATCCTGTGCGCCGGGGCGATCGGCTCGCCGCACTTGCTCATGCTCTCGGGCATCGGCGCGGGCGACGAGCTGCGCACGGCGGGCGTGACACCGGTGCACGAGCTACCCGGCGTGGGGAAGCACCTCGAGGATCACTTGCTCACTGGCGCGCAGTACCACGCGACCGGCGGCGTCGACGCGATGACCAAGGTCCGCCTCGCGCTGTGGGCCGCGCAATACCAGCTCGCGCGCAAGGGCCCGCTCGGCCGCAGCGCGGTGCAAGCCGGCGGCTTCGTCAAGCACGCACCCGATGCGCCGCGCCCCGACGTGCAGTTCTTCTTCGTGCCGTGGGGCTTCACGCCACCGAACTCCGACGAGCGGAGGCCGCCCCCGTTCGGTCGCTACTACACGATCCTCAGCTCGCTGCTCTATCCGAAGTCGCACGGGGAGGTCCGCTTGCGCAGCGCGGATCCCGCCGCAGCGCCGGTGATCGATCCGAGCTACCTGTCGGATCCCGCGGATCTCGAGCACCTCGTCGACGGCATCGAGCTCGCGCGCGAGATCGCCGCGACCGCACCGCTCGCGAAGTTCACGGGCAAGGAGCGCGACCTCGGCATCCCGACGAAGACCCGCGACGATCTCCGCGAGGTCGTGCGCACCACGGTCAACACCATCTTTCACCCGACGGGCACGTGCAAGATGGGCCCGGCGAGCGATCCGTCCGCCGTCGTCGACGCCGAGCTTCGCGTGCACGGCCTGCGCGGCCTACGCATCGCGGATGCCTCGATCATGCCGAAGATCATCGGAGGAAATACCAACGCCCCGACGGTGATGATCGCCGAGAAAGCGGCCGACTTCCTGTTGCACGCCCGCTAGGCCAGGCGTGGTAACACCGCCGCATGCAGCGCACGTTGTTCACCGAGGAGCACGACACCTTCCGCAAGGCGTTCAAGGGATTCGTCGAGCGCGAGATCGCACCGCATCAGATGCGCTGGCGCGAGCAAGGCCAGGTCGATCGCGAGGTCTGGCGCAAAGCGGGTGCGCAGGGCTTCCTCGCTCCGTGGATGGAAGAGAAGTACGGCGGCGCGGGCGGCGACTTCCTGTTCTCGATGATCGTGATGGAGGAGCTCGCGCACGCGTACGAGAGCGGCTTCGCGATGAGCCTCCACTCGGACATCATCGTCCCGTACATCTATTCGTTCGGCAGCGAGGAGCAGAAGCTCGAGTGGCTCCCGGGTTGCGCCTCCGGTGAAATCGTCACCGCGCTCGGCATGACCGAGCCGGGCACGGGCTCCGATCTCGCCGCGCTCGCGACCACCGCCGTCAAAGACGGCGATGACTACGTCATCAACGGCGCGAAGACGTTCATCTCGAACGGCCAGCTCTGCGACATCGTCGTCGTCGCCGCGAAGACGGATCCCGATCCGGCGAACGCGCACCGAGGCATCTCGATGTTTATCGTCGAGGCCAATCGCAAGGGCTTCACGAAGGGCAAGCGCCTCCACAAGATGGGCATGGACTCGCAGGACACCTCCGAGCTGTTCTTCGAGGACTGCCGCGTGCCGGCCGCGAATCGCATCGGCTCCGAGGGCGCGGGCTTCGGCATGATGATGCAGAAGCTGCAGCAGGAGCGCCTGTGCGTCGCGATCGCCGCGGTCACGATGGCCGAGCAGGTCCTCAAAGACACGATCGTGTACACCAAGGAGCGCAAGGCGTTCGGCAAGCCGATCAGCAAGTTCCAGAACACGCAGTTCAAGCTCGTCGAGTGCCTCGCGAAGTGCGAGGTCGGCCGCGCGTACGTCGACAAGGTCGTGAGCGAGCACATCAGCGGCAAGCACCTCGTGACCGAGTGTTCGATCGCGAAGTTCTGGACTACGGATATGGCGCAGGAAGTGATCGACAACTGCCTGCAGTTCTTCGGCGGGTACGGCTACATGCTCGAGTACCCGGTCACGCGCGCGTTCATGGATGCTCGCGTGCAGCGCATCTACGCCGGCACCAACGAGATCATGAAGGTGATCGTCGCGAAGCAGCTCGGCCTGTAAAGCGCCACGCGCGACGAGTAGCGTGTCGACGAGCGGGACGGTCGTTCTACAGTGGAGATCGACTGCCGCTGTCGACGAGCACTATCGGCGACAACGATCGCGTCGTCGATCTCCGGCTCTTCGTTGATCAAGAACATGACGTCGACCGCGCGGATGTTCGTGATCGCTCTGCAATAAGTAGAAACATCGCGGTCGGTTCATCCGCGGGCACCGCGCCTCGCGAAGCTATGCGGTGGTCTCGCGACAGCACCCCGGTGCACTGACCACGTTCGTGTTCGGGAGGCTCGGCGGTCGATTGTCACGTCGCGGATGCTCGTGATCGCAGCTCCGCGTCGAGGACTGTCACTCGGCATGTCGGTTCCATTCCCGCCGACGTAGCGGATGTCGACGAGCACTCTCGAGCCCGACCTCGCGAGAACATCCGTAGTTGGCACACTCCAGATGTCACTTCGCGATTCGAGGACATCAAGGCGGATCGGCACGACGTCGTCGCAGGTACGTCACCGAGCTGTCGACGCGACGCACGGCTGCCTGCCATCGCTGACTCGGTTCGTGAGCTCGAAGAGCGCCGATGTCGAGACCGGATGTCCCCGCGGGGACATCGACATCGACGACGAGGTCGACGTCGGGTGGCAGCTGCGCCGGTTTCCTCGTGGGAACAGTCCACTCGAACGCGAGATCGAACGGTGCTCGCCCGCTGATCGTCAGGAGCCCGAGGTGATTCGCGACGTGATGACCATCGCACAGCGGCACGAGGTTCCACATCTCGTGGGGCCCGCCCTGCGCCTGTGGAAGGACGTGATGGATCTCGAGGCATCGCGCCGAGCGACAACCCGGCACTGCACACGCCCCGCCGAACGCCATCACGACTTGCTCGCGCATGCGCGGAGTCACCGAGCTCACCGCGCGCTCGGGGTGCGGCGCGGTGAGGTCGCCCACCACCCGCGCGTCGCACCGCGCGCGCTCTATGACATGATCGTCGACGTCGAACTGGCGACCGGCGCCGATCTGCTTGCCGTGACCACACTCGGGACACTCGAGATAGCCAATGGTATGCGGCGGACCGTCCTCGGCGCCGGGGTTCAAGAACCGGCGGCACAGCGTCTCGAGCAGCGCGGCATCGGAGATGTCACTACTGCCGCGTTCGTCGGCGAGCACCTTTCGCGCGTCACGCCAGAGCGCCAGCACGTCGGGCGGCAGCTCGAGCGTCATCCGCTTGGGCCTCAGATCTCGACGCTGCGGATCGGTGGGCACATCACCGAGCGCTCGCCCCGCCACCATCGCTTGCACCTCGGTGGAGTTGCGATGCTCGGTCGCGTCGAGCCACGCGCGTTCAGTATCGCAGGTCGCCACGCGGGTCAGCTCGCGCACGTGCGAGTACGCCAATTCACCCCGCGAGAGGGCCGCGCTCAGGACGGGCAACCCGACGAGCGCTCGCGAGACGCGCAGTCGCTCGCGCGCGGTGTGCGGCGTGTAGTGAAGAACGCGCTCCATGTACTCGAAGAACGACGCGTAGCCGCGAAGCAGATGCAGCTTGAGATCGTAGGCGCGCGACAAGTCGAACGCTTCCGCGGCGTCGAGCTTCGCGCGTGCGGTGGCGTAGCCGCGCAACCGGCGTTCGATGCGCGCTCCCTCGTCGAGGTATCGGTCGCCGATGTCTCCACCGCCGGTAACGAATCGCTCGCGTGTCTCGATCTGTTCGTAGCCGCGTTCATCCGTCACGCTCCGCTCGTACACGCCCGTCCAGTCGGACGTCTTGCTCTCGTCGAACATGAACATGTTCTACACCCGAGGTTTTCGACGCTCTGGCGTCGTTTCTCGACGACGATTCGCGATGTCACGCGCCGAAGTGACTCGCGCGTGAACGAACGCGCGCAGAGCGAACGCCATGCGTTTCTATGCGCGATTCTCGTGACGAACGTCGCGGGCTCTTTCGAGGACGATAATTTCGCGTCAAGAAAATTCGACCGAGGTGTCAACAGAAAATTCGACCGAGTTGTGAAGTCGGCAGAAGTCGTGGGGGCGAACAGCTCACAACAGTTCGCGCCGCCATCGCGAAACACTCGTGAGAGCGCAGTCAGACAAGCGTCGTCAAGCTGCCACGCAATCACATGCCTCCACGAGGAGTTGCCATCGAGCTTCTCGGGCCGGGACGATCGAGGCAGTCGTTTTCGGTTGGGATTGCTAACGGGTCGTGGGGACCGAGGTTCATCCCACTGGGTGTTGCTCCTCTCTCGGGCCGAGACGCGAACCCCCGACGAGGATCACGATCAGTCGATCTTGATCGAGTCGATCGAGCTCGAGGTTGGCGGCGCTTCGATCGAATTCAAGTGGAACGAGCTCGGTCGGCGCTCGACGACACTCGTCTGATCGCGCTCTCCCGAGTGTTCGGGCTGCGATCCGGGAGAGGAGCCCGCTTCGAGTGTGTCGAAGTCGTGGGGCGGACAGCTCACAACAGCTCGCACAGCGCGAAGCACTCGCGGGATCGTGGTCAGACAAGCGTCGTCGCTGCCCACGCGAGGACATGCGTCCACGAGGAGTTGCCATCGAGCTTCTCGGGCACGGGACGATCGGGGGCACTTTTTCGGTTGGAATTGCCAACGGGTCGCGGGCACCGAGGTTCATCCCATTGGATGTTGCTCCTCTCTCGGGTCGTGACGCGAACCCCCGACGAGGATCACGATCGAGTCGATCTGGATCGAATCGAGCGAACGTGAAAGGAGCGATCGTGTTTCGACACGCTCGAAGCGTGCTCCCTTCCAGATCGCAGCGCGAAAACTCGTGAGAGCGCGTTCGGACGGGCGGAGACGAGCTGACCGAGCTCGGTCCACTTGAATCAGCCCCATTTGCGCACCCCAATCGCAGAGGGCCCGGCTCGTCGAGTTGCCGGTTAGCTCGGCCGCGGAGCGTCCCCGCGGGGACATCGTCACCGACAATCATCGCGAGCTCGTGCGGCAACGGCGCCGGCTTCATCGGCGGAGACATCCACTCGAACGTCAGATCGAAGGGAGCGCGTCCGGTGATCTTCAGTAGCCCGAGATGATCCGCGACGCGATGACACGTCTCTTGGGGCCCGCCCTGCGCCTGTGGAAGGACGTGATGGATCTCGAGGGATCGCGACGCGCGACATCCGGGCAGTGCGCACGCCCCACCGAAGAGCGCCAGCACCTGCTCGCGCATGCGCGGAGTCACCGAGCTCACGGCGCGCTCGGGATGCGACGCGGTCAGATCGCCGAGGACTCGCGTCGCACCGAGCGCGCTCGATGACGTGGTCATCCACGTCGAACGTGCGACCGCCGCCGATCTGCTTGCCATGACCACACTCGGGACATTCGAGGTAGCCGATGGTGTGCGGCGGACCGTCCTTGGACCCGGGTTCAAGGTTCGAGCTCCGTGCAGGATGCTGAACGACGCGGAAACACTGCTTCGAGTTTCCTCGGCGATGCATAGCGGCGGCGATCACACCGCGGGGCCGCGGGTGACGTAGGTCATCCAGCGGGTCACAGTCGCCGGACGGCGAGCCCGAACACGATCGCCTCTCGCTGTCGGTCGCCATCGCGAAGCAGCGCGTCGTAGCTCACGAAGATATCGGAGTTCTCGCTCGCCGAGATCAGCAGCATGCCGCCGAACATCTGCGAGCCGTAGCTCGTGAGGCCGAGCGCCGTGTAGTCGGCGAAGTCTTGCCGATACGACACCGACATCCGCGCTTCGAACGCGATCACCGACGAGGCCTGCAACTGTGCGCGCGCGCCGAGCGTGGTAGCGAGGCCATGTTGCGCGGACTCCCAGTTCGTCGACAGATCTCTGGCTCGCGTGTACTCGTAGCCGAGGAGTCCGAAGCCGTGGAGCGCGAACCACGGCCGAAACGTGTGCTTGTACGCGGCGATCACGCTCGGCGCGAGGCCGGGAAGCTCGCCGAATAGCTTCGTTCCGACGAGCTGCGCGCCGACGGCGAGCTGCGGCACGCGGCACGGAATGATCTCGCGCAGACCAGCGACGTAGAGCGTCTCGAGATCGCCTTCGCGGTCGGGCTGATCGGAGAGCCGGTACGTCAGTCCGAACGCGAGCTCTAACGCGTCAGTCGCGATCTTCGTGCCGGCGTCGAAGAACACCGACTGGTCATTCCGGATCGCGAAGTTCGTGTCGATCTCGAACGCGTCGTGGGGCAGCAGCACGGGCCGCTCGGCGAGCGTGCGCGAGTAGCGCGGCTTCGCCGGAGGATCGGCCTCGGCCGGTGCGATCGGATCGACCGTCGACGGTTGCGCGTGCGCGGCACCCACCGTGACCAGAATCACCACCAGCGTTCGCTGCACGATCCTTCGTATCACGCGCGATCGTGACTGCGAAGACAGGTCACGCGATCGCGAGGTGTGCACGATTCGTACAACCTGATCGTCCGTCTGCGACGTCGATGGAGTCAGTGTCCGACCGCGATCGTCAATCCGAACGTCAGGTACGTCGTTTCCTCTGCATGGAGAACGCCGATCTCCGGCTGGACGGCCCATGTCTTCGTCTCGTCGATGAAGCGTGGAGCGAAGGCGGCGCCGTAGCCGGTGCGTGTCGGATTGTCGGCGTCGAGGCCGACGTTGTAGCGCGCGGTCACGATCATCTCGACCGATGGTGACACCTCCACACCGACGTAGAGCGCCGGTAGAACGAAGTAGCCCTCGAGAGAGGCCTCTGGGGCTTCACCCACGACGATACCGGCGGGAGAACCCACCGAGACCGCGATTCGTCCGGTGTGGGCGAGTTGCACCTTCGGATCGATCGCGAGTACGCCCACGCCTCCGTTGCCGGGGGTGTGCACGGCATGCAGACCGAGGTCGAATCCGTCGACGAGACCGAACCGCACCATGAGGTGACCTGCCCAATCGCCCTCGTCGACGTTCTCTTCGAACGACGACGCGCGACCGAGGCCGACGCTCACCGTCGCGGAGCCCGGCGCTAGCGTACGCGCGGACTGCACCGATGTGCATGCGGTCAGTGCGAGCACGAGAAGGGCGCGCGTCATCGGAACCTCCGCACGATCAGCGTCAGATCGAACGACTTCGAATCATAAGTGCCGCTCGAATAGATGCTCCAGCCGATCGATACGTCGAACGCGTCGCTCGTCGCGATCAACAGCGAGAGCTGGGTCACGTACGTGCGATAGCTCGTGTATCCGAGGTCGAGGTCGTCGAGCAGCTCGTTTTGCTGAAACCCGGTACTCGCGTAGAGGCTGACGTTGTCGGAGACGCCTGCTTCGACGGCAAACGTTCCGAACAGCGAGAACCGATCGTAGTCGCGGAGTCCGAAGTCGGTCTCGGAGACGGCGGTCTCGTAGTCGACTCCGACGTTGAAGAAGATCGCGGCACGATCGGAGATGTGGATCTTCTTCGACAGCGAAAGGTTCGGTGAAAACCGTTGGTACTCGGTATCGACGTTGCCGAGCACGATCAGCGAGCCGATCGTGAGCTCGGGCGCGACGAGGCGGCGGATCGTTCCCGAGATCGTGCGTACGCGAGGAAACGTCCTCGTGTCCCGGTCTTCAGCGCTCTGCGATGCAAAGCCGCGGATGCTCGTCCCGACCGCGACCTCCGTCGCACCGAAGCCGAACCGGGCACCGAGCGAGAAGCCACCCGAGATGATCGAGATGTCCGGCTGCGCGAAGTGGCCCATGTCGAGCCCGATGTCGAAGCTCGCCGTGCCCGCCGGCAAGACGATCGGTCGCGCCGGCAGTAGCAGCGGATACCGCTCGGGAGCCGCGGGCGCATCCCTCGTGGTGCTGGTCGTCGCGGGCGTGTGAGTGGTCTTGTACTTCTCGATGATCTCGTCCGGAGTCAGTTCCTCGTCGGTAGGAGGCTCGGGCGGAGGCGGTTCGGGCGGAGGTTCGGGCGGAGGCTCGGCGGGCGCTTCGACCGGAATCGTGTCCGGTGGGATCGCGGGTGGGGGCGGTTCGTCGGCCCATGGATCGACCACGGGTGGCGGTTGCGGCGGCAGCGGGATCCACTGTGCATGTGCGAGACGTGCGAGCGCGAGCAGCGTGACGACGCCTACCGAGATCCCCGACCATCCTGCTCGTTGCACGCCGCGTCCTTCCTTGATCGATAGAGCGGTATCGCCCCGGTTCGTCGCGCAGAATCTGCCAACTCCCGAGGGCTCGCGCGTGGAGGGGATACTATCGGTGCGTGCAAACCGCGGCCATCGACATTGGCACGAACACGATGCTGCTGCTGATCGTCGACGAGCATCGCAAGCCGATCATCGACGTGTGCCGCTTCGCCCGGTTGGGGCAGGGACTCGATGCCAGCGGTGCGCTGACCGAGGACGCGATCGCGCGCGGGCTCGCCGTGTGCCGCGAGTATCGCGCGCTCCTCGACGAGCATGGCGTGACGACGCCCATCGTCGTCGGAACGCAGGCGCTGCGCGAGGCCACGAACCGCGATGCGTTCACGGTGCCGGCGCACGACATCTTACGCGCGCCCGTGGAGGTGATCAGCGGCGAGCGCGAGGCGCAGCTGACGTTCGCGAGCGTCGCACGCACGTTCCCCGAGCTCGCGCGTGTCATCGTGGTCGATGTCGGCGGTGGCTCGACGGAGATCGTCGTCGGCGAGGCAGGCTCGATCGCGAGCGCGACGAGCATTCCGATCGGCGCCGTGCGGTTGACCGAGCGACACCTGAAGAACGATCCGCCGAGTCCCGAGGAGGCGCGCGCGTTGTTTCGCGACATCGACATGCACGTCGGCGCGCTCGAGCTGCCCGGCGGCGTCCCGATCGTGGCGACTGCGGGAACCGCGACGACGCTCGCCGCACTCGCGATGCGTCTCGTGACGTACGACGCGACGCTCGTGACCGGCTATCGCATGACCTCGATGGCGTTGGATGCGCAGCTCGCGCGGCTGCTCACCGCGAACATCGCCGCGCGTCGGGCGATGCGCGGCATGGAAGCGGGACGCGCGGATGTTATCGCGGGTGGCGTGGCCATCCTGTCGCGGCTTGTCGCGCGAATCGAAGCGCCGGAGCTCGTGATCGCGGATCGCGGCGTTCGTTGGGGCATCATCTACTCGTGACGGACCCCGCTCGCCCCAGCCCTGTTCCCGCCGCCGCGTGGTGGTCGCCGAAGGACAACGAATGGATCCTCGGCGAGAAGGACGCGCAGGATCGCTTGCAGGGCGTGGTCACGTACTGGCGACCCGATGGATCGCTCGTGTCCACGTGCGACCACGTCGATGGAGAACCGCATGGCATCGCGAAGCGGTTCCACGAGACGGGGGAGGTCTCGCAGCATTGCCACTACGTGAGCGGCAACCTGCACGGCCTGCGCGCGTGGTTCATGACCGACGGTGCGACGACAGAGACGCCGCGCGCCGCTGGCATCGCGAAGACCGTGTGGCGTGGAGAGCTCGACTACGAGAACGGCACCGTCGTCTCGTTCCGCTACTTCGATCGCGAGGGCAACGCCGTCGATCACACCGGGAAGCCGCTGCCGAAACCTCCGGCGAACGTGCCGGCCGGTGCGGCGCTGAACAAGGCCGGCTATTGGGTGACCGGGACGTGGAACGAGAAGGGCGAGAAGGTCGGCGTCCACCGGTTCTGGACCAAGGATGGCGTGCTCGACAACGAGTCCACGCACGATGCCGCCGACGAGAAGAAGTATCGCTTGCTGCAGTACAGGACCGACGGAACGCGAAAGCTCGAGTACGGCATGGCTGGCAAGGCACTCGTCGGTGACGCGAGCGCGTGGCGGCGCGATGGCTCGCAGTTCGTGCGCGCGACGTTTGGCGAGACCTCGACGATCGAGCACCTCGGGGTCGGCGGAACGATCGTGCGCGCGACGACGTATGCGCCCGCGAGCGACACGGAGACGCAGGTTCCATCGCCGACGCCCGACGACCAGATGATCTTCGACGCGATCGACGAGGAAGATGCGAGCGCGGTCGACGCGGCCGATGCGCTGTCGCCGCCGGGCATGGCCGTGGCGATCGCGCGCGGGTGGGGTGGCGACGACGAGCGCGACAAGGCGGCCGCGCGCGCACTTCGCAAGCTCGTGAAGAAGGTCGCGCCGCCATCGCTCGCTTCGGCGCTGCGCGAGCAAGAGCTCGATCGCGTACCGCGGCTGCAGACGCCGCAGCGCGTGGCCACGGTGATCGATGCGCTCGCGAGTCACCCCGCCGTCGACGAAGTCGCCCTGCGCGCTGCGCTGATCGGCGCGGGCGGTCCGGGCACCATGCTCGCGCTCGCGGATCCGGACCGCGCGCTCGCGTATCTGCGCTCGCGCGTCAGCGAGGATGGCGACACGCTGAGACTCGCGAACCTCGGGCTGTCGGCGTTGCCGCCGCAGATCGGTCGCTTCGCGCACATCCCTCGCTTGTACGCGGAGGGCAATCGCCTGACCACGTTGCCCGACGAGGTCGGCGACATGTTCCTCCTCTCCTGGCTGAACCTCGCGAAGAACCGCATTACGTCGCTGCCGCGCACGCTCGCGTGGCTGCCGAACCTGCGCACGCTGTACCTCAGCGACAACACACTCGCGCAGATCCCGTCCACGGTGTTCGAGCTGACCGATCTGCACACGCTGTCGATCGGCGACAACGAGCTCACCGAGGTCCCCGAGGCGATCGGCGACATGACCGCGCTCGCGGATCTCTCGCTCTACGACAACCAGCTCCGCGGTCTGCCGAACAGCCTCGCGAAGCTGCCGCTCACGTTCCTGCACCTCGGCGATCACCAATGGGAAGAACCGCCGGCGGTGCTCGGCGAGTGCATGCAGCTCGAGACGCTGTGGATCGCGTCGCGCGCGCTGAAGCGATTGCCCGCTGCGATCTGCAAGCTGCCGAAGCTGAGGCAGCTGATGCTCTGGTACTCGTCGGTGAGCGAGGTGCCCGACGAGATCTACGAGATGAAGCAGCTGAAGGAGCTGCGCATCAAGAACAACCCGCTGCCCGACGAGGTCTACAAGAAGCTCGCCGAGGCGCTGCCGAACACCACGATCTACTAGTTCTTCGGTTTGAGCGGCAGTGGCCCGTCGGGATCCGGCAGCGAGCTCGCGTGCTCGAGCACGAACTCGATCAGCGGTTCGGCGAGCTCGTCGCCGGGCTCGGGGATACCGAAGGACGGGCCGCCTTGCGACTTCCGCCACGCGATGAAGTGATGGACGAGATCCGCGGTGATCACGTCTGCGCCGTGCGTCGCGAAGTAGTCCTCGACGGAGGTCGCGAGCCGATCGAGCAGCGTGCCGTTCTCGATCGCACCGACGGCACGGAACGCCTTCGCGTATCCACGCGTGGCAAGGGCGCCGTGGTTCCACGCGACCTGGTCGAGGCCGCCATTCGCGAGATCGCGATCCATCGCGTACTTCGCCATCACCGCGTCGATCGCTTCCTGCGGGACGAGCTGGGCTTCGTAGTCGTCGTTCGCGAAGCACAGCGTCAACACGTCGGACAGCGACGCATCCTCGTCGGCATCGCGCAACCTGCGCAGGGCGTCGATGACCTCCTGCGGATCGGTCTCGTCGCTGTCCTCGTCTTCGGTTTCGTCGAGTTCGTCGTCGTCGTCGTCAGCCATGAAGCGCTGGTGCGAGATGATACAGCATCAGATACACGAGCACGCCGGTCACCGAGACGTACATCCACATCGGCCAGGTGACGCGAACCAAGCGCTTGTGCTTGTCGAAGCGACCGCCGAGCGCGTGACGGAGCGCGCCGACGACATACGGCACGAGCACGACGGCCAGCACCATGTGGCTGAACAGAATGCCGAGGTAGATGTACTTGTCGATGCCGGTGCCCGGGTACTTGTGCGCGCCCGTCGTGGCGAAGCGGATCAAGTACGAGATCAAGAACACGGTCGCGACGACGAACGCCCCGAGCATTCGCTTCTTGTGAGTCGCCTGATCACCGCGCGCGATCGCCATGCGGCCGCCGATCAGCAGCGTGAAGCACGTGAGGTTCAACGCGGCATTGATCGCCGGATGCAGCTGCTCCCACGACCACTGCATCGCTCAGGCCCGTCCGTCGAGGACCATGACCGCGAACAACACGGGCAGGTACACGATCGAGGCGAGGAACACGTTGCGCGCCCACTTCGATCCACCGCCACGTACGCCCACGATCGCTTGCGCGAGGACGAACGCGCCGAGGACACCCGCGGTCACGAGATACGGCACGCCGGCGACGCCGAGCGGCACGATGACGAGCGACAGCGCGACCTGCACGAGGAGGTAGAGGATGATCTCGACCTTCGCCGCGTCTTCACCGCGCGTCCCGGGCAGCGTCTTGAGGCCGGCCGCGTCGTACTCGCGTTGGCGATACAGCGCGATCGCGTGGAAGTGCGGAACCTGCCAGAAGAACAGCACGCCGAACACGGCGAGCCCCGCGAGCTCGATGCGTCCCGTCGCGGCCGTCCAGCCCATCAGTGCGGGCATCGCGCCCGGAACACCGCCGACCCAGACGGCCCAGTGCGAGCGCTGCTTCATCGGCGTGTAGATGCCGACGTAGAGGATCAACGCGAGGAGGCCGAGCGCGGCGGTGACGACGTTGACCATCGCGAGCGCCGGCAACGCGATCGCGCCTTGCACGGCACCGAACACGAGCGCGGTCTTCGCGTCGAGGCGGCCCTGTGGGAGCGGCCGGTTCTTCGTACGTGACATCAAGCAGTCGATGTCGCGCTCGAGATACATGTTGAGCGTGTTCGCGCTGCCGACGATCAGCGCGGTGCCGGCGAGCAGCCACAGCGCGACGCCGACCGATGCGGTGCCCGGAGCGAGCGACATCGCGCCCGCGGCCGTGAGCAGCGCCATCACCATGATGTTCGGCTTCACGAGAGCGACGAGATCGATCGTCTTCGCGCGCAGTACCTTCGCGGTCACTTCGTGACTCCGGTCGCGCGGCGCTTGGCCGTCATCAGGAACATCGACATCCACAGCGCCCACAGGCTCGCGGCGCCGGCGAAGTGGCCCACGGCCAGCGGCACCGCGCGCATCGACAGCACGGTGAAGATGCCGAGGACGATCTGCGTGGCGACGAGCGCGGGTGCGAGCATCGCCATGAAGCGCAGGCTCGGCCAGGTCTTCGCGCGCGTCGCGACGACCACGGCGGCGATCGTGGTGACGATCGCGGTCACGACCCCGAACGCGCGATGGATCATGTGCAGGTGCTGCACGGCCGTGTCCGGCCACCAATCGCCGCCGATCGTACAGCTCGGCATGCCGAGGCAGACCATCGCGGCGCCGTGGTGGCGAACGAGCGCTCCGAGGAGCAGCTGGATCAGCACGGTCACGCACGCGATGACGATCCACGTGCGCGCGGGGCCGAGCTCGCTACGCATGCGATCGTGACGCGTGAGCTCGACGACGCTCGGCGCGGGGCGCGTGCGGAACGCGGTGTAGATCAGCATCGCGAAGTAGCTCATGCCGAGCAGCAGGTGCCCCGTCGACACGAACCACGGCAGCTTGTACTTCACGGTGATCGCACCGAGCATGCCCTGCGCGATCACCATGCCGAGGAGCCCGATTCCGAGGAGCTTGGAATCCCGGCGGCGCAGGAACAGGAACACGGTCAGCGCGATCTGCAGCAGGCCGACCGTCATCGCGGCGAGGCGATGGCCGTGCTCGTAGAACACGCCGCCCACCATCGGCGGGAACAGCTGGCCGTGACACACGAACGTGGGTTCGGGGCAGGCAAGACTCGACCCCGTCGGGTTCACCGTCCCGCCGATCACGAGGAGGATGAACGTCGCGATAGCGGCGAGCTGAGCGAGGCGATGCTCGAGCATGGAAACGCGCACGTTGGGTACCACATCCGGTGCTCGCTCGACGAGGGCCGCTTCGCGCTGCGACAAGACACCTCGCTAAACAGCCAACAGGGCCAGATCCAAGGAAAATCACTAGCTTGTCCGGGGCCAGAAGGTTGCGAGCACACACGCCCACGGCGTACAGTGATCGCGGCGAGGGCATGACCGACTCTTGGGTCGAAACGACGTCCATCGGGACGCTCAAGTCCGAGGACCTGGCCAAGCCGGGCAACACCTTCCGCTACAACAAGTGGCTCTACCGCACCGTCGGCAAGCACTTGTCGCAAGGTGGCATGGGCGCGGTCTACGAGCTCGAGCGCCAGGACGAGGACACCGGCCTCGTCGAGCCTGTCGTCGGCAAGGTGTTCCACTCGAACTACCTCTATCAGCTGCGCACCGACGACGTGACGCGCCGCGATCACCACCACAACCTCGCCGCGATGGCGCGGATCGCCGCGATCGAGCACCCGAACATCCTGCCGACCTACGTCTCGGCGCCGATCGCGGACAACTACCTGTTCGTCACGCCGCGCATGGCGATGACGCTGCTCGAATCGATCTCCCAACACAACCTCACGCCGCGCGCTCGCGTGAAGTTGCTCGTGCAAGCGCTCGAGGGCCTGTCGACGCTGCACCAAGCGCGGCTCGTGCATCGCGACTTCACGCTGCGCAACATCCTCGTCGATCACGGCGCGAACGTTGCCTACCTGTTCGACTTCGATCTCGCGATGTCGCTCGATGACATCGCGACCCAGACCTACCGCACCTACTACAAGGGCCGCATCTTCGGCTCGCCCGGTTGGTCCGTCGCTCCCGAGACGATCGATCAAGCGCTGATGGACTCGCCGATCAACACGTCGCTCGACGTCTACGCGATCGGTGGCGCGCTGCACGGCTTGTTCACCGAGCAGCTCCTCTACGGCCAGGCCGACGATATGTGGGCGTTGCTGATCCGCATCGCGGAGGGCGTCGTGATCGGCGGCAAGAGCAAGGTGAACTACCCGGGCGACTTCCCGCTGCAGCTCCGCGGCGTGATCGAAGGTTGTCTCGAGCGCGATCCCGCGCAGCGATTCCCGTCGGTGGCCGCCGTCGCGCAGGAGCTGCGCGCGCAAATGCGCGAGCTCCCCGACGAGCGCCAGCGATTCATTCGCAGCAAGACGGAGATCACGAACCCCGAGGGCCGGCCGACGCGCAGTACCGGCACGATCACGGCACAGAGTCCCGATCCGAGCATCACGGAGAGCGTGGTCGGCGCCGCATCGAATGCGGTGCGCGAGTGGGGCTACGACGTCGAGCGCAGCCTCGGTCGCGCGAAGGGGCACCCGATCTTCCTCGCGGCGCCGCGCCCCGACATGGTCGCGAACGGCACGTTCCCCGACGCGAACATCTTCCCGAAGCTCGTCACGATGATCGATCTGACGAAGATCAGCGATCCGCGTCGCTTCGTCGAGAACTGGCAGCAGTACTTCTGGCCGATCCTGAAGCGCGTGCGCGAAGGTCTGTTGACGTCGCTGCACAAGGTCATCTACGACGCGAACACGAGCTCGCTCCTGCTGTTCAGCGAGTATGTCGACGAACCGCGGTTCGGCGATCGGATCGCGGAGAGCGATCTCAACATCGACGGCGCGCTCGCGCTCGGCTTCCTCGTGATCAAGCAGGTCGCCGCGCTGCACGAGCACGGCATGGCACACAACAACATCTCGCCCGGCGCGCTGTTGTTCAAAGGCGCCGCCGCGACGCGCACCGTGATGCCCGCGATGATCGGGCTCGTCGAGCCGGCGATGGGCCCCGAGGCGATGGCGGGCGATTGCCGCGCGCTCGCGTCGATGATCCTGCTGTGGATGCGGCCGAATCGCGTCGCGTCACTCCACGTGCGCATCAAGCCGATGTTCGAGGCGATGCGGACCAAGATGAAGGCGTGGGCGTTCGACAAGACCGCGCCGCCGCCGCACATCGCCGAGCTCAACCAGCTCGTCAACGACGCGCTCGCGCTCGTCGACTTCAATTGGTCCGTGCTGCGCGACTCCGGGGGCGATCTCCAGGAGTACGCGCTGATGATCATCTCGCTGCGCCTCTATCACTTGCTGTGGCCGAGCGCCGCCGTCTCGCGCCAGTCGTCGCCGAACATCAAGAGGTGATCGCGAGATCACGATTGAAGACACCGAGTCGTTCGAGTGCGATGCGGACGGCTTCTTCGATCTGCTTCTGCTGCGGTGCGCGCACGCGATCTGCGTTGCACGACACGTATACCGGGTCCTTCTCGTTCCAGCCTTCGACCTCGAACTCGACGAGCCGGCCGTCGGCGAGATACGGATATGCGGCCATCAGCGGACCGAACACGACCTGGTCCTTGCACGCGCACGCCATCTCGAGCGCGAGCGCCATCGTCTGCGCCTCGTGACCCGCCGTGCGCTGCGACGACACGAGCGGACAACCGTCGTCGACGGGGATGTACACGCCGTTGGCGTTGTAGACCGGCAACACGAACGGCACGCGTCGCATCGTGTCGAGCGACAGCGGTGGCTTGCCGAGCTTCGCGTACAGCTCGGGCGGACCGAAGCACGAGCGGCGCATCTCGCCGACCTTCGTCGACACCCACGACTCGGGCAGTCGCTCTTCGGCCAGCGTGAGGCACACGTCGAAGAAGTTCCCGGCCGCGAGTGTGCGGATCAGCGCGGGCGCCATCTCGATCGCTCGCACGCGCGCTCCGGGCAGCGCCTCGGTGATCCGCGGCGCGCACCAGATGATCATGTACGACGGCGCAGCGACGGCGATCGCGGCATCGAGGTTATCGCGGCGATCGAGCTCCTGCACGCGCTGCACGAGCGACGTGACCTGCGGGAGGATGCGATTCCCGTCGTCGCTGATCGTGATGCCGCGCGTGGAGCGCACCATCAGCGTGAAGCCGAGCTGATCCTCGAGGCGCGCGACCGCCTTGCTGACCTGCGATGCGGGCATGTTGAGCTCGCGTGCGGCGCCGTTCACCGATTGGCACCGCGCGACCGAGAGGAAGATCATCAGATCGCCCGCGCGCAGATCGGACAACTTGTGCAGCGTCATGGCCGGTGCATCCTAGATCATCGTCCCGAGAATGTCGGTGACCGTTTTCCGAGGAACGCGGCCACGCCTTCGCGCTTGTCGGCGGTGGTGAACACGCGACCGAATCCCGCGTTCTCGAGTGCGAGCTGCGCGGCGGTGGACTTCCCTTCGAGCGACGTCAGGATCTCCTTGCACGTGGCAACCGCGACCGCGGAGCGCTGTGCGATCACGCGGATCGTCTCGACGGCGGCGCTGATCATCGCAGCGCGCGACGAGAACACGGCGTTGACGAGGCCGACGCGCTGCGCTTCCTGCACGCCGATGTCGCGACCCGTGTAGATCAGCTCCTTCGCGCGCGCGGGACCGACGAGCCGTAACAAGCGCACGCAACCGCCAAACCCGGGGATCAACCCGAGCTTCACCTCGGGTTGGCCGAACACGGCGGACTCGGTCGCATAGATGAAGTCCGCGGCCATCGCGAGCTCGCAGCCACCGCCGAGCGCGAAGCCGTTCACGCACGCGATGACGGGAAACGGCAGCGCTTCGATCAGCTCGGTGACCTTCTGGCCGAGGCGACCGAACGCGACGCCTTCGTCGGGCGACATCTCGCTCATGCGCTGGATATCGGCACCCGCGACGAACGCGCGATCGCCCGCGCCGGCGAGGATCATGCCGCGCACGCCGCTCTGCACGGGCATCTTCGTGCACAGCTCGGCGAGCTCGTCGAGGACGACATCGGACAGCGCGTTCAGCTTGTCGGGGCGATCGATCGTGACGGTGAGTACGTTCTCGGTGCGATCGACGCGCAGCGTCTTGTAGCGGATCACTTGACCCACCCGACCGTGAGTGTCACGGAGCGCGCGTCGGTCGCCGTTGCCATCGCGTCGCCACCGGCCACGCGATCGAGGTTGAACGCGAGCTGTGCGTTCATTCCCGGACCGAACGCGTAGCTGCCCATCGCACCGACGGGGATGCGATACGCGTCGGCGAAGCCATCGATCGGACCGGCGACGCCGGTCTGCACGCCGAGCTGCAGATGTTGCGATGCGGGGACGAGCAACGAGAGCGGAGCGTTGAGGTACTCGGTGTTCGGCATCGCCGCGTCGCGATCGTCGAGCCCGATGTAGATCGTGGGTTTGACGTGAACGCCGAGTTTGCCGGCGAGGACGAGAACTTCGAAGCCCGCGCCGAGACCGCTGCGCTCCGCGGCGAAGTTGTGGATCACGCCGCCGAGGGCCGCGATGGCGAGGCGCTCGTTACCGACGAGGGCCAACTTCCCGAGCAGAGCACCGCCGGTGTAGAGGTCGCCGCAGGCATCGCCGGCGATGCAGAAGCTGCCCGTGCCGGCGCCGCTCCAGAACCCGGTCGCGTTCTGCGTCGAGTGAACGATCGCGACGGTCAATCGATCGGTGGCGCCGATCGCGAGATCGGGTGCGAGGCCGGTAGCGTTGCCATCGGTTTGCACGGCGACGCTCATCGCGAGCTTGCCTTGCGGCAACGTGAGCGATGCGTCGGCGAATGCGGTGGACGAGGTGAGGACGAGAACGAAGAGAGAGTTGCGAAACATGATAGCGGTTCCTTTCGAGTGAGAGATCACGAGTCCCAGATGGCGCCGTAGGCAGGAATGCCGCGGCTCTCGAGGCCGGTGACGACCTCCCACGTGAGCTTCTTGTTGGAGATGCAGATGACGGCTTCGGCGCCGGTCTCGACGAGCGCCTGATACGCGAGCTGGACCATGTCGGGCTTCCCGCGTTCGTGCGTGTCCCAGATCAGCGCATCGGGATGCTCGACGAGGATCTCGTCGACGAGCGCGTCGCCGTAGGTCTTGCGCGCGTTGCGCGTGGCCCAGATCAGCTTCGCGGGCACCTTGTTCGCGAGCAGGTGCGGCAAGCACGGACCGATGCCGCTGCCCGTCGCGATGTACACGACGCGCTTGAACAGCACCTCGATGTTCGCGACGCCCGCGGTCGGGATGCCCTTGACCCAGACGTGACTCGGGCGGTCGTCGATCAGCTTGCCGGTCCAATCGCCCGCGCGAGAGATGGTCAGGCGATAGCCGGGCTGGCCCGGTGCAGGCACGTTCGCGAACGAGTGCCACTCGAGGAGCGGGTTGCGGCTGATCGCCGTCGAGCTGCCCGCGAACGGAGTGACGCCGTAGTCGAAGCGCGCGAGCGCGACGTGGCTCGACGGGACGACGAGCTCGACGGGGACCTTGCGCAGCCGCAGCCAGGGCAGCGCGACGCTGAACGTGATCACGCCGAGGACGACGAGCTCGACCGTGCCGCCGAGCAGGATCGTCTGCGGCCACAGCAGGGCTAGCGAGGTCCATCCGCCGAGCCGCTTCACGATCTCGAACGTGTCGTGATGCTTCGCGCGGACCCACGGCATCGACCACGCGCAGATCGCGACGAGAACGATCGCTTGCGCGATGATGATGACGAGCAACGCGAGCGGCAGCGACGATGCGTCGAGCAACGCGGACACCGTGAACGCGATGAACCACGCGGTACCGGCGATCGCGCCGCCGACGTGGATGCCGCCGAAGTGATAGACCTTCGCGCATTGGCGGCGGATCGCGAGTGGCCAGCTCGTGGGCGCGCGCGTGGCGATCCAGAACAGCGCGTTGACCACGTAGTGCTGGCGGATGCAGATCGCGACGGCGAAGTTGCCGAGCGCGAGCTTCGACAGCGTCGCGACGTCGAGCGAGAGCGTGACCGCGAAGACGATGTTCGCGACGAGCGCCGCGATCATCAAGCGATGAAAGTGCGACAGCGTCGACGACGCGAGCGCACGTGCGATGCGTCCGCCGGGGGCGGGCAACGCGATGACCGGGGCCACGATCGGGGCCGCGACCAGTGCGGGCGCGAGCTCCTCGTCGAGGAACCAGAACTTCTGCATGACCTCGGTCGCGTCGGTCGGCTCGGGCACTAGTGGGACCAGCGTGAGCGTCGGGCGGTGGAACGGGGTTGTCGATGCGGTTTCCGAATCGAGCGGTCGGTGCATCGAGATTCGACGCGAGCGAGGGACCGCGTACAGAGGTGGCATCACAGCGACGCTCCGCGCGACAGGAGGTCCATCTCGGCATCGCGTCTACTCGCGAGCTCGGCGGCGGCGAGCTCGAGGAGGCGCCGCTTGTCGATCTTTCCGCGGCTCGTGAGCGGCATCGCGTCGATCGCGACGACGATCGCGGGCACCGCGTAGTACGGCAGCTTGTCGGCCACGATGGCGCGAGCGAGGCCCGCATCCACATGTGCGGGCGCGACGAACGCGACGAGTGTGCGGCTATCGAGCTTGAGCGTGACCGCTTGCGTGCAGTTCGGTGATTGCTCGAGGGATCGCGAGACCGAGTCGAGCTCGACGCGAAAGCCGCGGACCTTCACTTGGTCATCGGTGCGGCCCACGTGCTCGAGCTCGCCATCGGGCGTCCATCGGCCGAGGTCGCGCGTGCGAAACATGCGTCGGCCTTCGCCGAGGAACGGATCGGGGCGATAGCGATCCGCGTTCAGCTCGTCGTTGGCCAGGTAGCCGGACGACACGCACTCGCCGCCCGCCCACATCTC
>Ga0154020_10002246_pt1 | contig 23441 bp, 19 predicted proteins | sample Klosneuvirus_201_FD_109709 | JGI IMG/M metagenome (GOLD analysis project Ga0154020, IMG submission 109709) | Active sludge microbial communities from wastewater, Klosterneuburg, Austria - Klosneuvirus_20160825_MG | ecosystem: Engineered > WWTP > Aerobic digester > Activated sludge | place...
ACAATTTTCTACCTGGGTAGTCAGAATAATTATTTCAATAAAACCTTTATGATTTCGGCTATATTTAAAAATGTTGAAGGCTTGAAAGAGGGCGACAATGTTTGGCTTTCGGGCGTAAAGATTGGTACTATTAAAAAAGTACAAATAATATCGGAAGGTAAAGTAATTGTTACACTTTCACTAAAAGACAAGCAGAATCAATTTATAAAAAAAGATGCAACAGCATTTATTGGATCTGATGGCTTGATCGGAAATAAAATTGTAATTATTCGTCCAGGTACTACCTCTGAAATCATAGAGGATGGCGATACCATCAACTCATTCTCCCCTACGGATACACAAGAACTATTTAATCTTGCAAAAGATATCGGCAACAGTACTCAATCCATCACCAGTGATTTGAAATTGATTAGCGCCAAGATAAATCGTGGAGAGGGTATTCTCGGAGAGCTCCTTCATGATGGACCCATTTCTACCGACTTGCGATCGGCCATTCAATCGTTAAAGTACACGGGGATCAATATGAAAAATACTACAGCTGATTTGAATAAAATATCCTCACAAATTATTGATGGGGATGGATTAGTGACGAAACTCTTAACAGATACCTCATATGTGTCTAACTTTGAAAGTTCTCTTCATAATATTGCTGAGGTGGGTGCTAACGCTAAAGAAATGTCAACCGAGTTGAAGATGTTGATTGCTAAAATCAATGACAACGATAATATTATAGGTGTACTACTATCCGATTCCGTCTCAGCACATAAACTTCAGACAACAATAGATAAGGCCGAAACGGCTTCCGCAAAGCTGGACGAAAACATGGAGGCTTTGAAACATAATTTTCTTCTAAAGGGATATTTCAAAAAGCAAGAGAAGGCAAAGGCGAAGGCGAAGGCGAATTAAATTTTAAAAATGCAATCTGAGTATTCACTTCTCGAACAGACAGGCATTCTTATACTACTGGCTTTACCAATTGCCTGCATAGCATGGACAATAACACATGAGGAATTATTTAAAGAATTTCGAGATTATTTCGTTGGCAAGTCAAAATTGAGTAAATCATTTGTGGCTAGAAAATTTTATTATGTGTTTACGTGCGAATACTGTTTGAGCCATTATGTAACGATTTTCTTTCTTATTCTAACACACTATCACCTGCTGTTGCAGGATTGGCGCGGCTACCTCATTGGGGGTTTCAGCCTGGTGTGGATTGCAAATATTTACATGAGTCTTTATGGAATGCTCCGCGTGGGCTTAAAACGTGAAAAAGTGGAAGTTGAACTTAAGGAAGAAGGATTAGAAGGTAAGAATATCGAAAATAATTCTGTTACCCGAGAGGTATTAACCAAAAAGCATCCTCAGGGTTAATAAATTTGAATATTATGCGTAATGGCACGAGGTAGTACACTTAAATAATAGCAGTGCAGGCATGACCTCGTGCAAGATGTAGTCACGCATGACATGGTACATGTTGTAGTTTAACATGGCGCTTTCCACATTTTTTAAAAGGTTTTCATAGTGCGTAAAGCAAAAAAAAGAGAGTCTAAATAGACTCTCTTTTTTTGCCGGAGTCTTAGGCTCCTAGCTCACTTCATAATTCTGGCTTTATTCACGTATGCCTATGCTTCTGCTGCTTCAATATTAATACACTCCTCAGCAATTTCAGTTAAGCCTAAATCTGCATTCTTTTCTTCTTCCAGCGTTGTTCCTAAAATGGCTTTAACTTCCTCCCAACCCAATGTTTTTGCAAATGTGCACAGCGTTCCATACGTGGCGATTTCATAATGCTCCACCTTTTGCGCGGCAGCAATGATTCCTGCATCTCTCATTGGTCCTTCCTCAGTATCCGAAATAATTTCTTCCGCTTCCTTAATAAGGCCGGCCATTGCTTCGCACTTCTTGGCTTTTGCATCTTTGCCCATGATTGAGAATATCTTTTCAATCCGTGATACCTGCTGTTCTGTTTCATCCAAGTGACTCTCCAATGCGTCAACAAGGTTCGCTGAACTGGCTTTCTTGATCATCTTTGGAATTGCCTTTGTGAGTGCCTTCTCAGCCCAATAAATATCCTTCAATTCTTCTTCAAACAATTCTTCCAATTGGTTTGATTTGCTTTCACGAGATGAGGAACCATTTGTTCTGCGAGCTTTTGATCTACTTGTTGATTTCGAAACGCTTTTGTTAGATGTTGATTTTGTAGTTTTCATATCATCATGGTTTTAGTGAATATTAATGCAGGTATATTTCCAAAAAAAATGCCAATTCACTCTTCCCTTTTGAAAATACTAATTCTTGCATTTGATTGCCCGCATGTGTAAGTATCCATGAGGAATTTGTACCACGTTGAAAACCTGATGGGTAAGAAAGTCACACTTAATTAAAAAGATAAAACAATTTTTTTGCCTGGCGGCATAATTCTTGACAGTTAGGTAATAGATCATTATTTACTCTATGCACCTCCTTACTCAAATCACTCAAACCACCAACGCAGTTGCTGTAAAAAAGCTTGACTTCGAAAATTTATATCATGTAATCACCAACTGGCTTTTACTGAATGGACCCGTATTGTTATTGGCCTTGCCTTCTTTTTAATTGGCCAGTGGATTATGAAGTCTGGAATACACTTGTCAATCCTGATATTATTTAAAAATACATGTTTGGGCCTACCGTAACCTCAGACTGAACCTGGCAATTGTCTTCTGCGAATTTTCCAAATACTTAGCCATACCTAATTGTTTATGTAGCTGCAACAAAAATTATCCAGTCTGTCGATTTATTGCTTAATGGAGAAACCATCGTAATCATTTAATGGAGGGCCACATCTGAGGGTGCTGCTGTAGATTCCTTGGGTTACAAACACTCAACTGTTGTGGAAAAATTTCCCAACAACTCTTGATTTCTGAATAAATTCTATCGGTACGATTTTAGTGATCAACCACGTGTATTAAAAACCTATACCTTAAAATTAAAATATTATGAAATCAAAAGTAAGGTTTAATGCAGTCATCGCACTGCTGGTATTTCTCGCATGTGCCTGCGAACCAAAAAAACATGACGACACCGTAGATATTGCTAAAGATGCAAATGATGCAACGATCGAAGATCGTGACGACAGAAAAGATGCGGACTTTGTTGTGAATACCATTGCGGGAAGCTATGCTGAAGTAAGGTTGGCCCAATTAGCAGAAACACATGCTACCGATGCGGCTGTAAAGGATATTGCCAGAACATTGCAGGCAGATCACACAAAGGTAATTTTAGAATTGAAGTCTTATGCTGATAAAAAAGGCATTGCTGTTTTTGCTAATGAAACAGATAAGGACAGCGCCAAAATTGCTGGTTTATTGGATGAGAAGAAGGCCGAAAATTTTGATAAAGAATGGTGCAAGATGTTAAAGGATAAGCACCAGGAGAGCATTAATAAATTTGAAAGCATTCTGAAAAAATCAGAAGACCAGGAGCTAAAGAATTGGGTTGCAACAACTCTTCCCACATTGAAACATCATATGGAAATGTTGGAACAACAAGAGGAAAAAGGCAAATAAGTGAGGAGTTCAATTAAATGAGATCAGTTATGAAAAAATTAACAATTTTGATTTTAGTTATACTGGCATCGGGAGCCACGCACCTTTACTCACAGGATCTTTTAAGTACTGTAACCGGGAAATGGAAGGTTGTGAATTACCATACCAAATCCATGAATACAAAATCTCAGACCGATACCTTGGTGTTTAACCCTGATGGTACCTTCATAAGTGACAGTTTGTATTTTGGTGCAAAAGAAGGACTATTCAGAACAGACGAAACCCGATTACTCTTAGTTACTGAAACAGATAATAATAACACAAAAGAATGGGTAGTTTCTCTTAAAAAAGGAATTCTGCGTCTGAAGAGTGTTCAGCAGGATAAACGAAAACCGAATGTTGTAATTGAATTGGTGAAAATAGAAGAGGAAAAGACCAAAAAGGATAAGGCATAGCTTCAACAGAATCCGAAAAGTAAAAGGGGTTGAAAGCCTCTTTTTTTTTATTGTAGATTTTCTTCCTAGTTGAGAAAATATTTCTTCACTTATTTTCGGCAACAATTCGATTAGAAGAATTAAAGCATCTTTTTTTATTGGCATTGATAATGTTACTTGATAAAAGGGATAACAATAAATTAGAAAATTATGAATAATTCATCGAAAGTAATTTTAGGATTAGTAGCAGCAGCAACGGTTGGAGCAGCTATTGGTATGTTGCTAGCACCAGAGAAAGGAAAAGATTTGCAAAAAAAATTAAAGGAAGGCGCAAGTCAGTTTTTTAAAGAAATTAATGAATTGATTGCCACTGGTAAGGATATTATCAACCAGGCTGAAGCGAAAGAACAGGAATCAACAACTTCAGTTTCAGAGGCTTGATTTTAAAAAAAGTAAACGATTGCTTTATGGAAGAGAAGGAAAACACAACTGAAAAATGGTTAGATGGTGTAGCCAATCTTGTGGAATGTTACCGCGATTTGATTACCATTCGGATAATCGAAAAAATGTCTGGCAGTTTATCAGTAGGCATTTTGGGAATAGTTTTCCTACTGCTCTTTCTATGTGTTTTATTGTTCCTTGGATTAGGTGCTGCCTGGTGGATCGGCAAACAATTGGATGATCTAACAGCAGGTTTCTTCATAGTTGGTGGGGCTTACACGATTATACTTACCATTCTTCTTCTTATGGCTAATAAAATTTTGAAACCTGCCATTCGCAACACAGTAATTAAGAAAATCTATGAAAACGATTAGTAACTATAAGGAGTTAGTTGCCGAGCGAACCCGGTTGGAGGCAGAACTTCGGAATCAGAAGCTTATTATAAAGGCCGAGATAGAGGAAATAAAATCCAAGTTTGAGCCCATTGGTGATGTCATCTCTATGCTTGGCATAGCAAAAGGAAAGGATGGTGAAAAATCATCCGTTCTTCAAACGGGTGTCTCCATGGGGATTGATTTTCTTGTTAGGGATAATTTGCTCGCGCGAGCAGGTTGGGCTACCAAAGTTTTGCTACCTGCTGCCCTAAAAGGATTTTCAAAGTTTTTTCTGAACAAAATGGCTAATAATACTAAAGCCAAAAAAGTTCTTAATTCAGTAGATCAAAAATTAGAAATACATAATTAATTGAATTCAAATCTGGCGTTTTCGCCCTGAGAATCTGAATTACTCAATACTGTGGAAATTTATTGATAGTACAACGATAGTACTACACTAGTTTGCTGTTTTTGTGGCCTTGTGTACCCTCAAATAATTAGCACAAAATTAGCATTGACTTAGGTGTGAAAAACATTTTATACCTAACCTTTACTGCTGTTATCTGCACGTTCAATTTATCCTCTCTGGGTCAATCCATTTCTCAAAAAAAAATTTCTATTAAAAAGGGGATGCAGGTAGTGTTAAAAGACACTGTTTTTGTAACACAAAAGGATACTATCATTGAGCTCTCTGAAAAAGACTTAAAAAAGATCCGGATTGATAAAGATCCTCATCAAAAGTCAGCAAACTTTTATGACAGACTGGAAAAAAAATCCTCAAAGAATAAAATCACAGAGAGTCTTTTTGACTTAATAATTACTGAGGATGATGACAACAAACCTGATTCGAGAGAGTTACATCAAAGTGAAGTTCCTTTTAATCAATATGAAGGCTATACGATTGGCTCAATTGTATTCAAAAGCGTTGATCTGCTAGAGGGATTTGTGACGGACACATTAAAAGTAGCCACCAGCAAATTTGGAAAGTTTGTGAATAAGGTGCATCGCGATACCCGATCGTTCATAATTGAAAAGTACCTCACCATTGATGTGGGTGAAAGTATTGATCCGTATAAATTAGCTGACAACGAGCGCTTGCTCAGGCAACTTGATGTAATTAAGGATGCCAGGATCTACCTTAAACCTAATCCCAAGAATCCAAAAACTGTAGATGTTATAATTGTAACTCAGGATGTGGCTTCAATTGGTGTGCGCGGAGGGTATTCTTCCCCTCGTAATTTCAATTTCGGTGTGTACGACATAAATGTTCTCGGGTATGCTAAACAATTACAGGTTTCATATTTCTGGAATGCGAATGAAGGACCAAACAATGGTTATGAAATCATTCTTCGCGAACCCAATATTCTTAAATCGTATTTACAGGGTGAAATTCAATATGAAAATAATTATTTGCGCAACCGGGCTCGCGTGGCGGTAGGAAGAGACTTCTTTACGCCTGAAATAAAGTATGCGGGCGGATTGGAGTTTTATCGGACAAGGGAAAATTATTTGCTTGAAGATTTTGACACATTGAAGGTTAAGTACTCAGAAAATTATTCTGACTTATGGGCAGGTCGTTCTTTTCAACTTCAAAGCCGACTAAATTTAATTTTTTCAGCACGTTTAAATACCCGTAATTTTATTAATCGGCCTTTTGTTGCGTTAAATTCAAACGCATACTTTCATGATAAAACGTTAGCCCTTGCAAGCGTTACGTTAACACAACGAAAATATATGACGGGAAATCGAATCCGTGGCTTCGGTAAAACTGAAGATATACCGATAGGAGGCGTGGCAACAATTTTAGCAGGCAAACAATTTGATGAGTTCCAGGATAGGAAGTACTTTGAAATAAATGGAAATATTGGACGATACTATAAATCAACAGGCTACTTCCTTTTCTCCCTGGCTTCGGGCACGTTTTTTAGAGGGTTCGAACCCGAAGACGGTTTGTTCCAAATTTCGGGGCGGTACTTTAGTAATCTAAATAAGCTTTGGAAAAGTGAGGTAAGGCAATTCATTAACGTAAGCTATACTCGGGGAATAAACAGGATAACTGATCAGACGGTTACTATTGAAGGAAAGTGGAGAAATGACAAAAATCTTTCTCCTCTCGGAAATGAACGATTGACGCTAGACTTGGAAACAGTCTATTTTATGCCTTGGTATACGTATGGATTTAAATGGGCTGCTTTCCATCGCGTGGGATTCAATTTCATTTCCAGAGATAAAAAATTATTGAATCCAACTTCAACATTTGCCATGGTAGGCGCGGGCATTCGAACGCTTAATGAAAATCTTGTATTTCCCACCTTTTCGCTAGAAGTAAATTATTATGTAAAGAACCAATCATATAATTCAGCATGGGAAATTAAGTTTTTGACAACGTTGCCCAACTTGTTTAATACGAATCAGGTCTTCAAACCTCAGGTGTACGGCTTCAATTAAAACCATCCCATTATTTTCTTTACAGGATCAGCATCTTTTGCTTGAATACTGAATACATATCCCGCTTATAACAACATACCGGCAGTGATTTTAAAAATTATGCGTCTCATAAATAAAATATTATTGTTAAATATGAGGCTGTCTCAAAAGTCAACTTTGGATGTGTTAGTTGAATCACTTTTGAAGACAGCCTCAAAACTTTACTCACAAACCACATCCTGTAGTGATGAATTCCAGCAGTGGAAGTTTGTATCACCGAAGAATACTGGATTGCGAACTGTACCAGCCTTGGTAGATCGATTCCATTTTATCTCCATCAGCTTGTCTTCCTTATTATCAAAGAGATTATAATATGTATTGAAAGGAGTTTGTTCATTCATTCCATAATGAATGTATCCGCCAATACCATCGTTTTCAGGATCGGTGCTGGTGTATTTTATACTAGCCACTGTACTGTCAGCGTTTCGGCTCCAATCAATCCTTACAAAGGGTCTGGCTTCAACGGGGCCAAAGTTGAGCATCCACCAACCTTCTGTACGTTCTGAATTAGAATGACCCGTATACCATTCGTAATCGGTGTATTCACCCGCTTTTGATAAAAGCATTTTCCAATCTACGCCATCGCTTACCAGCATTCCCTGTAGCTTGGCAGAATGTTGAATGTTATTAACCTGAAAATTGTAACTCCACTGCCAGGTGTTGTTACCAATAAATACCGGAGTTTTATCTACAGTTGCTTTAAAGGCTGCTACCGGTACTACTGTGGCCACACCAATGATCAAGTTCCAAACCCCAACGCTAACAGCTGCATGACTCCAGTTGGAGATTGTTGCTGTGCGGCCTCCTGTGCTACCACCATCATCAGGAAACTCGTTAAAGTCCATTTCGAAGCTAGAGGATGGCGGAATGGTAGGAGCCACTCCGGGTGCTTCAGAACCATCATCATTACAAGATGTCATTAAAAAGATGGCTGCAAAAAAAACTGCAATCAAACTTTTCGCGATACTAAGATTATTCCTTTTCATAATTTTTCTGATTAAATAATTTTGATAGTATATCAAACTCCGAACCAACCCCTTCGAGACAATCGAAATAATTTAAAAATGCTTAGCTACATAGGAAAGCAAAATAATACACTCGGGATTTATCTCTCATGCGCATTTATAGTGTATGATTGTGGAAAATATTACACACTTATCATTTTATTCGTACAAATGCGCAGCAATTGTAATTGGCTGTAGAATTGCATTAATTAATTATTCCCATATACAGTAACTAAAAAGAAGTATTTCGTGCCCGTAAACCAAAAAAAATTGCTGTTCAAATTCCTGAAAGTGATCAGTTATTTTGTTGTAACACTTCTTATTCTTTTGGTATCTGTTATTCTCCTCATCCGGCTGCCCTCGGTTCAGAATAAAATCACTCAAAAATTTATTAATTACTTTGAGGATAAAATAGGATCGCGCGTTGAACTCGAAAGTTTGTTCGTTTCATTTCCGAAAAAAATTGTGTTGGAAGGTTTGTACGTAGAAGATCAATCCGCGGATACACTTTTATATTTAAGGGAACTTTCCATTGATACCGATTTATGGGGGCTCATGGATAACCAGATTCAGTTAAAGGCAATCGAGTTAAATAATGCCAGAGCCAGAGTCATTAAATTACCCAATCATACAAGCTTTAATTTTGATTACATAATTCATGCCTTTGCCTCAGATTCAAATTCAGCTGATACAACTCAATCTACTTGGAAAATTCTATTTGGAGACATAGTTATCAAAAATACTTCACTGAGTTATGAGGACGGATATTCAGGCAACAATGTGCAAGCCCGCATCGGGAAGTTAGCAATTGATGCTAACGGATTTGATCCAACCTCAACAACCTATAAAATCTCAGCTCTTGATTGGCAAAACAGTGTTGTTAGTTTTATTCAAACTGCGGCCACAGCCCCTAGTAGCGCCCACGTAGAAGATACCACATCAAGCAATCTCGATTTCGGGTTTGATAAAATAAGTTTATCAAATTTAAAATTACATTATGCTAGCACCTCAAATAAACAAAAGCTGGATGCAAACATTGGCGAATTTGATATTGAGTCAAATGAAATCAATATTAAAGATCATCTTATAGATTTGGATGAGATGCAATTAATTAATTCCTCCGTTTCCTATTCTCAAGCTGGAGTGGATGTTGCACCTAATCAGGAATTAAATCCCGAACCGCTTGCTTTACCTGCTTTATGGAATTTAAAGCTTAACAAAATCAAACTCGCAAATAACAATGTTGAATACAATGATTTAAATAAACCCTCAAAAGAAAATTCATTTGACGAAAATCATATCCACCTGAGTGATCTCAACCTGGAAGCAGATGATATTTCAATTGACAACCAGAAAGTTCAAGGCTCAATCATATCGCTATCAGCGCAAGGCGATGATAAATTTTCAATAAAAACTTTTTCTGGCGCATTCAAGATAACCAATACCGAAGCTACTGTTCTAGATTTCGCTCTCAAAACACAAAACTCAAATTTAAAGCTAACTGCTCAAGCTGGTTTTCGATCTTTAAGTGAGCTTCAAAATAACTACGAAAGAACAAAGTTTGATCTGAATGTTCAACCTTCAACCATAGCTTTGTCTGATATTCGATACTTCTCCCCTGCCTTGATGGATAGTATTCCTGAGTTTATACGCCAGGAAAATTTATCAATCAATTCACACATGGTCGGAACATTAGATAATCTGAAAATCTCAAAACTAAATCTTGCTGTTCTCTCAAATACTACCACCACTCTTCATGGTTCGGTAAAAGGGTTACCTGATATTGAGCGCACATTATTTGATATTAGTATAGATAGTCTTCACACCGTGGCCTATGATTTTGAAGAGTTACTTCCTGATTCCCTCACGCAGTCCTTTCAGTTACCCAATTGGATTTCATTAAGCGGAAATTTTAAAGGAACAATTAAACAACCCACTGTTCAAGTCTTTCTTACAAGTGAGGATGGTGGTTTGGATGCTTCCGGCACTATGAATTTTACTAGCCTTCCAACTTATGATGCTAAGATTAATTTAAAGAAGTTGAATTTAGGTAAAATACTTAAGCAAACAGATGTTGGGAAACTAGAGGCTACAGCATCCATAAAAGGATCAGGATTTTCGATGGATAGCCTTGATGCCACTGCGGATATTCTTATTTCAAAATTTGAGTACAAAGATTATCACTATCATGATTTCACCCTCAAGGGTGCTATGAACAAGTATCTCTTCTCAGGTTCTGCCGAATTAAAAGATGAAAATCTTGATTTTGAATTTAAAGGCGATATGGATTATCAAAGTGATATCCCCCGCTACACATTCACCTTTGATTTAAAAAATGCAGACTTTAAAAATTTACATCTTTCAGAGCGACCTCTAAAAGCAAGGGCAACGCTGGACATAGATTTGGTTACCAGGGATTTCAAAATCATGAACGGTACTCTTGATATCCGGAAGGTTGGTATATACAATGGTGATGTACTGTATAAAGTTGACTCACTGCTCTTCGCCTCTATCGACCAAGAAGGTGAAAGTGAAATATCCATTCGTTCTGATATTGTCAGTGGTGATTTTAAGGGCACAATTAATCTATTCAGTTTACCCACTATTTTTAAGCAACATATCAATCGCTATTTTTCTTTACAAGACAAAAATCTGCAGCGCGCAACGGACCCTCAGGACTTTAAGTTTGATCTTACCTTAAAAAATACAGATCTCCTTACTGAAATTATTTTTCCTGAACTAGAATCATTTGTTCCCGGAAAAATTAAAGGTGACTTTAATGGAAGTAAACATAAACTCGATATTGCCATTGAACTGTCAACGGTGAAATATGCATCTACCGCTGTCGACTCATTCAGTGTCAAGATCAATTCAGACAGCGCTGAACTTATTTACAAGGTGCGACTTAAAAACGCTTTGGTTGATACCATCCACATCGCTGCCCTTGAGGTTAAAGGAAAAATTGCACATGATACTATTCAAACACAATTGTTAGTTCTGGATTCAGCTTTTGAAAAAAAATATGTGTTGGGTGGAATAATAAAAAGTGACTCATCTAATTTCAGATATCATCTTGATCCAACCTTGGTAATGCTAAACTATAAAGACTGGACGGTGCCGCCAGACAATTACCTTCAATTTGGCGCTAAAGGTTTTAAGGCTAACCATTTCTCCTTATCAAAAGGAGTTGAAAAATTCTCCGTTATTACCCTTCCACAGGATTCGTCCATTGATTTTCAATTTCAACAATGGCAACTTTCTAATCTTACTAATTTGCTAGAAGGAGCAATTCCTGCGAGTGGACAGCTAAATGGGGATTTTAAAATAACAACTTCTCAAAAAGGTGTATTTAGCTCAACGCTTACTATCCAAGAATTTACAATTCTTGAAAAGCTCTGGGGTGATGTTTTTGTTTCCTTGAATTATGCGGCTAACCGGTACTCATTAGATCTGAAAGTGAAAGGCGAACAAAATAATTTGATTGCAAGGGGTTTTTATATCCCCACTCCTTCCTCGTTTGATGTTAATGTTGATCTTAACGAGTTTAATATCAGGCTGCTTGAGCCGCTCTCCATCGGCCAATTGAAGAATGCAAAAGGTTTCCTCAATGGATCGATGCATCTCTCCGGAAATATGGAAGCGCCAACCTTGCGAGGTACTCTAAACTTTAAGGATGTTAGTTTCTTATCAACGTATGTAAATAATTCTTTTACATTAAAAAACGAGCGAATTTCATTTGAAGAGAAAGGAATTGTATTTCCAGACTTTAAGTTGGTAGACTTAAATAATAATGTAGCTACGATAAAAGGCACAATACTTACTAAGACATACAAAGATTTTGATTTCGATTTGAAAGTTGTGTCGCGAAATTTTCAATTACTGAACACAAAAATTGGCGACAATAGTCTTTACTATGGAAATGTTCGATTAAATACAGACGCTCACATTACAGGAAATATGAATCAGCCGAAGGTTGACATTGCAGCTACCTTGAGTGATGGCAGTCAGGTAACGTACGTGATTCCCATTGCCCAAAAGAACGCACTCGAACAAAAGGGAATTGTACAATTTGTAAGCAAAAAAGAAAATATAGATCCATTTCTAGTTAATCTGAACTTAGGCGATACTGTTAAATCCTTGTTTAGAGGCATGGATGTGGATGCCACACTTGAGCTGACTGACAAATCCATTCTCAATATTATTATTGATCCTTTAACCGGTGATCAATTATCCTTAAAAGGAAATTCTACATTGGTGCTAAATACAGAAGCTTCGGGAGGTATTCATTTATCGGGTCGCTACGAAATCAGCAGTGGAACTTACAATTTTTCCTTTTATAAATTAGTGAAACGTGAGTTTGATATAATAAAAGGAGGTTCAATTACATGGTCAGGCGATCCTTTGGGTGCGGAGATGGATATCCGCGCAAGCTATAGTGTAGAAACCTCTCCGCTGGATTTAGTTTACAATCAGATTAACACAACTGATCAAGCTGAAATCAATTCTTACAATCAACGTCTCCCTTTTATTGTTTATCTGAATATCGAAGGAAAATTACTTGTCCCGCAATTAAGTTTTTCATTGGATATGCCTACCGACAAACGAAATGTTATGGGTGGCACGATCTACGCCAAGCTTCAGGATATCAATACGCGTGAGTCTGATCTTAACAAACAAGTTTTTGCATTACTAATTCTCAAACGGTTTATTTCAGATAACCCTCTTGAAAGTCAGGCGAGCTCAAGTGCAAGCAATACGGCTAGAGTGAGTGTGAGTAGATTGCTTTCGGAACAGCTGAATCAGCTTTCTAAAAATTTAAAAGGAGTTCAGCTCAATTTTGATATTAAGTCTTATGAAAGTACTACCGGTGAGGAAGTGCATGGAGAAACAAAAGCCCAACTCGGGCTTACTAAAAACCTTTTTAATGATCGATTGGTCGTAAAGTTTTCCGGTAACGTTGACCTTGAAGGTCAGGAATCTACTCAAAATTCAGTTGCCGACTACATTGGTGATCTGGCGTTAGAGTATAAGCTGACTCCCGATGGACGACTTCGAATAACCGGGTTTAGAACCAGCAACTACGATATGATTGATGGAGAATTAATAGAAACAGGAGCCGGATTGATCTATATAAAAGATTACAACACGCTTCAGGAATTATTTAAATCTAATGACAAGAAAAAGTAGACGATATCAGATCAGCTTCTCTAAAGGGAGATCCATGCTTTACAGTATTGGAAAGATTATGATTTTACTTTTAGTTACCAGTTGTTCAGGAACAAAATATTTAAAGGAGGGCGAAACATTCTACAGTGGTGCTGAAATAAAAATCAACACTTTCGAAAAAGTAGGTGGAAAAAAAAGGTTAGTTAAAAATCTTGAGCAATATCTACTTCCAAAACCTAACTTAGCTATTTTAGGATCCAGACCAGGGGTTTGGTTTTACTATCGAAATAGAAATCCTGATAAGAAAAAGGGACTAAAAAATTCCTTAAAGAAAAAATTCGGCACACCTCCTGTGGTGCTTACAGATGCAACTCCCAATAAGACAGCTGAGAAATTGGAAATGGAAGTAAATAATAATGGATACTTTCAATCAACTGTGGAATACGAGGTAAAGACGAAAGGAAAGAAAAGTACTGTGTTATATACCGTCAATCTAAGGAGTCCTTATCATATAAGAAATATCAGATATGAACTCTTAAATTCATCGGGTGATACCTTACTTTATAATTTAAAGGAGGGAAGCATATTAAAAGAAAAGCAACGATATAGTCTGGAACAATTAAAGAATGAACAAGAACGAATTGAAGAGGTTGCTAAAAATGAAGGATTCTATTATTTCGATAATCGATACATACGATTTGATGCGGACAGTACTGTGGGAGAAAAAAGCGTAGATCTAATTCTGAAATTTGAAGAAAATGTACCCACCAAGGTTAAGCAGGCATATCAGGTTAGCGATATAAATATCTTCTCCAATTACACATTATCTAATGATAGTACACTAGCTGGCAGTGACACTGTTAAGGTTGATGGATTCACCTATTATGATTACAAAACCCGGTTTCGACCTAAAATAATTACGGATGTAATCAATATTCGCCCTGACAGTACTTATCGATTAATCAATCATGAATATACGCTAAGCAGGCTCATGGGTTTAAAGACATTTAAGTACGTGAATGTAAAGTTTAGGGAAAGTCAATCTGATTCTTCCATTCTCAACGCGGATATCTTTCTAACACCGTTACTAAAAAAGTCCATTCGCATGGATGCACAAGGAGTTTCTAAATCTAACAATTTTGTTGGGCCCGGATTGGGTGTAACCTTTACAAATCGCAATTTTCTGAGAGGTGCTGAGATGTTGCAGATAAAAATGAATGGATCTTACGAATGGCAGATAAGCCGACAACAGGCAGGGGCTTTGAATGCAATTGAATTTGGGACTGAAGCAAGTTTGACTGCGCCTCGATTTATTTCTCCCTTTCATATTCGATATACTTCTACAAAGTACTTACCGCATACGCAGCTTAAAGTGAGTTATAACTTTCAGGATCGCCTCAGTTACTATCAACTCACTACATTTAATGTAGCCTATGGATATACCTGGCGTGAGACAACCTCAAAAACCCATGAGCTTTTTCCTGCCGATATTAGTTTTGTTAGATCAAGTCATACTTCGCAAGAGTTTAATGACTTATTAGAGGAAAATCCAACGTTAGCTAATTCCTTTCAGAACCAATTTATAGTCGGCTCGAGATATTCATTTACTTATAACAGTCAGTTAAAGGAAGATATAGTAGCGAAATTTACCACTGTTGAAAATAGAAAGTCAGATGTTTATTTTAATGGCTCGGTAGATTTTTCTGGTAATTTAGTTAATGCTCTGCAGCGATTAGGTTCTAAAGAAGAGGATTCATTTAGCTTTCTGGGATCTCCATATTCTCAATTTACGCGGCTTGACCTTGACTTTCGGTATTACTTTAAGTTCTCGAAAAAAAGCAAACTGGCAACGCGCATTAATACTGCTATGGGGTACGCTTATGGAAATTCAGATAACCTACCTTACATAAAACAGTTTTCCATAGGTGGATCGAATAGTCTGAGGGCTTTTCCTGCTCGATCAGTTGGCCCGGGTACCTATAATGTGAGAACAGATCCCTCGATAACAACTAACACATATTTTATAGATCAACGTGCCGATATAAAACTGGAAATGAATGTTGAATATAGATTTGATATTCTCAAAGCATTGAAAGGGGCATGCTTTATTGATGCCGGTAATATTTGGCTGTGGAATGAAGATCCTTTGCGGTCAGGTTCAGAATTTGATAAAAATAAATTACTGAAAGAACTTGCAGCTGGAACGGGTGTGGGTCTTCGATATGATTTCAATTTCTTTTTACTTCGATTTGATTTGGCGTTTCCAATCCGAAAACCATACCTGCCTGAATCGGAAAGATGGGTATTTAACCAAATAGATTTTGGAAGTCGTGCGTGGCGAAGGGAGAATCTCGTATTTAATATAGCCTTCGGCTATCCATTCTAATGGTAGATAGTAGAAAGGCTAGCTTTGAAAAGCTCATAAGCTGGAGAATAAAAGTCAATAAAAAAATATAGGAGATTCAAAATTTTTGAATCTCCTATGCAATTAAGTAGCCCTATCGACCGTCTATTTTCCCCAAACCTCAACCATAGCTTTGCGAGAAGAGTCATTGTCGGTATCGTACCAAAAGGTAACTTTTTCAATAGCTCTGGAGTTTCCTTTTAATTCAACAATTCTTCCATCATTGGAAGCATTCACCTGATCTGCAAACTCAACATTCTGGGTATCCCCGTTTGCAAAATGTACTGTAGCTTTATGCATGTTGATAACACCATTTTTCACAATAAATTTTAAACCCGTAACATTCTCGCTTTTAGGATTCAACGTTATTACGTCACGATCTAAGGTAAAGTCTACTGCTCTCGAACCAAGAAGTTTCCAGGAATCAAGAATTTTATCAGCTTTTTGAGCAAATGTAAAGTTTGTAATTGCCATCATTAATAATAGCATTACAAAGGCAACTGTGTTTCTCGTTTTCATAAATACAATTTTTTTTGGTTTATAAATCATTTTTTTGTTCAACCATTGTCATCACTAAATGTATACCATTCTCAAAACTTCAATTTGAATTCATTTTAACCTTTTTAATCTTAAGCGTGTGGTAACTTATAGGCACAATGAGAGAATTTTACTCACTGCAATTTTGATCAATCATCTCCATGAATTCCTGATCAAAAAAAACCGGAACAAAAATTCCGGTTTCCTGATACGCAACGTATTTAATTTGTTAACTCAATTCATTCTTACTAATTCATCGCGCTTGTTTTTAATCAAATCATGACAATCTTTCAACGTAGTTTTTTGTGTATTAATCAAACTTCTAAGGTAATCACTAAGTCGATTTTCGAGTGCAGATTCATAAGCGTTCTGAGCTGCATCTTCTCCAAACTCACAAGATTTCAAAGCAGTCTCACTATCTTTACTGCTAAAGGTGTTTCTAACATCCATCCACACACGATAAATTTTTCCCGCGTTCGTTGTACTGTCCTCATCCGCATGACCACTCAGGTCTGAGATTTCCCGAGTCAGGGCTATTACCATTCCCCTGCTTACACCTGCCATGTCAATGAATACTTTTTTCAACTCGGAATCATCCACTTCATCCGCAGCTTCCAAATAGCCTTCAACACGATCATTATTGATTCTTAACAGATCATTTAAAATCTCAATTTCTTTTTCATTATTTTCCATGACAATAGAATTTTAGTTTAGTTATGTACTATATCTAACCTAGAATGGAAAGAAAAAATGTGCCAGTGTTGAAAAGCTGATGTAGTTGGCCAGTACACGATTTACAGAGAATTAAGTGAGCAACGATCGTAACAAGTGCGAAAAAATTACTCAGCTTACCTGACGTGGCAGGTCGCTTGACCTGCAAACTATACCAATAACTCAATTGTAATCCTCCACTCTCAACTCTTCATTGTAAAAAATCTGCGAATTAAGAGAAATTAGGGACATTTTAAAATAATTTAACTTTTTTCATCCAGTACTTGGCCATGCATAGTACTTTCGCGTATAAGACTCTAAGATCTGGTCTTTTAACAACTATGGATGTATGAATCTTGAAAACACACAAGTACAAATGAGAAAGGGCATATTAGAGTATTGCATCTTACACATTATTTCGCGCGGGGAGGTTTACGCCTCCGACATGTTGGATGAATTGACTGCCGCCAAAATGATTGTAGTAGAAGGAACACTCTACCCTTTGCTCACCCGCCTGAAAAATGCAGGCTTGCTAGAGTATAAATGGGTGGAATCTAAATCGGGGCCACCGCGCAAGTATTATACATTGACAGAAGAAGGAAGTAAATTTCTTTCCGGATTATCAGAAACCTGGGAAGAATTAGTTCACTCAGCTCAAATGATTCAAACAAAACCGATTAGCTAAAACCCCAACCCAGTTAATAATTTTTAACGCATGAAAAAGAACATCAGCATAAACATCAGCGGCATAATCTTTCACATTGAAGAAGACGGTTACGAAACCCTTCGCAAATACCTGGACTCAATCAAGCGATACTTCGCTTCTTTTGAAGATAGCAGCGAAATTCTATCCGACATTGAAAGCCGCATTGCCGAAATATTTTTAGCCAAACTTCACGAAGGCAAACAGGTAATCACTGCCGAAGATGTTAGCAGCCTGATAGCAACCATGGGAAGTGTGAGCGATTTCAAAGCTGCCGAAGAACAGGAGTTTGGTGGAGAATCAACTCAATCTGAATCATCTCAAAAAAATCGCGATTCCTCAGGCTCTGCAACAACCGCTAAAAAATTAGTACGCGATCAGAAAAGAAAAATTTTGGGTGGTGTGTGTGCCGGCTTGGCACATTATTTTAATATCGATCCGGTTTGGCCACGCTTATTGTTTGCATTATTAGTACTCGGTAGCTATGGTGGCTTTTTACTTGTTTATATCATTTTTTGGATTGCACTACCTGCCAGCGAAGAGTTGGAAGAAGAGTCAAGCGTAAAAAAGATGTTTCGCAATTCTGAAAAGAAGGTTATTGGTGGCGTTGCTGGTGGTATCGCTGCTTTCTTTGGAGTTGACATTACTGTAATCAGAGTGTTGTTTGTTGTGTTCAGTTTTGCTGGTGGCTTGGGTTTATTAATCTACATCATTTTATGGATAGCCTTGCCTGAAGCAAAAACCATTACTGAAAAAATGCAAATGCAAGGTGAGCCGGTCACTCTTTCAAACATTGAAAGTTCGGTAAAGAAAGGGTTGAATGAAAAAGGACCTGGAGAAGAGAGTGTGTTGGCCAAAATTATTCTGTTTCCATTCCGCTTAATCGCCATGATAATTGAGGGTATGGTAAAAGTATTTGGGCCTCTCTTCGCAGTATTCATTGATGTACTTCGAATTGCCATCGGCATTGTATTCAGCCTTACGGGATTATCTATGATTCTAACTTTAGCCTTCGGCTTTGGAACTATTATTGGAATCTTTCATGTAGCTTCTTTTCCTGATTGGTGGCACTTTCAACTAACCGATGTTGGCTTGCCAATAGAGGCATTTCGCAACACGTTTTCCGGATGGATGATCTTCTTTGGATTCTGTGTAGCGTTCATCCCAGCCTTGTTCATCACCTTGCTAGGAAGTTCAATTATTGCCAAGAGGATTATTTTCAATCAATTGGCAGGGTGGTCGCTATTCGTAGTCTTTTTTGTAAGTGCAATTGCCTTGGCTATCAGTATTCCTCAAATGGTATATACATTCAAAGAAGAAGGTGAATTTAAAGTTGAAAAGACATTTCCGCTCAATGGCAAAGTAGCCGTTTTGCGAATCAATGAAACCGGGTTAGATGATTATGTTCGTCCACGAATTAACATAAAAGGTTATGACGGAACAGAGATAAAACTAGTTCAACGATTTGAAGCCCAAGGCATCAATAAAAAAGTAGCCATTGAAAATGCGCAACTCGTGGATTATAAAGTAGGTCAACAGGATAGTATTCTTGTTTTTGATTCAAACATTACGTTTAAAAAAGATGCTCCCTTTCGCGCACAGCGTTTAACAATGGATATATACATTCCGTACAACACAAATTTTGTGGTTGAAGAGGACATGTGGCGAATGATTGATAATAACTACCGCGATTATGATGGTTATAGGGATAGTAATTTCAATCAAACCTGGAAAATGACCGAGCATGGTTTCGAATGTCTTACTTGCAGCAATCCAACCGAAAATAAATCCCTGAGCTTGCGAGACCAATATGGCTTGCGCGATTTTGATAGAGTTGATTTATCAGGGTTGTTTGACATTCAAATTGAAAGAAGTGATGATTTTGCAATTGAGTTTGAAGGAAATGAAAAACAAAAAAAACGTTACAATATTTATAAAAATGGCGAAACATTGATTGTTGATTTTGATGACGATCGGGAATCATTCTGGGACTCAAAGCTTTTTGATATTGACAAGGTTAAAATTAAAATCAGCATGCCTTCCATTGAAAAATTAAAAGTAAGAGGCGCTGGCAATCTCTCCATAAATGGATTTGATGAAACTGATCTTGAACTTGATTTTCAAGGTGCAATTTTAGGTGAGGGAAATTTTTCTGCAGAAAATTTAACCATTGACTTGAAGGGTGTATCAAATCTTGAGATTAAAGGAAATGGAAACTTTATGGAGGCAAAAGTAGTGGGTGCTTCTTCGCTGCGGGCTTATAACTATCCGGTTAATGAAGCAATTATTGAAGCTGAAGGAGCCTCCTCCGCCAAAGTAAATGTTCATACTAAGTTAGAAATTACAAAAGGCGTTGCCAGTTCGGTATCGCACCGAGGCGATCCGGAAATAATAATAAGAAATTAATAGTTCTTTATTTCACATTGAATGCAAGTCGTAGCCTTATTCCTGCGACTTGCATTTTCTTTTTAGTACTTTTCAGTATTCATTATGCTTGATTATGAAAGTACGATTAAAATTTCTTGGCGCGGCTCAATCGGTAACAGGTTCCAAATATTTATTAGAGTTAGATAAAGAAAAAATTCTTATTGATTGTGGATTGTTTCAAGGTCAAAAAGAATTACGTCTCCGCAACTGGGCTAGTCTGCCAGTTGATCCATCAACTATAAGTACGGTTATTATCACGCATGCGCACATCGATCATATAGGGTATTTACCGCGTCTGGTCAAAGATGGATTTCATGGCCGCATTATCTGCACTCACGCAACGAAGGATCTTATGGAGATCATGCTCAGAGACGCTGCCAGACTTCAAGAGGAAGAAGCCAATTTTGCCTTTAAAAAAGGATACTCAAAACACAGCAAACCCGAGCCGCTTTTTACTGTTGAAGACGCTGAGCGTGTTTTTAAATTAGTTGACAGCGTGAGGATGGAAAAAGAAGTTAAAGTAATTAATAATTCTTCCGTCACGTTTTATAATGCTGGTCATATTTTAGGAGCTGCCATTGTAGAGTTAAAAATTAATACAAATGCACAATCAAAAACAATAATTTTCTCCGGGGATCTAGGTCGTTATAATGATCCTATTATGTACGATCCAAAAGCTATTACCAAAGCCGATATCCTATTGATTGAGTCAACCTATGGCGATAGACTCAATCCAATGGATCAGGTTGAAAATGATTTAATAGAAATTATTAATCAAGCAGTAAAATATCATGGAACCATTCTGGTTCCGGCCTTTGCGGTAGGTCGCACGCAAGTGCTTATTTATTATTTCAACTTATTAATGAGCCAGAAGAGAATTCCTACCCTACCCATCTACATAGACAGCCCCATGGCTATTAGTGTTACCGAATTATATGAACGCCATGGTAACATGCATAAAATTAAAGTGACGCGTGAGGGTGGTGAGCTGATGAGTATTTTTGATTCGCCAAACATTCATTTTTGCAACACGCGTGAAAGTTCAAAGGCACTCAATGAAATTAAACACTCAGCTATTATCATTTCAGCCAGCGGCATGGCAACCGGTGGTCGAATATTACACCATCTATTCCATCGTTTAAGGAACGAAAATGATACTGTTTTGCTTGCGGGTTATCAAGCCGCAGGTTCTCGAGGTCGAAGAATTCAGGATGGTGAACCCATGGTTAAAATATTTGGAGAGATGGTTCCCGTGAACTGTCACGTGAAAACAATTCATGGCCTCTCGGCTCATGCCGATCAAAACGATTTGATGCAATGGTTAGGCAACTTTAAGCAAAAACCTAAAAAGACGTTTATCACCCATGGTGAAATTGAAAGTGCCACTGCCTTCGCTAAAAAGATTAATGAACTTGGCTGGGAAGCAACTATTCCAGCATACCTGGATTCCGTTGAATTATTCGATGGTATTTAACAGTTTCTAGTTCTTATTTGAAATTTTTTTTAACCGGTGCAACCTCCCCTACCTATGTTGCATCTTGGTAGTGTATTTAGGATTTAAATGGAATTTAAGATTTACCGCGCTAAAGACGAAGGATTGATTGAAGGCTGCAAGCGACAGGATCGCCAAGCACAGAAACGCCTGTATGAGCAGTATTCGTCAAGATTCTATGCGCTTTGCTGCCGGTACGTGAAAGATAAAATGGAAGCTGAAGATGTGTTGATAACCGCTTTCACAAAAATCCTGGATAAAATTGATCAGTACACAGGTGAAGGAAATTTTGAAGGCTGGATGCGAAGAGTGATGGTAAATGAATCGTTGACCTACTTGAGAAAAAACAAAAACATGTATCTGGAAACAACCATTGAAGCCGCAAACTATGAACCCGATTACGACAAATTAGAAAGTCGGTTGGAGGCCGATGACTTGCTGAAAATGATTGATACACTTCCATCCGGCTACAAGATTGTGTTTAACATGTATGCTATTGATGGCTATTCGCACAAAGAAATTGCTGATCAATTGGGAATTACCGAAAGTACTTCAAAATCTCAGCTAAGTCGCGCTCGGTCAGCCTTGCAAAAAAGTTTGATAGAAGCAGAACAAAATTTGATTCAAAAACAGAACCCATTATGAGCAACCGAATGGATCAACTATTTAAAAAGAAACTGAGCGATCACGCTTTAATTCCCTCGGCCGATGCCTGGTCGAAGATTGAAACGGGGCTTTCAAAAAAAAATAAATTCGTAATCTTTTGGCGAGCGGCCGCAGCATTTATTCTGTGTGGATTGCTGGTGGGAAGTTGGGTTTACTTCCAATCGAAAGATGAAAACCAAACAAAACAACTTGCGATTGAGAATAAAAAAGGAGAAACGGTTATTGAAGACTCAAGCATGAAACCTAAGTCAACTGAAAATCTGGCGGAAAAGGAAAGCAATTCTCAATCCGCAACAGTAAAAAAACAAGAAGTGGTTGTGCAGAAAAAAAATCTAAATACTAATAAACCACAGCTGGCAATCATAGAATCAAAACCTGCAGCTGATATTAACCCGAAAGAAAAAGAAACAGAGATTCTTGAAGTCATAGAACTCAAGAGCAACACTACGGCCGCAGTAAAAACAGAAAAACCGATTGTAATTGAATTTACGCTTGATGCAATTCCTTCAAATCAAACAGCTGTTGCAAAGGTAGATGAAATTGAAAAAAATCAATTGAAAAGAATCTGGGATAAAGCCCTTGACATAAAAAATGGTGAAACTGAATTGGGTGGGTTGCGATTGGCCAAGAATGAACTCTTCGCGCTGGACTTTAAAAGAGATAAGACAAAAAGAAATTAACGGTTAATGCCACTAAGGCACCAAGGCACTTAAAATGTGAAAAAAATTGTGCCTTAGTGTCTTGGTGGCAAAGCCAGATCGATTAAACATTCAAAACTTAAGAATATGAAACTACGAACTATTTATGCCGGTATTATAATGCTGGGAAGTATGGTGAGCAATGCTCAGGATAAACCTGCCGACACCGTAATTATAAAAGTTGGTGAAGGAAGTAAAATCATAATGACAATCAAGGATAAAAAAGATCTTGAAACCCTGAAGCATTATAACTTCCAAACCTTGATGACTGACCTCATTACTAAGCTCGAACAAAAAGATACAACAGATCAACAAAAGCCTGCTGCTGAATATTTAAAGGAGCCAGCAGCTGTTGAATCAAGAACTGAAG
>Ga0154020_10002247_pt1 | contig 23430 bp, 16 predicted proteins | sample Klosneuvirus_201_FD_109709 | JGI IMG/M metagenome (GOLD analysis project Ga0154020, IMG submission 109709) | Active sludge microbial communities from wastewater, Klosterneuburg, Austria - Klosneuvirus_20160825_MG | ecosystem: Engineered > WWTP > Aerobic digester > Activated sludge | place...
CGTCGCCCTGGCGTTCGCGCTGCCCCTGCTGCTGGCCTCCTGCGGTGGCGACGGCGAAGGCGGCGCCAAGGACGGCGCCGTCATCAGCGACGGCCAGACCGGGCATCGACGTGCGCACCGTCGACGCCAGCACCATCGACGCGCGGCCGGCCGGTCAGTGCGTGCAGAGCGTGTGTGGCGCCAACGGCTCCGACAAGCGCTGCGACGACCTCGACCAGTGCAACAACGTGTGCGGCGGCGCCGGCGGCAGCTCGTGCTCGCAGGGCTTCGTGTGCCAGACCGACGTGTGCACCTGCAACGTGCTGTCGTGCGGCTCGCTCGGCTTCGGGCGGCGCTGCGTGGCCAACAACACCGGCGCCGTCGCCGAGCCGGGCGGCGCCATCACGCTGTGCACCAACAAGTGCGCCGCCACCGGCTGGCCGCCCTGCTCCAGCGGCTACGAGTGCATCGGCAGCGTCTGCGAGCGCATGATCAACCCGTAGCGCTACTTGAAGCGCTTGCCGTCCCAGGGGCGCACCTTCACGGTGGCGCCGCAGCGGTAGGCCAGCGCGGTGTCCTTGTCGGCGAACAGCACCGCGACCGAGCACCGGCTGGGCTCCTGGTTGAAGCCCTCGTTGATGGCCTGGGTGACCTGGTCGCGCCCGTTGACCTTGTACTTGCGCTTGTCGGCGTCGGACCAGGTCAGCAGGTCGTCCGCCCACAGCACCGGGTACTTGGGGGCGGCGCCGATCAGGGTCGCGCGGCGCATGATGACCTTGCCGCGGTCGGCGTTGGGGTGGTTCTCGACCACCACCAGCATGGTGTCCGTCAGTGGACCGAACGCGCTCATTGCGTACCCACGCAGGGCCATGGCGTACTCGCCGGTGTCCTCACCGTCGGGGTTGTTCATGAAGTAGCCCAGCGGGATCTTCTTCTTGCCGCCCAGCTCGATGCTCGCCGGGCACATGTCCCGCTTGTCACAGCGGCCCCCGTCACCCATCACCAGCTCGGAGAAGCCACCGGGGAAGCCCTCGGTCAGCGAGGTCGAGGAGCCGCCGGTGAGCACGGCCTCCTCGAGGGTGCCCATCGGTATGACCCTCTCGGCGGCGATCTTCAGCGACCCTCCGCCCCCCTTCTTGCGCATGAGGACCAGGACGTGGAACCTGTCCTCGACGACGTCAGCGCGGCGCTCGCGCAGGTAGACGCTCGCCGCCACGCCGCCCTTGTGGACCTGGAGGTACTGCAGGGTGGCCTCGAGCGCGGTCGGCTGGGCCAGCGCCGCGATGCGCTCGGCTTTCCACTTCGCGAAGTCGAGGACGACGGCCTTGCCGTCCACGGGCTGGCGCTCCAGCAGGACGTTCCTGAAGTAGTGCGCCATGTAGTCAGCGGCCTTGCCGGCGCGCTGGCTGTCGAGCCACTTCGCGACCACCTCCTCGGCCTCGAGCAGCTCGGGCGGCGGCGCCGCCTGCGCCGAACCCAGACACAGCAGCGTGGCCACGACGCACAGGCGCTTCAGCATGCCTCATCGTAGCGCTGGCCCAGGCCCCGCTGACGCGCATGTTCTGCGCGTTTTGCGCGTCCAGGCCGCTCAGCGCATGGGCGCCGGGCTCGCCATCGGCGGCAGCGTCAAGCGCTGCTCGTCCTCGCAGTCGGCGCGCACGTCGTCCCGCTCGCCTTCGTACTTGCCGGTCATCACCAGCTCGCGCTTGCCGCTGGCGTCGGGCTCGCCGATCACGTGGGTCTTGTCGCAGGACTCGTCCACCGGCGCGCTCCAGCCGGCGTCGATGTCCAGCGCGCGCACGAAGCTGTTGGCGATCACGCGCAGCGCGTAGAGGTGGCGATACTCGCCCTCCTCGGCTGGCTCGAGACAGCTCCACAGCACCTCGTCGACGCCGTCGGCGTCGAGGTCCACCGCCTCGAGGTCGGTGCCCGCGCAGCTGTCGTCGGTCAGGACCTCGTCCTGGCGCGCCAGCTCGATCATGCTGTGGACGTCCCAGATCGAGTAGCGCTGCAGGCGCCCCTTGGGGCCCGACACCTCGGCCAGGGTGACCCAGCTGACGCGCGGGAAGCGCCCCGGTGCGCAGCCCGCCACGTCGACCTTCTCACCCTTGCCGAGCTGCCAGCGCACCGCCAGGCTCTCGGCCACGTCCTTGGGACACGGCATCAGCTCCACCAGCGGCGCCGAGATCATCGCGGGCACCAGCAGGGTCGGCCGCTTGCCCTTGCCGTCCGGGGCCTTGCTCAGCCCGGTGCCGCCCCCGCCAGCGCTCCCGCCGCCCGCGCCGCTGCCGCACCCCAGCGCGACCGCCATCATGCCCAGCCCCAGCAGTCGCCGCGTCATCGAGCCCTCACCCTATCCAGTTTCGTCGTCGTCGTCGCGGCAAACCATCACCCACAACGCCCGAGCCCCAGCCTCGATTCCGAGCATGTTAGCGTCAGGCATGATCGGACTCTGCGTCGAGCTCATGGCCGAGTGCGGCGGCTGCCGGCAACCGGTCGCCGTCAACGCCCTGGTCACCAGCGTGCTGTGTTCGCGCTGCAGCAAGCCGGTGTCGCTGCCGGTCGAGCGCTGGAAGAGCCTGCTGGAGGACGTCATCGCCAAGGCGCCCAAGATGGCGCTGAAGGAGGGCCGCACCTCCACCATCATGAGCGGCACCGGCACCCTGAACCTGATGTACGGCCGCATGAACCCGCGCTGCGAGGCCTGCAAGACCGAGCTCGTGCTGGCCGCCGCCCTGGAGCAGGCGCGCAGCACCAACGGCTATGCCGGCTGCCCCAGCTGTCAGCGCTGGATCGCCATCCGGGTGCCGCCCGGTGACCTGCTGGCGCAGGTGGCGCCCGGTGTGACCTGCCTCATCGGCGAGGATCCCGGCCAGCTGTCGGGCCAGCCCACCGCGATGCAGACGCCCAACGCCGCCAGCCCGGTGTTCTTCCCCTGTCCGCAGTGCGGCGGCGGCCTCAAGGTCGATGGCTCGAACCGCATGGTCGCGTGCCAGTTCTGCGGCGGCAGCGCCTACCTGCCCGACGACCTGTGGCAGCGCCTGCACCCCGCGGTGGCCGCGGCGCGCTGGTACCTGCTGTTCGACGACGCCGCCGCGCGCGCGCTGGAGAAGACCAGGCCCTTCCCCTGGAAGAGCCTGTATGACGCCGTCATCGACGAGAACGGCCTGCTGTACTGCTGCGGCGAGGCCGAGGGCCATGGCGACGACTTCGGCGACGACGACGAGAGCTTCGTGGTCTGGTCGATGGGCAACGACCTCATGCCGCGCTGGGTGCGCACCGGGCTGAAGTACGACGACGACGCGCGGCTGGCCTGGTCACCCGACGGCACGCTGCTGCTGTGGTCGGAGAAGAAGCACTCGCTGCTCAAGCTGTCGCGCGGCGACGGCTCCACCGTGGTCAAGCTGGGCGGCGGCGAGCCGGCCGGCGCCACCGTGCACCACCTCGATCTCAAGGACGCCTCGCAGGTGTGCGCCGACGTCGACGGCTCGCTGCTGGTCATCATCTTCGACCGTGTGCTGCGCTTCAGCCCGGATGGGCAGGCCACCACGACGTGGCCGCCGGGCACCGGGATCTTCGCGCGCAAGGAGAAGCTGCGCCCGCTGTACAGCAGTGGCGGGGCCTCGGGCGACGATGACTCCAGCCCGTCGCGCGATCGCATCAAGGGCGAGTACGACTCCGAGAACGTGCTCGATGGCCGGCCGCTGAGCGTGCCCGACCACCGCACCCGGTTCCGCCTGGGCTGGGACGGCCAGCTCTACATGGGCTTCGAGGACAGCGAGTACGGTGGCTTCGTGCGGCTCGACCGTGACGGCAAGGTGCTCATGAAGCACCGCCTGCCCGCGAACCACGACATCGTGCGCGACCAGTTCGGCGTCGATCAGAGCGGGCAGCTGTTCACCCGCCTGTACCACAAGGGGCGGCGACAGCTGGTGCGCATCAGCCCCGACGGCAAGACGTGCCAGCCCATCGTCGACGACCGCGAGCGCGGCGGCCTGCTGGCCGACGACCGCGTCATGCTGGTGGCCCCGAACGGGATGATCTGGCTGCTGGATTCGTACGAGGTGGCGCGCGCCTTCGGGCCCGATGGCAGCCCGTTGTGGCTGAGCCCGAAGGCGCTCGAGGATGATGCCGAGCATCGCGAGAGGAAGCAGGAGAGGATCGACAAGGACGAGGACTGAACGCGGAGCCGGCGAGCCCGTGGTGTCAGGTCGCGGTCACGCGGTCGACGCGGTCGAGCTTGCGCAGCTCGGGGAACCACCAGGTCCACAGCGCGACGACCACCAGGGTGCCGATGCCGCCCAGCACCACGGCACGCACCACGCCGAAGGCGTCGGCGGTGATGCCCGACTCGAACTCGCCCAGCTCGTTGGAGGCGCCGATGAAGATCATGTTCACCGCCGCCACCCGGCCGCGCATCTCGGGCGGCGTCTGCACCTGCACCAGCGTGAGGCGGGTCACCACGCTGACCTGATCCGACGCCCCCAGCACCGTCAGCGCCACCATCGACAGCCAGAAGCTGCGCGACAGCCCGAACACGATGGTCGCGAAGCCGAACAGCCCGACACAGCCCAGCATGATGGCGCCGGTGCGTCGCTGCAGCGGCCGATACGCCAGCACCACCGCCATGGTGGCGGCGCCGATGGCGGGCGCGCTGCGCAAGATCCCCAGCCCCCACGGCCCCACGTGCAGGATGTCGTGCGCATACACCGGCAGCAGCGCGGTCGCGCCGCCCAGCAGCACCGCGAACAGATCCATCGAGATCGAGCCCAGGATGGTCTTCTTGGCCCACACGTAGCGCATGCCCGCGGACAGCGTGCTCCAGCTGGCGCGCGCCTGCGACATGCGGCCGGTGCGCACGTGCATCATCAGCACCGCCAGCGTGCCCAGGCCCAGCGCGCCGGCGCAGGTCATGAACACCACGGTGGCCCCGGCGGCGCCGTAGATCACGCCGCCCACGACCGGCCCCGTGATGGTGCCGATCTGGAACACCGACGACGCCCACGACACCGCGTTGGGGAAGTGCTCTGCGGGCACCAGGTGCGGCACCAGCGACTGCGCCGCCGGCCCCGCGAAGGCGCGCGCGGTGCCCAGCACCACCAGCACGCCATAGATCGGCCAGATCGGCAGCTCGGGGCGCTGTGACAGCAGGGCCAGGGCGCCGGCGCAGCCGGCCACCGCGGTGTAGCAGACCACCAGCACCCCGCGCCGATCGAAGCGGTCGGCCACCATGCCGGTGACCAGCGCCAGGAGGATCGCGGGCGCGAACTGCGCCAGCCCCACGAAGGCCAGCGCCACCGTGCTGTGGGTGCGCGCATAGACGTACCAGCCGATGGCCATCGACTGCATCTGCAGCCCCACGACCAGCAGGAAGCGCGCCACCTGGTAGAGCCGAAAATCGCGCGACTGGAAGGCCGCGCGCGGCGGCACCGGAGCTGACACTGCGGACAGGGTAGCACGTGGGATATGATGGGCGGATGAAGCGGTCGGGGGGCCTGGGAGCCATTCTTGCGGTCGTCGGGGCGGCGAGCGTGCTGGGCGGGTGTGGCGGCGAGCCGGCGGAGACACCGGGGGCTCGATCCGCGACGCTGATCGGGCGCGTGATGCTGGCGCCCGATGTGCCGTGCTCGGGCTGCAGCGTCGACCTACCAGCCACCGGCCTGAGCAGACTCTGCAACGCCGCCGGCGAGTACCGCATAACCGGGGTGCCAGCGGGACAGTACGCGCTGACCGCGTCAGCGGTGGAGTCGGGTGACGTCCCCTCGCGCACCTTCCAGGTTGGGGCCAGCGCGGGCGTCATCTCGAACCTCGAGACCATCGTGCTCGGCAAGGCGGGCCGCATCGGCGGGCGCATCCTGAATGCCGAGCTGGCCGACCTCACGCTGGCCATTGTCGGCATCGACGGCACCGGCGTCGTCACCGCGCCCAGCGACCGTCGCGCCTATCTGCTCCAGGGTGTGCCGCCCGGAGTGCACGATGTCACCCTGGTCACCGAGATGGGCGTCGTCGTGCGCCGTGGGGTCCTGGTGTTGCCGGATCGCACCACCACGGGGATCGATCTCGATCTCGCCATGGTCAAGGCCGCGATGGGGTCGCTCGAGGGCACCGCGGTGCGCGCCGAGGATGGCCCCGGTGGCAGCGCGGGGCTCGGCGTCGAATTGCGCTCGGCGCTGACCGGGCAGCTGATCGGGACCGCGGTCAAGACCAGCGCCGACGGCAGCTTCTCGCTGCCAGTGCCGCGGCAGGGCGCCTACGCGGTGCGGGCGACCTCGGGGACCCGCAACGCGACGCTGGGCGGCGTGCTGTTTGCGGGCGGCCAGCAGCGCCTGCTGACCCGCCTGGTCATCCCTCTGGCGGACGACCTCGATGCCGACGGCCGGGGCAACGCCGAGGACGACGACGACGACGGCGATGGAGTGCTCGACGCCATGGACGCCTTCGACGACGACGGCACCGAGAGCGTCGACGCTGACAGCGACGGCCTCGGTGACGACATCGATCTGGCGACCAAGGGCAACCCGGGCATCGACGTGCAGAATCCAACGCCCGACACCGACAACGACGGCAAGTTCGACTTCGAGGACAACTGCGTGATGCGGCCGAACCCGGTGCAGGAAGACGTCGACGCCGACGGCCACGGCGACGCCTGCGACAACTGCCCGCGCACCAGCAACCCGGACCAGCGTGACGGCGACATGGACGACATCGGCGACGCCTGTCCGCCGTCGACCATCACCTGCGCCAGCCGCGGCGCGCGCTGCGGCGAGATCTCCGACGGCGCCGGCGGCAGCATCGACTGTGGTGAGTGCCCGATGGGGCAGGGCTGCGGCGCGGGCGGGCTCGCCAACCAGTGTGGCGCCACGACCTGCCCGACCCCGGCGGTGTGCACCGGGCGCTGCGGCACCATCCCGGATGGCTGCGGCGGGACCCTGAGCTGCGGTGGCTGCTCGGCCACCAGCATCTGCGGCGCGGCGGGGATCTGCATGCCGTGTCCCGGGCTGGTCAGCTGCGCCGCCGACCAGTGTGGCAGCATCGCAGACGGCTGCGGCACCGGGGGCAGGTTGCTGTGCGCCGCGGTGTGCCCGGGCCCCCAGACCTGCGGCGGCGGGGGCACCCCGAACCGCTGTGGCATCGGTATGAACCTGGTGCAGGTCGGCGCGGGCGGCGGGCAGATGGGCTTCCCGGGCCAGCGCCTGGGGCCGGTGGTGGTGCAGGTCACTCGCAGCGGCATGCCCATCATGGGTGCTGCGGTGACGGTGGTACCGCGAGAAACTGGCGCATCACTCATCGGCACCGGCCTGGTCACCAGCAGCGCGGGCCAGGTCTCGTTCACGCCCATCCTGGGGCGCGTCCCGCAGGAGTATCACTGGGATGTGGTGGTGACCGAGCCGGACGCGGGGGGCGGCTCGACCGAAGTGACGGCCACCGCGACGCCGACCGTGGGCGCGGCGGCGGGCACCGTGGTCCCTGTGGTCAACGAGGCGCAGCAGGGGGGGCCGACGCCGGATCTGACCGGCCCGGCGTCACAGGCGCGGCCCTCGAACGAGATCTATGACATCGAGGTGGCCTCGGATGGCACCGTGTACTTCAGCGACAACGCTTTCAGCAGCGTCTATGCAGTGTCGCCCGTGGGCGTGGTGCGTCGCATCGCGGGCAACGGCGCCCCGGGCTTCAGCGGCGACCTCGGCCCTGCAACCGCGGCGCAGCTGAACCAACCCAAGGACATCGCGCTGGATGAGGCGCGCAGCCGGCTGTACATCGCCGACGGCGGCAATTCGCGGATCCGGGTCGTCGACCTGGTGTCCGGCATCATCGAGACCTACGCGGGCAACGGTGCCAGCAGCATGCTGGCGCCCTATGGCGATGACGGTCCTGCCAGCAGCGCCAGCCTCGACGGCAACGCCACCCAGCTGCAGCTCGACAGCGACGGCTCGCTGTACCTGTCCGACCGCAATGTCATCCGCCGCATCGAGTTCGGCACCGGCACCATCCGCACCGTCATCAGCAGCGACAACTGCGCCAGCAACAACCAGCGCATCAGCAGCTGCTCGGTGGAGCGCTGCCGCTTCGCGCGCGACAGCGCGGGCCGCCTCTTCGTCGCGGGGGCGCTGTGTACCGGCAACTTTCAAGCACGCCAGGGCATCGTGCGCGTCGAGGCCGACGGCAAGCAGGTCGCCATCGCGGGCGGCGACGCCACCCCGGTCAGCGGCGACCCCGCGCTGGGCTCGAGCCTGCCCGGCATCCGGGGCCTGGCCTTCGATCGCGCCGGGCAGCTGTTCTTCAGCACCGCCAGCCACGAGGTCTGGCGCATCGATCGGGTCGGCCGCATGTTCCTGGTCTCGGGCGGCGGCAGCAGCGGCGGCGGCGGGGACTTCGGCCCTGCCAGCGCGGCCCGCTGGTCGAGCCCGCGGGGGCTCGCGATGCATGGCGACGACCTCTATGTGGTCGACTCCGGCAACGCGTCGATCCGCATGATCGGGGCCGCCGGTGCCGCCAGCCAGCCGGTCATGATCGCCGTCGCCGGCGGCAACATGCAGATGGCCCCGCTCGGGGGGGCGCTGCCGGGGCCGCTCGATGTCCGCATCAGCGAGGGTGCGACCGTGCTCCCGCGCGTGACCGTCGGCGTGCGCGCGCGGCAGCCCGGCGCGGCGGTGGCGACGCCGACCTCGGTCAGCAACGTCGCCGGCGTGGCCAGCGCCTTCGTGCGCACCAGCCTGACCCCGGGCCTCCACGAGTATGAGGTCTCGCTGCTCGACATCCATGGCGCCGATGTCAGCGGCAGCCCGGCGAGGTTCATGGCGATGGCCAGCATGCCCGCGACCGGCACGACCTTCTACGCCATCAACAGCGAGCGTGCGCAGGGCGACCAGAGCGCCGGACCGGGCACACGGCTGCGCATCAACAGCCCGCGTGGCGTGGTGGTGGCCAGCGACGGCACCGTGTATGTGGCGGACCAGAACCTGTTCGCGGTGCTTGCGATGGACGCCACCGGGCTGGTCCGCGTGGTTGCCGGAGTACCCACGCTGTCAGGCTATGGTGGCGAGTACGTGGCCGCGGTGGCGGCGCGCCTGACCACCCCGGACTCGCTGGCGCTCGACGAGACCCGCGGCCTGCTGTACGTGTCCGACTACGCGGGCGATCGGGTGCGCGCCATCGAGATCGGCGGCAGCATGGGCAGGATCTACACCGTCGCCGGCGGCGGCAGCGCGGGCCCCCCCTTCTTCGGCGATGGCGGGCCGGCCACGCTGGCGACGGTGAGTCGACCGACGTCCCTGGCGCTGGATCCCGACGGGACGCTGTGGATCTGGGAGAGCGAGCGCGGGGCGCTGCGCCGGCTGGACGTCGGCGGCACCATCTCCACGGTCGACGTCGGCTATCGCAGCACGCGCCCGCTGGCCCCCGACTGCTACACGCACCGCGACGGCTGCCGGCTCGCGGTGGCGGGCGGCCGTCTGCTGATGAGCGCGACCATCAACAACGTGGCGCAGCCCTACAACGGCATCATCGAGATCGATCGCATCACCGGCGTGACCTCGGCGTTCGCCGGGGCGCCGGCGGGCACCACCAGCGATGGCACCAGGCGCACCGCCGTGTTCGCCCAGGCCGGCGAGCTGGCGGGAGATGCCGCGGGCAACCTGGTGGTCACCGACGCCGTGGGGGGCACCATGTACCGCATCGCGCCAGATCCGGCGGCGACCATCTCACCGCTGTTCGGCAGCGGTGCCCTGGGCTCGGCTGGTGACTACGTGGCGGCGACCACGGCCAGTGTCGGGTCCTTCGCGCGGCCCGCGTTCGTGGCGGGCGGTCCGGTGTGGTTCAGCGATCCCGACAACCATGCCCTGCGCGTGATCTGGTAGCGTCGAGGGCGATGGGGGGCGCGGCCAGACTGGTCGGGATCGTGGTGCTGCTGCTGGGCGCCAGCGGCGGCGCGCTGGCGGCGCCCGATGGCGGGGCGGCTGCGGCGCCGGGCGTGCCCAGCGCGGCGGATCGCTATGACCTGGCGCTGCGCTACTTCAAGCAGGGCGACTATCGCGCCGCGCTGACCGAGTTCCAGGCCGCGCACAAGATGACCGGGCGCTTCGAGGTGCTGTTCAACGTGGCGGTGACGCAGCGCCGGCTGTTTCGCTATCACGACGCCGTGCGCAGCTTCGGGCGCTACCTGGGCGAGGGCGGCGAGCTGGTGTCGGCCGAGCGGCGCGCCGAGGTCGAGGGCGAGATGGCGCAGATCCGGGGCGACGCGGCCGAGGTGATGGTGATCGTGGTCGGCGGGCCGGCGCGGCTGGAGCTGGATGATCTGCCCGTGGTGGTCGACGCCGGGCAGGCGCTGCTGGTGGGGTCGGGGCGCCACGTGGTGCGCGCGCGCCGCGGTGATGCGAAGGCCGAGAAGGCGATCGAGGTGGTGGCCGGCGAGAAGCAGGAGCTGATGCTGGAGCCGCGCGCGCCGGCGCAGCCGCGCTTGACTGTGGTCAGCAAGCCGGTCGGCGCCCTGGTGATCGTGGATGGTGTGGAGCGTGGCAAGGCGCCGTGGACGGGTGAGGTCAAGCCGGGTGGCCATCGGGTGCGGGCGCGGCTGTCGGGATGGAAGGACGACAGCGCCGACGTGACGGTGGCGCTCGACGAGCAGCGCGAGCTGGTGCTGGAGCTGGGCAGGGTGCGGGTGACGCCGTGGTATGCGCGCTGGTACGTCATCGGCGGCGGCGTGCTGCTGGCTGGCGCGATCGGCGGCGGGATCTGGCTGGCGACGAAACCGGAGGACTACGATGTCGTCGACCATGTGCTCCCTTAGGACGCTGGCCATGACGGCGCTCCTGGCGCTGCAGCTGACGGGCTGCCACCGCCCGGATGCGGATCTGGAGATCGATCTGCGTCGGGGAGATGGTGGGATCTGGCTCAGCGATGCCGGCAGGCGCGGGGTGTCGATGTGCACCGTGGCCTGGAGCGGTGAAGGTGCCGAGCTCGATGGGGGCGTCCAGATCAACGACTGTCCAACACCCAACGAGGACCCTCCACACGGTGTCCTCGTGCACGATGAGCGCGATCTGATCGGCCTGTACATGGATGGGGCTCACGGCGTGCGAGTCTTCTGGTCCGTGACTCTTCCCTTCGAGTGCTGGGCACTGGAGGTCGAGCGTCCCGCCGGAGAGCGTCTCCGGGTGACGCTGCCGAACGGAGCCGGCCAGCTGCTGATGGCGCCGGGCTGCATCCCGCCCAGGTGCCGGATACGGCGCTGCGAGTGATCGCCTCGGCGACCAGCGGCGACGCGTTCTGTCCGACCTGTGAGGCGTCTTTCCCGGCCGGGACGGCGCGCTGTCCGACTGACGGCACCGCGCTGGTCACGCTGCACACGCCGGCGGATCCGATGCTGGGGCGCGACCTCGATGGGCGCTACACGCTGAAGAAGAAGCTGGGCGAGGGCGGCATGGGCGCGGTGTATCGAGCGCTGCAGCACTCGGTCGGGCGCGAGGTCGCGGTCAAGGTCATGAGCGGCAAGCTGGCCTCCGAGCCGCTGGCGGTGAAGCGCTTCCTGCGCGAGGCCAAGCTGTCGAGCCGGCTGACGCACCCGGGCGTCGTCACCGTGCTGGATTTCGGGCAGACGCCCGATGGCCTGCTGTACATGGCGATGGAGCTGCTGCCCGGGCGCACGCTGGAGAACCTGATGGCGGAGACGCGGCTGACGGTGCCGCGCGCGTGCCGCCTGACCGCGCAGGTGCTGGACGCGCTGGCGGCCGCGCATGCGCTGCAGATCGTGCATCGCGATCTGAAGCCGTCGAACGTGATCCTGCTCGATGACCCGTCAGGTCGCGACCTCATCAAGGTGCTCGATTTCGGCGTGGCGCGCTCGCTGGCGGGGGATCTCAGCACCGCGACCGGGTCGGGGCAGCTGCTGGGCACCCCGGCGTACGTGTCGCCCGAGGCGGTGCGCGGCGACGTCATCGACGAGCGCAGCGATCTGTATTCGCTCGGCGTGATGCTGTACGAGATGATCGCCGGGCGGCGTCCCTACCGCGCCGACAGTGTGCCCAGCATGCTGATCGCGCACATCGAGGGCAAGCCGGAGCCGCTGCCGCCGTCGGTGCCGGCGCTGGTCGTCGCGCTGGTCGAGCGCATGATGGCCAAGCAGCCCGGCGGTCGCTACCCCAGCGCGCTGGCCGCGCGCGAGGCCATCGAGGCGCTGCTCGAGCTGCCGCAGGTCGCGAACGCCGGCATCGCCAGCGCCATCGTGCCCAACGTGGCCGGCGCCGGGGGCGCCGCGGTCGATGCCGTCGGTGCGACGCAGGCGGCGGTGGACCCGGTGGGCGGGACGCTGGCGGCGATCGATCCGGCTGGTGGCACGCTCGCGGCGCCGAGTTCGAAGCCGGAGCCGAGCCCGATCACGATCACGAATACGGGCGCGAGGCCGAGGCCCAGCACGAGTCCGAGTCCGAGCCCGAGCCCGAGCACGAGCCCGAGCCCGAGCACGAGTCCGACCGACGCGCTCGATCGCACCCAGACCGGCTCGCTGCAGCAGGCGCGCTCCGTCACCGCCTCGTCGACCGAGCTGAACTTGCCCGCTGCCCCTCCACGGCGCACCGCGCTGTGGATCGGCATCGCCGCCTTCGGCAGCATCGCCGCCGCCCTTGGCAGCTGGCGCCTGCTCGGCAACCGCGGCAGCTCCACACCTCGGGCCATCGTCACCGCCGCCGACGCCGGCGCCACCGCCGCGTCCGCGCCCGACGCCGCGCTCGTCGCGCTCCCCGCGGTCGACGCCGCAGCCACCGCCGCGGCGCCCGATGCCGCCCCCGTGCCCTCGCGTCCCGACGCCGGCAAGCCGCACTCCTCACCCACCACCCGACCCACCGCGAAGCCCTCGCCCACCGCGAAGCCCTCACCCTCGCCCACCGCGACGCCCGCGGTCAGCCCCAGCGCGTCGCCCACCACCAAGCCGTCGCCCTCTGGCCCACTCGGCCCCGACGAGGGCAACCCCCTGCGCGGCTCCAGCCCGCCGCCATAGCTCGCACTGGCGGAACACCCGGCCGCGCCATCGCGTAGACTCTCCCCGTGCATCGCGCAGTTCTCCTGCTCCCCCTGCTGGCCAGCTGTGGCACCCGCAACCCGTCGCCCGCGCAGCCGCACGCCGGCCCCGCTGCCTCCGTCGGCCCCACCGCCACGGCGCCCGCGTCGCCCGCGCCCGACGACCCCACGCGCCCACCCGGCCCCTGGCACGCGCAGATCCCGGTCACCCGCCCGATCCAGCATCACCCCTTCCGCGAGCTGCCGCCCCCCGGCGGCCCCGGCGCCACCGATCTCCCCGTCGTCGCCGCGCGCATCTTCGCCTTCGGTGACACCCAGTTTCACCACATGTTCGGCAAGCGCAGCTGGGCGCAGTCGCCGTTCGCCGATCGCCAGTCGGTCGAGGTCGCGGTGCGTCCCGCCGCGCTCGACGACGGCTCGGACCTCCTGCTCGAGGCCTTCCTCGCGGTGCAGCGTGATCGCTATCCGCGCCACACCCGGGTCTACATGGGCGACGCCGCCGACGCCTCGTGCACCCAGGAGTACGCCACCTTCTTCGCCACGCTGGCGCGCTTCGGCCTGACCCAGCTCATCATGACGACCTCCAACCATGACGGCTTCTTCATGGGCAACTACACCTCCAACGGCGACCTCGACGGCAAGCTGGGCTACGCCGCCGACATGCCGGCCGACTGGACGCGCGCCTGCGCCGAGCCGGGCTCGCGCGAGGATCACCGCCTGACCCGCGGTCGCGCGCTGACCCGCGTGCTGGCCGCGCTGCCCGCCGCCCCGGCGTGGGCGACCACCGCCTCGCTGATCGACGCCGATGGCCCCACCGCGTACCGCCGCGCCTGGCTGACCGCGGTGCGTCCGCTCGGCGGCGGCGACGGCGGCGCCCCGCCCGCGTGGGCCGCGCTGGTCGACACCAGCGACTATCGCGAGCGCGACATCAAGAGCTCGCGCGGCGCCGGCACCGTCGGGGGCATCTCGCGCGCCCAGCTGACCGACATCGATCACGCCATGTTCGAGGCCCGCGCGCTGGGCGCCCGGCCATGGTGGATCGTCCTCGGCCATCACCCGCTGGCCACGCTCGACGCCGGCTCGAAGGCGCGCGTCATCAAGTTCCTCGAGGTCCACCCCGAGATCGTCGCCTGGGTCAGCGCGCACACCCACAAGTCCGCCGAGGCGGAGTTCAAGCTGCCCAGCGGCCGTGTCATCCCGGAGCTGATCGTCGGCTCGACCACCGACGCCCCGCAGGAGGGCCGCATCATCGAGCTGCGCGTGGCCGCCGACGGCAGCCGCGCCGGCATCGCGTCCTGGCGCCTGGCGCTGGCCACCGACGAGCTGTGCCAGGGCATCGCCGCGCTGGATCCCGACTCGCTGGGCTACCTCGGCTATCGCCTGGTGCGCGACGACACGCCCGACGTGTCGCTGGGCTGGCTGCGCAAGATCGGCCTGTATTTCGGCTTCGACGACCTCGGCCAGGAGCGCATCGCGCAGACCCTGGGGGCGCTGCTGGTCGAGAACGACCTGGTGCGCGCGCTGGCCCACCTCTATGACGTCTCGCCCATCCCGCGCAGCGACGCCGAGCAGGCCGCGCTGGCCGCGCTGCTGGCGCGCCGCTTCCCGCACGCCGACTCGGTGCGCGAGCTGCGCCAGGTCATCGCGCGCCCCGCCAGCGGCCCCTACAGCGACTACGAGGCCTGGACCGACCCCATGCTGCGCACCGTGGTGCCGCCGGTCACCCGCGAGGTCTTCAGCTTCGCCGCCACGCGCCCCCTGTTCGAGGCCCTGCGCGGCCGTCGTCGCGCCAGCGCCGAGACCCAGCGCTGGTTCGCCTGCCACGCCGCGCGCGCCGGCGCCGCCGAGGCAATGCGGCCTCGACGCCAGGGCAACATCGTCTACATTCCGTGACCACGATGCCCGCCGCCCCTCGCTCCACCCGCTCGTCCCGCTCGTCCGCGTTCGCGCTGGCGCTGGTCTGCGCCGCCGCCGCTGCCGTCCCCGCCTGCGGCCCCGCCGCGACGCGCCCACCGCGCGCGACCCCGGCGCCCTCGCCGACCCCGACCGCCGCGCCCGCCATCCCTGACGCCGGCGTGCCCGACGCCGCCATCGTCCCTGGGCCTGGCCCCGACGCCGCCCGCGTGGTCGACTGGCGCACGCGCATGCCGCCGATGCCGGCGCGCTACCGCGTCACCCTGCTGGGCGCCACGCTGCCGCCCACGCGGCCCGACGGCCGCCCCTGGGACAGCGGCGAGCGCGCCGACAGCGCCGCCCCCGCCGCCTTCACCCTGTTCGCGCGCTACCTCGCCCAGCACCCCGAGCTCGAGGCCGCCCGCGCCAGCGTCGGCGTCTCCGCGCACGAGCCAGATCCCCGCAAATCGCGCACGAAATCCCCCGAACCCGACGCCTATGTCTTCATCGAGCTGGGCGACCAGGTGTTCCGCTCACCCGTCATCTCCAGCAGCCTGGCCCCGACCTGGAGCTTCCCGATGCAGCTGGTCGCCACTCCCGGCGACACCCGCGTCGCCAAGGTCACCGTGGTCGACTGGGACGGCACCTTCAGCTACGACGTCCTCGGCGAGGCCGAGCTCCCGGTCGGCACGCTGATCGCCGGCCAGCTGGGCCCGCTGCGCGTCGGCCCCGGCAGCGCGCTGACCTTCATGGTCGAACCCACCTCCGGCGCCGCCGTCGATCGCCGCGTCGCGGTGCGCGGCAAGGCCATCTGGCACGACACCGCGGTCGACATCGTGGCCGGCCAGCGCGTGCGCCTCGAGGCCGCCGGCGAGGTCTGCTCCAGCTCGGGCAAGTGTGGCGGCCCCGAGGGCCAGGGCATCACGCCCAGCGACAACCTCGACGGCCTCGGCGCGCTGCCCCATGGCGGCCTGGTGGCGTCGCTCGGTGACACCCGCTTCTTCGTCGGTCGTGACCTCAGCTTCATCGCGCCCGCCAGCGGTCGCCTGCTGCTGGGCCTCAACGATCGCGACTCCAGCAACAACAGCGGCTTCTTCGACGCTCGCATCCGCGTCGAGTAGCGCGGCCGGCTCAGTGGCAGCCGCGGCTCTGTGCCAGGTTGTCGAGCCGGGTGTAGCGCCCGTCCTTCAGCACCAGCTTGTACTCGATGGGCTCGGGCTCCCTGCAGCGGCTGGTGCGCTCGAGGTGGCGCTGCTCGCGCGCGATGACGTCGAGGACGCGCTGCTTGCCGCGCTCGGTGCGGTAGCTGGTGCTGCGGCCCGAGCCGCTGGCGCCGATCTCCTGGGTCGGCGCCGACAGCACGAGCTGCCTGTCCTTGACGTCGGCACGGCGCAGCGACACCAGCAGCAACCTGCCATGGCGCGAGGTGCCCGTGACCTCCTTGCGGCCGCGCGTCAGGGCGGTGGTCATCTCCTCGCGCAGCGTCGTGATCACGAGGACCGGCCAGCGCAGCCGCTTGCCCGGGCTGGGCAGCGCGGTGTCCCATTCGGCGCCGCCGCAACAGGTGGGCGGCTCGTTGCCGCCGAGGCTGGCCGGCTTGCCCTCGAGATCCACCACTGCCAGCAGCTTGACCTTGTCGCCACCAGCGCCCAGCACGCGCGTGCCGGAGCAGCTGCGCGCACCGCAGCGCAGCAGGAGCACGCCGGTGAGCACCTCGCCGTCGACCTTGTACTGTCCGCGCAGCACATGCGTGTAGTCGGCCACGCCGGTCAGCATGAAGACCTTGGCCTCCACCACCTGGTCGCGCGACACGCCTTGCAGCTGGGCAAACACCGTCCTGGCGGGGCCGTAGTACGGCTGCGCCCGGGCCAGCGCCGGCGCGACCGCCAGGACAGCCAGCCAGGCCGCCGCCGCTGCGAAGCTGCGCCCGCGCATCATCACTTCACCGTGTATGTCATGGTGCGCGCCTCGCCATAGGCCGTGATACGGACCACGATGCGAGTCGCGCTGCGCAGCGCCCTGACCGCGCCCAGCGCCGCCGGCAGCCCGTCGATCTTGCGATCATTGACCGCCTCGATGAGGTCGCCGCGCCTGAGCCCCAGGCGCGCCACCAGCGACCCCGCGCGCACCGACGTCAGCTCGTAGCCCGCGATGGCGCCGCTGTCGTCCTCGACCAGCGCGACCTCGACGTCGCCCGCCATCGCCCCGGGATCCGCCAGCGCAGCATCGAGCGTGGCGCGGCCTATCTCGAAGCTGGTCGCCGACAGCTTGCGCACGCCGCCCACCGCGGGGGGCAGGCCGCTGACCTGCCACTGCTTGCCACGCTGGCTGACCTTCAGCCCACTCTTCTTCAGCGCCGCGCCGAAGGCCGACCACAGCTGGCTGCCCGTCGTCTTCTTGCCCGCCAGCGCCACGCCCAGCTCGACCTCCCCGAGGCCCTCCGCCACCACGACGTCGCGACACAGCACCGGCCCCAGCATGGTGACCCAGTCGGTCACCGTGGCGCCCAGCTTCAGGCTGACCAGCAGCTTGCCGCGCACCGGCTTGCACCCCGCCGCTGCCGCCGACCCGCCCAGGCCCGGCGCCAGCAGCAGCGCTGCCAGCCCCGCGACCAGCCCCCGCCACGTCCGCATCACGTGCCGACGCGCGCGAAGGCCCTCTCGGCGGCCAGCACGCGGCCCAGGAAGTCGAAGCTCTCGGTCCACGCCGCGCGCGCCGCCGGCCGCCACACCAGGGCGTGGAACGCGTGCAGCTCGCCGGGGTACAGCTTGACCTCGCTGGTCACCCCCAGCGCCGCCAGCGCCGCGTGCAGCCGGCGGGTGTCATCCAGGATGGGATCCTTGGTGCCCGCGAAGCTGAAGAACGGCGGCAGCGGCCGGGCCGGCTTGTCACCACGCTCGAACACCAGCAGCGGATCGGCCAGATCAAGCGAGCCCGGTTTGGCGCCGTCGACGTTGCCGAGGTAGGCCCGGCTGACCTCCTCGATGCGGTCATAGATCAGGCCGGGGATCTTGCGCCGGCGATGGAAGCGCTCCGGATCGCTGACCTGCAGCATGCCGCACGCCGGCAGCACCGCGCGCGGTGGCGCCGTCCCGGCGATGTCGAAGACCCGGCGCGCCCATGGCTCGGGGCGCTCGTAGTGCGTCGCCACCGCCAGCGCCGTCACCAGGTTGGCGCCCGCCGACTCGCCGGCGAACACCATCTGGGTGGCATCGCCGCCGAAGCGGGCGGCGTTCTTCACCACCCACTCATAGGCGTGACAGACGTCCTGCAGCGCCGCCGGATAGCGATGGCGCGGCGCCAGCCGGTAGTTGACGTTGAACACCAGGTAGCCCTTGCGCGCGAACGCGATGGCCATGATCCAGTGCGTGTCCTTCGACAGGATGCGAAAGCCCCCGCCGTGCACGTACAGCACGATGGGCAGCGGCGGCGCGCTCGGTCGACGCTCCAGCGGGCGATAGATGTCGAGCAGGTGGTCGCTGGAGCCATCGTCGAGGTAGGGCAGATCGCGCAGCACCTCGACGCCATGCTTGGCCGGGCGCGCGCGCGGCAACATGCTGCCCAGCTTGGACAGCCCGCGGAACGTGTTGTCGACGACGAACGCGCCCGCATAGCGGCGCAGGTTCTTGCGTAGAGCACCCAGACCGCCAGTTGCCATGCAGCAAATATAGCGTCATCAGGCCGAAACGCGCACGTGCTTCGGCGCGCGCAGCACGTTACCCATGCTAGAGTCGTGGTGTGTCGACGCAAGCTTCACTGACGGATCTCGCCTTCCAGTGGCGGCACCCGGTCACGCGCGAGCTGTACGACAAGATGGTCGAGCACGGCGCGCTCGAGGACGCGCGCGTCGAACTGCTGGCGGGAGTGTTGGTGGATATGAGCCCACAGGGGCGGCGGCACGCCGAGGCGATCGAGTGGCTCACCACCGAGTTGACCCTGGCCCTGGCCCGCCGGGCCTCGGTGCGGGTGCAACTCCCGCTCGCGGTCTCGGATCTCTCGGTTCCTGAGCCCGATCTGGCCATCGTGGCGGCGGGTCCCCGGCCCGACCACCCGGTGCAGGCCCACCTGGTCATCGAGGTCTCCGAGACCTCCCAGGCCAAGGACCGTACCCTCAAGGCCAGGCTGTACGCCGCCGCCGGCATCCCCGAATACTGGCTGTGCGACCTCACCACCCGCACCATCGAGGTCCACCGCGACCCCGCGCCCGAGGGCTACCGCGACATCCAGCCGCGCGCCGTCGGTGCCACCGTCGCCCCGCTGACCTTTCCCGACATCGTCCTCGCTGTCGCCGACATGCTGCCGGCCTGAAGCCACTTCCACTCTGCGCGCGCGCGTGTACCATGCCGCGGATGAGGTCGATTCACGTTCATTTTGCGCTGCTGCTGATCGCCACCCTGCCACTCGCCCAGCTCGGCTGCGGGTCCGACGACGGTGACGCCCTGGGCATCGCGCCCGACTGCAACCCGCTCGGCGGCGGCGCCTGTGTGCTGCCGATGCCGGCGTCGATCTACCAGCGCAGCGACAGCACCTCGCCCACCGGCGTGCGCCTCGACTTCGGCGCCACCACGCTGCCGCGCAGCATCGACAAGGTCCAGATCGCGCCCGACCAGTTCAACAAGCGCGACGGCTTCTCGGCCAACGCGCCCATCCTGGCGACGTTCCCCGGCGGCGTCGACTCCGCCGGCCTCAGCGACATCGCCCACCCGACCAGCGCCCAGACCGCCAACACCATGCTGGTCGACATGGAGACCGGCAAGCGCGTGCTGCACTTCGCCGAGGTCGACGTCGCCACCGCGGCCACGCCCGACAAGCAGGCCCTCATCATCTGGCCGCTGGAGCGGCTGCGCGGCGGCAAGCGCTACGCGGTCGGCCTGCGTCGCGCGCTCAAGACCCGCGCCGGCGCGCCGCTGCCCATCAGCCCGGGCTTCCAGGCCCTGCTCGACGGCACCGTCACCGGCAACGCCCGCCTCGAGCGCGCGCGCCCGGGCTACCCCGCCGTGTTCAGCGCGCTGGAGACCGCCGGCATGGCCAAGGCCGACCTCGCGCTGGCGTGGGACTTCACCGTGGCCTCCGACGCGTCGATCCAGTCCGACCTGGTGACCGCGCGCGATCTCGCGGTCGCCGCCATGGGCCCCGCCGACAGCCCGACCGGCCCGTTCACCTTCCGCGTCGTCCCCGGCGGCGAGCCCGAGTTCGATCCCCTGGTCACCGAGCGCATCGTGCTCGGCAACTTCGACGCGCCGAACCTCTTGACCTCGTCAGGCACCAGCGGCGTGATGATGCGCGACGCCGCCGGCAAGCCGATGGTGAGCGGGATCTACAAGGCGCCCTTCAGCGCCGTCATCCCGAAGTGCGCCGCCGCGCAGAAGCCGGTGCCGGTCGTGATCTACGGCCACGGCCTGATGGGCTCCGGCAAGGAGGTCCTGGGCGGCTATCCGCGCAAGGCCGCGCAGCACGTGTGCGCCATCTTCATCGCCACCGACTGGCGCGGCATGAGCGAGATCGATCTGCCCGCGGTCGCCCTGACCCTGAACGACCTCAACCAGATGCCCACCGTGATGGACAAGCTGGTGCAGGGCATCGTCAACTTCATCGCGCTGGAGCAGATCGCGCGCGGCCCGATGGCGCGCTCGGCCGACTTCATGGACGCCGGCACGCCGCTGATTGACCCCACGCGCGTGTACTACTACGGCATCTCGCAGGGCGGGATCTTCGGCGCCACCTTCATGGCGCACGATCCGGTCGTCAAGCGCGGCGTGCTCGGCGTCAACGGCGTCAACTACAGCCTGCTCATCCAGCGCTCCAGCGACTGGCCGCGCTACGGCAGCATCCTGAACGGCGCCTACTCCGACCTGCTCGACGACCAGGTCCTGATGTACCTCCTGCAGATGGGCTGGGACCCGGTCGATCCGGTCAGCAGCATCGCGGGGATCGTGGGCGCCGCCGCGCAGCCGCTGTCGGGCACGCCGAGCAAGCAGATCCTGATGCAGGTCGCCATCGGCGACTCGCAGGTGCCCGTCGCTGGCGCCGAGCTGGCCGCGCGCATCAGCGGCATCCCGGTGCTGGGCCCCGCGCTGTTCGACGTGCCTGGCGTCGAGACCAAGCCTGGTCCGCTGCCCAGCGCGCTGACCATGTGGGACCTGCATCGCACCCCGGTGCCGCCCACCACCAACACCTCGCTCGACGACAACGGCGCCCACGGCGCGGTGCGCAAGCTGCAAACCAGCAACGACCAGATCAAGCACTTCTTCCAGACCGGCGACATCATCCAGACCTGCGGCGGCGCCACGCCGGTCGCCTGTGATTGCGCGCAGGTAGGCGTCTGCGGCGCCGAGCTGTAAACCGGCCGTAAAAGCCCGACCCGCTCCAGCGCCCCTGCGCCCACGGCACGTCTTCATCACCACGCCGCGACCTGACGCGGCAGAGGAGATGAGACGATGGTGAGCGCGCGCGCGAAGACGATCGGGATGCTGGCACTGCTGGGGACGCTGATCACGGGGGCCTGGAGCACCGCCTCGGCACGCACCCCGAAGCAGTCGCGCGCGAGCGTGCTGCGCAACCAGCTGGCCAGCGCGCGCAAGCTCCAGATCGCGCGCCTGCGCGCCTACGCCGAGGCGCGCCAGTTCCCGCGCAACACCTACGGCTGGGGCAAGGTGAACGTGATGATCGACGACGACGGCACCATCTGCGCCGCCGCCAACCTGATGGTGAAGGCAGGCCAGCGCGCCCTGGTGACGAAGACGGCCAAGCAGAACAACTTCCTGCGCTTCGCCGACGTCAGGTCGGGTGCCCTGATGACCTGGATGCTGAAGTCGGGCCTGACCCAGGAGGAGATCGCGGTCATCCAGGAGCCCTACGTCTTCGACCCCGGTGACGACCCCGCGTTCGAGAAGCAGGAGGATGACCGCCTGCACACGCACTTCATCAACACCATCGACATGCTGGAGAAGAACACCGCCGCCAGCCTCGACATCGCCGTCGCGCGCCTGCTGGCTGCGTAGGCTACATTCAGGGGGTGAACCGGGGCGCCCCCAAGCCACCAGGCATCGGCAGCGAGCCGACGGTGGCCGCCACGCCCCCGGTGGCCCGCGCTTCGGAAATCGAAGCAACCCTGCCCGCCACCGGCGCCCACGCCGCCGGCGCCCCCCGCCCGGAACGTCCACAAGACCTGCCCCAGATCGATCCACGCAGCTATGACGTCGCCGCCGAGTTCGCCCGCGGTGGCCTGGGTCGCATCCTCGACGCCACCGATCGGCGCCTCGATCGCGAGGTCGCCCTCAAGGAGTCGCTGACCGACGACCCCTACGCCACCGAGCGCTTCGTGCGTGAGGCGCTGGTCACCGCGCGGCTGCAGCACCCGGCCATCGTGCCGGTGTACGAGGCCGGGCGCTGGCCCACCGGGGCACCGTTCTACGCCATGAAGAAGGTGGTCGGGCGCTCGCTCGATCGGGTGGTCGCCGAGGCCGCGACGCTGGACGCGCGGCTGGCGCTGCTACCGAACGTGCTGGCCGTGGTCGAGGCCATGGCGTATGCGCACTCGCGCCACATCATTCATCGCGATCTCAAGCCGGCCAACATCCTGGTCGGCGCCTTCGGCGAGACCGTCGTCATCGACTGGGGGTTGGCCAAGGATCTGTCGCTGGCACCCGACGCAAGCGCCAGCGCTGGCGCCGCCAGCAGCACCGCACCATCGTCCGCGCAGGGCGGCGGCGTGGGCGGCGTCACCGTGGCGGCACCTCAGACCTACGAGACCGGCGGCGGGGCCACCGTGGCCGGCGCGGTCATGGGCACACCGGGCTACATGCCGCCCGAGCAGGCGCGCGGCGACGCCGTCGACGAACGCGCCGACGTCTACGGCCTGGGCGCGGTGCTGTACCACGTGCTGGCCGGCCGTCCGCCCTACAGCGGCCGCGACACCGAGGAGGTGCTGGCCCGCGTGATCACCCAGGCGCCGCCCGCGCTGGCCGGCGTCGCGCCCGGCATCCCGCGCGACCTCGTCGCCATCGTCGACAAGGCGCTGGCGCGCGAGGCCGCCGACCGCTATCCGACCGCGGCCGAGCTGGGCGAGGATCTGCGCGCGTTCCTGACCGGCCGCCTGGTCGCGGCGCACGACTACTCGCGCGCCGAGCGGGTGTGGCGCTGGGTGCGCAAGTATCGCGCCCTGGTCGGCACCGTGATGGTGTCGCTCGCGGTGCTGATCGCGGTCGGCATCCTGTCGGTGACCCGGATCGTGCGCGAGCGCAACGCCGCCATGACCGCGCGGCGCCAGGCCGAGACGCGCAACAACCAGCTGGTGGTGATGCAGGCGCGGGCCTCGCTGGATCGCGATCCCGCGGCGGCGCTGGCGTGGCTGAAGCTGTATCCGCCCGGCGGCCCCGACTGGTCGGCGGCGCGCGCGGTGGCCGCCGAGGCCTGGAGCCGCGGCGTCGCGCGCCACGTGCTGCGCGGCCACAGCAAGGCCATCAGCCGGGTCGACTTCTCGCCCGATGGGCGCTGGATGGCCAGCGCCGGGCAGGATGGCGTGGTGCGCCTGTGGGACACCGAGAC
>Ga0154020_10002249_pt1 | contig 23425 bp, 20 predicted proteins | sample Klosneuvirus_201_FD_109709 | JGI IMG/M metagenome (GOLD analysis project Ga0154020, IMG submission 109709) | Active sludge microbial communities from wastewater, Klosterneuburg, Austria - Klosneuvirus_20160825_MG | ecosystem: Engineered > WWTP > Aerobic digester > Activated sludge | place...
AAACGTGACGCGAGCACCGGAGGCGTACTCGATGTACTCCGAGGAGCGGAGCGGCAGGTTTGGCCCAGGAATGACGGCATCTTCGGCCGCAGCCGGTCTGATTAGCGGTTCGGCGCTCTAGCTTAGGTTCATCTGGTGGATGAGCCTAAGGCCTTCGAGGGTTAGGGCGTCGTCCACCGTCTCGATGGTCTCGGAGTCGGTCGCTACCAGCGAGGCCAGACCACCGGTCGCGATCACCCGAACCGGCTCGACCCTCATCTCTTGTTTCATGCGGCGAACCAGGCCATCTACGAGCCCGACGTAGCCGTAATAGATCCCAGCCTGCATCGACTCCACCGTGTTTCTGCCGACCACCGACCGCGGCTTTGACACGTCGACCTTGGGGAGCTTGGCCGCCCGCAGGAATAGGGCTTCCATCGAGATCCCGATCCCGGGGCAGATCGCGCCACCCGCGTATTCACCGCGCTCCGTCACGGAATCGAAGGTCGTGGCCGTCCCGAAGTCTACGATGATGCAGGCCGTGCCGTGCCGCTTGTACGCCGCTACCGCGTTGACGATCCGATCCGCCCCGACATCCTTGGGCGGGTCGTAGAGGATGGGCATGCCCGTCTTGATACCGGGGCCGACGACCATCGCGCGCTTACCCAACGAGCGCTCGACCAGCTCGCTCATCGTGCGGGTCAGAGCGGGGACCACCGAGGCGACGATGACTCCGGTGATCGCGTCCAGGCCGTGACCGGACTGCTCCAGGAACTGCCGGACCATCAGGCCGTACTCGTCCGAGGTGCGCTGGTGGACGGTCTGCAGACGCCAGATGTGGAGGAGAGCCTCTTGGCGATACAGACCCAGGGTGATGTTGGTGTTGCCGACGTCGAAGGCCAGGAGCATGCGCGATCCTTCAGTAGGGGGCGACGTCCGGGTTGATCATCTCCCCGGCTCGCACTTTCTTCCGAGCCTCACCGGCCTTCATTGGGCGGATCTCGTCGCCAGGACCGGAGGCGTTCATGCCCTTGGTCATCAGCTCGAAGTCCTCCCAAAATAGCTCGCGGGTCCCGGCGGGCATCTCGAGCGTCAGCACGAAGGCCCGCTCCCCCGCCAAAAAGATGACCTGCACGACCTCATCGGTCAGCTGCACGTGTCCCCGCTCCTGGTGGCTGAACAGGCGCCGCAGGGCCGGGACACCCGAGCACTCGATGCGGTCCTCATCGATCATCTTCACGTTGCGCGCGACCGACTCGACCTCCTCCATGACCCGGCTGGCGAAGTGGGCCAGCTTCACGTTGGGCGGTACCGACCGCATCTCCACCGAGACCCGGGCGCGGATGTTGGTGTCCGGGGCGGTCTTGGTGAAGGTGATGACGTTTCCTTCTTTGGTCTCGGGGGCCCAGCCGGTCGGGAGGTCGATGCTGAAGCGACCGGCGGGATCCGACCAGAGCTTGGGTTTGCGGCCCATGATCTCCTCCCAGGGGTTGCCGGCCCTCGCGTCCGTGCTCCAGGTCAATGCCCCAAGGCCCAAGGCCACGCTCACTGCCCAAGCAGCGCTCCGTCGCGCGTTCATCCAAGCACCGTAGCACGCCCGTTTTTCGGCGGACACCCCGAGTGATCTCTGCTACACCCGCCAGCCCAATCCGACGATCGGCGGACGGGCATCTTGCCGATGGCGACATCGCCCGGCAAAGCGCAGATTTCGCGGGAACGAACGGCGTGTTGTCGCTGGTTCGGACCGCAGGGGAAAAGGTTGGAACGCATCGGGTCCTATGTGGTGGAACGAGAGCTGCGACGCGGCCTCGGGGCCCGTCTGCTCGAAGCGAAGTCTCAAGAGGGGCGCGCCATCCTGCTCCAGGTCGTCCGGCTGCGGGCCGCCCGCGACGAGCAGGATCGCGCTCAGCGCACGCGCTATGAGCGATCGCTCGGGGCCAAGACGGCTGAGCTGATCCAAGAGCTCCCCGTCGAGATCATCGCCCAAGGCGTCAGCGATCACCCCGAGTTGTCCCGGGTGGTGTTCTGGGCGCTGCCGCTGCCGAGCCTGGTCCCGATCGGTGATGGTCCAGAGGAGGCCGACCGCCTCGCGCGCGACGTGCTCGAGCGCTTGGTCAGCCGGCACCTCCGAAACCGCGCGGACCCTCTAATCTCCGAAGATCTCTTGCTCAAGCTGCGCGACGGCGGCTTCGCCTACGGGCACGTTCCGATCGCCGTCTCGGCCGAGTGGCTCTCCGAGGACTGGCCCGGACCACGCATCGCGCCCGAGGAGCAGGACCAGTCGTTCAAGCCGACCGGCGATCTGTGGCGTTTGGGGCGCACGCTCTCGGCGATGGAGGCCCGGGGCCTGGCCTTGGGGGACGCCGTGGCCGAGCTGTCGCGTTCCCTGGTCAACCCCGATGCTTCGCTGCGGCCTACGGCGGCGCAGGCCCTCGAGCGGCTGTCGACGCCGGCGGCGGAGTCGACGCTGCGGGTATTGGTCCCAGCAGAGGTCGCGGTCCCCACCAAAGAGCTGCGCGCCAAGAGCGTGACCACCGGCGAGGCGACCGCGGTCGATCTCTCCGAGATCAGCACCTCCGTCTCCTCGTTTTATACGCTGCCCAAGGCCGAGGTCGAAGCGCCTCGCCCCGCCACTCCGAAGCCCGAGCTCGGCGCGCCCAGCGACGAGCAGCTGGATCCGGCGGCGGTGGCCTGGGCCCCGGCGCTGATGCCGGAGGGCGCGAGCCCCTGGAGCGAGGTCGTCAGCGCGCGCGGGATGAAGCGGCCGGAGTTTACCGGCTTCACCGGCGAGCTTCCCAAGTTGACGGCCGAACAGGTGGAGGCCGCGACCAATGCCGTCGCTCCCGCGCCCAAGCCCCCCGTCCTCGTGAGCAGTACCAGCGGCGAGAGCCCGCCGCTGTGGGCGCCGCCCGAGCTGAACCCCAAAAAGATCGCGATGGGCGCGGCGGTCACCCTGCTCATCTTCGGCCTCCTCGCCTTGGTGGTCCGGGGCCGGCCCGAGCCGATCGCGGCGCTCGAAGGCCTCGTGGCCACCCCCGCCAACGACATCTCGATCGACACCGCGCCTACAGGGGCGACGGTGGTTGCTGAGGCGGACGGACGGGTGCTGGGGCAAACGCCCCTGCGTTTTCTGATCCCGCCGGGCGCCGAGGCCGCGATCCTCCTGACCCACCGGGGCTTTGAACCTCAGCGCCTGCTCCTGCCCGATCGCGGCGGCCTGGTGCTGTCCTTGGTCGCCACTGAGGCCCGCGCTTGCGCCCTCGACATCGAGACGCCCTCAGCGATCGAGGGCGTCGGGGCCGAGATCGGGGAGACCTCGCCGTACCGGGTGGCCGGCGCCGCCGTGGTGCGGGCCAAGCAGGAGGGCGATGCTCCTTACGTCGGCGCCCGCATCGTGCGCTGTCCCGAGGGCGCTCCGGCGCCGGTGAAGCTGCGCTTTGCCCACGCTCGAGAGCCCGCGGCGCTGCGCATCACCCACCCCCCAGGCTTGAGCGCCGCCATCGATGGTGTCTCGATGGGGACCCTGCCGGCGGTTCATGCTGCCCCGCACGCGTTCTCGCTCGTGCGGACGGTCGATTCGGTAGGCGCGACCAGCGAGCGCTGGGTGCCCTCCTCGACTGACGTCGAGATCCGAATGCCCCCTGCGTCAGCGGTGGCGCAGGCGCCCGCGGCCGAGGTGGTGGAGCTGGTCTCTGTCGCCCAAAACGATCCTCCTCCGCCCAAGCGGCGGGAGCGCGAGGCCCGCGACCCGGGGGCCCAACTGCGCCTCGGCACCGATCTCATGACCGCTGGACGCACGCAGGAGGCCAAGGACCGCTTCTTGAGCTGCTTGCGCCTCGATCCGAGCGCCGCGGCTTGCCACCGCGCGCTCGGTGAGGTTTACCGCCGGGAGGATGCTACGGCCCAAGCCAAGAGCCATTTCCTCCGCTACCTCGAGCTGGCGCCCGACGCGCCCGACGCCCCGTTCGTAAAGAGCCTGCTCCGGCAGTGGAACTGACCCGCCCTACGGTCCTGGCGAGCGCCCTCAGGGCCCTCCTCCTGATCGCCCTCATCAGCTTGGGCGCCGCTTGGGGTCTGCGCGTTTTGGCCCAAGCGCCACAAGGCTCCGTGGCCGGCTTTGGATCGGTCCAAGATCTCGGGCGGCTGGCCAACCCGAGCTGGGTCCGCTGGGTCGTGCTCGGGGCGGTGCTGCTCCTTGGCGCCACGCTGCTTCGGTGGCGGGCCTTGCTGGACGGCCCGCTGGCGGGGGCGGCCTCCGTCGGCCTCTTGGTGATGGTCTTCGCGACCGCGCTGGTGCCCTTTGGTCACTTCGCGGTGCTCGCCAGTTTTGCCCTGTTTTTAGGCGGCGCCGTGGGCCTGGTGCTCCCGGTGTTCCGTGGCCCCAAAGGGCCCTCCGATCGACTTCTGGCGCTCGGCCTCTTCGCCTTGGTGGCGGGCGTCTCGATGATCTTCCCGCTGCATCGCCACGCCTCCTTCGGCTCCGGGAGCTGGGACATGGGCTGCATGGCCCACAACTTCTATCGGGCCTCCCGCTTCCTCCCGACGGTCTCCACCGTGCTCGGGGACGTCGACTTCCTCGGCGACCACTTCATGCTCGGCATCTATCTGTACGCGCCGATCATGTGGTTCTTCAGCTCGGCCAAGGCCGTGATCGTGATCCAGAGCCTGAACTTGGCCGCGGTCGCGCCAGCCGTGTTCCTCATCGCGCGCCACCGCGGCGTGGGCCGCTTTCCCAGCCTGGCGCTCGGCCTCGTCACCGGCTTCTCCTTTGGGCTCCAGTCCGCGCACTACTTCGACAGCCATGAAATCGCAGTGGGCTTTGGATTCCTGGCCTTCGGGATCTGGGCCCTCGAGACCGGCCGACTCGGCTGGGCCACCGTGCTCCTCGGTCTATTCGCGACCTTCAAGGAGTCGCTCGGCGCCTACGTCGTGGGCCTCGGCTTGCTCCTGGCATGGCGCGGGCTGCGCGCTGCACCTTCCGCGGAGCGCCGGCGCGCGCTCGGCTACGCGGCGGGCTGGATCGTCGGCGGGGCGGCCTGGTTCGTCCTGGTCAACCGGGTGTTGATGCCGCTGTTTCGCGCCCACGGCAATGCGCCCGAGGTGCATGAGACCTTCGCGGACTTCGGACCCACGGTCTTCGAGGCGGTCCGCGGCATCGCGCTCGATCCCGTGCGCGCGCTGGGGGCCCTCTTCACCCCCGACGAGAAGCTCCACTCGCAGCTGGTCACGGTGATGGGGACGGGCGCGCTGTGCCTCTTTGCTCCCGAGGTGCTGATCGCGGCCTTGCCGCTCTTGGCCGAGCGCTTCCTCTCTTCCAAGTCCACCATGTGGGAGATGGGCTATCACTATGCGGCTCCGCTCTGCCTGTACGCGGGTTGGGCCGCGGCGCTGGCCTTCCCGGCGCTCGAGCGGCGAGGGCGGGACCTTCTCGAAGGGCTCGGGCCGGGGCTGGGCCAGCGGGCGGCGGTCGTGCTCGCGCTCTATCTGCTGGCCTCGCTGGCCTTGGTGAACTCGGTCGGCTATCGCCACCCTGCGAATTTTCAGCGCTGGAACGAGGACTATTTCTCCACCCCGGCCCGTCAGGCGAGCAACGCCAAAGCCATCGCGCTGCTCCGGGGCCTGGAGCGGGATGAGAAGATCGCGGCGCAAAACCGCTTGCTGCCCCACCTGGCGGACCGGCCCCACGCCTACCGCTTGGGCGACTACCAAAAGGCCGACTTCGTGCTGATGACCATGGGCGAGAGCGCCTGGCCCTGGGACGACGGATACCCGGGCCGCCTCGCGCGGGAGCTCGGGCAGGGTCCGCAGTTCGTGCTGGTCTATGCTGAGGGGGACACGCTGATCTTCGCCCGGCAGGGGCGGACGACGATGCCGCGGGTGTCCGGTCCCGCGGCCCTCGGGCTCGAGATCAAGACCTCCACCCAGTCTGGAATTGACCAGGGGTCCGGGCCTCGATAGAAGGCCCGCACGGTGGTGAGCTACATCCCGATTCTCGGCCTCTTCGTGGTCGCGTTAGGCATCGCGTTCACGTTGTTCGGCTTGGCGACCGTCCTCGGCCCCAAGCAGATGAACACCCGCAAGGCGTTGCCCTTTGAGTGCGGCAACAAGCCCCTCGGGCCGTCCGTGAAGAAGATGTCCGTGAAGTTCTACGTCGTGGCCTTGCTCTTCATCGCCTTCGACATCGAGACCGTGTTCCTCTACCCCTGGGCAGTCGTGTTCCAGGAGCTTGGGATGCGCGGTTTTGTGCTCATGCTGTCCTTCGTCTTCGTGCTCGGCATCGGCCTGGTGTACGTGTGGAAGAAGGGCGCGCTCGACTGGGATTGAGTAAGGAAGGTAAAGTCGCCGCCATGTCGCAAGAGAACGTTCTCGGCAATGAAGCCCTGGTCACCACGGTCGACGAGGCCGAGGGCTTCTTTCGTCGGCTTCTCAACAAGAACGAGGCCGTCCAAAAGGCCGTCAACTGGGGCCGCCGCTGGTCCTTCTTTCAGTACCCCTTCGTGACCGCCTGCTGCGGCATGGAGTATATGGCGACCGCCGGGCCGCGCTACGACTACGCGCGCTTTGGCGCAGAGCTGCCGCGCTTCTCCCCGCGCCAGGCAGACCTGTTGATGGTGGTCGGCACCGTGACGCACAAGCAGGCGCCAATCCTGCGCATGGTCTACGAGCAGATGGCCGACCCCAAGTGGGTGATCAGCTTTGGCGTCTGCGCGTCCACGGGCGGCTTTTACCGCAACTACACCACGGTTCAGGGCATCGACACGATCGTGCCAGTGGACGTTTATATCCCTGGCTGCCCGCCGCGTCCTGAGGCCGTCCTCGACGCGATTATGATGCTGCAGGATAAGATCAAGGGAGAGCGCCGGCCGCTGCTCCCGATCATCCGCGACTGAAGGCTTCGGAGATTCGATGAGCAAGATCGCCCTGGACCGCCTCCTGGAAAAGTACCCGAGCGAGGTGATCCGTCACCACGCCGAGCACGGGGATGAGACCGTCGTCCTCAAGCCCGAGAAGCTGGTCGAGATCTGCACCTTCCTGCGCGATGACGCGGTCACCAGCTTCGAGATGCTCTCCGACCTCACCGGGGTCGACTATTTCGGGGTCAAAGAGCCGCGCTTTGAGGTGGTCTATCACCTCTACAGCCTGACCAAGCGCCACCGCTTGCGTCTCAAGGTCGAGGCCACCGAGGAGGCGCCGAGCGTCCCTTCGGTGCTGCGCGTCTGGAAGTCCGCCAACTGGATGGAGCGCGAGGCTTGGGACTTGTACGGCATCAAGTTCGAGGGTCACCCCGATCTCCGCCGCGTGCTGCTCTATCCTGAGTTCGAAGGCCATCCGCTGCGGAAGGACTATCCGATGGAGAAGCGGCAGCCCATCGTGGCGCCATGGCCGGGGCGCGAGCACCTCTAGAGCGCCGATCCGCTTGGATGGCCGGCCGCGACGCCCACGTGCGGGCTGTCGCGATCGCCCTCGCGACCCTCGCGACCGCTTCGCCCTCGTGGGCCGTTGCCCCCAACCTCGACTGGCGCACGATCCTCACCCCCCACTTTCGGGTCCACTACCACCGCGGCGAGACCGCGCTGGCGGACCGCATGGCCCACCTCGGCGAGGAGGTGTTGCCCGTCCTCGCCAAGGCGCTGGGGCATTTTCCAGAAGATCCGATCCACATCATCCTCACGGACGAGACCGATTCGGCCAACGGCCTCGCCGACGTCTTGCCCTATAACCACGTGCTCCTCTTCGCCGCGGTCCCCGACGTGGGCTCGGGCCTCGGCGACTTCGACGAGTACCGGCGCATGCTGCTCACCCATGAGCTCGCGCATATCGTCCACCTCGATGACATCTCCGGGCTTCCGGCCTTGGCCAACCGGATCATCGGCAAGCAGCTGTCGCCGAACTTGGTCGCGCCCCGCTGGCTGATCGAGGGGCTGGCGGTCTGGCTCGAGACCACGCTGACCAGCCGCGGCCGCGCCACCAGCAGCCTCACGGATATGGTGATCCGCGCGCAGATCTACGACGGCGTCCTCCCCAGCATCGACGAGTTCACCACGAACCGCCGGGCCTATCCGGGCGCCACCGCGCCGTACCTGTACGGCGGTCGCTTCATGAGCTTCATCGCCCGCCGCCATGGAGCGGATGCCATCGGCGAGATGACCCATCGCTACGGCGGCCGGGTGGTCCCCTACGGCCTCAACATCGTGGCCAAGGACGCCACCGGCGAGGACTTCGTGTCGATGTACGAGGCTTGGGTGGAGGAGGAGCGCGCGCTGGCCTTGGCGGTGCTGGAGCGGGTGGTGGACCCCACGCCGTTTCACCTCGTGCCGGGCCAAGCGCCGACCGTGCATGGGCTGCGCTTTGCCCGGGACGGGCGAGCGGCGCTGGTCCAGGTGCCGCGGGACGATGACCCCGAGCTGGTGTTCTACGGGCCGCCTGGGGGCGCGATCGCTCCGCTCGGGCCGGAGCTCGGGCGGCTGCGGACCAGCGAGGGCGACGGGGCCTTCACGCCGGACGGCCAGCGCTTCGTGGCGGTGGTCTCGGACGTGGTGGATCACCGCTTTCGCTTCCGTGACCTCGAGGTGATCGACCTCGGGACCTGGACCCGGCGGCGGCGCACCGAGGGCGCGCGGCTGAGCGACCCTGACGTCGGCCTGCGGGATGGGCGGGCCGAGATCGCGGCCGTCGCGCAAGCCGCGGGCCACACGCGGATCGTGCGCCTGTCCGTCGATGGCGACGACCTGCCGCGGACCGAGGTGGACCGCGGCCCCGCGGCCCAGCTCTACGCGCCGCGCTATTCGCCGGACGGCCATACGCTGGTGTATGGGGTGGCGGAGGCCACCGGGATCCGCCGACTGATCCTGCGCGATCTCGACGATGGCTCGGAGCGCGAGCTGTACGCTAGCCAGAGCTTGCTCCTCGACCCCCGCTTCTCGGCCGACGGGCAGAGCCTGCTCTACAGCGACGATCGAGACGGGATCTTCGACATCTACGCGGTGGACCTCCGGACGTCGGCGGTCACGCGGCGCACCCGGGTCACCACCGGCGTCTTCGAGCCCATCGAGTCCCCCGGGGGCGATCGCCTTTTTGCGCGGGTGGCGACCAGCGGCGGCTTCGCGCTCGGGGAGGTCAGCGCCGCCCGCACGCCCGCGCTGCCGCCGCCGGCGCCGGCGCTGCTCCGCACCCAGACCGCCAGCGTCACCCTCAGCGTCTTCCCCGAGGAACCTTACACGCCATGGGAGACGCTTCTCCCCAAGGCCTATCTGCTCGGGATGTCGCTGACCCGAAGCTCGGTGCAGCTGTCCTTGGGCCTCAGCGGCAGCGACGCGATCGAGCGCCACGGCTACCGCTTGGACCTGTTCTACTCCGGCGAGGCGGAGCGGCTCGGCTTTGACTTCGTGTACTCCAACCATCAGCTGTGGACCCCGGTCACGATCAGCGCGCGCCTCGATGCCACGCCGTACTTGGCGACCTATCGACCCTTCGACAAGAGCGGTGATGTGCTCACTTCTCGCTTCATCCTCCGGGGCGGCATCGACATCCCCCTCGGCGACTGGCGGGTAGGGCACGGCTTCTCCTTCTCCTATGACCTCGAGCTGAGGACCGCGGTCGATGGGCCGCCGCTCGATCCCTTTCAGCGCGCGCCCCGCCTCACGCCCGAGCTTCGGCTGGCCGGCGTCGGCGCTAGCTGGCGGATCTCCACCGTGCGCAACTACGAGGACTCCATCAGCCTGGCGCGTGGGGTCGCCTTCGACGTCGGCATTCATGCCCAGCATCCCGCGCTAGGCTCGGAGCTGCGGGTGCTGGAGCTCAGCGCGCACTTCGCGGCCTTCGTCCCCACTCCCTGGCTGAAGAGCCACATCTTCGCCTTCCGGCTCTCCGGGGGGACCTCGCTCGGCGCGCCCGATGATCGCGCGGCCTATGCGCTGGGTGGCTTGCCCGTCCGAAACCTCTTTCAGGACCTGATCTCCGGGGGCGGCTTTGGGGCCGACGTGATCCGCGGCTTTTTGCCGGGCGCCCGTCGCGGCTCGGCGTTTTACGTGGGGACCTTCGAGTACCGGATGCTCCTGTTTCGGGTGGAGCGCGGCCTCGATACGGTGCCGCTGTTCTTCGATCGGGTGAGCTTTGCCGCCTTCGTCGACGCCGGCGACGCGCCGCGGGACGTGCCGCAGCTGGCCGATCTGGCGGTGGGGGTCGGTGGGGAGCTCCGCGCGGAGATCGCGGTGCTCTACTACGTGCCGATCACCTTCCGCGGCGGCTACGGCCGGGGCTTCGGTGCGGGCGGGACGGACGACGTCTACTTGGTCCTGGGCGGTAGCTTCTGATCTCAGAGCTGGTTTCGCACCACGCCCGTCCGGAAGAACTCGACGAAGTTCTCGGCCAGCTCCACCGCCACCTTCTCCTGCGCCTCTTCGGTGGAGGCGCCGAGGTGCGGCGTCACGATGATGTTCTCCACCCCGAGCAGGGGGCTGGCCCGGTCCAGCGGTTCCTGGGCGAAGACGTCAAAGGCCGCGCCGCCGAGCTGGCCGCTCTGGACCGCCTCGGCCACCGCGGCCTCGTCGCACAGGCCACCGCGGGCCGCGTTGATCAAGAACGCGCCCTTCTTCATGGTCCTCAGGGTATCGGCGTTGATCAGGTGCTGGGTCCAGTCGACCACCGGCACGTGGAGGGTCACGATGTCGGCGGCGCGGAGCAGGCTGGTCACGTCCACCAGCTCGACGCCCAAGGCCTGGGCCTGCTCGGCCTTGATCCAGGGGTCGGCAGCGATCACCCGCATCCTTAGGCCCCGGGCCCGGTCGGCCACGACCTTCCCGATGTTGCCGAGGCCTACGATGCCCAGCGTCTTTCCGAAGATCTCGCGGCCCTGAAAACGGGTCTTCTCCCAGGCGCCGTTCTTGGTGGAGGCGCTGGCCTGGGGGATCTTGCGGGCCAGCGCGAACATGAGCGCGATGGCGTGCTCGGCGGTCGTCACCACGTTGCCCTGAGGGGTGTTCATCACCGCCACGCCTTGGGCCTTGGCCGCCGCGAGGTCGACGTTGTCCACCCCGATGCCGGCCCGGCCGATCAGCTTGAGGGCTGTCCCCGCTTGGATGAGCGTCTTGGTGACCTTGGTCGCGCTGCGCACCGCCAGCCCCTCATAGGCGCCGATGATGGAGCAGAGCTCGGCGGGCGGGAGCCCCACCTTCACGTCCAAGGCGATCTCGGGGGCGCCGCGCAGCACGGCCAAGCCGGTCTCCGAGAGTTTGTCGCTGACCAGGACCCGGTGCGAGCTCACGCGGCGCAAGCTAACCCACCGAAAGTCGCGCTTGCAAACCGCGGCGCCGTCGAACTACACCAGGGAGGATCTTTCCGGCCCCCGGCGTCCTTCTCCGCGGCCGAAACCGCCATGAGCCTGCCTGAAGTCCCGCTCGATCGAATTCGTAATTTCTCGATCATCGCTCACATCGACCACGGCAAGTCTACGCTCGCCGACCGGGTCCTCGAAAAGACGGGGGCCCTCTCGCAGCGCGAACAGCAAGAGCAGTTCCTGGACAAGATGGATCTCGAGCGCGAGCGCGGGATCACCATCAAGGCCCAGGCCGTCCGGCTCAAGTACAAGGCCAAAAACGGCGAGGTGTATCAGCTCAACCTGATCGACACCCCGGGCCACGTGGACTTCACCTACGAGGTCAGCCGCTCGCTGGCGGCCTGCGAAGGCGCGCTCCTCGTGGTGGACGCAGCCCAGGGCGTAGAGGCGCAGACCTTGGCCAACGTGTACCTGGCCCTGGACCAAAACCTCGAGATCGTCCCGGTCATCAACAAGATCGACCTCCCTTCGGCCCGTCCGGACGAGGTGAAGGCCGAGATTCAGGAGATCATCGGGCTCGACACCTCGTTGGCGGTGATGTGCTCGGCCAAGACCGGCATCGGCATCGAGGAGGTCCTAGAGGCGGTGGTCGAGCTGATGCCGCCGCCCACGGGCGATCGCGAAAAGCCCCTACGCGCGCTGATCATCGACTCCTGGTTCGACCCCTACCGCGGCGTGATCTGCTTGGTCCGCGTCAAGGAGGGGCGGCTCAGGAGGAAAGAGCAGATCCGCTTCGCGCAGGTGGAGGGGAAGAGCTTCGAGGTGCTGGAGATCGGCGCTTTCACGCCCCACACCGCCTCGCTCGAGCAGCTGATCTCCGGCGAGGTCGGCTTCTTCGCCGCCAACGTCAAGGAGGTCCGCGACGCCAAGGTCGGCGACACCATCCTCTTGGCCTCCGACAAGGCCGGGGTCCCGCTGGCCGGCTTTCGCGACGTCAAGCCGATGGTCTACGCCGGCTTCTTCCCGATCCAGTCCTCGGGCTACGAGATGCTCCGGGACGCGCTGGAGAAGCTGCGCCTCAACGACGCGGCCTTCACCTGGGAGCCCGAGACCTCCCTGGCCTTGGGCTTCGGCTTCCGCTGCGGCTTCCTCGGTCTGCTCCACATGCAGATCGTGCAGGAGCGCCTGGAGCGCGAGTTCAACGCCGAGCTGATCACCACCTCGCCGACCGCGGTCTACCGGGTGACCAAGATCGACGGGACCGTGCTGATGGTCGACAACCCCTCCAACCTCCCCAAGGTCGACGCGATCGAGAAGATCGAGGAGCCGATGGTGGAGATGAAGATCCACACGCCATCGGAGCACGTTGGAGCCATCCTCAAGCTCTGCGAAGACCGACGCGGGACCCAAAAGGGCATGGATTTCGTGACCCAGACCCGGGTGCAGATCACCTACGAAATGCCCTTGGCCGAGATCCTCTACGACTTCTTCGACAAGATGAAGTCCGCCTCACGGGGCTACGCCTCGATGGACTACGAGATGTCGGGCTACAACGTCTCGCCGCTCACCAAGCTGGACGTGCTCCTCAACGGGGATCCGGTCGACGCGCTGTCGATCATCGTGCACCGCGATCGGGCCTATGATCGCGGGCGAATCCTGTGTGAAAAGCTCCGGGCCCACATCCCGCGGCAGCAGTTCGACGTGGCGATCCAAGCGGCGATCGGCTCGCGCATCATCTCGCGCGAGACGGTCAAGGCCTACCGAAAGGACGTCACCGCCAAGTGCTGCGGCGGCGACATCAGCCGCAAGCGCAAGCTCCTCGAGCGCCAAAAAGAGGGCAAAAAGCGCATGAAGCAGGTGGGCAGCGTCGAGATTCCTCAGGAAGCCTTCCTCTCCGTCTTGAAGGTGGACGACGAGTGACGGAGGCGCCCGACGAGGGGGCAAGAGCACCGGCTCCCGACCCTCGATCGGTCAAGGAAGCGCGGCGCTTCGCCAAGGACGCTCGCCGCACCAGAAATCGCCATCAACGCGCGCTGAAGCCGGCCGAGCTCGAACGGGTCGATTCGGCGATCGCCAGCATCGAAGAGGCCATCGGCCTGGGCGACAAGCTCGAGCTGGCCAAGGCGGTGCGGCGGCTCGAAGAGACCCTCGACGACGTCCTCGGCTTCGCGCGCAAGAGCCCGGCTCGGGAGCTGGCCGAGGCTATCTTGGTGGCCTTCTTGATCGCGGGGGTGCTGCGGGGCTTCGTCTTCGAGGCCTTCAAGATCCCGAGCGGCTCGATGATCCCCACGCTGGAGGTGGGCGACCAGATCTTCGTCAACAAGCTGGCCTACGGGCTGCGGGTCCCCTTCACCACGCAGTGGTTTGTGACCTGGTCCGCGCCCAAGCGCGGTGACGTGGTCGTGTTCCTGTTCCCGAAGGATCGGGAGAAGGACTACATCAAACGGGTGGTCGCGGTCCCCGGCGACAAGGTCCGGGTCGACCACCGGGACGTACTCATCAACGGCGTGCCCTTGGCCCGGGGGGACGCAGTCGCGCGCAGCTACTTCGAGGACGCCGAGCCCGGCGAGTCCATCGCGCTGTCCACCATGCGCCGGGCCTACGCCTTCTCCGAGCGCTGCTCCGGCTGCACCACGCGGGATCCCTATACCGTGCTGTACAGCGCCGAATCGGTGGAGCGTCGGTCCTTTCCCCAGGGCTTCGAGCTCCCCGGCCTCGACTGCGCCGACCCCTTCGTCACGGAGAAGCCCGAGTGCACCGTGCGGCCCGGCTTCGTCTTCGTCATGGGCGACAACCGGGACTACTCCTCCGATGGCCGAGAGTGGGGCGGGGTCCCGATAGACTTCGTGAAGGGCAGGGCGCTGTTTGTCTGGTGGTCCCGGGGCGAGCGGGCCGGCGTGCGCTGGGACCGCATCGGCCAGTCGATCGACTGATCTTGACCCCGCCAGCCCGGTTCGGTACGTGGCCGCCGTCAAAACAAGGAGTTTTTGAAGTATGGCACTGGAACGCACCCTCAGCATCATCAAGCCCGACGGAGTCAAGAAGGGCGTCATCGGCGCCTGCCTCGACAAGTTCGAGCGGGCTGGCCTCAAGATCGTGGCGACGCGCATGATGCACCTCAGCCGCGCGCAGGCCGAGGCCTTCTACGCCGTCCACAAGGCGCGGCCCTTCTTCGGCAGCCTGGTCGAGTTCATGATCTCTGGCCCGGTCGTGGTCTCCGTCCTCGAGGGCGAAGACGCGATCGCCACCAACCGCAAGGTCATGGGCGCCACCGACCCGGCCAAGGCCGACGCCGGAACGATCCGTAAGCTCTACGCTTCCAGCATCGAGGCCAACACGGTCCACGGCTCGGACGCGGCGGAGACCGCCAAGGTTGAGATCGCCTTCTTCTTCCCCGGCATCGACGTCCACGGCGCCCACTGAGCGCGCTTGGCGCTTGCCAAGGCGAGGCCCGCCACTGATTCTGCCCCTCCGATGTTCGAAGTCCCCGAGGTCGTGGTCCCGCGTCCCATGGACGCCGCCCAGGCCGCGCTGGAGCTGAAGCCCGCGAAGCGCCCCGATCTCCGCAGCCTCGGCCACCAGGAGCTCGAGGCCTTGGTCACCGAGCTCGGCGAGCGCTCCTTCCGCGCCAAGCAGCTGTTTCGCTGGATCCACCCGCGGGGGGCCAGCTCCATCGACGACATGAGCGATCTCTCCAAGGCCTTTCGGGAGAAGCTCAAGGAGCACTGCGAGCTCTCCTCCCTCGCAGCCGCAACGATCGAGCGCGCCAAGGACGGCACCCGGAAGTACGCCTTTCGCACCTCGCGGGGGGATGTCATCGAGTCGGTCTTCATCCCCGACGCCTCGGCGGAGGGCCGCAACACGCTGTGCATCTCCTCGCAGGTGGGCTGCGCGCTCGACTGCAAGTTCTGCCTCACGGCGACGCTGGGCCTGCGGCGCAACCTCTCGGCCGGCGAGATCGTGGAGCAGCTCACCCGAGTGAAGCAGGATCTGGCCCGCGCTCCGGACGGCTCGGTGATCGAGGAGCCTCCGCGCATCCACAACGTGGTGATGATGGGGATGGGCGAGCCCCTCCACAACTACGACAACCTGATCCGCGCGCTCTCGATCATGTGCGACGAGGACGGGCACGGCCTCTCTTCGCGGCGGATCACGGTGAGCACCTCGGGCTTAGCCCCGCGCATCCCCCGCCTGGGCCGGGATTCCAAGGTCAACTTGGCGGTGTCGCTCAACGCCACGACCGACGAGGTCCGCGATCGGATCATGCCGATCAACAAGCGCTACAACATCGCGGCGCTGCTCGAGGCCTGCCGTGCCTTCCCGCTGCCCGAGCGGCGCCGCATCACCTTCGAGTACGTGATGCTGGCCGGGATCAACGACACCCCCGAGGACGCGCGTCGCTTGGTCGGCCTGCTCCATGGCTTTCGCTGCAAGGTGAACCTCATCCCCTTCAACGAGCACCCCCGCAGCGAATACCGCCAGCCGTCTCCGGCGGTGGTCGATCGCTTCCGCGACGCCTTGGTCGATCGCGGGCTCTCGGTCTTCGTGCGCACCGCGCGGGGCGAGGACATCAGCGCGGCCTGCGGTCAGCTGGGGCTCGAGGTCGATCGGCCGGCGGGTTCACCCACCTGAGGGCGCGACCGCTGCAAGACCCCCTCAGGGCTTGTAGCCGCAGTAGCGCCAGCGATCGACGAGGGTCTTCTCGTCGGCGGTGGTGAACACCGGCGGCGATAGCGTGGTGGGCGGCATGCGGCCGGAGGTGATCGCATCGGCGAAGGCGCTGCGGACGGCAGTCGAGGTCAAGGAGGCGAAGCGGTCGTAGTTGAGGTCCGCCGGGGCGAGGTGTCGGTCGGCGCCGACCTTGTTCTCCGAATGACAGCTCAGGCAGGTGCGGGTCACCACCCCCGGGAGCAGGTTCTTGGCGAAGCTGGGCGCCTCCGCGCACTCATCGGGCGGCAGCGGCTCGGTGCCGCAGGCGGATAGGACGCTCAGGGTGGCTAGGGCTCGGAACAGCCAGCGGGCAGCCATTGAGTTCAGCCTAGGCCAGGCCCGCCCCGAGCGAAAGCGGGCCCGGACGACTGAGGCCTTGCTTGCAGGGTCTTGCCGAGAATGTTAGGGCCCGCGAGCGATGAAAGAGGAGCTCACGATCGGCGTCATCGGCGGCAGCGGCCTGTACGCCATGCCGGACCTCACCGATCGCGAGCTGCTCAAAGTCCCCACGCCCTTTGGCGACCCTTCGGATTCGTTGGTGGTCGGTCGGCTCGGCGGACGCCGAATGGTCTTCCTTCCGCGCCACGGGGCCTCCCACCAGATCCTGCCGAGCGAGATCAACTTCCGCGCGAACATCTGGGCCCTCAAGAAGCTGGGCGTCTCTCAGATCCTTTCCGTTTCGGCGGTAGGGTCGATGAAGGAGACGATCGAACCCGGTCACCTGGTCTTGGTGGATCAGTTCATCGATCTGACCAAGCGCCGCGTCTCGAGCTTCTTCGGTGAGGGCGCCGTGGTCCACGTGCCGATGGCCGATCCGGTCTGCCCGTCGATGCACCAGCTCTTGGTCTCGGTGACCGCGGAGCTCGGCTTTGAGAGCCACGCCCGCGGGACCTACGTCTGCGTGGAGGGACCGCAGTTCTCCACCCGCGCCGAGTCCCACGTCTACCGGAGCTGGGGCGTCGACGTCATCGGCATGACCAATATGCCGGAGGCCAAGCTCGCGCGAGAGGCGGAGATCGGCTACGCGACGATCGCGTTGGCGACGGACTACGACTGCTGGCACCACAGCGAGGCCTCGGTGACGGTGGAGGCGGTGCTCGAGACCTTGGCCAAGAACGTGGAGAAGGCGAGGGCGGTCCTCCGGGCCTACGCCGCACGGGCCACGCCCGAGACCCTGTCGGAGATGGCGCGTACGGCGCTGCGCACCAGCTTGATCACCCCGGCCAGTGCGATCCCCGCCGAGCTCTACCAGCGCCTCGAACCCCTGTTCTCACCCTTCCTGCATCGCCCGAAGACTTCGGGCTGAAAGAGAGAAAGAAATGTCCGTTTTGGTCGTTGGCTCGGTCGCCCTGGATTCGCTGGAGACGCCGTTTGGTAAGCGGGATGACGCGCTCGGCGGGAGCGCCACGTACTTCTCGACGGCCGCCTCGCTCTTGACCTCGGTGCGGCTGGTCGCGGTGATCGGCGAGGACTTCCCCGAGAACCACGTCGAGATGTTGCGGCAAAAGAAGGTCGATCTGGCGGGCCTGACCCGGGTCAAGGGAGGCAAGACCTTCCGCTGGAAGGGCCGCTACGGCGAGAACCTCAACGAGGCGCACACCCTCGACACCCAGCTGAACGTCTTCGCCGACTTCGCGCCCGAGCTCCCGGCGCACTTTCGCGATACGCCCTTTGTGTTCTTGGCCAACATCCACCCCAGCCTGCAGCTGAAGGTCCTGGAGCAGGTCAAGTCGCCCAAGCTGGTCGCGCTCGACACGATGAACTTGTGGATCCAGCACGAGCGCGCGGCGCTCCTCAAGGTGCTGCCCAAGGTGGACGTGCTGACGATCAACGACGGTGAGGCGCGCCTCCTGGCCGGCGAGTTCAACATCGTGAAGGCCGCCGCGGCCATCAAGAAGCTCGGCGTGAAGTCCTTGATCATCAAGCGGGGCGAGTACGGCGCGCTGTTCTTCGATTCGGAGGATCACGTGTTCTGGGCGCCGGCCTATCCGATCGAGTCGGTCTTCGATCCGACGGGCGCGGGCGACACCTTCGCCGGTGGCTTCATGGGTTACCTGGCCCACGTGGGCTCGATCAGCCCCGGCTACCTCCGCCAGGCGATCGTGATGGGCTCGGTGCTGGCGTCCTTTACGGTCGAGGAGTTCTCCGTCGATCGACTGGCCCGCACGAACATGGACGAAGTCCGCGGTCGCTTCGAGCTGTTCCGCCGCCTGACCAGCTTCGAATCGCTGGCTACGGCCGGCCTCGGTTCCTGAGAACTCTCGCTGCTACGGCCAGTTAGCCCCGCGTGCCCCGAGCTTCAGCCGCCTGCGCTGATCCGCCGCTCTCCGTAGGTCGTCGATTTGACCGGATCCCTAGGCGCTGTTAGCGTCCGCCAAGGTTCTCGGATGCGTGTGGATTCCTGGGCGCTCACCGACGTCGGTAGAGCGAGAAAGCATAACGAAGACGGTTGGCTCATCGACGATCAGCTCGGGCTGTTCGCGGTGGCTGACGGGATGGGCGGGCACGCGGCCGGCGAGATCGCCTCGGCCCACGCCCTACGCCTCGTCCAGCAAGAGCTCCTGAAAAAGCGGACAGCCTTCGAGCAGTTCGCCGGGTCGAGCCCCGATCAGAAGCTCCAGATGCAGCCCCAGATCCTCCGGGAGGTCGAGCTCGCCATCAACGTGGCGTCCAGCGAGATCTTCAACATGGCGCAGCGCGACAAGAAGCGCCACGGCATGGGTACGACCCTGTCGATGATCCTGATCGTCGGCAACAAGGCCTTCATGGCCCACGTCGGCGACTCGCGCGTCTACCTGGCTCGAGCCACCCAGATCCACCAACTCTCCGAAGATCACTCGTATCTGGCGGAGCAGGTGAAGAAGGGGAACATCTCCCTCGAGGAGGCCAAGCGCTCTCCTTTCTCCAACGTCATCACCCGGGCGGTCGGCATCACCGAGACCGTGCAGGTGGACACCCTCGTCTTCGACGTCCTGCCGGGGGACACCTATCTGCTCTGCTCGGACGGGATGCACGGCTACCTCGAGACCGAGGCCGAGCTCTCTGAGATCCTCTCCGGCGGCGACGGTGAAGAGCTGCCCAAGAAGCTGATCAGCTTGGCCAACGCCCGTGGCGGCAAGGACAACATCACCGCGGTCGTCCTGCGGATGCCGGGCGATGCCTCCGACCCCCTGACCGGCGAGACGATCGCCAAGCTCGATATCCTCCGGAAGATCCCGCTGTTTCGGCACCTCGGCTACAAGGAGCTGGTCAAGGTCTTGAACCACACCTCGGCCAAGCAAGTCCGGCCGGGTGAGGTGATCATCGAAGAAGGCTCGGAAGGCGAGGAGTTCTACATCATCCTCAACGGTGAAGTTGAAGTGATGAAGGGCGGCCGGCCGCTGACCCTGCTGGGCCCGGGCGTCCACTTTGGCGAGATGGCCTTGGTGGATCACACGCCGCGCTCGGCGACCGTGCGGGCCCGCGAGTCGACGCGCTTGATGGTCCTCTCGCGCCAGTCCTTCTACCAACTCGTCCGCACCGAGCCGGTCCTGAGCAGCAAGTTGCTATGGAGCTTCGTACAAGTCCTCTCCATCCGCCTGCGCTACACCAACGAGGTCCTGTCGGGCGCGGTCGGTGAGAACATGGGGGCGCCGTTTCAGGACGAGCGCGCCGGCCGTCCCGACCTCCGCGTGGGACAGCCTGGGGCAAAGGACGCCGGTGTCGGGGAACATAAGACCAGCGCGTTGACTCCCGACCTCCCGAAGTAGCGGCCGCGATTGGTGTCCCCGTGGCATTGTGTAGAATCTGAGCGGGGCATGACGTCGAGGCCGAGCGAAGAATACCGAGAGTTTGGGGCGGGCCACTCGCAAGACGAGGAGACGCGCGTCTCGACGGTCTCGAGGATCGTGGACAAGGCGATCAGCGGCGCCAGCTGCCTCGTCATGATCTACGGGCCGGATCTCGGCCGCCGGTACCCCATCGAAGGCGACGAGCTCCGGATCGGCCGCGGCGCCGACAACGACATGGTCATCGACATGGACAACGTCTCTCGCGTCCATGCCCGGGTGCACAAGCGCGAGGACGGCATCTACCTCGAGGATATGGCCTCGACCAACGGCAGCTACGTCAACGACGTCGAGGTGAAGCAAGACCGCTTGCGCAACGGGGACCTGCTGAAGATCGGCGGGGCGATCCTCAAGTTCATCCAGGGCGGCAACATCGAGGCGCTGTACCACGAAGAAATCTACCGGATGACGATCGTGGACGGCCTCACGCAGATCCACAACAAGCGCTACTTCCTGGAGTTCCTCGACCGCGAGATGGCGCGCTGCTCACGTTATGATCGCCCGCTATCGCTGGTGATGTTCGACGTCGACCACTTCAAGAAGCTCAACGATACCTTCGGCCACCTCGCCGGGGACTTCGTGCTGAAGCGGATGGCCGAGCTGATCGGCAAGCACGTCCGCCGCGAAGAGCTCTTCGCCCGCTACGGCGGGGAGGAGTTCGCGATCATCATGCCGGAGACCAGCGGCAAGAAGGCCGGGATCTTCTGCGACAAGATCCGGCGGATGGTGGAGACCTCTCCCTTCCCCTACGAGGGCAAAGAGATGCAGGTGACGATCTCGATCGGTCTGGCGATCATGGGCCGGCACCGCGAGACCTTGGCTTTCATCAAGGCCGCCGACGAGATGCTCTATCGGGCCAAGGCCAACGGGAGAAACCGCGTCGAGGGCGTCCCGGAGGACTAGAAGGCCGGTTCGGTTCCGGGACCCAGACCGGGTTGCGTGCTATCACCAGGTCGTGGCTGAGACGCCCGAACGCTTCGTCGTCATCATGGCCGGAGGCTCCGGCACCCGCTTTTGGCCGGCCAGCCGGAAGAAGCGGCCCAAGCAGTTTTTGACCATCGGGGGCGACCAGAGCCTGCTTCGTCAGACGGTGGTGCGGGCCCTCGAGGTGGTCGACCCCGCGCACCTCCTGATCGTCACCGCCGAGCTTCACGCCGAGCACGCTCGCCGCGAGGTGCCCGAGCTCCCCGCGGAGAACATCTTGGTCGAACCGGTGGGCCGCAACACGGCGCCCTGCATCGGCTGGGCGACCCGGAGGATCGCGGCCAGGAATCCGAATGCGGTGATCGCGGTGCTTCCCGCCGACCACTTCATCGCCGATCGCCCCTCGTTTCTGCGGCACCTCTCGGCGGCGATGGAGGCGGCCACCACGGGGCGGATCGTGCTCCTCGGCCTGGTCCCCACCCGGCCCGAGACCGGCTACGGCTATATCCAGCGCGGTGAGGTGGTCACCGAGAGCCAGGGCCTCGACGTCCACCGGGTGGAGCGCTTCGTCGAGAAGCCTGACTTGAATACCGCGCTGGCCTACCTCGCAGCCGGCACCTACCTGTGGAACAGCGGGATGTTCGTGTTTCGAGCCGCGGTGATGGAGAGTGAGCTCCGCGTCCGCCTCCCCGAGCTCGCCGCGGGGCTCGACCGCCTCGACGACGCGCCGGAGCAAGTGGCGACCATCTACCCCAGCCTCCCCAGCATCAGCATCGACTATGCGATCATGGAGAAGGCCGAGGATGTCTGGGTCCTTCCGTCTAGCTTCCCTTGGTCGGACGTGGGCTCCTGGGACGCGGCCTTCGACAACGCCATGAAGGACGACGACGCCAACGTCCTGCGGGGTGACGCGCTGGTGGTGGACGTGCGGCGCTCCTACGTCGACGCGCGCTCCGGGAGGATCGTCGCCGCGGTCGGGGTGGACGACATCATCATCGTGGACACGCCCGACGCGCTCCTCGTCACGCGCCAAGGTCGTTCCCAAGACGTACGCCATGTGGTGGACGCGCTGACCCGCGCGGGCCGAAAGGACCTCCTGTGAGCACCATCGATCCTACGATCTTTCGTTCCTACGACATCCGCGGGATCGTCGATCAGGACCTGACGGAGGCGGCGGTCGAGCGCATCGGGCTCGCCTATGGCACGCTGGCGATCGGCCGCGGGGCCAAGCGGCTCACGGTGGGCCAAGACTGCCGGGACTCTTCGCCGCGCTTGTTTCGCGCGCTGGTCCGAGGCCTCACCGCCACCGGGATCCACGTGCTCGACGTGGGCACGGTGGCCACGCCGATGCAGTACTTCTCCATCCCGCACTTCGGCGCCGACGGCGGCGTCCAGATCACGGGCTCGCACAACCCGCCCGAGTACAACGGGCTCAAGCTCACGCTGCTCGGGGAGAGCTTGTTCGGCGAGGACATCCAGGAGATCGGGCGGCGAGCAGCGGCGCTCGATAGCGCGTTCTCGCTCGAGAAGTACCTGGGGTACAAGCCTGCTACTCCCGGAACGGTCGAGGTCGCCGACGTCATCACGCCCTACGCCCGCTACATGGCCGAGAACATCCAGCTCGGCCCGCGCAAGCTCAAGGTGGTGCTCGACGGCGGCAATGGCACGGCCGGCCCCTTCGCGGTGCCGATCTTTCGGTCGCTCGGGATGGAGGTGGTGCCGCTGTTTTGCGACATGGACGCCACCTTCCCGAACCACCACCCCGATCCTACGGTGGAGAAGAACCTGGTGGACCTGCGGCGCGTCGTGGCGGCCGAGCAGGCCGACCTCGGCATCGCCTTCGACGGCGACGGCGATCGCATCGGGGTGATCGACGAAAACGGCGGGATTTTGTGGGGCGATCAGCTGATGATCTTGTTCTCGCGCGCGGTTCTGAAGGAGCGGCCGGGCGCGGCGATCGTGGCCGAGGTCAAGTGCAGCAAGACGCTCTACGACGACATCGCGGCCCATGGCGGCCAAGGCATCATGTGGAAGACCGGCCACAGCCTCATCAAAGGCAAGATGAAGGAGGTGAAGGCCGAGCTCGCCGGTGAGATGAGCGGTCACATCTTCTTCAAGCACCGCTACTTCGGCTTCGACGACGCGACCTACGCGGGGCTCCGCCTGGCCGAGCTCCTCTCGCGGGGACCGCTGCCCTTGTCCTCCTTGCTCGACGGCGTGCCCCACACCTTCACCACGCCCGAGCTGAGGCTCGATTGCCCGGAGAAGCTCAAGTTCAAGCTGGTGGACGCCATGATCCACCACTTCAAGCAGCTCGGGCACGACGTCATCGACGTCGACGGCGCGCGGGTGACCTTCCCCGATGGCTGGGGTCTGGTGCGATCGTCCAACACGCAGCCGATCTTGGTGCTGCGCTTTGAGGCGGAGACGGAGGCGCGGCTCCACGAGATCCGCGGCTACGTCGAGGGCGAGATCGCCAAGGTGCGCGCGACCCTCGGAGGATGACGATGGCGGGCACGATCCAGGTCTTTCAGGAGTGCGGGGCGTGGAGCTACTTCGCGGTCTTTGCGGCGGTGCTCGCGCTCGCCGGGGCCATGACGGCCTTCGGCTTGGCCCTGGCCCGGGCGCAGGTGGCCAAGGTGATCGCCGCCGTCGCGCTGGCCGTGGCGCTGGCGCCGCCGGTGCTCGGGTTGGTCGGACGCACGATGGG
>Ga0154020_10002250_pt1 | contig 23419 bp, 20 predicted proteins | sample Klosneuvirus_201_FD_109709 | JGI IMG/M metagenome (GOLD analysis project Ga0154020, IMG submission 109709) | Active sludge microbial communities from wastewater, Klosterneuburg, Austria - Klosneuvirus_20160825_MG | ecosystem: Engineered > WWTP > Aerobic digester > Activated sludge | place...
CGTCACTTGCGGGGCCTCGTGACATTTCCGCGGCCTCCCCTCGCGGGATTGGGCTAGAGAGGAGAGAGGAGTCGGCGGGTGGGGATGCGGGAGACGTGGCGAGTTCGGAGTTGCGGGTGCTGAGTGGGGGGAGGGACCGGGGGCTCCGCGGCTCTGATTGGCGGTAGGCGGCGCCGGTTTGGCGGAGGAGGGCACGGGCGGCTTTGTTGGCGGTTTCGCGGTCGCGGGGGGTTTCGTAGAGGGTGCGGCACTGGTCGGCGAGTGTGGTGATGGCGATTTGGCGGGATTGGGCCGCGCGGTTTTCGGCGCGGAGGTTGGCCAGTTCGTTGGCATCGGCGATGAACTGGCGGATGGCGGGCTGCTTGCACCAGGTGGTGAGCTGGGGGAGGGTGAGCTTGTGGCGGACGGCGATGATGCTCAGGTCGAGGTTGGAGTCGAGGAGATCGATGAGGAGCTCTTTGACGTTGACGGTTGTGTCATCGATTTGGGGGTCGATGGGGTTGGGGGTGGAGAGCATGAGAGCAACGTAGCGGGAATGGCGGGAGATACAAGGGACCCTAACGGAAAGTGGCGGGCGCGAGTGACATGACGTTGTCACCGGGTTTGTACCTAATTTGTGTGTTAGGGTTGGGGGTTGGGAAGTTGGGGAAGGTGGAGAGGGAGATGGGACCAATGGGACAGATGGGTCCGATGAGACGGATGAAAAGCGAGAGTGGCGAACTTATTTCGCGAGGGCTGCTTGGAGTTCATCTTTCCAAGTGCGGCCGTAATCCTGCGCTTCATCCAGCACCTGAAAGCGGAAGAGGTGGTCTTTGAACTCGGCGCCGAGTTGCTGCCACGTCACCTTTTTGCCAGCACGGTCGAAGTAGTCGGCGACGTTCCGCTTGTAGGTAGAGTCGGGGTTGCCTTCCAAGTGGGCGCCCTTGCTTTCGACTACGAGGACGCGGTGCATCGGCTTGCCCTTGAACGTGCCTTGGACGACGAAGTCTGGGTAGATCTTGGCGCGGCGATAGCCTTGCACGGTGAAGTTCTCGGGGCCGACTTTGTTGCGGAACCACCACAGGACATCCGCGTTGCGGTCGAGCACGAGGGCTACTTGGCGCTCGTATTGGTTCTGGCCCTCTTTTTCGACGAAGTCGAAAAGGGACTTGCCGAGGTCATCGCCGTTGTCGTGCTTGAGGGGCTCGATCGCTCCGCCACCCTTGCTGGCGATTGTGATTGAGCTTGGTATCTCAAATCGGCAGTCAGCGCATTCCAGGTAGAACAAGACGCGGCCGGCGTCGAACAACTCGCCGAAGGCCTTTTCGGTCTGCTTGTCTACTTGCTCGTGAATGAAGCGTTCGAGGCGGCCGCGGACTTCGGTTTTGACGGCGGCCAATAGGCCTTTGACCTTTCCGGGGAGCTCACCGGCCATGACCCTTTCATAAACTCGATCAACGACTCGCTTGAGTTGCTTGTGGCTGAGGAACGCGATATTCACATTCGCGGCCATCCACGCCAGCACGCGGTCGTCACTCTCCCAGAGGTCGATGTCGGTTTCGTATTGGCGCGTCGGGTTTTCACCGAGCGTGACGCGGTACATGCGCTCTTTCTGGAGTTCGATCTCTTTGGCCAATGGCCAGTCGATTTTGTCGTATTCAAACTGATCGACATCGACTCGGCTTACCAAGTGTCGGTAGTAGTCCAAGGGCTCGAAGGTGCGGCCTTCTTTCACGCAGAAACGCGGGAGGTAGATTTTGCCTTCGAAGGGCTTGCGGTACATATCGCGAAATTCGGTGCGCCATTCGGCGACCCGCTGGATCGGCTGCTTGTCTGTCCCATCTCCGGAAGACACCATGCTCTGAGCCTCACCCTCGTAGCCCTCTTTTTCAAGGGCAGACTTGACGTGCTTGAGCACCTCCGTCGGCTTTTCGTGGAGGCAGTACGCGTAGGACTCGTCGAGGTCGGAGATGCCGGTCTTCTTCTGGTGGGGCTGGCGGAGGACGCGGCCGACAAGTTGCGTCATAGCGCGGCCGCTTCCGGTGTTATCGAGGCTGACGAGGATGTAAGCGAAGGGGCAATCCCACCCTTCCTGCAGGGCACTCTTGGTGATGATCCACTCAATGGGACAACCGGGATCGGTCAGCTTCTCGACATCGGCCAGGTCGTCATCCTCTGCGCTCTTAATGGCAATCGCGTTTTCGGGAACGTCGAGCTTTTGGCGCAGGAACTCTTTGACATCCTCGGAATGAATGAATCCTTTGTCGCGTTGCTCTTTGCCGGTTCGCTGGACCTGGACAAGAACGATGGGGCGGATGTGGCGTTCGGGGCCGCCATCGCTTTCGTAGGCCGCGGCCTTGATGGCGAGGGACACGCGTCGGTCGCGGGCCTGGGTGAGGATGTCTTGCCACTTCTTCTTACCACTGGTGACGACGTTCAGTGGGAGCTTGATCATCTCTTCGCGGAGCAGTTCATCGCCGCTGACGCGAGAAATGATGTTGGCGCCCTCGTGCGGCGTGGCGGAGAGTTCGACGACGATGGAGGCGTTGAAGCCTTCGATGGTTCGGCGAGCCAAGTCGCTGGTGGCTTTGTGGCCTTCATCGAGGATGACGGGGGGTTTGCAGATTCGGACAAGATTGCCGATGGAGGTTTTGACGAGATCGGTCCCGGTGATGACTTCGAGATTGGGAATGCGTTCGCGGAGTTTGCGGTGGGCTTCGAGGTCGGTCTCGGGGGGGAAGTGATCAACGATCGCCCCGCCGCTGTCTTTGAAGAACTTGAGTTGGTCCTTGGTCTCGCGGTTAGTGCTGGCAAGTTGGACGATGAGGATGTTGAGGCAATCGCGAAGGCGGGAGGGGGAGAGGCGGGCGAGTTCATCTTTTTCCCAGACTTCGATGCGGCGGCTGACCGCGTGCTCGAGCATGAGGCGGTACATGTCTTGGCGGTCGCGGAGGCGCTTGAGGGTGTCACGGTAGATTTGGCTGCTGGGGACGACCCAGAGGACTAGCCCCGCGCCGTTGCGGTCGCGGAGGATGGTGCGGTAGATGGAGCCGAGGGCCTGCGTGGCGAGAAGGGTTTTGCCGCCGCCGGTGGGGACTTTGATGCAGAAGGTCGGGAGGTCTTCGCCGACGCCGTTTTCGCGGGAGTCGTACTTGCCGAGTTTGCGGCGTTTCCAGGCGGTGGCGGCGCTGAGGTCGGTGGTGCCTTTGTCGAGCACGTCGGCGAGGGTGAGCAGGTATTGCTCGACCTCTTCGACGACGCGGCGTTGGTAGTCTTTGAGTTCCATCGATCAATTCATCCGCCGCGGAGCGGCAGGCCACCCAAGACGGGAATCATTTCAGGTTGAAGGGGACGAGCATGGTGCGGAGCTTCACGTTGTGTTCGCGCTCGGCGCGGCGGAGTTCTTCGGGGTGCATCCAGATTTTTTCGCAGTAGATGACGAGGCTTTTGGCCTTTTCGCGCTTCAGGATTTCTTTGAGGGTTACGGTGCTGAGTTCGCGGTCTTCTTTATTGTTGGGCGTGTAGAGAAGGTAGAAGGCGGTGGGGCCGAGGGAGCCGATGAAGCCGGTTTCGGCGTTGACCTTTTTCAGGTCGATCTCTCGGCTGGTTTCGGTGTAGAAGATGTACTTGGCGAGGTCTTCGAAGCTGGGGAGCTTTTTGCCGAGGTCGCGGTATTCGGTGAAGAGGGGTTCGCCGACGCGGATGTAGGAGAAGGAGCCGCCGAGGCCGTCGACTTTGTGTTGTGCCTTGCCATATCCGTTTATGGCGGCAGCAATTCGAGCGCGTGTCACATCCTTTGCGATATTCAGTTTGGCGACTTCATCTTGCTTGGTGTCAAATGGCTGCTGGACAAGGATGAACGAACGTGCGCTCTTGTTTTGGTGACTTAGAGCCAGCAGCGAGTGTCCAGTTGTACCGGAACCGGCGAACGAGTCTAGAACAACATCGCCAGCGTTCGTCGCGATGATCGCAATTCGCTCAATCAACTGGGTAGGTTTTGGCGTAGGAAACGCCTCATCGCTTCCGAAAATGTCTGCAACCTCCTGCTTCGCCTCCTGCGTGTGTCCAGCCTCGTCGTTGCCCCACCAAGTCCAGGGAGAATCTCCGGCCGATTCGGATAGGAAAGTCTTGCGACGAGGCATGGCGTTGCCGTCCTTTCCGAACCAAATGCGCCCGTCCTTAGCAAGTTCCTTGTAGACAGGCTCGACATTCTTCCAACACACTCCTGGAGGCGGCTCATATTCGGCGCCGCCGGGGGTTCGAATTTTGTACATTTGATTGGGACGAAATCCTTGAGCCGTATAGTCCGACGATACCCATGGACCGCGTGGATCGTTGTCGGGGTTTTTGAATTGGGCGATCTGATCGGGTGTCTTAGGGATTTTGTTGAAAGTGACGTGGTTTGCGCTCTTGGCGTAGATCACGATGTACTCGTGGGCATCGCTGATTGCCAGGCGCATGTCTGGAGAAGTTCGCTTTTGCCAGACAATCGTCGCGACAAAGTTCTCCGCCCCGAAAACTTCATCCATGATCGCGCGCAGATTCTGAACCTCGTTGTCGTCGATGGATACCCAGATCGAGCCATCCTCACGCATGAGTTCCCGCAGGAGTGTGAGCCGCGGCCACATCATGCAGCACCACTTGTCGTGGCGGGTGGCATCTTCACCCTCTTTGCCGACGGTCTGGCCGATCCACTCTTTGAACTGGGGCTGGGTGAGGTTGTCGTTGTAGACCCAGCCCTCGTTGCCGGTGTTGTACGGCGGGTCGATGTAGACGCACTTGATCTTGCCGGCGTGGGTGGGCAGGAGGGCCTTCAAGGCGAGGAGATTGTCACCCTCGATGATCAGGTTGCCTTCGAGAGAGGGCCCCCCCTTTTCGCCCTTGGGGAAAACGGAGAGCTTGGGGTCGAATTCCAGCTTGTGGTGGGCCACCGTGTGGTGGTACGTCTCGATGACGCTTTTGCCTTTGAACTGGATGCTGGGCACGGGGCCGAACTCCTCTATCGCTGGTGGCCCTGACTAAGGCCGAACATAGCAGTTCGTTAAACGTTTGGCAAGAGAGGATAGACGGGTGATTTGGGGTTTTGAGGGAATGAACAGGTTGTGCACGGGAAAAAGGAGTGGGCACTATCCTCCGTTGTGCCTGACAACCAACTCAACCCCGGCCTCACGCTCGCCATCGAAGCCTCTAACCCCTCGTGTCCTGGGGCGGGGATTGCCGTGGGGAGTGCTGAGTGCTGGGTGCTGGGTGCTGAGTTGGGGAGGGAACCCCTCCTCCCCACCGACCGCCACGATGACCTCATCGCCGCCATCGACCGCCTCTGCAAACGGCTCAACATCACCCCAAACGATCTCTCCCGAATCGCCATCTCTACCGGTCCCGGCGGCTACACCGCGCTCCGCATCGCCGTAGCCGTCACCAAGATGCTCTGCGAAACGCTCAAAGCCGAGTGCATCGCCATCCCCACCGCGGCCGCCATCGCCCGGCGCGCTGTCGCCGCGCCCACACCGTTTGCCGTCATCCTCGCCTCCAAAGACCAGACCGCCCACGCAACTATCTATACATCGCCGTCCCAGCAACTGGGCGAGGGCCGCCTCATCGACGCCGCGGCCATCGCATCCCTGAATGTCCGGGCCCTGATTGCGGATCAGTTTCTCCCCAAGGCGATCGCGGAAGCGGCCGCCGAATCCAACATCCCGATCTTCCCCCCCACCTTCGACCCCACCGCGATCCTCGAACTCTCGTACCAAGCCAAACCCATCGACCCACTCGCCCTCACTCCCCTCTATCCCCGCGAACCCGAAGCGGTGACCAAGTGGCGCAACCGCATTCCAAAGTGACCCTCCCCACCACATGCCTACGCCGAGCCGTAGGCATGCCACCCGCCGCCTCCATAGAGTTCCCCCCCACTCCATGACAACCGAGACTTCACAACCCAAGGCCGCGGCCACGGCTGCGCATACGGCCGCTCCACCGGTCGACCCATCCCCCCTCATGGAGATGCTCCGCGTCGCCGCGCCCACCGTCGCCATGATGGCCTCCTACACCATGATGACGTTCACCGACAAGTTCCTTGTCGCGCGCCTCGGGCCCGAACCCGTCTACGTCGGTGCCCAGGGCAACGGCGGCCTGATCTCGTGGGTTCCCATCTCGATCGTCCACGGGATGCTCACGATCATCAACACCTACGTCTCCCAGAACCTGGGCGCGGGAAAGCCCGAGCGTGGGCCTGCGTACGCGTGGAACGGGCTGTGGGTCGCGTGCATTTATTGGCTGCTGGTGCTGGTGCCGTATGGCTTTGCGCTGCCGTGGATATTGCGGATGGCCCAGGTGCCGCCGGGGCAGATCGAGATGGCCGCGGACTACGGCCGCATCCTCGTCTTCGGGTCCATCCTCACGATGACCACGCGATCCCTCGGGCAGTTCTTCTTCGGGATGCAGCAAGCCCGCGTCGTCATGGTCGCGGGCATCGTGGCCAACATCTTCAACGTCTTCGCCGCGGCCGTTTTCGCCTATGGAAACGGTGCCATCGCGGACTTTTCGGGCAGTTGGCTCGGCGCGATCATGCAACCCGTGGTCGGCGCTGCCCACCATGTCGCGGTGTGGCTCCACATCCCGCGCATGGGTGTTGCCGGTTCGGCGTGGGGAACGCTGCTGGCGACGGTCGTCGAGATGGCGATTCCCACCGCCGTGTTCCTGGGTCCCAAGTTCACCGCCAAGTACAAGACGCGGAGCGCGTGGCGTTGGTCCACCGGGCACGTCAAGGACCTGGTGCGCCTGGGCTGGCCCGGCGGGGCCATGTTCGGCAACGAGATGATCTGCTGGGGCTATTTCATGGTGCACCTGGTCAGCAAGTTCGGCGAGGAGCACTCCACCGCCGGCTGGATCGCCCACCAGTACATGTCCCTGTCGTTCATGCCCGCGGTGGGGATTTCGGTCGCCTGCACGGCGGTCGTCGGCAAGTACATGGGCATGGGCAAGCCGGATCTGGCCGCGCAGCGGGCGTGGCTGGGCGTGCGGGTCGCGATCGTCTACATGATCAGTTGCGGCATCCTGATGGTCCTGTTCCGCCACCAGTTGATCGCGTTCTTCATTGATGCCAAAACGCCCCCCGAATCTGTCAGCCGGGTGATCGCGCTGGGCTCGATGTTCCTGGTCGCCACCGCGGCCTTCCAGGCCTTCGACGCGATCGCGATGACCCTGAGCGGAGCCCTTCGCGGGGCGGGTGACACGCTGATCCCCGGACTGGCGACGCTGGTTTTGTCCTGGCTGGTCATCGTCGGAGCCGGAACGGTGCTGGTCGCGGTGCTGCCCGAGCGGATCAAGCCCATGGGGGGCTGGATCGGTGCCGCGTCCTACATCATTCTGCTGGCCACCATGCTCCTCTTGCGCTTCGTGGGCGGAAAGTGGAAGACCAACAAGGTCCTGAAAGAGTCATCCGTGGCCGGGCACTAACCCCGGAACCACCGAATATCGCTGGTTTTCACCGCATCACTGCCCCGACCCCCAATTCGACCCAACCCCCCGTCCCTTCTATAGTTGGAATCGGTACACCCTAGAGATTTCAGGAGCAACGCTCGATGCCTCAGACCAACCCCCTGGACATGGTCATCGGTTCGGAAGAAGCCCAGCGCGACGCCAAGGCCGCGGCCCGGCATTACGAGGCCGGCAAGAAGGCCGAGAAGGAAGGTCTCCGCGAAGTCGAGATCGCCGAACTCCGCCGCGCCGCCCAGGCCGACCCCCAGAACACCAACGCCTCCTTCGAGCTGGCCTACCGCCTGGACCTGATGGGTGAAGAAGATGAGGCCCTGGCCCTCTACGAGCGCGTCGCCGAGCGCCCGCCCGCGCCCGTCAACGGCCTGATGAACCTGGCGATCATGTACGAGGACCGCGGCGATTATGCCCGCGCGGAGCGGTGTTTGCGGCAGGTCCTTGAGACCATGCCCAACCACCCGCGCGCCAAGCTCTTCATGAAAGATGTCCAGGCCAGCCGCGAAATGACCGTTGAAGAAGAGGGCGAGCGCGACGTCATGAAGCGCAAGGCGCTCCTCGACACGCCCGTCACCGACTTCGAGCTTTCCGTCCGGGCCCGCACCTGCCTCAAGAAGATGAACGTCCGCACGCTGGGCGATCTGCTCCGCATCAGCGAGGCAGAGCTCCTGACCTACAAGAACTTCGGCGAGAGCAGCTTGCTTGAAATCAAGAAGATGCTCTCGAGCAAGGGCCTGAAACTGGGCCAAGGCTCCGAAGATGCGCACCGGGTTGCCCGCCGCCAGATCGCCGACCAGCTCAAGGGCAGCGGCAAGGAAGCGGCCCTGGCCAAGACGGTCAGCGACCTCCAACTTTCCGTCCGCGCCCGCAAGGCCCTCCAGCTCCTGAGCATCCAGACCCTGGGCGACCTGGCCAGCCACACCGAGGCCGAGCTCATGGGCGTCAAGAACTTCGGCGCAACCTCGCTCTCGGAAGTCAAAGAGCGCCTCGCGGAAAACGGTCTTGGCCTGCGAACGCTGGACGCCTAGAAACCCAGTAATCTCCCATCATGGGAACCGATCAAGGCCCGCGCTGCCCGGGGTGCGGGTACCCCATTTTCGGCCTGCGCGACATGCGCTGCCCCGAGTGCGGGCGGACGCTGGATGTCCGTGACTTTGCATTGGGTGAAGAGGGCGCGGAAGAGCGACGGACCAAAGTCACGCGTGATGGACTGATCGGCGGCCTGATCGCGTCATTCTTCTTCCTGATATTCGTGGCTCTCGCGTGGCTCTTTACAGGGGCCGCGCTTCGGCGGAATGTGATGCCGCTGTGTTGCGGGGCGTTTTTGGTTTTGGGGATGATCGCGCTGGGGTACACGCTGCGGGGAGTGGGGCAGGATGCGCGGGACCTGAGGAAGCGGCGGTGGAAGAAACGGGCGGGGGATGATTGAACGGTCGCTAAACCGCTCCCAGCCTGGGGGTGAGCTTTCGGACGATGTGCTCCAGGGTCTGCCGGGGGGAACCGGGAACCGGGGATTTCTCGCGGAGGCGCAGAGAAGCGAAGAAAAGTTGATGATGAAGAAGGCACAAGGCAGGAGGCATCAAGGCATGAGGCGAAGAGGGGGATGAGGCCTGCGCCGCGCTTCTTGGCTCATCGCTCCCTTCTCCCAACCCGCTCCCTCAGGGAGGAGGATTAAACCCACCCCCGGCCCCCCCCTCAGGGAGGGGAGCAGGACCGGAACCCGCGTCAGGAGCGCGGGCGGGGGCGGATTCGGGGGCGACTTGTTCGACGACTTCGGGGTTGCGGGTGCCGGTGTCGTGGTAGGTGAGGCGTTCCTGGGCGTAGCGCTCGGGGGAGATGTTGAGGTCGGGGGTTTCGCTTTTTAGGTGTTGCGCGTGGAGGTGTTTGAGGAAGGGGACGCACCACATGCAGCCGGTGCCGGCGGAGAGGCATTCGGAGATGAGTGATGCGACGGGTGGGTTTTCGACGGCGAGGTAGGTGCGGATCTTGCGGAGGCTGACCCGGAAGCAGAGGCAGACGTTGTCGTCGGGGTCCATGGGGGAAGGGTAGGAAGCGAGAGTGGCCGCGGATGAACGCGGATGGACGCGGACAGGAGTGGAGAAGCCACAGATGTCCCAGATGAGGCTATATGAAGAGGAAGAAGCCACAGATTGCACAGATGGACACAGATGGGAAAGCGATGGAGTGAAGCGCGTTTTATCTGTGCATATCTGTGTCATCTGTGGCTGCTTTGAAATGACAAGACCCCGCGCTCGGGGCACGGGGGCTTGCGAGTCTGATGCTTGTTGTCAGGTCTTAGGCGGCCTTGCGGCGCGAGGTGGTGCGGTAGTTCCAGGCGGGGAACTTGTAGGTGCTGGACTTGAAGGTCGGCTTGAAGGTGGGCTTGGTGGTTTTCTTGGTGTTGGTCTTGAAGCTGGTCTTGCGGCGGGCGTTCTTCTTGGTGGCCGTTTTGCGGTTGGTCTTGGTGTTGGTCTTGGTCCAGTTCTTGGTCTTGCGGGTGGTGCGTTTGCTGGTCTTGGACCAGGTCTTGCTGGCCTTCTTGGTCTTGCGGGCCTTGGTGGTGGCCTTGGTCCAGGACTTGCGCGAGGTCTTGCGGGTCTTGGTGGGCTTGTGGGTGCGCTTGGTGTTCGTGCGAGTGCGGCGGGTCGTAGCCATGGATGCGTGCTCCGTGTCCGGGGTCGGGCTCTTGGCCACGGTGCCGGACGATGCGAACCCGGTGGAACCGGGCGTGCGGACCTCGCACAGTGCGAGATAACCGCGTGAGACCAAAGGGCATCGTCGAAGTCGGGATGGGAGTTAAGCCCTAGTCCAAGAAAATCGTGGATTGGGCGCAGGAATGACGGAGAGTAGAAGTGACGTAGTGACTGAGTGACGCAGCGACGGAGTGAGGATGGGACTTGGGAACGGGGGCGTTTGAACGAAGACCGACTCCCTCCCCCCGACCCCCTCCCTCAGGGAGGGGGAGCTAGAAGGGGCTATTGTGTGGCCGCGGTTGGAGGGTTTTTGTGGCGGAAACTGGTGTGAACAAGGTTGAGTGGTCGCCGGAGTCATGGCGCGGGAAGCCGGATGGGCAGGCGGTGGCGTATCCGGATGCCGCGGCGTTGGAATCGGCGTTGGCGAAGCTGCGGAGTTTGCCACCGTTGGTGACTTCTTGGGAGATTGAGCGGCTGCGGAAGTTGATTGGGGAGGCGCAGGAGGGGACGAGGTTCATTTTGCAGGGTGGGGATTGTGCGGAGACTTTGGCGGATTGCCGCGCGGAGTTGATTGCGAGCAAGCTGAAGATTTTGCTCCAGATGTCGCTGGTGCTGGTGCATGGGCTGAAGAAGCCGGTGGTGCGGGTCGGGCGGTTTGCGGGGCAGTATGCCAAGCCGCGGTCGAGCCCGACGGAGACGCGCGGCTCGGAAACGCTGCCGAGTTACTTTGGGGATTTGGTGAATCAAGCGGAGTTCACGGCCGCGGCACGGCGGCCGGATCCGAGGATGCTGGTGCGGGCGTATCAGCATGCGGCGATGACGCTCAACTTCATCCGGTCACTGGTGGATGGCGGGTTCGCGGACTTGCACCACCCGGAGTATTGGGATCTGGCGTTTTTCGAGCGGGCGACGCTGCCCTCGGGGTTGCGGGCTGAGTATGAGACGATGACGCGGAACCTGGCGGATGGATTGAAGTTCATGGAGGCTCTTGGGGAGCGGGCGGTGGATGACTTGACGGGGGTTGAGTTTTTCACCAGCCATGAGGGGTTGAATCTGCTGTATGAGAGTGCGCAGACCAGGAAGGTGCCGCGGCGGGAGGGGTTTTATGATTTGACGGCGCACCTGCCGTGGGTTGGGGATCGGACGCGGGCCTTGGATGGGGCGCACGTGGAGTTTTTCCGCGGGGTGCGGAATCCGGTTGCGGTGAAGCTGGGCGGGAGTGCGGTGCCGGATGAGGCGGTGAAGCTGGCGGAGGTTTTGAATCCGGGGAATGAGGGGGGGAAGCTGGTGTTTATTACGCGGGTTGGCGCGGGGAATGTGGAGCGGGTGCTGCCGGGGTTGATTGAGAGGGTGCAGCGGTCGGGGCGGCGGGTGCTGTGGATGTGCGACCCGATGCATGGGAACACGATCTCGACGGCGTCGGGGCTGAAGACGCGATCGTTTGATTCGATTCGCTCGGAGCTTGAGAAGACGATTGATGCGCACGATGGGGCGGGGACTCGACTGGGCGGGGTGCACTTTGAGTTGACGGGTGAGGATGTGACCGAGTGCGTGGGGGCGGGGGTGACGGAGGCGGGGCTTTCGACGAACTATGCCTCGGCGTGCGATCCGCGGCTCAATTATCAGCAGTCGCTGGAGCTGGCGTTTTTGCTGTCGCGGCGGATGAGTAAGCCGCTGGGGGCGGGGTGGGTGAAGTAGGGTTGGCCGCGGATGAACGCGGATGGGCACGGACAGGAGAGGAAAGAAGAGGGGATGACTTCCCAATTGCCCTTGCTCATCCGGGCGGGCGTGGTACCTTGATTGGACTTATCAACTTGTGAGAAACCTTATGAAAGCTGCCCCACTTCCCCCCCTGCTGCTCCTTGCTCTGGCCCCGGCCGCTGTTGCTCAGCAATCGGTTTCGATCGACCTGACGGGTGTGCAGTTCCGCAACGCGACCAACCAGACGCGGTCGAGCTCGCCCAACACGATTTCGCCGGCGTATCGGTACACGTACGCGATCACGGGGAACGTGCGCGGCGTGGGCGGCGCGCTGGGGCTGCTGTATCCGACCGCGACGCCGCTGGCGACGGTGCTCGAGGCCCTCTCTCCGGGGTCTTCGGCGAATCTCACGGGGACCTTTGACAACTGCACGGGGACGCACCCGATTCAGCCGGCGCCCACGACGACCAGCGGGATTACAACGGTGTCGGGCATTCAGGTGACGTACGCGTTCACGCTGGGATCGGGGATTGACGCGAGCAACTTTGCTTCCTTCAGCATCACCAACGTGACGCTGAGCCCGTCGATTCTGATCGGGTACTTGCAGTTCAGTAACGGAACATCCGTCATTACGCGGGTGAATGTGTGCCCGGCGAACTGCGATGGTTCGACGACGGCACCGGTGCTGACGGCCAATGACTTTCAGTGTTTCCTGAACAAGTATGCCGCGGCGGATACGGCTTCTAACTGCGATTGCAGCACGTCGGTGCCGGCGCTGACGGCGAATGACTTTCAGTGTTTTTTGAATCAGTACGCGGCGGGATGCCCCTGACCAATCTGGTGGTATGACCATCGGGGGATGGGCCGTCGATGATGCCGCCCGGACATCAGCGTGGTCCGGTGACATGGGTCCAATTCGGTATTGAGTTGCATTCGGCACGTGGTATGCTCTTGGTTGACTTAGGCAATCCTGCCAAGCGGTCAAGATGACCGAGACCGGCATGCCCATCCGTTCGGGAGATTGGGGCGGGCGCTGGACCAGTACCGGAAACCCAGACGTTGGCTGGCTAGGGGGCGTTGAACATGCCATTGTTCGGGATGCTTGTGCTCGCGGTATTTGTGCTGCTCGGCTCGGCGTCATCGCTGGTGGCGCAGTGGCCGTGCTCCAGTCCGGGTTGGTTGCCTGGAGATGGCCTTCCTGGAACTGGTCGGGTCTATGCGACGACGATAGTGGATCCTGATGGAACCGGACCACTGGGACCCCGGGTGGTTATGGCGGGTGAGTTTGCCTTCGCGGGAACCACACCGGCAAACAACATCGTCGCGTGGGATCCTGGAACGGAACGGTGGTATCCATTCGCGGCGGGGCTTAGCGCTTCTGGCGGATCCGCCGTTTTCGCGTTACTGATGCTCCCCAATGGCGAGCTCATCGCCGGCGGCGCATTCAGCGTACTGGTCGCCCCGGGCATCAACGCAAACAGTATTGCACGATGGAACGGCTCAACCTGGTCTGAGCTGGGTACTGGGGTGGGGGCCTCGGTCAGATGTCTGGCGCGCCTTCCGAACGGCGATCTCATTGCCGGCGGCACTTTCCAAGTTGCTGGAAGCGAAACGGCGTATGGCTTGGCCCGGTGGAACGGCACCGCATGGTCCTCCTTCGGGCTGGGCATGTACAGCTCGGTCGCGGCTCTGGTCGCACTTCCAAACGGCGAGCTCATCGCCGCGGGATCACTCAGGCTACCCGGTGGCGCGGCCGCCACGATTGCTCGCTGGAACGGTTCAGTCTGGTCCACGCTGGGAACTGGCCCCAACGGACCGGTCTTAGCCGTCACCAAACTCTCGAACGGCGACATCATCGCGGGCGGTTCTTTCTCGACCGCGGGGGGTGCCAGCGCCAACTGCATCGCGCGGTGGGACGGCACGGCTTGGTCCGCGCTTGGCGCGGGGATGACGGGTATTTACCAGTCCACGGGTGTTTACGACATCGAGGTCCTCACCAACGGCGACATCCTCGCCGCGGGAGAGTTCACGTCAGCGGGCGGCGTGAGCGTCAGCAGAGTGGCGCGATGGAACGGTTCGGCATGGTCCGCATTCGGAACCGCCCTGCATGGTCCGGCCTATTCGCTTTCGTTGCTTCCCAGCGACGAACCGATCGCCGGGGGCTTTTTTTACACGGCGGGTCTAGGGATCGGCGGCGGAATCGCGCGCTGGGATGGCACTGAATGGCGCTTTCCCGCCGGAATGAACGGCGATGTCGCTGCCTTGACAACCCTTGAAAGCGGAGACCTCATCGCGGGCGGCGCGTTCACGACCGCGGGCCGCGTGCAAGCCAACTACATCGCGCGCTGGAACGGTTTGGAATGGTCCGCACTTGGTGAGGGCGTCAACTGCCCCATCTACGCGGTGAAGCAGGCCCCGAACGGAGACCTCTTCGCCGGCGGCTGTTTCACAACCGCCGGCGGCATCGCGGCCGGAAGGGTCGCTCGCTGGAACGGGCTGGCGTGGTCCAGCTTGGGGGCGGGCATGGATGACTCGGTGAACGCCCTGGCTGTTCTTCCCAATGGAGACCTGATTGCGGGCGGCAACTTCACCTCTGCCGGGGGAATCAACGCCAGCCGCATTGCCCGCTGGGATGGCACCACGTGGTCGGCCCTGGGCGCGGGAATGAACGGCGACGTTCTGGCCCTGACCACAGCGCCCAACGGCGATCTCATCGCCGGCGGCAAGTTCTCGTCGGCGGGGGGCATCCCGACGAGCTTCATCGCGCGGTGGGACGGGTTTGAATGGTCCGCCTGCGGTACGGGTACGAGCGACTATGTCTGTGCGCTGACCACGCTTTCAAGCGGGGACGTCATCGCCGGCGGCCCTTTCCTTTCCGCCGGTGGCGTGGGCGCCAGTTGCATCGCCCGCTGGAATGGCTCGACGTGGTCCGCGCTGGGCACTGGCCTTGGCGGCTGGTCCACATTCCCCAGCGTGTGGGCACTCACCACTCTCTCCAATGGAGACCTCATCGCCGCAGGTCCGTTCGCCGCCGCGGGCAGCACCAACGTTCGCTTCGTCGCCCGCTGGGATGGCGCGGCGTGGTTCCCACTGGGCGCCGGCGCCGGTTCCCTTGCTCGCGCCGTAACAGCACTCCGGAACGGCAACCTCGTCATCGCTTCCGGAGCGGTCGCTGTTAACGGCCAGATTACAAACGGCGTCTCGCAGTATGGGTGTCCGTCGTGCTACGCCAACTGCGATAACTCCATTGCGCCGCCCATCCTCAACGCCAACGACTTTCAGTGCTTTCTCAACAAGTTCGTCGCGGCGGATTCCTACGCCAACTGTGATGGTTCCACCATTCCGCCGGTGCTGAACATAGGCGATTTTCAGTGCTTTCTGAATAAGTTTGCGGTGGGATGTCCGTAAGGCAAGTGCTGAGTGCCAAGTCCCGAGTGCCGAGTGGGGGTTGGGGCTGCGAAGGGATACGGGTTATAGAAGAGCGACCGGCGGTTTGCGCCGCTCGGCTCTGATTGAGGCACGACGGGGTTTATCCACCGATCAGGTGGACCGCGAAGAGAACTACGGCGAGGACGACCGCGTTGTGGACGCAGTGGGCGGTCATGGATGCGATGAGTGAGCCGCGCCATTCGCGGATGAGGGCAAAGCCGAATCCCAGGGACATGACGGGCCCGAGCATGAGCAGCGGGTAGTTGTGCATGAGGCCGAAACCGATGGCGGAGACGGCCGCGGCGGGGAACCAGGGCCAGTGCGAGCGCAGGTGACGGTAAAGGGCGCCGCGGAAAATGGATTCTTCCATGATGGGCGCCCAGACCGACGCGAGGATGTAGATGACCACGATGAGCCAGACGCCGCCCTTGCCGCTGGCGAGTTCGAAGACGGGGTTGTCGGGCGCGGGGGGCGCTTTGTGGCCCATGGCCACTTGAACTGCCTGATAGGTGAGCATGAGGATGATCGAGACGATCGCGCCGAAGAGGACCAGGGGGAGGCAGGCGAGATAGCCGAAGAGGCCGCAGCCGATTTCGGTGAGGACTCCTTGGCCCTTGTTCCAGCCGAGGGCGGAGAGGCCGCCGCGCCAGCCTCGGAGGGCGGGCCATAAGAGAATGAAGAGGAGGCACCACTGGGCGGCCAGTGAGAACCAGACCGCACCCTTGGGGCCTAGGAGATGCTCAGCGGCCAGAGAAAGGCCCTTGAGCGCGAGGAAGCCCAGGACGAAAACGACAACCATTTCGATCGCGATGCTGCCGCCGGGAGTTGGGGGGATGAAGCGCGGGCGGAGGGTGCGACCGGCGATTTTGACCAGCGCGACGATGAAGCACGTGAAGCCGGCGATGAAGACGATGATGATGCCGGCGACGGCCCCAAAGACCAAGGCCATGAGTTTGCCGCCTCCGCCGATGAGCGGGGCGCGGGCGAGATCGGTGTCGGGCTTGCCGTGGGTGGCGGCGAGTTTGCCGATCCAGCCGTGATTCTTTTCGAGACGGGTTTGGACTTCGGGGGTCAGCGGTTCGCCGGCGTAGAGCGCGCGGAGTGTTTTGGAGTCTTCGGCGAGCTTGGCGTCCAGGTCGGGCTCGGCTTCTAGCTTGTCGAGGCGAGCGAGGGCTTTTTCGTCACCCTCCAGCTCGGCGGAGACCATCGCGACGCGGAGCTTGTCGGCGGGAGTGGCGGCCTGGGCGTCGAGCGTTCCGGTTGCCTGGGCGCCGATTTGCTGTTTGCCGGCGGGGTCTGGCGAGATCGAGGCGATCTTGACGAAGGCCTTGGCGGTGAGCTCGAACTGGCCTGAGGGGAGTTCGACTGAGGTGGCTGCGGCGGGGGTGGCCTGCTTAGCGAACGCGGACTCCACGCGTTGCTGGACTACCGCCACGATGAGGATGAGGGCGACGGCGATGAGCGAGCAGAGGCTGGCGACTCCCGGCGAACCGGGGTCGCGCGGGCCCAGGGGTTTGAGGGCACGAACGTTGTTGCCGCACTCGGGGCACATGTCCTCGGTAAGGCCTTCGGTGGAATGGGAGCACCACGGACAGACCCCGCGCGCCTGGGCGTTACGGATGTGGGCGTAGCTGGGGCGGTTATCCATCTATAGATGATCGGCTCGCGGCGCGTGGCGGGCTGAGTGGAGGCCGCGGGTTGGCCCTGATCCAAGGTCTACTTGGTGGGCGGCTTGGTTGGGGATTCGCCGCCGGGGGGAAGCCCCTTGTCCGGGGCCTTGCCGGATCCGCCTTCCATCTGGTCGGTCTTGGCGTCACCCTTCTTGTTGCACCCGCCGATGGAGAGCCCGACACACGCAGCCGCAGCGACGATCGCCCACATTGACTTGGCCTTGGTCTTCAATCGAGTCTCCCTCTATTTCTGTCCGGTCTGGCCGAGCTGGTTGCCGAGAGTTTCGAGCACCTTGGCGAACAGCTCGTTGGCATCATTATGGAGCGAGTTGAGCTTGGACTCCAGTGCCTGATAACTCAACTTGTCGAACTTCTTGGGCGGAGTTGGATCGTCGGCCAGGTCTTGGATCGCCCGGATCGTCTTGAGCAGGGCCCGGATGTCGGCGCCTTCCTCGTGGCTGAACATCGCCATGGCCTGGGCGCACATTGCGGTGAGTTTCTTTTCCTGAATGCGGGCCTTGTAGGACTCGTCGAAGTCCTTGGAGTGGGTGTCTTTGGACTTGTTGGCCCGTTCGAGCTGCTTGTCGCGGATGGCTTCGGCTTCGGGTACGGACTTGGGGTCGGAGCCTTCATCGACGGCAAACGAGACCGGGTAGCACTTGAGCCAGATCAACTCGTGCATGTTGGAATAGAGTGCGTTGAGCGAGCGGGGAAAGGAATCGCCGAAGGTCCCGACGAAGTCGAGTTTGGACTTGTAGAGCTCGTTGGACCGCTGGTTGGCAGCCTCGCGGTTCTGGAAGAGGTGAATGAGGAGGCTTGAGCCGGCGGTGACGCAGGTGGTGATGACCGCGGCCAGAACGAGCGGGTGCTTCATGGAGGCGGATTTTTCGCCGTGGCCGGGCGATGACGCCGCGGCCTTGGAAACGACCTGATTCAGGTGCTTGAAGAACTCGCCGACCTCGTGCCGCCAGTCGGCCTCTGCGTACTCGCGGAGTTCTTCGCCATGGGCGTTGGGGGCGAAGACGTTGGGAGGCCCATCGCCGTGTCCCCCGCCTGATTCTGGTGATTTGCCGCCGGGGGGTGTTGGGGTCATGGGTGTCACTGGCGGCCGGATTTGGCCTTGGGGCCTTGAAATCGGCCTTGGGGAGCAGATTATCCCGGTTGGCCGGGGGCCGCAACTGCCGGAGGCTTGACCCGGCCGCTTGACCTCAAGCCCCACCCGACTACGCTTGCCTCCCCGGTTTACCCGGGCCGAAGTCCAAAATCCTGCTGGAAGTCCAGCCCGCCCCGTCCGGTAGACGGCGAGACCAAGCACCCGCTGCGGCCTTGTCATCCGAGGAATCTGCCCATGCGTCGCGAAACTTTCTTTGCCAAGGCCGGTGATATCCCGCACGTGTGGCGGCATGTGGATGCCGCGGACCAGCCGCTGGGTCGGCTGGCCGTTGAGGTGGCCACGGTGTTGATGGGCAAGCACCGCCCCGAGTACACGCCGCACGTGGATACGGGCGACTTTGTGATCGTCACCAACGCTTCCAAGATCGGACTGTCCGGCAACAAGGCCGAGCAGCGGTTGAAGATGCGGTTCACCGAATATCCCGGTGGCCTGAAGACCGAGACGTACGGCAGCGTTCGCGAGCGGCGGCCTGAGAAGCTGATCGAGGATGCCGTTCGCCGCATGCTCCCCAAGAACCGGCTCAGCCGGCACATGATGAAGAAGCTCAAGGTGTATCCGGGGGCGGACCATCCGCACACCGGTGTGAAGGTGATTCCGCTGTAAGTTCTCGCCAACCTGACCCCCGCGCTCTTGACCGCAAACTGAACATTCGCCCGACTTGAGATCAACCCATGACCACGCTCCCGACCACGCCGCATCCCGCCTCCCTCATCACCCCCGCGGTGAAGGCTCCTTCGACGCCCCGCAAGGTTCGGGCGGCGATTCCCGCTGACAAGTATGGCTGGTGGTGGGGCACGGGCCGCCGCAAGGCTGGTGTGGCCCGGGTTCGCATGAAGCTGTCGAAGGATGGCAAGAACTCTTTCATGATCCTGTCCAAGAACGGCCGGCTCCGCCCGGTCAACGAGTTCTTCGCCGAAGAGCGTGACCGCAATGACGCCACGGCTCCGCTGAAGGTGACCAGCACCGAGGGCAAGTTCACGATCATCGCCCGCGTCCACGGCGGCGGATACATGGGCCAGGCCGGGGCGGTTCGCCTTGGTGTTGCCCGTGCTCTGCGGAACTATGACCCGTCTTTGGAAGAGGCCCTTCGCGATGCCGGGTTCCTGACCCGCGATGCTCGCAAGGTCGAGCGTAAGAAGTACGGCCAGGCGGGTGCACGCCGGCGGTTCCAGTTCTCGAAGCGTTGATCTACTTTGTGTTGTTCGAGGGCCCTGGGTTTTCCGGGGCCCTTGTTTTTTTTTTGAACGCAGAGGTCGCGGAGAACGCGGAGGAAACGCGGAGGGGAAGAGAACTTCAGAAGAGGAACAGCGGTGGTGAGTTTCGGCTTGAAACGAACGGCCGTTGGTTTCGGAGCGGGACAACCCACCTCCCCAGCTCCATCCCTCAAGGAGTTGGAGCGAGTCGGGATTTCGTTTGTGATTGAAATCCTTTCTCGTTTCTGGCGCTTGAGGGTATCATCTTGTTGAGTTCAAGAGGAGTCCATCATCATGAATGGCTCGACAACCCGCCACTATCTGGTCATTTCGGCGGTAATCGCGCTTTCTTTGCGGGCCGCGGCGGGGCAGTGCGTTCCGCAGTGGAGCGCTGCGTTTCCGAACTGCCCCTTCGATGCTGTCACGTCCATCTTTCAATACGACGTTGACGGAGCGGGCCCCAACCCGCCCCTGCTCATAGTCGGCGGCCAACGGCAGGTTCAGGGCGCTCCACCGGGCGATGTCATCGCGACGTGGAACGGCTCAACCTGGGGGACCGTTGGATCAGGGTTGATCGGCGGCCCTTGGGCCGATGTGGCCGCGATGGAGGCGTATGACGAGGACGGCCCGGGCGGCAATCCTCCTGCGCTCTTCGCGGCCGGAAGCTTCAACAGCCCGGGCCAGCCGAACTACATCGCTCGCTGGAATGGAACACAATGGAGCGCGGTCGGCGGCGGATTGACCAGTTACGTCACGGGGATGACCACTTGGGATCCCGACGGCGCCGGACCGCAGAGGCCTTTGCTTGTCGTTTCAGGGTCGTGGTTCATCAAGACCTGGGACGGCGTGGTATGGACTGACATCACGCAGGGTCCGATTGCGGTGCCACTGTCCATTGTTTCGTTTGATCCGGACGGAGATGGACCGCAGCCGCCACAGCTCATCCGCGGGATGCCGACTTGGTACGGAGAGCCTCAGGTTCAGAGGTGGACCGGGGCGAGCTGGGTGCCGCTCGGTGACAGCACGAATGGGTCGTTCATTGACGCCCGCGTGAAAGTTTTGTTGGTGGTTGATCCAGATGGTCCGGGCCCTGCGTTGCCGGTGCTGTACGCGGCGGGGCGGATGAACTCGATCGGATCGATTCCGATCCGCTCCGTGGCCAAGTGGGATGGCGTGCAGTGGTCGGCGGTGGGTTTCAACATCGATGTGAATGATGAGGTGATGGCTCTCGCCTGGTTTGATGAAGATGGTGCCGGGCCGACTCCTGCGTCGCTTTACGCGGGTCAGGGCATGAACTTGAGTTTGGGTCGTTTCGACGGCGCACAATGGGTCACCGTTGGCAGCGGATTCTCGGGGTACACCTACTCGTCGATCGCGATCAGTGATACTGCGGGCAGCGGCCTGTATGTGGGCGGCGACCTCTTTGCCGCGGGAGGGTCACCGGCGCGCGGCCTGGTTCGGTGGGGATGCCCGACTTGCTATGCAAACTGCGACCACAGTGCAGTCGCACCGATTTTGAACGCCAACGACTTCCAGTGCTTTCTGAACGCCTTTGCCGTGGCTCTGCCGTACGCCAACTGCGACGGTTCGATTTCGGTGCCCGTGCTCACGGCCAACGACTTCCAGTGCTTCCTGAATCGCTACGCATCCGGATGCCCGTAGCTTCATGAGCATCGACCGGGCTTGCGGGTGCTGCACGCATATCCTGTGTGCCTCAGGAGCGAACTCATGCCCCAGCACTCCACAATTGCGGTCACCGGCGCTACCGGATTCGTCGGCTCTCAAGTCGTTCGCGAGCTTCTTTCGCGTGGCCACTCCGTTCGGGGGTTGGTGCGGTCGCGCGAGAAGGCGAAGGAAGTTTTGCCGGCATCGGATCAACTGCGGCTGGTTCAGGCGGACATCGCCGACCCGACGGGTCTGGCCGGCCTGACCGCGGGGGTCACCGCATGCATCAACACGCTGGGAATCATCCGCGAGGCGGCGGGGCAGACGTTTCGGAAGATTCATGTCGATGCGACGCGGCTGCTGGTGAACGCCTGCCGGGAGGCGGGAGTAAAGCGGTTTGTGCAGGTGTCGGCGATCGGCGTGAGCGATGAAGGCAAGGCGGCGTATCAGAAGACCAAGTATGAGGGTGAGCAGATCGTCAAGAAGAGCGATCTGGAATGGACGATCCTGCGGCCGAGCTTGATTCATGGGCCGGGGGGAGAGTTCATTCGGCTGGCCAAGGGGTGGTGCAGCGGAGAGAAGCAGCCTTGGTTTTTCCTGCCGTACTTCTCGCGCGGGCGGCTCTCGAGCGAAGATGTTCCCCTGGCGGCGATCTATCGCGAGGCCGCGAGTGTGCAGCCGGTGGCGGTCGAGGATGTTGCATGGGCCGCGGGCGAGTGCCTGGAACGTGAGGACTCGATCGGCGAGATCTACAACCTGGCGGGGCCGGAAGTGCTGACATGGCCCGAGTTGCTCGAACACATGCGCGACAACATTCCCGGCGCGAACCAGGACCTGAACCCGCTGGGTATTCCCTCGGAAGTCGCGGCGATTCAAGCATTGGCCGCGGCGAAGATCGGGGTCGGCTCGCTACTTCCGTTTGATCACGGGATGGCGGTGATGGGAGCCGTGGATTCGACGGCGAGCCTTGATAAGGCACGGATTCAGCTTGGGTTTTCGCCGCGGCCGTTTCGTGAGACGTTCAATGGGTATGCGCGGGCGATTGGGTAAATGCCCAGGAATCCGTTCCGTTGAAGTAGCCGCGGTCGATGTTGCAACTACTGCTATCGTCCCCTGATTCGTTCGCGGTGGTATTTGATAAACCCGCCCTGATCACGAATGAGGTTAAGCAGTCCCTCCGCGTTCGGGCGCGCATCTAACACGCGCTTTCTCTTCGCAGCCGCTACGACTTGATCGTTCTTCGCGAGAGCGATTTCGTACTCCAACACCTCTACATCTGGCTCGAATCCGCTCCACAGCCCGGTGCGTTCGTCCGCATTGACCGTCAACTCGCCAATAGGAGCAGCATCTCTGACAAGGCGAGCAAGCAAAAGCAGGTACTGCATCTGCTGCTTTCCCGCGGGGGAAAGCTGATTCACATCTACTCCGGCAAGCACACTCTCGCTCCGCTGGACAAACACCGCCCATCGATTGTCAGAGTTGCCTCTGGCCGTCTTCAGGTGATCGATCAAGCTGCGCTCAGCCGCATTCGGAACCTCGAAAGTTATCGAGACAGAGGCGCCGCTGTGAGAATTCATGGTGTCTGTCCAAGAAAGCGACCACGGTCCACCAGCGACCGACGCAGGATCAACTGGCTCGACATCTCCGGAGTTGGGATCAGAGCCAAGTCCGCTGCACATCAAGTCCATCGAGTAGATGTTCGTCGAACCACCTGGCACGACTACTTCTGGATACTCGACATCCTCGGGCTCAACGTGACCCCTCCGCACGTGGCCTCTTGCCTCGGAGTGAGAAGTTCTCTTGGGCACCACATACGACCTCTGCTTCGAGGTAAGCCTCCACTCCAAGGGATTTGCTACACGAGTCAATCCCGGTTCAACGATGACGCGTTCCCCTGGGATGCTGAGCACCACCGGTATGGGGAGCCCTGCCACTACCGTACCGAGGCTCACGACAGTGATTGGGGGGGTATCCCGTTCCTTGCTCGTTCCACCTGAAGTAATCGATGCGATCATCAAGAGCGCGATCATTCCTGGCTTCGCGGCTCGAGCCACTCCACATTCTCGGCGAAGGTCTTTTTTCATCTTGCGATCCCTAAGGAGCGACGATCCATCACAAGGCCTCATGGTAAAGTCCGCACTGACGCAGTTGCATGATCCTGCGGCCCACAGAAATCGATGGTAACGGCCCGGGTGGTTCAAGGCTCCTTTCAGTCGGGAAGGCGACATCCCCGGACCATTCGACACAGCCCGCCGTCATAGACGGCAGGCCTTAACTCGCTCGCGAGTTTTGCTCAACTGGCCGCGGCGGCGGATCGACCTTCCTTGTGGGGCAGGGTGCGCGCATTGGAAGGGAACGTCATGGCCAAGGACAAGAAGATTTCTGATCTCCCGGGCATTAGCGAGGCCGCGGTCATGGGATTGA
>Ga0154020_10002251_pt1 | contig 23418 bp, 19 predicted proteins | sample Klosneuvirus_201_FD_109709 | JGI IMG/M metagenome (GOLD analysis project Ga0154020, IMG submission 109709) | Active sludge microbial communities from wastewater, Klosterneuburg, Austria - Klosneuvirus_20160825_MG | ecosystem: Engineered > WWTP > Aerobic digester > Activated sludge | place...
GGGGCGAAGCGCCCGGAGCGGTGGCGCGTAGGGCAAACCAGAACCCGTGCAGCCCGAAGGGACACCGCGCAGGGGGCGAAGCGCCCGGAGCGGTGGCGCGTAGGGCAAACCAGAACTACGGCCGGACGGCGACGACGAGGCCGCCGGCCTTGTACGGCACCTGCCACGGCAACACTGGTGTGCCCTTGGGCTGCGTGTAGGTGCCCTTGGCGACCTGCACGCCCTTCGCGTCCTTGAGGACCATGTCCATCTTCGGTGTGGCGCCGGGCGTGACGAGCGTGATCTCGACCGTGTGACCGGTGGGGAGCGACTCCTTCACCGTGGCGCCCACCGTGAGGGGCAGCGCCTTGGTGCTGAGCACCACGTAGTGCGAGTAGACGGTCCACGGCGGGCTCGCGAGCGCCGACGCGAACTGCGAAGGGATCGAGCTCGGGAGGGTCTTGGTGCCGTGCAGGAGCGTGAACTCGACGGTGTTGCCCACCGCGGAGCTCGCCGAGACGGACGACGACGCGCTGTTCTTGCCGGTCACGGTCGACGGCGCGCCAGCGCCGGGGCCTGCGGCGGCGACGGACGCCACCGCAGACACCACGGCGAAGGCCACGGCGACGAAGCCTCGCGTTCTCGATCCCGCTCGCATGGTCACTTGGATGCCTCGTTGCCGGTCAACCAGACGACGCTCTCGCCGTTCTGCGTGTAGATGATGGAGGCGCCTTCGCTGACCTCGAGGTTCTCGACCTTCAGCGTGGGCTCGGACTCGGGGATCGGCGCCGGCGCGGGGGCGGGCGGCTTGATGGCAACGGTCTCGGTGGGCTTGGCGCTCGGCGTGTTCGTCGCGATGGGAGCAACTGGGGTCTCGGGGATCGGGTTCGAGCGGAGGAACACCACGAGCGCCGCTGCCGCCGCCGCAACCAGCACGAACGCACCCCACACCACGGTGTTCTTGGAGCGGCGCGCCCCCCGCGACGTGGCGGGGTGGACGTCGGAGACACGCTGCGCCACCTCGCGCGACGCGGCCGGATCCGCGACATCGACGTCAGAGGCGCCGCCCTTCACCAGACGCAGAGGCGCGCGCTCGGCCTCGGCCTCGGCCACGGGCAAGCGCTCCATCACGCCCTCGACGATCGAGTCGACCTTGGCCTCGGCGTAGACGCGGGGCGCGTCCTCGCGGAGGAACTGGCCGATCGCCGTGAGCGCCCGCACCCGCGCGCGGAGGGCGCGATCGCCCTTCAGCTGAGCTTCGAACGCGGCGAGCGCCTCGCCCTCGAGCTCGCCGTCGACGTACGCGAGCAGGGCGAGCTCGTCGGCGGCGAGCGCCTCGTCTCCATCCTGTTCGTGGTCGTGGGGGCTCATGACGGGTTCTCCTCTGCGTAACAATCGGCCAGTGCGCGTTGCAGTTTCTGACGGGCGTGGAACAGGCGAGACATGATGGTGCCCTTGGACACCTGCATGGCCTCTGCCATCTCCTCGTAGGACATGCCTTCGACCTCGCGCATCAGGATGACCGCCTTGTGGTACGAAGGTAACGCGTCGATGGCGTGGCGCATGCGGTCGGCGAGCTCCTTGCGACGGAGCACGTCGATCGGGTCGGCGCCGTCGACCCGAGCGAGCCAGAGCGGGTCCTGTCCCGCTTCGACGCCGGGACTGGACGATCGGTGACGGTCTTCTTCGAGTTCGTCGGTGTTGCGCCCAGGGCGGCGCACGAGGTCGATCGCGAGGTTCGTGACGATGCGATAGAGCCACGTGAAGAAGCTGGAAGAGCCCTGGAACGTGGGCAAGGACTTGTGGACCCGGAGGAAGGCGTCCTGGACGATGTCCCGAGCGTCTTGCTCGTTGCGGACGAGCGAGAGTGCGATCGCGAACGCTCGTCGCTGATGGCGCTCGACGAGCTTGCGAAACGCAGCCCCGTCTCCTTTCTGTGCGCGCCGTACGAGCTCAAGATCGACCTCCGCTTCACCTTCGCGTGCCGCACGCAACGCGCGGGCCCTTTCGATCGGTGATTCGGCCGGATCGGGATCGTCCGGGAGAATCGGGGGAATCGAGGGAACGGTGTTGGTGGGTCTCGACGCTGCTTCGGCCGATGAAAGCATCTGCGGCGCCTTGGGGTGAGACGCAGATGTCGCGCCCGTATTCACGGGGGCCTCGTCCTCCTCGGTGGCCACACTCTCGGCGTCCCGACTCGGGTCACCCCGACTCGGCTCTGCAGCGCGGCGGGTCCGCGGCGTGGGGCCCTTGGCCGTCATCGGCTGCGAGCCTACCACGGCTTTCCCGCCCTCCGACGTCGTCCTTGGCGTACATGTAGGAACGTCCGTGCAGCTCCGAATTCGCCTGACCCTGGCCCTGGCGGCCATCGGCTTGATCACCTCCCTCGCGGTGGCGGTGGTCATCCGTGGCGCGCTCGTGGCCGAGGAGCGCGATCGGTTCGAGGCCCGCGTCCGGTCGGCCGTGACGGATGTACAGCGCGCGTTCGAGCGCCACGCCGCGGCCGATCGCGCCGCCCTCGAGCGCACCTGCGCCGCCGACCCCATCGTCGACCGAGCGCTGGTCGCCGCCAAGGCGCGCGCCGACATCGAGAAGCTGGGCCCGCAGGATCCCGAGCTGGGACGCCTCCAGGTGGCCGCGGCCCAGGCGCGCGCGGCCGTCGCCGCCGGGGGTCCCGCGCTCGCGACCGCCCTCGGCGCCGACGAAGTGTGGATCGTCGACGCGCGCGATGGCTTCGTCCTCGCCGCCCCCAAGGGCTCCCGCGCCACCGTCGGCGCGAAGGACGCCCGCCGGCTCCGGCAGGCCATGGAGCGTGGGGTCGCCGTCCGTCGGCCCGAGGGCACCGCCCTGCTCGCCCGGTGCGCCCGGGAGGAGCGCGGCGAGGCAGTGCTCGTGTCGGCCTTCCGCAAGCTCGACCGTCCGTTCTTCGATCAGATCGCCGACGAGGTGCGGGGCAGCCGCATCCTCGCACCCGGTGAGGCTCCGCGGGCCGGCGAGGAGGTCCGCACGTTCTCCCTCGCCATGGTGCCCGCCGAGGACGCGGAGCCTGGCTCCCGTGCGGCGCCGCTCGATCTGCGGGTCGCCGTCAGCGGCGCCGCCCTGGTCAGCGCGATCGCGCGCATCGACCAGGTGATCGTCGTGTCGACCATCGTGTCCATCCTGTTCGGCGCCGCGGTCGGGTTCGCGGTCGCGCGGCGCCTCGTGCAGCCGCTCAACACCCTCGCCACCGAGGCCCGCAAGGTGGCCGAAGGCACCGCCGCGCCGGTCGAGGTCCGCGGCCGCGACGAGGTCGCCGAGCTCGCCAAGGCCTTCAACGCCATGATCGAGGACCTCGAGACCACCCGGAGGCGCCTCGGCGCGGCCGAGCGGGTCGCGGCGTGGCGCGAGGCCGCGCGCCGCATCGCCCACGAGATCAAGAACCCGCTCGCCCCGATCCGCGCCTCGATCGAGACCCTGCGCCGCCTGCGCGCGCGCGAGGATCCCGCGTTCGACGGCTACTTCGACGAGGCCACCAAGACCGTGCTCCAGGAGGTGCGGCGCGTCGCGTCGATCGTCGACGAGTTCTCCCGCTACGCGCGCATCGCCCCACCCCGCCCCGCCGACGTGGATCCGGTGGAGATCGGTCGGCACGTGGTCGGCCTGTTCCAGGCCGAAGAGGAGCCGCAGACCAAGCCGGTCGCCGATCCGGTGCCGCGCCTCTCGATCGTCACCTCGCCCTGCGGCGCGCTCCGCGCCGACCGCGAGCAAATCGTCCAGGTGCTCGTGAACCTGGTCAAGAACGCCATGGAGGCGACGCGGCCCAAGGACGGCAAGCCGGCGGGCCACGTGCGCGTCGAGGTCGAGCCGGCGGGCCCGGAGGCCGTGCGCTTCGTGGTGCGCGACGACGGCCCGGGCGTCGAGTCCACCATCGTGACCCGCCTGTTCGAGCCCTACGCGTCGAACAAGCAGGGCGGCACCGGCCTCGGCCTCGCCATCGCCCAGCGCATCGCCGTCGAGCACGGCGGCGCCATCGCCTACGCGCGCGGCCCGAACGGGGGCGCGGTGTTCCGCGTGATCCTGCCCCGCCGCGGCCCGAAGGAGCCGCCGCCCGAGGAGCCGGTCGTGCCCCGCCCGCAGCAGCAGGGACCGACGTAGTTTCTAGAGCGGCCGCCGTGGAGGCGGCCGCCGTTCACTTCCCGAGCGCCTCGGCACGGTTGACGATGCGCGGCGTCAGGAAGATGACGAGCTCGCTGCGGGTGTCGCTCGCGCGGCGGCGCTGGAACAGGATGCCGATGATCGGGATCGACCCGAAGAACGGCACCTGGTCGAGGTTGCGGCCGGTGTTGCGCGTGTAGATGCCGCCGATCACGACGGTCGCCCCGTCGGGCACGAGCAGGTCGGTCTCGGCCTGGCGCTTGAGGATCGTCGGGTCACCACGGGCCGAGGTCTGGTTGAAGTCGGGCTCGTCGCGGTTGATCTTCACGTGCATCGCGACGCTGCCGTCCGCGGTGACGTGGGGCTTCACGGTGAGCGCGAGCTTGGCCTCCTGGAAGGTCGTCTGCACGCCCTGGGCGCTGATCTGCGAGAACGGGATCAGGGTGCCCTGCGAGATCGTGGCCTCGCGGTTGTCGAGCGTGAGGATGCGCGGGCTCGAGATGATGCGCAGCATGCCGCTGGTCTCGGCCGCGGAGAGGCGCACGTTCAGGTTGACGATGTCGTTGATCGAGCCGAGGGCGAGGCCGAGGGCACCACCGCTCCCGGTACCGGCCGCCGCGGGCAGGTTGACCGCGAAGTTCGGGTTGGGGATGGCGTTGGTGAGCGGCGAGAGACCGGCCGTCGGGGTCTGCTGGTCGCTCGCGCCGCCGACGAGGCCGATGCGGCTCGGGAACGCGAGGCCGGTCGGGTTGCCAGTGGCCGCGCTCATGGTCATGTCGCCACCCCACTGGATGCCGACGTCGCGGAGGTAGCGGCTCGTGGCCTCGACGATGCGCGCCTCGACGAGCACCTCGGGGGTCTGCGTGTCGAGCGAGTGCACGAGCGCCTCGATCTGGTCGAGGTTCGCGGCCACGTCGCGGACGATGAGCACGTTGGTGCGCTCGTCGATGGTGATCTTGCCGCGCGGCGACTTGAGCTCCTCGGCCTTGGCGGCGAGCTCGGCGGCGGTCGCGTAGCTCACCGGGATGAGGCGGGTCTCGATCGGCGCGAGCTCGAGCTCCTGCTTCTTCTTGGCGATGGCCATCTCGCGCTCCTTCTCGAGCGCCTCGGCCTTGGCCACGCGGATCAGGTTGCCGCTGCGCACCATGCCGAGGCCCTTGGCCTGCAGCACGACGTCGAGCGCCTGGTCCCACGGGACGTTCTTCATCTTGATCGTGATCGAGCCCGACACGTCGTCGGCGGTCACGATGTTCACCTTCCCCACCTCGGCGAGGAGGCGGAGGATGTTGTGGATGTCGGCGTCCTTGAAGTCGAGGTCGATCCGCTTGCCGCTGTACTTGCCGGTGCCGACCGCCTGCATGGGCACGCTCGAGAGGAACGCGCTCGCCGAGTCGTCCTGCTCGACCACCATCGGCTTCTCGGTGGCGATGGTCTTGGTCTTCTTGGCCGGCTTGCCGTCGGCGCCGATGCCGGTGACCTTGGAGTTCTTGGGGTCGATGAGCGGCACGTAGCCGGGCTTGGTGAACGTCCAGACCAGCACCGCGGTGCCGTCGTCCTTGTTCTCGACCTTCACCTCGGCGGTCGCCTCGCTCGCGCGGTCGGCCTCGAGGACGACGCTGTCGCCCTTCTTGAACGAGGAGACCGAGGCGAGCAGGCCCTTGAACGCGCCGACGTCGAGGGTGCGCTCGAGGTCGGAGGGCAGCTCGGCGAGCGGCAGCTCGAGGCGGGCCTTGTTGCCCGTGGCCGGCGCGGTCGCGAACACCGGGGCCGAGGAGAGCTTCACCACGACGCGGTCCTGGCCGTCGCCGTGCACGTAGGAGACGTCGGTGATCTTGGGGCCCTTGCCCTTGGTCGGCTTGGCGGCGTCGCCCGAGAGCCAGACCTTGAGCGTGTTGCCGTCGACGCGCACGCGGTAGGTGGCGTCCTTCACGAGGGCGATCGACACCCGGGTGAGCTTCGCGCCGCCCGACTCGGCCACCTGGGCCAGCACTCCGCCGACCACCCCGACGGGCGCCGTGAGCGCGGTGACCGCGCTGTCGACGTCGCTGTCGTTGATGTCGACGATGACGCGGCCGGCGTCGACGCGCGCGGTGTAGGTCGGCGTCCCGGTCAACGCCACGGTGACCTCGGTCGCGCCCTTGGGCGCGGAGGCGGCGGTGGCCTGCGCGTCGTCGAGGACGTGCACCTCCACCTTCTTCACGTGGTTCTTCGTCGGCGGAGCGGCGAACGCTCCCGTCGAGGAGAGCGCTGAGCCGAGCATCACGGCAGACAGGCCGAGCGGAATCACCCGCTTGTGGCCCACATGCTTTCCCGATTCCCGTCGCTTCATGGCGCACTCCTCAATGGATAAACAACTTATGTAACTGATCGGAGTCCGACCCACACCTACATGGGCCCGCGTGAGCGGGCCAACTTCGGGTCAGGTCTTCTCGGTGTCGGTGTGGAGGAAGATCTCGCGGTAGGTGGGCTGCACCTCGGGGTGCAGCGTGTCCTCGCGGACGAGCACGACCTCGTTCGGCTTGATGCGGTCGATCTTCCAGTGCAACGGGTAGCTGCTCATGGCCCCGGCCCCGAGCTTCACGAGCTCGCCGCGGGCGATGTGCACACCGCGCTGCACGACGTGCCCCTTGCCCGCCGGGTCGACGAACATGGCGCGCGGACCGTCGGCGGCGGTGACGATCGCGACGAGCTTGAGCTCGTCGATCGAGTACTTCTCGAGGAGCACCGCGTACTGCGGCTGGAGCTTCACCTCGACGACGGGCTTCACCGCCTGCGCGAACACGTGGAACGGGTCGCGGCTCGAGTCGCTCTCGGTGAAGTCCGAGTCGTTGATCGGCACGTTGGGCGCGGAGCCGCTCGCGGAGGCCGAGGCGATGGCGGGCCGCGCGGCGGGGGGCGGCGCGCCCGGGGGCGGCGGCGGCGGCGCGCTGCTGTTGCCGCACGCGGCGAGAAGACCGATCGCGAGGGCGAGGCTCGGGCCGACGATTCGAAGCGTGTTCATTTCGGTGCTCCGGGCGGGGGCGGCGGAGTGGGGGGAGCGCCCGGCGCGGGCGGTGCGCCAGGGGCACCTGGCGCGCCCGGCGCCGGCGCCTTGTTCGCGTGGAACGTGGTCGTGAGGCAGCTCGTCGTGATGATCGACTCGCCCTCGTCCGCGGTGGGGTTCGGGTTGATCGGCTTGCCGAGGTTGATGTTCTCGACGTTGATGATGCGGTCGAGCTTGCTGACGCCGTAGAAGAACCGCGCCACCTGGTGGAAGCGGCCCACCACCTCGAGCTTCACCGGCACGCGCGTGTAGAACTGCTGCGGCTGCGGATCGATCGGGTTGACGAGGCGCACCTTGAGGCCCGCGATCTCCGCCTGCTGGTTGATGGCCGTGAGGAACGACGCCATCTCGTTGGTCTCCGGCAGCTGCCGGTTCAGATCGCGCGCGCGGGCTCGCTTCTCCTCGAGCTTGGTCGCGTCGTCGAGGTAGGCCTTGTACGCGGCCGCGGCGGAGCGCTGCTCGTTCTGCAGCTGACCCTTGCGGTCGGTCGCGGCGCGCAGCGCGTTGGAGAGGTCGGTGTAGAAGAAGAAGTAGTAGAGGCCGGCGGCGGCCACGAGACCGACCAGGCCGAGCAGCAGCTTGACCGGCGTCCCGATCTCGCGCCCCTTGGCGGCAGCGGGGGGAGCCATCTAGTACCGGACCTTTCCCTTGATGGTGAACGCGATGGTCGTGTAGGTCGTGCCGACCGCCATCACCTTCACCGAGTTCTGCTCCTCGGTCTTCACGAGCATGACGTCGGTGAAGAACCGCGACACGGTCATCCGGCGGAGGAACTCCGCGACGTCCCCGTTGGTGCTGCCCACCCCGCCGATCTCGATGGTGCGATCGAGCTCCTTGAACCCGCCCAGCCACAGGCGGTGCGGATCCCACTTCTCGTTGGGCAACATGCCCGGGTTCTCGACCTTGAGCTTGTCGATCGTCTCCTTGTCCATCGTCGGGAGCTTGCCCGGCGTGAGGATGCGGGAGAGCTCGAGCATCACCGCCGTGGGGCCGGTGCGGCCGGCCTGCAGCTTGGCGATGGCGTCCTCGCGCGCCTGGAACTCGGCGAGCTGACGCTTCACGTTCTCGTGGTTCGCGACCTTGCTCTTCTTGTCGGCGATGTCGGCCTCGAGCTGCCGGTTCTCGTCGAGCTGGGCGTCGAGCTCGCGCTTCTTGCCGCCGTGCACGATCGCGATGCCGACGATCTCGAGGACCGCGGCGGCGACCAGCACGACGACCCAGGCCTTGCTGCCTTCCCGCTTGGCCTGGACCTTACGCGGGAGGAGGTTGACGCGAATCATGCGCGCTTCTCCTTGTCCTTGCGGAGCGCGAGCCCGAGGGCGACGCCGAGCTGCTCCCCGTGCTCGGTGGCGAACTGCTGGTTCACGCCTGCTTCACAGGCGACCTTGCTCATCGGGTTGAACCTCTCGACCGGCACGCGCGCGCGGCGCTCGATGGCGGTGGCGAGGCTCGGCAACGCCGCGCCGCCCCCCGCGAGGAAGATGCGGCTGATCTCCTGCTCGCCGCTCGTCGCGAGGAAGAAGTCGAGGCTGCGCTGGATCTCGCCGGCGAGGCCGTCGGCCACCTGCATGAGGACGTTCTGCACCTGCTGGGGCACGGGCTCGGTGCCGGTGCCGCCCATCTTGTAGGCCTCGGCCTGCTCGCGGGCGACGCCGAGCTGCTTCTGGATCTCCTCGGTGAAGCTGTTGCCGCCGTTGGCGATGTCGCGGGTGAACTGGCTCACCCCCTTGGCGACGATGTTCAGCGAGGTGAGCGAGGCGCCGACGTTGAGCAGCGCCACCGTGTGGTCCGGCGGCAGCCCGTAGGTCACCTCGAACACGTTCTGCAGGGCGAAGGCGTCGATGTCGACGCAGATCGGCTTGAGCTTCGCCTCGCGGGCGAGCTCGGCGTAGTCGTTGATCTCGTCACGCTTGGCGGCGACGAGCAGGAGGTCCATCTGGCCGGCCTCGGGCCGGCGCCGGAGCACCTCGTAGTCGATCTGCACGTCCTTGATGTCGAAGGGGATGTGCTGCTCCGCCTCCCACTGGATCTGCTCGGCGAGCTCCTCCGCCGTCATCAGCGGGACGCTGATCTTGCGGATGATGACCGACTGGCCGCTGACCCCGAGCGCGACGTCCTTCTGCTTGAGGCCGTTGTCGCGGAAGACCTTCTGCAGGGCCTCCACCACGGCGCTCGTGTTCATGACGTGCCCGTCGATGATGGTCTGCGGCGGGAGCGGCTCGAAGCCGAGCTTCACGAGCGCGAGCCCCTTCCTGGTCTCCTTGAGCTGGCAGACCTTGATGGAGCTCGAGCCGATGTCGACCCCAACCAGGTTCTTCCCCTCGGCCATCCTGCCCTCGCCTGCATCCCTTCCGATTGACCGTGGCCTACGCCGGGTCGCTCCCGATCAGCATGTCATCGCGCACCCTCTGTGGCCAAAAATCGCGTGTAGGGAAGCCGTCACCTTGCGCCGAGCGTTCCGCGGCCGTAATTCTCTCGCCCCCCCCCGGGACGCTGGACCCTGATGTCGCACCTCTCCTTCTCCATCCTCCCTGCCTGGGGCCCGCGCGCGCTGGCCATCGCGCTGTCCGTCGCGGCCCCCGCGGTCGTGATCGGCGCCTTCCCTGGGCTCGCCGAGAGCGCCGAGGTGCAGCACGTGGTCGGCAAGGGCGAGAAGATCGACCAGATCGCCAAGAAGTACGGCGTCACGGTGCAGGCCATCACGAGCGCCAACAAGCTCAAGGACCCGACCAAGCTCAAGCCGGGCAGCAAGCTGATCATCCCCGCGGCCAAGAACGCGGCGGCCAAGGCCAAGACCTTCGAGTCCGCGCCCAAGCACCCCGGCCAGGCCACGCTGATCCGCTTCGGCACCAAGGAGACGCAGACCCTCAAGCTGGTCGACAAGAAGCACAAGCTCGTGCCCGGCGTGCTGCCGCGCATGGCGCGCATGATGCGGTTCGGTCCGCTCAACATCGAGCACCCGATCGACCCGCGCCTCGTCGGCTTGCTCGCCCAGGTGTCCGATCACTTCGGCGGTCGCGCGGTCGAGATCGTCAGCGGGTTCCGCCCGAAGACGCCGACCCAGTACACGCCGCACAGCAACCACAACGTCGGCAAGGCGATCGACATGCGCATCCAGGGCGTGCCGAACGAGGTCCTGCGCGACCACTGCAAGACCTACAAGAACGTCGGCGTGGGCTACTACCCGAACTCCCTGTTCGTGCACTTCGACGTGCGCGCGAAGTCGACCACCTGGGTCGACCTCTCCAAGCCCGGCGAGGCCCCCAAATACGTGCAGCCAGGCCAGGACATCGACCACGGCACCGACGATCTCGGCTCCGAGGGGGTCGATCTCTCGGGGAAGGACACGGGCAAGGACGAGCCCAGCCCTTCCGCCTCCGTGGTTGCCCCTGCCCCCAGCGCCAAGCCCTCGACCAGCGCGAAGTGACCCACGGGCCGCGCCCGTTCTGAGCACCCGTTCTCAGGCCTACCAGGCTGGGTCACAGTTGACTCAATGGCGGGTCTCAGGTGACCCCGAGCGGCGCAAGACGGCCGGTCGAAGGCGCCGATAAGTGGGTCTCGAACGACCCGCACGATTCACGATCGTCGAGAATTTCCCTCTGGCGCGGCGTTCGCTTGAGGGAGGTCCATGCTTACCGCCACCCCCGCGTTTGCGACGCCGAGCTCGGAGGAGATTTCTCGCCATCTGCCCCTCGTGCGGCAAGTGGTGGCAGGCTTCGTGCGTCGGCTCCCCGTCAACGTCCTCCGGGACGACCTCGTGGCGGCCGGCATCCTCGGCCTCGTCGACTCGCTCCGCAAGAACGGCGGCGATGGTGGGCCGACCTTCGAGAGCTACGCGCGCATCCGCATCCGCGGCGCGATCCTCGACGAGCTCCGCAGCCAGGACTGGCTCCCGCGTCGCGCGCGCTGGGCCGCCGAGGGCAAGACCGATCGCGTGGCCACGGTCGTCGCGGTCGTGGGCCTCGACGACGCGAGCGGCGAGCTCCCGTTCGCCGACGACGCCCCGCACGCCGAGGCGCTGCTCGCGGAGCAGGACGAGGCCCGCGAGCTCGCGGCCGTCGTCGAGCAGCTGCCGCCCCGCGAACGCCTGATCGTGCAGATGCACTACTTCCAGGGCGCACGCTTCAAGGACATCGGCGAGGCGCTCGGCGTGAGCGAGCCGCGGGTCTCGCAGCTGCACACGCGCGCGATGAGCCAGCTCCGCAAGCTCCTCGCCGCCTGAGTTTGTTTTCGGCCTTCGGCCGGTTTCGCGCCCATGGGGGCGCGTCCCGGCGATGCTGCCTGTCGTCGCGTGGGGAGGTCAGTCGCGGAGCTTCAGGATCAGGTTGACCTTGTCGCCGGCCTTGACCGTGGTGCTGCCGCTCTTCTTCAAGGTCTCGTCGCCGTCCTTGGCCACGCACGTGACGTTGGCCGGGCCGGCGGGGAGCTTGATGGTGAGCGGCGTGTGACCGCGGGGCGTGCCGTTGACCACGCAGTTGGACGGCGGCAGCGTGTTCACGAACAGCGTGCCGTCGCCACCCGACGGAGGTGGCGCGGTGGTGGTCGCGGGCGGTGCCACGGTGGTGGCCGGCGGCGCGGTCGTCGTGGCCGGCGGCGCGGTCGTCGTGGCCGGCGGCGCGGCCTTGCCCTTCTCGGTCAGCTCGAGCTTGACGGTCATGTCGGGGTCGTCGCCGAACTCGAGCTTCTTGCTGTAGTCCTCGAAGCCGGTGGCGGTGCCCGTGACCGTGTACGACTTGGTGGTGTCGAGCTCGATCGGCTGACCGTCGTCCTTGAGATCGGTCTTGGTCTTGCCGTCGTCGAGCTGCGCCTTGAGGCCCTTGGTGAGGAAGACGAACTTGGTCTTCACCACCTTGAGGGTGAGCTTCACGTCGTCGAGCGCCTTGATCTGGCCCTCCTCGACGTTGATGTCGACCTCCTTGGTCGCGTACTTGGAGCCGCCGATGAACTTGAGCTTGTGCTTGCCCGGCTTGAGCTCGAACTCCTTGAGCGGGAGCTTCTCGGCCTTCTCGCCGTCGATCTCGACCTTGAGGCCGTCGATGGACGACGCGACGGTGAGGCCCGTCTTCTTGGAGACGACCTCGAGGTTCAGGTTGGCGACGGCGTCCTTGCCGGCCTCGACGGTGATGGTGGCCTTGGCCTCGGCCTCGCCGATCATCGCCTTGACCGCGTGCACGCCGGGCGACACGCCCTCGATGCGGCAGGTGGTGTCCGAGCACTTCTCGCTCTGATCGAGGAACACCTTGAGGCCCGACTTGGGGCCCTTGATGTTGACGTTGACGAGCACGTTGCCGGGCCGGCTCGACATGAAGAAGAACGCGGCGACGCCCGCGATGGCCGCGAGCGCGATGCCACCGAGGATGAGGCCGGTGTTGCTCTTGTTGGGGCGGACGACCTGGGTGGCGTCGGCGATCGGGCGCGGCGCGGGAGGAGCCTGCTGCGGCGCCATCTGCGGCGCGGGCTGCTGCTGCGGCGGGAACGACGGCGCGGCCTGCACGGGCATCTGCTGCGGCGCGGGCGCGACCGCGGTGGCCGCCATGCCCATCGGAGGCATGCCGCTCGGCACGGGCGTGTTGGGCGGCATGTTGCCGAGACCCATGCCCTGCTGGATGCCGAACTGACCCTGGCCCATCGGCGCGCCGAGAGGCGTGGGCAGTGGAGCGGGCGGGGCGCTCGCGACAGGCGCAGCGCCCATCGGCGAAGACGGCGGCGGAAGGGGCGCGGGCGGCGGCGGCGCCGAACCAGCACCAGGCTGGCGAGAGGGCGGCGGCGGCAGCGGCTGCAGCATGCCGACCTGCGTGCCCTTGAGGTTGGCCGGGGGCGGCGGCAGGCCCTTCGGCGGCGCCGAAGGCGACGCACCCATGGCCTCGGCGACCTGGTCCTTGTCGTAGATGTGCGTCTTCTCGTCCTCGTCGTCCCAATCCATGTCCACCGTCGCGGCGCGCGCGGCCGGAGGCGGGGGAGCCGCCGCGGCGGGCGTGGGGGGCGGAGGAGGCGGCGGCGCCGCGCGGCTCGGCGGCGGGGGCGGCGGGGCGGCACCGGCGCGGCTCGGCGGCGGCGCGATCGGCGGCGTGGACGTGCGCGGACCGCTGGGCGGTGGCGGCAACGGCGGCGCCATGCCGACCATCGTCGGCTGACGGGAACGCCCAGGAGGCGGCGGCGGCACCGAGCGCGACGGTGGGGGCGGCGGGGCGTTCGAAGGCCCAGTGGGGCGCGGGCCCCTCTTCGAGGTCAGCCCCTCGAACACGTCAAGATCGGAACCCTTGTTGTCGGACATCGGCTGCTCCTGCACACGCGCGGCGACGAAAGAAGCCAGGGGAAGACTGGAATCCAGTGGCGATTTGTTCAGTGAATTCGGCGGCTGGGCGCCAGCGAACGAAGCCTTTTGCTTAGCAGCGCCGCGTCCAAAAGTCCGCGCCATGTAATCGGCGACGTGCCCGGTCTGCCAGAGAAGATTCTCGGAGAAGGCGAAAGCTTGGAGGTCAGCGTAAAGGTCCGCCGCAGACGGATATCTGTCCGAAGCCTCTCGCGTCAGCGCCCGGGCCAGGATCTGGTCCAGAGCCTCGGGAATCCGTGGGTTCTTGCGACTCGGCGGGGGGATCTGCGCGTTGGAGATGCGCTCCATGATGAGGAGCTCGTTGTCCAGCGCGAACAGACGCTCGAGCGTGAGCAGCTCCCAGAGGCAGATCCCGAGCGAGAACACGTCCGAGCGGTGATCGATCGGGAGGCCCCGCACCTGCTCGGGGGACATGTACCCGTACTTGCCCTTGATGGTGCCGACCTGCGTGCGCGAGAGCTTGCCCGCGGCCTTGGCGATGCCGAAGTCGATCAGCTTCACGACGCCGTCGAAGCCCACGATCACGTTCTGGGGCGACACGTCGCGGTGCACGATCGACATCGGCCGCCCGCTCGGGTCGCGGCGGCGGTGCGCGTACTCGAGGCCCTCGCAGACGGCGGAGAACACGTGGAGGAGGAGGCCGAGCGGGAGCTCGAGGCCCCCCTTGGCCGCGCGATCGAAGATGGCGCGCAGATCGAGCCCGTCGACGAACTCGAGGGCGAGGTAGTAGTCGAAGCCGACCCGACCGAGGTCGAGGATGCGGCAGATGTTCGGGTGCTCGAGCTGCGAGATGATCTTCGCCTCGTCGCGGAACATCTTGACGAACTCGTCGTCGGCGGAGACCTCGGGCAGGATCCGCTTGATGGCGACCACCCGGTCGGCCTCGCGGTCGGCCGCACGGAAGATCTCGGCCATCCCGCCTACGCTCACGCGCTCGAGCAGCTCATAACGGCCGAACGTCTGCGAGCTCAACGGGCCCGGAGTGTTACTGCATTTCGGAGGAAACGCCCAGTTCCAGGCGGGCCCCAACACAAGTTGACCGAGCACGGCGCCAGCGGATACCGTTTTCGCGGCGTGAATCCGGAGCTCGGCGTCGTCTGCGGCAACTGCGACGCGTACAACCCGATGGGCACCGTACGCTGCGAGTGCGGTCACGACCTCGTGCTGTATCGCGAGGCGGTGGTGTCGGTGCGGCCGCCGCCCCACGTCGCGAGCCTCGTCGGGACCCTGGCGCCCCCCGTGGTGATCCCGGCGCCCCCCGCGCTGCCGCGCCGCGACGCGCGCCGCGAGGACACGCTCCCGCCTTCGGCCACGATGCAGACCCGCAACAGCGCCCCGATCTCGCCCGAGGCGTCGATCGGTCCCATGAGCGAGCGCAGGAGCGGACTTCGCCCCCAGGCCCCCGAGGTGCTGCCCCGACCGGTCGACCGGGCGGTGAAGTCCGGGCCGCGGATCGAGGTCATCGAGGGTCCCCCTTCCCAAAGAGCGAAAGGGCAGGCAGATTCGTCCGCGGCCGAACCGGGGGCCGAGCAGAAGTGGGGACACGACACGACCGGGAAGATTCCGCTCCGCGCACCTCGCACTCCAGCAGCGACGGGCCAACGTGGCGGTACGAAGGGGAGATCGAAGGAGGAGCTGATGGATCAAGCGCGGAACTATGTATGTCGGTCGTGCTCGACCCCTGTCCCGAGCGGGCACAAGTTCTGTGGGCGTTGCGGCGCGGCCGTGCCGCCGGACATCCTCTCGCTCCGCGAGGAGTACTACGGCTCGCTGCAGATCCCGGGGCGCGCCAAGCTGATCCTGATCCGCGCCGAGGGTGACGCGGCGATGGAGGGGCTCTCGTTCGCGCTCAACGCGCAGGAGCACGTCGTCGGGCGGCAGGGTCACCTGACCTTCCCCGAGGACCGCTTCGTCTCGCCGAAGCACGCGAACCTCTACTACCGCGACGGCACGCTCGTCGTCCGTGACGAGGGCTCGCTCAACGGCGTCTACGTCCGCGTGCGCGGCAGCGTCGACGTGCAGGCGGGCGACATGTTCCTCGCCGGCGAAGAGGTCTTCCGCATCGACGCCACGCCCAAGGCGACCGACCACCCCGAGGCCGACGGCACGTATTTCTGGTCTTCACCGAAGCGCCCGAGTCCGTTCCGCATCTCCCAGGTCCTCCAGGGCGGCGCCACGGGCAACGTGGTGTGCGCCAAGGAGACCGGGGTCGCGATCGGCCGCGAGGGCGGCGACATGAACTACCCGTCCGACGTCTACATGAGCGCGACGCACGCGAAGGTCGAGGCCGACCCGGCGGGCAAGCTCACGCTGACCGACCTCGGGTCGCGCAACGGCACCTACGTGCGGCTCCGCGCCGAGCGGGACCTGGCGCACGGCGACTACATCTTCATCGGCAAGAAGATCCTGCGGGTCGAAGTCACCGGCTGAACGCCCACGCTCGATGCCTCGGCCTCCACGAATGGGGTCGAGGCATCGGCCTTTTTGTGGGCTAGACCGCGACGCGGAACGTGGTGCCGCTCGGGCCGTCGAGGAGCTCGACCCCCTGCGCAGCCAGCGCGGCGCGGATCGCGTCGCCCCGGGCGAAGTCCTTCTCGGCGCGGGCGTCGGCGCGGGCCTGGATCTCGGCCTCGATCGCGGCCGGATCGAGCCCGCGGATGCGACAGCGGCGCTCGCGGGTCTCGCGCGCCCACCGCGCGAACGGCACGGTGAGGAGGCCGAGCACGGCGGTGATCTCGCGGAGGGCCAGGGTGCCGGCGCCGATGACGCGCGCGAGGTGCCCGCGGTCGGCCTTGCGCTTCTGGTGCAGGTCCATCGCCTCGTTGAGCTGCCCGGCGATCTCGTAGGTGGCCGCGATCGCGGCGGCCGCGCCGAGATCGTCTGCGAGCGCGGCGAGCGCGCGGGCGTGGGCGGCCTTCACCCGCTCGAGGGCCGCCGCGTACTCCTTGGGGAGCTCGCCGGCGGTGAGGGCGACGGTCATCGCGTCGAGGCGGGCGAGGGTGGTGTACAGGTACTCGATCTTGCGCTCGGCCTCGTCGATGCCGGGGAAGACCACGCGCCCGTCGTCGAGCTTGTCCACGTCGAACGAGACGGGCCCGCGGTAGTGGTGCGAGAGCAGGTAGAGCCGCAGCGCCTGGCCGTCGTTGCGCGCGAGGACGTCGCGCACGGTGACGAAGTTGCCGAGCGACTTCGACATCTTCTCCTTGTCGACGTTGACGAAGCCGTTGTGCATCCAGCACTGGGCGAACGGGCCCTCCCCCGGGTGCGCGGCCTCGCTCTGGGCGATCTCGTTCTCGTGGTGGGGGAAGATGAGGTCCATCCCGCCGCCGTGCACGTCGAACCCGTGGCCGAGGATCGCCTCGGACATGGCGGAGCACTCGATGTGCCACCCCGGACGGCCACGCCCCCAGGGGGAATCCCAGCCCCACTCCTCGGCCGCGCAGCCCTTCCAGAGGGCGAAATCCAGTGGATCCTGCTTGCGCTCGTCGACCTCGACCCGCGCCCCGGCCTGCAGCTCCTCGAGCTTGCGACCCGAGAGCTTGCCGTAGCCAGCGAACGCGCGGACGCGGAAGTACACGTCGCCGCCGGTGCCTGCCGGCCCGGGGACGACATAGGCGCTGTCGCTCGCGACGAGGCGACCCACGAGCGAGTGGATCTGCGCGATGTGCTGGCTGACGCGGGGCTCGACGTCCGGGTCGGCGCAGCCGAGGGCGCGCATGTCCTCCGCGTAGAGCTCGGCCATCCGGGCGGCGAGCGCCGGCGGCTCCTCGCCGGACTCCTTGGCCCGGGCGAGGATCTTGTCGTCCACGTCGGTGACGTTGCGGACGAACTGCACCCGGAGGCCGTGGGACCGCGCGACCCGGACGAACAGGTCGAAGGCGACGGCGCTCCGGGCGTGGCCGACGTGGGCGACGTCGTAGGTGGTCGGCCCGCAGCAATAGACGGAGAGCTCCCCCGGCCGGCGTGGCGCGAGCGGACGAACGCTCCGCGTCAACGAGTCATAGACGGACAACGGCGGACGGACAGCAGGAAGGGCCTCGTCACCCATGATCGGTTTCTCCTACCATGCCGCCATGTCCGATGCCCCCCTCGTGAAGGTTCGTGCCGACGAAGACCCTCGCGCGATGGCCCTGGAGGTCCTGCGCGCGAGCGGGCTCGGGCTGCTCTCGGGGCACATCCTCTTGCCGACGCGTCAGCTCGTCTCGGTGGTGCGCAAGGCCGCGGCGAAGGCCAAGCTCGTCGAGTCGATCGATCTCGTGCCGGGCGACGGCGACGCGCGGCTGCACGTCGTGCTGCAGATGGGCGGCAGCGCGACCCGCGTGGTCGTGCGCATCTCGCTCGCGTCGTTCTACCTGTCCGAGTCCGGGGGCGCGCTGCGCTTCCGCTTCATGGAGCCGCCCACCTTCGCGGGCAAGAACGGCGGGCGCGGCGCGGGTCTCCTGGGCATGCTCGGCGCGTTCGGGTCGGCCGCGCTCACCAGCATGGGCCCCGAAGGCATCGTGCAGACGGTGGCGGAGTTCATCGGCCCGCCGCTCTCGGCGCGCGGTGACCTGCTCACCGTCGATCTCGGCGGCATCCCCGCCCTGCAGAAGGCGCTGCTGCGCGACACGCCGCTCGGTCGCGTCGGCGAGCTCGTGAACGTCACCGGCGCGCGCTTCAAGCCGAGCGGCCTCGAGGTCACCGTCAAGGTGCGGCCGCGGAGCGCGATCTCGGCGCTGCGCGCGCGGTTCCTCGGGTTCTGATGGGCACGTTCCGCTTCTTCACCGCCGGCGAGTCGCACGGCCCGGGGCTGGTCGCCGTCGTCGACGGCGTCCCCGCGGGCCTGCACCTGCTCGCGACCGACATCGACGAGGGGCTCGCGCGGAGGCAGCGCGGCTACGGGCGCGGCGGTCGCATGAAGATCGAGACGGACCGCGTGATCCTCGAGGCCGGCGTGCGCGGCGGCGAGACGCTCGGGAGCCCGCTCGCCCTGCGCGTCCCGAACCGCGACTTCGAGAGCTGGCAGGGCCGCATGGGCCCGGAGCCCTTCGCGAGCACGCCGGAGGCCGTCGTGCGGCCGCGGCCGGGGCACGCCGACCTCGCGGGCGGCCTCAAGTACGACCGGCGCGATCTGCGCGACGTCCTCGAGCGCGCGAGCGCGAGGGAGACCACGATGCGGGTCGCGGTCGGCGGGGTCGCGCGGGCGCTCTTGCGCGCGATCGGCGTGCACGTGTTCGCGCACGTCGTCTCGATCGGCGAGGTCGAGGCCACCGCGCACCGCTCGCTCGATCTGGAGAACGTCCGCCTGCGCGCGGGCGCGAGCGACCTCGCCTGCGCCGACCCCGACGCCGAGGCGGCCATGCGCGTGGCGATCCACGCGGCGTCGCACGACGGCGACACGCTCGGCGGCGTGTTCGAGGTGGTGGCGACCGGCGTCCCGATCGGCCTCGGCAGCCACGTGCAGTGGGACCGCAAGCTCGACGGCCGGATCGCACAGGCGTTGATGTGCATCCAGGCCATCAAGGGGGTCGAGATCGGCCTCGGCTTCAAGGCGGCGGAGCTGCGCGGCAGCGCGGTGCACGACCCGATCGCGTGGGAGGGCGCCGGCCGAGAGGGCCACTTCGCGCGCCCGAAGAACGGCGCCGGCGGGATCGAGGGCGGGATCACCAACGGCGAGCCGGTGGTCGTGCGCGCGGCGATGAAGCCCATCGCGACGCTCAAGAACCCGCTTCCCAGCGTGCACGTCGACACCAAGGCGGCCGCCCCGGCGGCGCACGAGCGCAGCGACATCTGCGCGGTGGCCGCGGCGAGCGTGGTCGGCGAGGCGATGCTCGCGATCGTGCTGGCCGACGCGGTGCTCGAGAAGTTCGGCGGCGACTCGATGAAGGAGCTGCTGCGCAACGTCGAGGGCTACCGCGCCCAGCTCGCCGCCTACTGATCAGAGGTTGCGGCAGGCGCGGATCTGCTTGGCGCGCTCGCGGCCCTTCTTGTGGAAGCCGTCGAAGCTCGTGTCGGCCATCTCCTTCGACTCGAGGAAGGCGACGGCGGCCCGCACCTGGGTCACGAAGGCGTTCTTGGCCGCGAAGCAGTCGGCCTCGGACTCGGCCAGCGCGCGACCGCCGATCACCTGCGTGTAGAGCGCGCTCGCGTGGTTGAGCGTGATGTGCCCGTACTCGTGCATGCGGAAGAACGCGCAGGCGTCGGCCCCGATGTCCTTGCACCGCTGGGGGTTGTAGAGGATCACCCAGCCCTTGTTGGTGAACGAGGCGCGGGCGAGGTCGTCGAGCCACGGGGTCGCGATCTCGGGCACGAAGGGGGCCGTGGCGCCCGCGGTGCTGATGAACGACACGGCGGCGGCCAACGCGACGGCGAGCTTGGTCATCGAGGCTCCTCCGAGGATAGCGAGGCCGAGACAGCGAGGCGGGGAAAAGGTTCCCGGCTTGCGAGGCGGGGGCCGACCGAGGAAGCTCTCCCCATGGCCACGCTGCCGCGCACCCTCGCCCTGTCCGGACCCATGGGCAGCGGCAAGAGCACCCTCGGCAAGCTGCTTTCCGAGCGCTTCGGGGTCCCGCTGGTCGACACCGACGCGCGGATCGAGGCCGAGGGACGCACGGTGGCCGAGCTGTTCGCGACCGAGGGCGAGGCGGTGTTCCGCGAGCGCGAGGCCGCGGTGGTGGCCGAGGCGCTCGCTGGCCCACCCTGCGTGCTCGCCCTCGGCGGCGGGGTCGTCACGAACCCCTTGCTGCGGCGCGCGCTGCTCGCCCGCACCTGCCTCGTCACGCTGCGCGCCCCCGCCCGCGCCCTCGTCGCCCGCCTGGACGCCGCGGCCCGCGCGGCGCGACCGCTGCTCGCGAACGACCCGATCCCCCGGCTCGAGGCGATCCTCGCGAGCCGCGCCGAGGCCTACGCCGAGGCCCACGCCATCGTCGACGTCGAGGGCCGCAGCCTCTCCTCGATCGCCGAGGAGATCACCCGGGTATCCGCGCGCGACGCGGTCGTCGTGGCCCTCGGCGCCCGCACCTACCAGGTGGAGGTCGCGCCGGGCTGCATCGCGCGGCTCCCCGAGATCGTGGCCCGCTCCCGCGCGCTCCTCGTGAGCGACACCGAGATCCATCCCCACGTCCGCCGGCGGATCCCGCGCCTCGACGCGCCGCTGCACCTGCTCGCGCCAGGCGAGGCCAACAAGACCATCGTCAACGTCGCCACGATCTGGGACGCCGCGCTCGCGGCCGGCCTCGACCGGCGCAGCTTGCTCGTGGCGATCGGCGGTGGCGTGGTCGGCGATCTCGTCGGGTTCGCGGCGGCGACCCTCCTGCGCGGCGTCCGCTTCGTGCAGGTGCCCACCAGCCTGCTCGCGATGGTCGACGCCTCGGTCGGCGGCAAGACGGCGATCGACCGGCCCGAGGGCAAGAACCTGGTCGGCGCGTTCCACCAGCCGAGCGCGGTGCTCGCCGACCCCGAGCTGCTCGGCACGCTGCCTGCCCGGGAGCTCCGCTCGGGGCTGGCCGAGGTGGTGAAGACGGCGCTCGTGGGCGACCGCGCCCTGCTCGACGACGTGGAGCGGCACGCCGAGGCTCTGCTGGCCGGCGACAAGGCCGCCCTCACGCGGGTGGTGCGCGCCTCGGTGCTCCACAAGGCGCGCGTGGTCGCCGAGGACGAGCGCGACCAGTCCGACGCCCGCGCGGCGCTCAACTTCGGGCACACGATCGGGCACGCGCTCGAGGCCCACCACGGCTATGCGCGCTGGACGCATGGCGAGGCGGTCGCGCTCGGGATGATCGCTGCCCTGCGGGTCGGAGTGGGCCTCGGGGTCACCGAGAAGGCCCTGCTCGTGCGGGTCCGTGACCTGCTGCTCAGGCTCGGCCTGCCCGTCGCGCTCGACGAGGAGCCGCTGGCGGAGGCCATGCCGAGGGTCATGGCGGACAAGAAGCGCGAAGGGGATCGGGTCGCCTACGTGCTGGTCCGGAGCCCTGGAGAGCCGCTGGTCCAGCGTCTGACTCCCACCGACATCTCCACCTTCGCTGCGCGGAATTTGGAAGGAAGCGCCGGCGCCCCGTAGACTGGTGGGAAGTTCTTGGAGGTCCGCATGGGCGCCGGTTGGATCAAGTCGACGTCGAAGTTCGTGTCTGCGATGGCCATGCTCGGCGGAGTCTCGTTGCTCGTCCCGAGCTGCGCGGACAACGGCGTGTCGCTGTTCATCCGCGGGGTCATCGCCATCAAGGCGCCCGACTGCGTGGCCAAGCCCGACGCGGACGCCACGCTCTGGTCTTCGCTCTTCTTCGACAGCGCCATCGCGACGCAGGTCGACGTTCCGCTCCTCGTCGGCAGCCAGCTGTTCGGCCGCGGCGATCCCAAGACTTCGCGGGGTGAGCCGAACCGCATCCAGCTCAGTGGCGCGGAGGTCGAGCTCACCGACACCGGCGGCAACGCGATCGTGCCCAAGTTCACCGTGCCCACCATCGGCGTCGTCGACCCGACGGCCAGCTCGGACGCGAGCTATGGCGCGGTCTTCGTCACGCTGATTCCTGCGGGCGTGGCCGGCGCGGTCGCGAAGAACACCGGCACCACCACCTACGGGCCGCGCAAGCTGATCCTCGCGAACGTCAAGGTGTTCGGCAAGACGCTCGGCGGCACCGACGTGGAGAGCCTGCCGGTCGCGATCCAGATCTACACCTGCCATGGCTGCTCGGTGGTGTTCCCCTCGGACGCGGCGGACCTTGGCGGCACCAACTGCCTGAAGGCATCGACCCAATCCAAGACCTGTCTGCTCGGCGTCGAGGCCACGAGTTGCCAGGACTGCCGCGACAAGGCGATCTGCTACAATTGCCTCGCCGACTCGGACTGCCCCAAGGGGCTCTCGTGTGACCTCGGCATCCAGCGGTGCAAGTAGCCCGTAGATGGACCCGCGCGCCGCGCTGCCGGCGGTCGGGCGGCTGGTCGCGCGCGACGACGTACGCGCGCTGATCGAGCAACACGGCCGCGACGCCACCGTCGAGGCCCTGCGCGCCGCCGTCGAGGCCGCGCGCAGCGGCCACGGCGAGCCGACCCCCGAGGCCGTCGTCGCCCACGCGACCACGCTCCTCGCCGAGCGCGCGCGGGGCACGCTGGTCCCGGTGATCAACGCCACGGGCGTCGTCCTGCACACCAACCTCGGCCGCGCGCCCCTCGGAGAGGCCGCGCGGGCCGCGATCGCGCGCGAGGGCTCGGGCTACGTCGCGCTCGAGATCGACCTGCCGAGCGGCGGACGCGGCTCCCGCCACGCCCACGCGCGCGCGCGCCTCTCCCGCGTGACCGGCGCCGAGGACGCGCTCGTCGCCAACAACGCGGCCGCGGCGCTCCTGCTCACGCTCTCGGCGCTCGCGCCCGGCGCGCGCGTCATCGTCTCGCGCGGCGAGCTCGTGGAGATCGGCGGCGCCTTCCGCATCCCCGAGATCGTCGAGACCGGCGGCGCGCGCCTCGTCGAGGTGGGCACCACCAACCGCACCCGACTCGCCGACTACGAGCGCGCGATCACCGACGAGCCCACGGTGCTGCTCAAGGTGCACCGGTCGAACTTCGCGATGGTCGGCTTCACCGAGGAGGCGTCGCTCGAGGAGCTCGTCGCCCTCGGCGCGCGGCGGGGCTGCCGCGTGGTCTACGACCTCGGCTCGGGGCTGATGGTGCGCGGCGCGTCGATCGGCCTGCCCGACGAGCCCGACGTCCCGGGCGCCGTCGCGAGCGGCGCAGACGTCGTGGTGTTCAGCGGCGACAAGCTGCTCGGCGGCCCTCAGGCCGGGCTCGCGGTCGGGCGGGGCGCCGCGATCGAGGCGATGCGGAGGCACCCGCTCATGCGCGCGCTCCGCGGCGGCAAGCTCGTGCTCGCGGCGCTCGACGCGACGCTCGCCGCCTACGAGCGCGGTCATGCGCTCGAGGAGTTGCCCACCCTCGCGCGGCTCGTCGCCGATCGAGA
>Ga0154020_10002252_pt1 | contig 23389 bp, 26 predicted proteins | sample Klosneuvirus_201_FD_109709 | JGI IMG/M metagenome (GOLD analysis project Ga0154020, IMG submission 109709) | Active sludge microbial communities from wastewater, Klosterneuburg, Austria - Klosneuvirus_20160825_MG | ecosystem: Engineered > WWTP > Aerobic digester > Activated sludge | place...
AGATGCGCGACAAGCCCCGTCCTTCAGGGCGGAGAAGGATAGCGCGGACGGCGTAGCCGACCTTGGGTTTCAGTGCGGTGTCTGCTGCTGCTCGATGTACTGGCGAATCACCGAGATCGGCGCGCCGCCGCAACTGCCGGCGAAGTAGGACGGCGACCACAGCGCGCCGCCCCACAGCCTCTTGCGGATGCTCGGGTGGTTCTGCTTGCGGATCATGCGGCTCGATACGCCCTTCAGGCTGTTCACCAGCGCCGAAACGGCCACCTTGGGCGGGTAGTTCACCAGTAGGTGAACGTGGTCGTCCTCGCCGTCGAATTCGACCAGCTCCGCTTCAAAGTCAGCGCAAACGCCGGCGAAGATGCCGCGCAGCTCGTCGAGGATGGCCTTGGTGAACACCTCGCGCCGGTATTTGGTCACGAAGACCAAGTGGACGTGCATCCGAAAAACGCAGTGCCGCCCGTGGCGGATGTCGTTGTCATCGCGCATAGACCAAGAGTATGATTGAGCCGTGGAACGACTTCAAGCCTTCAAGTACGAACTGATGCCAGACGGCCAACAGGAGCGGCAAATGCGCCGCTTCGCCGGCTCGTGCCGGTACGTGTTCAACAAGGCGCTGGCGTTGCAGAAGGGGCGCCACGAGCGGGGCGAGAAGAAGCTCGGCTACGCCGGGCTGTGCAAGCTGCTCACCGAGTGGCGCAACTGCAGCGAAACGCCATGGCTCAAGGACGCGCCGACGCATCCGCTGCAACAGACGCTAAAGGACTTGGAGCGGGCCTACGCCAACTTCTTCGCCAAACGCGCCGACTTCCCGCGCTTCAAGCGCAAGGGGCAAAGCGACAGGTTCCGCTACCCCGACCCGAAGCAGATCAAGCTCGACCAGGCCAACGGCCGCGTCTTCCTGCCCAAGCTCGGCTGGCTGCGCTACCGCAACAGCCGGGAAGCCTTGGGTGAATTGCGCAACGTCACCGTCAGCCTGTCGTGTGGCAAGTGGTTCGTGTCGATCCAGACCGAGCGCGAGGTCGAGCAGCCCATCCCCAACGGCGGCGCGGTCGGTATCGACATGGGCGTCGCCCGCTTCGCCACCTTGAGCGACGGCACGTTCTTCGCGCCACGGGGTAGCTTCAAGCTCCACGAAACGGCGCTACGCAAGGCGCAGCGGGCGATGAGCCGCAAGACGAAGTTCAGCAACAACTGGAAGAAGGCCAAGGCCCGAATCCAGCGCATCCACGCTCGCATCGGCAACGCCCGCCGCGACTATCTGCACAAGTGCTCCACCACGATCAGCCAAAACCACGCGCTCGTGTGTATCGAGGACTTGCAGGTGAGGAATATGTCCAAGTCGGCGGTAGGTACAACCGAGAGGCCGGGAAGAAACGTCCGCGCCAAGTCGGGACTGAACAAAGCCATCCTCGATCAAGGCTGGTTCGAGTTCCGCCGCCAACTGGACTACAAGCTGGCGTGGAACGGCGGGCATCTCATCGCCGTGCCGCCGCAGAACTCGAGCCGGACGTGTCCGGCGTGCGGCCATGTGTCGAAAGACAACCGCCAGACGCAGGCGCGGTTCGCGTGCGTCGAATGCGGTTTCGAGGACAACGCCGACTTGGTCGGCGCGATCAATGTTCTAAGGGCGGGACACGCCCGGTTCGCCTGTGAAGTGAGCGGCGCGGTAATGCCGCCAGCAGCAGGAACCCACCGAAGCGACTCAGGGGCGACTCAATGCCGCGCCTGAGCGCCGTAGGAATCTCCAGCCTTCAGGCCGGGGAGGATGTCAAGGCCATGTCCAGCACCTCGGCGGCGTGGTTCACGCCCTGGCCATAGACGATCTCGAACTCCGCGCTCTTGAAGGGCGGGGCGACCTTGTTCTTGACCACCTTGACCTTGGTCTCGCTGCCGATGACATCTTCGCCGCGCTTGACGGCGCCGGTGCGGCGGATGTCCAGGCGCACCGAGGCGTAGAACTTCAGCGCGTTGCCGCCGGTGGTGGTCTCGGGGTTGCCGAACATCACGCCGATCTTCATGCGGATCTGGTTGATGAAGACCACGGTGCAGTTGGTCTTGCGGATCGTGGCGGTGAGCTTGCGCAGCGCCTGGCTCATCAGCCGCGCCTGCAGGCCGGGCAGCGAGTCGCCCATCTCGCCTTCGAGTTCGGCCTTGGGTGTGAGGGCGGCCACGGAGTCGATGATCACCAGGTCGACAGCCCCCGAGCGAACGAGGGCGTCGGTGATCTCCAGCGCCTGCTCGCCGCTGTCGGGCTGGCTGATCAGCAGATCCTGCAGGTTGACGCCGAGCTTTTGCGCATAGCCCGTATCCAACGCGTGTTCGGCGTCGATGAAGGCGCAGGTGCCGCCGAGCTTCTGCATCTCGGCGACCACCTGCAGCATCAGAGAGGTCTTGCCCGAGGCCTCGGGGCCGTAGATCTCGATCACGCGCCCACGCGGCAAGCCGCCGACACCCAACGCGATGTCCAGGCCCAGCGAGCCGGTGGAGACCACCTCGATGGCTTCGACCGACGCACCGTCGCCCAGCCGCATGATGGAGCCCTTGCCGAACTGCTTGTCGATCTGCGCAAGCGCGGCGAACAGCGCCTTGGATCGCTCGGCGTCGCTCGCGATGGGGGCCGCGCGCGGCGCGGTGGGCAAAGCGGGCACGACAGGGGTAACAAGCGCTGGCATGGTCGATGTCCTTCGCAATGAGTGGTTGGTCGCACCAGCATGCACGACGCGGCCGCACCTGCAAGTGCGGCACCGACACCGCGGTACCGGCACAGTAGCTGGAGGGGGCCTTGTGGGCGTCGGCGGGCAGCGGCATAATCGGTGCACCTTGCCGGGCAACCATGTGTTGACCTGGCCTTTCAGCAAGCTGGCCGCCAGGGCCGGCACAGCGCGAGCAATACCCGCGCCATAGCAACAGCGCCCCACCGTGGGTCAACGCCGCGCCAGCGGCGGCTGTCGACCGAAGCTTTGTCACCGTAGCACGAAGACGCGAAGAGACGTCTTGGCTTGCCGCTGCGCCGCCCCGAGCGCGCGCGAACCAAGACAAGCTCTTTGTGTCTCGATGGTCGAGACATGAGTCGCTGCAAGCCTGCCAGGCCCAGCATCTCAAAAGTACGACGGATTGATCCCCGTCGCCGCAAAGAGCCAGCCCAGGATGGGTAGTAACACCCATCCTGCCCGGCTGAGCATGATGGGTACTTCCCTGCCGCCGGGCAGGGGGAAGGAGACATCATGCTGAATCCCAACATAGTCGCGGGACCGAAGGCCCCGTCCGTCGTCGCGCGCGCAATTGCGCGCGGCGACGAGCCGAGCGTCGCCGCCCTCGCGGCTGCGGCGCTCGTCACACCCTCGATGGCCATCAAGGCCATCGAGGGTGCAACCGACGCCGGCCGGCTGCTGCGGCAGCTGGCGCGGGTGGCGCCAGGCGCAGTCGAAGCGCTCTGGCGCTGCGACGAGGCGTCTCGCGCCTTCCGGCGCGACGCGCTGGAAGCTTTGGAAGCAGCCGGGTTCGTCATCCTCAGCTAGCTGGGGATGACGAAGGTGAACCCGTCCTGATGTTGGCGTAAGCCTGCGCCAGGACGGGTGCTGTCAAGAAGCCGGACCGGAGGGCCGGCGAGTCCGCAGGGTGACGCCTGCGTGTCCCGAGCAGGGACAGGACTGAATGGGGGTGCTCTGGGAGAGAGCGAGGGTTGTCAGCCTGCGCGTGCCGGTTCGAGTCCGGTCACCTCCACTCCCACGAATTCAGAATCGCGGGCTAAACTCGCGAGCAATCAGGCAAGCGGCTCGGGCATCCGAGCGGATGACAAGACCTGCGTGTGGTGGGTCGTTGCCGAATAGATCACACGCAATGAGGCAGACGGTGCGGCATACGCCGCACAGCTGACAAGACCTACGCGCGGTGGGTCGCTGCCGAATAGATCGCGCGCAAAGGCCACCCTCAGGTGGCCTTTGCTTTGTGCGCAGCCGCCGACGCCGCTCGCGACAAGCTGCCGAGAGACTGCACAGGCGCCCGCCGATCGCAGGTCGCAGGTCGCAGGTCGCAGGTCGCAGCGAAGTCTCGCGTAGAACCATGCCAACGCGCGTGAGCCACGAGCGCCCGCGCAAGCCCGACGCAGAACGACACCCCGGGGTCGTCGCGCGGCTTGCGCAGACGCTTGACCCAACCAGGCGCAACAGTCTTATCTGCCGCTGGACGGCAGCCCTCGCACTCGATGCGAGATGTCAATATGGCGCCCACGTATCGTGGGCGCCTAAGAGATGAGTGAGGTCTTGACCTCACTCCTCACGTCGTCACGGTCATCCGTGACGGCGGGAACCTCGTGTTCCCGCCGTCCGGCACCGTGGCGCGGGTCTCCACGCAGGCCACCCCGATGGGGTCGGTCTGCGGCATCGACGTGGTGAAAACCACGTACGGTGCGGTGGAGGGTCTTCCCGCGGCGGACCGGCGCACGACCTATGTGGTCAGTGCGCTCGTCCTCGCGGCCCTCGGATCCGAGCGCGACGATGTCGTCGCGCCGGACACCGGGCCTTCGAGTGTCGTTCGCGACACCGAAGGGAAGATCGTCGGCGTTCGGCGCTTCACGCGCTGAACCCGATCCCGCCCAGCCTGCGTGCTGGGGTGTGAGGAGTGGACCTCCTGCCCCCGTCAAGGGGGGCCGAGATCGCCGTGACAACGGCGAGGAAACGACAGGCGCAAGGGCGCCCTGTCGCCTTGGGAACAGAATGTTTCCTGAAGGACGACGGGGCGCAGCCCGTTGATCCATTGTCAAGCCGCCAATGACCCGCGCCATGTGGCGCGGGTCATTGGTTAACTCTCAGGCTATGAAGCACACGCACCAGAGTCCACGCAAGCCCTGCAGTCACAGGCCTTGCGTGGGCCCTCGGCCCCAGGTTGTTCAACCCCGCCGCACCCGCGGCCTGTCAAAATGAACGAACTGGTTCTGATCCGCGGACTGCCCGGCAGCGGCAAGTCCACCCTGGCGCGCAGCATGCGCGGCCACGTGCATGTCGAGACCGACATGTACTTCCAGCACCCGACGCAAGGTTACGTGCACAACGTGGACCAACTGCCTGCTGCGCACGCATGGTGCCTCGCGCGCACGCGCGAGATCCTCGACGCCGGCAAGAGCGTCGTGGTCTCCAACACCTTCACGAAGGTGTGGCAGATGCAGCCGTACTTCGACGCCGCCCGGGGACTGGGCGTGCCGGTGCGGGTCATCGAAGCCACCGGCACGTGGCAGAGCGAGCACAACGTGCCTGACGAGATTCAGGCTGCGATGCGCGATGGGTGGGAGCCGTTCCGCCCGACGCCCGGCGTGCAGTTCTGCCGACACCCGTAGCCCGCGGGTCCCTCATCACGCGGCGACACGCAGCCGCAACAAGGAGAAAGCCGATGCAACCCAAACGCATCGAACCCACCGCGACAGCCGCCCAAGCCGGCCGTGCGCACCTGCGCCAGGCCCAGCGCGAGCTGCGCCCCGTTGCGGCGCGAGAAGCGATCGCGCTCATCGCGCGCGTCTTCGCCGCGACGCCCAAGCTGGTGCGCCTGCGCGTCACCATCGAGTGCGCCTGGCACGGCAGCGAACAGGGCGCGCCGCAACGGCAGCGTCGCCTCTTTGCGGCCGCCACGTTCGACAAGGCCACCCGCAACGGTGACTTGCTGACCCGGGCGTTCGGCGCGGAGGTCCTGGTGGCCGGCTGCGCCAATGCAGACGACGCCGAACTCGACTTCGGCAGCCTCTTCGAGGACAGCCAGGCAGCCGCCGAGCTGTGCGAGATCCTCGATCTCGGACAGTGCGACGCAAGCCTGGACTTCTCGGCCGTGATGCTGCACGCAAGCAGCATCGAAGACCTCGCCGCTATGGTGAAATTCGACTGAGGCCCGACCCCTTGCTCGGCCATGCCGCCCCTGCGCCGTGACGCTTGCGAGTGCGATCCCCAACGCACCGGTAAACGCCGCATCCCCGCTGCGCTAGCGCAGCATCCCAGCCGTCTCGAGCGGCGCCTTCAACTCAACCAGGAGCAGACACATGGCAGGTCTGATCTGCAGGGCGCGAAGCGGCGCCCGGAGCCGCGCATGAAGGCCGTGAGACTCACAACGCAGGGCATCACACCCGCAATCGCGCGCACATCCGTAACACCCACAGGCGCACGGCCACTGGTCCTCGCCCACGGCGAGACAGGCGACAATCCCGACGCTTGGTGCATTTGGCTGCCGCTCACTCGCGACCTGAAACGAGCGGCTCGCCAGCACATCACGCTCGATGGCGGCGACGAGGTACTGGCGCTCGACGGCCTGGACGTGCGTCTGCGCCGACTGACCGAGGAAAGGCCCCCTGGGCAGACCACCAAGCGCGTCGACAAGCGAGGCCAACGCATGTTCGCACTTGTTCCCGCAGACGAACTCATGGGCGCTGAGGACTTGCGCCATCTGGTGCTGTGGTCGCTCGAGCCCGGCGTAGGCGGCGAAGCCACCTACACCACCGATGGCATGGTCGAAGTCCTGGCCGAAGGCCACGAGGCGTTCGGTGCGGCAGGTGGTCGCCCCGGGCGTGCCCCGTGCCCGGTTCTGCTGGTGCGCGGGCCGTGTCGTCTGAGATGGCAACGAGGCGGACGCATCACCGACCGGGAGAACGACTACACGGCCGTCTACGACGGCGCGCAATGGCGCATCGGGCCGAGTGCCGATATGGGCGCCTGATGGAACGGATCGCTGAACGGGGCGCGCTCGCAACCCTCGCGCCGATCTGGCCCTGCCGCGCAGCCGAGCCGGCCATCAACATCATCCTGACCACGCGCTGCCCGCCATCGAGCGGCAGCGCGTAGTCCGCCGCACCGCCGGCGCTAGCGGCTCGCCATCCGCGACTACGCGTCGCAGGACAGGGCAGGGCAGCTTGCGCGGGCGGTGTTCACCAGGGCGAGCATCACTGCCGTTTCCTCGATGCCCTCAAGGCATCAAGTGCGCCGCGCACGTCGCGGCTTCTCACCGCCCATCCGGGCAAGGAGGCCATGTGTCCGAGGACACCACCCCCATCGCGGACGCCTTGTGCGCCCGCAACACCGGCGGAATCAGCCCCGCCGAGTGCACCGTGCCGCTGCCCTGCGGCGGCATGCTGGTCGCACCGCGCGCCCCCGACCCGTGCAGCTACGTGCGAGTCATCGACCGGGCGGGGCAGCAAGTGCTGCGCCTGTCCAGTGCCGAGTGGCGCGCGCGCCCCGAGCTCGCCATCGGCGCGCTCGTGGGTGCATTGGAAATCGTCGCGGCCGGCAGAACCGCGATGACCCCAGCATGAACCCGCGCCAGGCTGAAGAGGCTCGCGCAGTCGTCGACAAGCTGTACCGGGCGATTCAGCAGCAGTGGCCCGAATTCGAGGCACGTGAGGGCCAGCGCCACATGATCGGCGCCGTGCTCGACACGATGCTCAACGCCCGCACCAAGGCAACGCCCTGCGACGGCGCGAACCTCGCGCTGATCGAGGCACCCACGGGTACGGGCAAGACGCTGAGCTACCTGCTCGCAGCCTACGCCGCGTCGGTCGTTCTCGACAAGAAGGTGATCGTCTCGACGGCCACCGTGGCGCTGCAGGAACAACTGCACAGCAAGGACCTGCCGCGCCTAGCCGCCCTGGCTGGCGCCGACTTCACGTTCGACCTGCTCAAGGGGCGCCAGCGCTATGTCTGCCGCCGCAAACTCGACCGCACCGACCCGCTGGAAGACGAAGGACTCTTCGACCAAGACGAGCAGCGGTCCGCGGCCGGCAGCAGCGAACGCCTCGTGCGCGAACTGCACGAGCAACTGCAATCGGGCCGCTGGAGCGGCGACCGTGACGAGTGGGCGCAGGGCGTCGACGACGCCACGTGGCGCAGCATCGAGGCCGACCGCCACAGCTGCCAAGGCCGCAAGTGCAGCGCGTTCAAGGACTGCGCGTTCTACACCGCACGCAAGCGGGCGGAAGGGGCACGCATCCACGTGGCCAACCACGCCCTCGTGCTGACCACCCTCAGCACCGAATCGAACCTGATCGATCCGGGCAACACGCTGTTCGTCTTCGACGAAGGGCACCACCTGGCCCAGGTCGGCGTCGAGCGGTTCACGACCGAGGTCAGCCTCGCCGGGCTGCTGCGCGCCTGCGAGCGCGCACGCACCGTGCTGCCCAAAGCCGCACGGGCCATGCCCGGCGCGCCGTGGAGCGCACAGGTCGAAGCCACCGGGCCGCTAGTGCGCGAGGCTGAGCAAACCATCGCGCGCCTGCTCGTCGACCTCGACGAGGATCCGAGCGCCGACAAGCGCGGCGTCGTGCGGTTTGCCGAAGGCAAACTGCCTGCGTCGTGGCAGCAGACCATCGAGCACCTGGGCGCTCTGCTGGCAAGCGGCCACGGCCTGTGCGAACAGGCGATGGAAGCGCTCACCGGACGGGACACGGACGCATCGCAGCCGATGGACCCCAAGGTGCAGCAGATCGCGATGGAGCTCGCGCCGGCAGCCAACCGCATCGCGAGCGCTGCCATGCTGTGCAGGCAATGGCTCACGCACGATCGCGTCGCGCTGGCCAAGTGGTTCGTTCGCGACGAGGCGTCGGGCCGCATCAGCCTGTGCGCGTCACCGCTGACAGCAGCCAGGGCGCTGGCCGAGCACGTGTGGCCCGAGGTGGGCGCGGCCGTCGTCACGTCGGCCACGCTCACCGCGTGCGGCGAGTTCGCCATGTTCCAGCGGCTCAGCGGAATCAACCGGTTCCCGGAGCACGCCACGGTCGTGGTCGAGTCGCCGTTCGACTACAAGCGGCAGGGGCGCATCCACATCCCGCCGATGCGCACCACGCCCAAGGACGGCCAGGCCTACACCGCCGAGCTGCTGGGCCTGGTGGTGCCGATGTTCGAGGTCTTCTCGCGCGGGCAACTGGCGCTGTTCACCTCGCGCCGGCAGATGGAGGCGATCTACGAAGGGTTGCCCGAGGCGCTTCGCGCTCGCGTGCTGGTGCAGGGGCGTCAGTCCCGCGGCAGCCTACTCGACGAACACCGCCGGCGCATCCGCGCCGGGCAGGGCAGCATCCTCTTCGGGCTGCAGTCCTTCGGTGAAGGGCTGGATCTGCCGGGCGCGCTGTGCGAACACGTGCTGATCGACAAGATCCCCTTCGCGCCGCCGGACTCCCCGGTGGACGAGGCGCTGGCCGAGTGGCTGGCCTCGCAACAGCGCGACGCGTTCGACGAACTCACCGTGCCGCGCGCCGGGGTTACCCTGGCGCAGTGGATCGGCCGGGGCATCCGCACGACCACCGACCGCGCCGTGATCACGATTTGCGACAAGCGCCTGCGCTCGCAAAGCTACGGCCAGCGACTTCTGCGCGGCTTGCCGCCGATGCCGGTGGTCACCAGTCTGTCCGCGCCGCTCGGGTAGACTTTGCACCTGAAACGATGGCCCCAAAGGGCCGTCTATCGCCGGGTCCACACCCGGCCTTTCACACTCGCGGCGCCCGCTACCAGGGCCCAGCCACTACCGACGACGCCCCTGCGGCAAGTCGCGGCGGCCGCGCGAGACCCCTAACAACACCGGCGCACATGCGCCCCGGCACGCCTTAAGGGCGACAAGGCCGGGGTGCGCGTGCGCCTTTGCGCATTGCATGAACGCAATGCGCGGGAGCACACATGGATGTGATCGATCAGACGGCCGCCCAGGGCGCGCCGTCCGCCGCCGGCCTGGACGGGGCCGGCCCCCGTCACTACGTCATGGAGGTGCCCATCGACGACGTTGTCGTCGGGCCCTACAACCCGCGCTTCGGCGCCCCGCTGGGCGACCTCAGCGAGTTGGCCGGCATGATTGCCGCGCAAGGCGTTCTTCAAGCGCCGAAGGCGCGCGCAATCGTGCGCGACGGGCGCGTGATGTACGAAATCCCCTACGCGCGTCGGCGCCTGGCCGCCGCCAAGCAGGCAGGCCTGAGCACCTTCCCGATCGAGCTGCGCGAGTTCGACGACGAAGAGGCTGTGGCCATGGCCATGATGGAGAACTTCGGGCGCGAGGCCATGACGCCGGCACAGGAAGCGCGCGCGGCAGCGCGCATGCTCGCCGAGTTCAACGGCGACCGTGCGGCGACGGCCAAGCGCATGGGCTGGAGCGCGGCAACCCTGGACGGGCGGCTCAAGCTGATGGCCTGCTCGCCCAAGGTGCTCGACGCGCTCGACGCCAACCGCATCGTGCTGGGCATCGGCGAGTTGCTCGCCGGCCTGACCAAGGCCAAGCAGGATGAACTGCTCGATGCCCTGCTCGCGCACAAGAGCATGCCCAGCGTCGAGCAGTTCAAGGCGCAGGTGATGACGCTCACCAAGAACTTGGGCGCCGCCATCTTCGACACCGCCGAGTGCGGCAGCTGCGTGCACAACAGCGCCCAGCAACGCGCCATGTTCGGCTCGCTCGACGACGGCCACTGCCTGAATGCGAACTGCTACGACCACAAAGTCGAAGCGGTGCTGCAAGAGCGCACGCTTGAGCTCAAGGAGACGTTTCCCATGGTGCGCATCGCCCGCCATGGCGAGAACTTCACTGTGCGCCGGCTCGTCGCGCTGGGCGAGGGCGCGGTCGGGGAGACACAGGCCGAGGCCTGCCGCAGCTGCGCCAATTTCGGCGCCGCCATCTCCGCCTTGCCCGACAAGCTGGGCAAGGTGTCCAAGAACCTGTGTTTCTCGCCGACATGCAACGACGAGAAGATCGCGGCGTACCGACAGGAGCAAGCCGCAGTCAAGGCACAGACCACCGCGGCACCGGCCAAACCGGGCCCGGCAACCAAGGCCGCGGGCGAGCAACCCCGCGCGCAGTCGGCCAAGCCCCTGTGCGACGCCAAGACTGCACCCGAGGGAAAGACCCCTCCCACCGTCGTGTTGTCAGCAGCCGTCGTCGAGTACCGTGACGCGCTGTACCGCGCCACGATCGGCAAGGAGGTGCTCAAGGCCCCGGAGCGGGGCCTGGCCCTGCTGTTGGCGCTGGGTGCGTCGCACCAAATGCGCGCGATCGACCAGGCACAGGTCATCGCGATGCTGGACAAGTTCGCGACCGACGAAGGCAAGAAGCTCAGCGCCGTGGCCACACTGGTCGAGCGCTACAAGCAAGCGCTGACCTGCAACACCGAGGTGCTGCGTCGCTGCGCCGCGCGCATCGCTGCAGGATCGGTGGTCAACCTCGAGCGGCGCGATCTGGTCGCGCTGGTCAAGGCGCTGCAGCCCGACTGGAAAGAGCACTTCACCCTGAACGCTGAGTTCCTGGGCAAGCTCACCAAGGTCGAGATCATGGCCGTGGCCGACGAGTTGGGCATCACCGCTCAGCTGGGCGACAAGGCCAAGGGGCTGAGCAACAAGAAGCGTGACGAGATCATCGCAGCCGTCCTGGCTGTCGAGGGGTTCGGCTACGCTGGAGCGATTCCGCGCGTGCTGCGCCCCGAAGCCGAACAAGGCGGTGCACGATGAGCCGCGAGGAGATCACGCTGGGCTCGACCCCTTGCGACGAGCCCTGTACGGGAGTCAGTCAGAACGACTATGAGCGCCCCATGCGCGATGAGTGCACCGTCCATAGGCGTATGCTCGAACGCTTGGCGCCGCCGCCGCCGGCATCCTCCGGCGCACTGGGCATCAAGCGCTTCGGGCACGAGTTCGGCGCATACCTCGAGGTGGTGGCGAAATTCGACTCCAGCGACGAGGCGGCCACCGACTGGGCCTACGACCTCGAGAGCAACAGCCCCACGAAGTGGGACGCCATTGCCCTGTACGAGTTGCAATGGATCCAGCGCGTGCGCGAGATCCAGGCGGCACTGGCCCGAGGCGAGTTGCGCCCCGAGCAAGTGAGCGAGGACGTGCGCTTGGCACGCTGGCCCGAATTGGAGCCAGACGTCGAGATCGACGAATTGCTCGCGCGCCACCCGTTGCCTCAGGCGACGGCGATGGCCTGAAGAAGAGCGCGGGACGGGCCAGAACCGCCCGCCAGAAGAAGAAAGTGCAAGCGCCCCCAATGAGGGGGCCTTGCCCGAGCGCCCGTGTGGGTGCTCGGGCAAGTCGCTTTGCACGGGACGCCACCTGCGAGCCAGCGCGCTGTTGCGCTCGCAGCGCACGCCCAACTAAAATGCGCCGCAACCCCACCATTCCGCCTACGAGCGGGATCGGCGCAGCCCCAGGGCCTGGCCATCAGCCCCCTGAGGCGCTGCATTTCACCCACATCACCATCGCGCGCATCATCCCAGGAGGGGTAACCTCCTGCGCGCGAGACACCCATGAAACAGACTCTTGCAGAACACGTGCTGGACTTCGTCCAGGCCACGAAACTCATCCTCGCCTGGCTCACCCTCATCGTAGTGGTCGCGCTCGCCCTTGGCGTGCCGCAAGCCATTCACGCACTGCCCGTTGTGGCTACACCGCTGGCACTTCTCGCGCTGGCACGCAACCCCGTGGCAAAGTGGATGCGCCGCTCGCTGGTGGCGCAGCTGGCTGAGGAAGAACGCGAACGGCCACGGTCGTGATCGCGCATCTGGCGCGCCCGCAGCGCAGCGCTCACGAGGCTCACCAGCCCCGAGATCGTCGCCAGACATCGATCCGCAGACGCTGACCCGCCAAAGGTTAAGGCGTCAACTATCAACGAACCCCGCGTGCGCGCTAGGCGCCGCGGGGTTCACTCTTTTGGAGAACGCATGTTCAAGGAACTGGAGAGTTTTCGGGATCAGGTGAAGAGCCTGAACCTCAGCATCGGCTTCGTCGCCGGTGAACAGATCACCGTGATCGTGGCTCCCGTCGTGGAGCCCGAGGCGGCCAAGAGCAATCCCGCGCTCGCGCAACCGTTCAGCTTCACCGCGACGGCCACCGAGCTCGACGAGGGCTTCGCTGCAGCGCTGGGCGCTTGCGCACCGGTGCGCAAGACCCTGGCCGAGCAGGCCGCGGCGCAAGCGGCGGCCCTGGCCGCCAAGCTCAAGGCCCCGGGTAAGCCGACCGGCAAGGCGGGCGCATCTGGCAAGCCCTCGCCCGTGGATCTCGCCGCCGATGACGACGATGCAACGAGCGCGGCTGCTGTGGCCGAACCGCAACTGGCCGCACCGCCGTCATCGGCGGCCAGCGATACGTGCGGCACCATCAACAGCGCTGCCGACCTGTTCGACGAAGACGACGACCAAGGGGGTGCGCGATGACCCCCACCACCCGCAAACCCAACGCAGCGCCCCGCGCGGTGAGCGGGCTGACCAAGCAAGTCATGACGCGCGTCTTCGAGTACGCCGGTGTCAGCCTGCCGGATCCGGATCCGACGATGCAGCCCCAGCAGGTTCGTGACTTTCTCGCCGCCACTGGGCGGCCGGAGCTCACCAATGCCGAGGTGCAAGGGCCCGTCGTGCGCGGCACGCAGCTCGTCTACACCATCCACCGCACCACCGGCACCAAGGGTGCCAGGCGCGCCGCTGGAACGCGGCGGCGGCGCCCGCGCGCTGCCCTTGAGGCTCAGCTGGCGCGCCTGGAGCGCGAAGCCACGGCAACCCGCAGCGATCCCGTTTTGTCTCCGGTTCTGTCCGCCCTGGGCAGCAACATCGGTCCAACCGTGATCACCCTGCCCAGCCCGAGCGTGCCGTGGGTGGGCTGAGCCTTCCCACGCTTCACCCAGCGGTACCGGCAACACTCGTTGCGGCCGACGCACAGCAACTGCACCTTCGGGCGCTGCGCGATCGCGTCAAGCACCGCTGGCCGGTGAACATCGGACGCAGCGCGTCAGCGGCACAGGCGCTCGGGCGCACGCTGCAGCGCATGGCGCGCGTGCGCGGCCCGCTGGCCGAGGAGTTCGCCAGTGTGGCCGTCGTGCTTGATAGCAGCGGTTGGTACGGTGACCACTCTCATTTCGGTGAAGACAGCGCGACGGTTGCGCTGTACCCGCGGACCGGTGTGTCGTGGAACTTCATCGGGACAGCCATCGACCGACTCGAAGCACACACGCCCGGCTTGGGCGAGACCGTATTGGCGGCGCTCGACGTGGCGGAGTTCGGTCTGGCCGGCATCGCCACCCCGAAACGCGTGCGCGAGTGGTTCGCCATGCTGTACTGGGACTATGCCGCCTCGGACGATGAGGCGCGAATCATCCTCACCGACGAGCGTGGCTACAGCGACGACGATCGACCGCTGCTGCCGTCGGAGTTCGACACGGCGGCGGGCGGAACGATGTGGTTCGCGCCGAAAAGGCGCCTGGGAGCGCGCGCGGTTCGCGCGGCACTCGCGCGCTACCCGCGACCACTGGCCAGCGAGTTGGCGGCGTTGGTCACGACGCATCTGCCGCAGATCGGACGCGAAGCACGCAAGCGTGTGGAGACTGCCGAGGTCGATATGTCGTGGCACGGCGTCGCACTGTGCATCTGGCCGCACGCAGCGACGGCAAACGGACCAAGGCGACTGCTCGACGACGTCGAGCAGGACCGCGCCAATTGTGGCGAGGACGACGCGTTGCTGCGCTGTGAGCTGATCGGCAAACGCGAGCCCCATCGCAGCCGCGGGCGCGTTGAACCAGCCCATCGGCAGCCGGTCGATGGCCTGGCGCTGGTGGGCTCTCAACTGCGTGGCTACCACCTGGTGAACCGCCTGCTGCACCTGCTGCAGGCGATCGACAACCATCCGCTATGAAAGGGGGTGCCCGATGGGCATCGAGATCCACACCGACACGGGCGCGGGCGAACTGCGCCTGTGCCGAGCGATCCTGCTGTACGGCGACGCAAGCCGTAACGCCAATCAAGGGCATGTCGCCATCCAGCATGCCACCATTCATCCGGTGCGGCACCTTCGCGGCGACGCGCCACAGATCCAACCCGGCCAACTGCTAACGCGTGAAGCACTAGGCGAAGCATTGGCGGCGCTGGCCAGCGCGGGCAACGTGCGGCCATGGTCCTTCGTGCAGAGCAACGTCGTAGCCAGCGGCACCGATATGGTCGCCTGGCACACGCCCGCGACGAAGCGTCACATGGTCTTTGCCGGCAGCGGTCTGAACGCTGGTGCTACAGCGGCGCAGCCACCCATGCTGTGGGTCACCAGCCGGCGCCATCTCTGGGTGTTCGCACTGGCCAGCGATGACCGCCCCGGGGGCGATGCCCCGGTCTTCCATGCGCCACACTGGAACGTCTGGCAAGGCGGGCAGGTGTGCCTCGGTTCGGCGGTGCTGCCGCAAGACGGCAATCCGCAGGCATGGACCGATATGTTCTACGCCACGGCCTTCACTCACCCCAACGATGGGGCGAATTGGCAAGCCCACTGGCGCGGCGGCGTGACGGCTCTGTGGAAGAAGCTGCTCGCCGAAGGCGGGCGCAGGGACTTCCCCATGAGAGCGCTCGTGCCAACCGGTGCGACCGTGGAGCAGATCGTCGAAGGCATCATGTCCACCGGCGTGAAGCAGGCTCGCGGAGGCGTTCGATGAGCGCCCAAGCCGCCACGCACCTGATGGACACGTACATCGCCCGCACGACGCCGACGCTGCCGATGCCGCACGGGCCGTTCGAGGCACTCGCGCAGCCGGGGCATCGCTTCCTGGTCGCCCGCGAGGGGCTGTACCTGGAAGCACGCCGCCGCTGGCTGCACGCGGTGCTGCCACTCGCGGCGAGCCCGGTCGCGCTGCCCTACGGCAGCGCCACGGCAGTGCAAGGGGTGCAGCTGCTGTGCAACAGCATCCCCGATGCGCTGCTGCGCGAGTTCGAGCAGCTGGCCCGCGCTGCGTTCCCGCTGGAAACCGCCGCATGGATCGTCTGGCACGAAGCGTCGCGGCGCTTTCGGCTTCAGCCACTCGTTGCGCTCACAGCCACCGCGGAGCACCTGCAGTACGCGCGGCCCATCCTCGACGATGGGTGGGAGTTGGTAATGGACCTGCACAGCCACGGTGCGAGCGGCGCGTTCTTCTCGACGCAGGACGACGCCGACGATCGCGCGAGCGGCGAGGTCAAACTCGCTGGCGTGGTCGGGCGCGTGAACGACGCGCCCGAATGGCAATTCCGCCTCGCCGCGTGCGGGGTGTTCAAGGAGATCGCGTGACCAAGCGCATTGCGACGAAGCCGGGGGCGCACCCCGGCAAAGAGCGCTCTTACCGCCTGCCGCCCGCGTGGTTCGGCAAGCGGCTGGGCGTGCTGGTGGTTGGCGCCGGGGGCACTGGTTCGGCGGTGCTGGCCAGCCTCGCGCAGATCGCCGTGGCGCTGCCGCAACTCGGGCATCCGGGCCTGGACGTCACGGTCATGGACGACGACACCGTATCGGCCAGCAACGTCGGGCGCCAACTGTTCACGCTGGCCGACATCGGCCGCCCCAAGGCGGCCGTGCTGGTCAACCGGATCAACCTGGCCTACGGCCTGAGCTGGTCGGCCCGGACGTGCCGGTTGACGGACGACGAGGACGGGCGCGAAGTCGTGATGCTGGGCTGCGTGGACAGTCGCAAGGCCCGCGCCGTGATGGCGCGCCGGCACGCAGCGAAGTGGGACGACAACTGGTGGATCGACTGCGGCAACACCGCATCGAGCGGCCAGGTCATCCTCGGCGCGCGGCGCCACAATGACGTCGACCTGCCCAGCGTGGCCGATTTGCTGCCCGAAGCGGTGGACGAGAACGCCGACGTGGGCGATGACGCTCCGTCGTGTTCGATGGCCGAAGCGCTCAGCCGGCAGGACCTGCTGGTCAACCGCTTCATGGCCGACGCTGCGACCAACCTGCTGTGGCAGTTGCTGCGGTACGGTCAGGTCGACAGCCACGGCGCGTTCATCGACGTGCGACGCTTCACGATGCGGCCGCTGCCGGTCGATGCGGACTGCTGGGCCCGCATGGGCTGGCGACCGGGCGAGGCCGCGCCCACGCGGCGCGCCGCGTGAACGACAAGACAGCCCTCTGCAATGGAGGGCCCTGGCGGGCAGTGCACCCTTGCACTGCCCGCCCGCCGATGCTCAAGCGCCGGCGAAAGCCACGCCGCCCCAGCGATGGGCGCGTGGTTTTCGCGGGCCCTTGGCCACTGCCGTACGCAGAAGCACTCCCGCGGCAGCGCGTGCTGGCCTAGAATCGCTTGACTTTCGCCACCCGGCGATCGGTCGGCTCGTGCGCCATGCACGCAAGCCGGCATTTCACCCGCGCACCCCGCGACCCCAGGCAGCCATAGCCAGGCGAGTCCGTTGCGCACCCCATCACGGGCATCCTCCCGTGTGGGGAGGATGCCCACTCACAGGAGTTGGGCATGTCCCAGACCATTGATCGCGCGTCGTACGAGGCGCGCAACACCGTCACCCTGGCACTCGACGAGGGCGCCATGGTCCAGGCGCTGCGCCACGCCTTCACCAACCACGACACGGTGGTGCAGGAGTTGCTGCAGAACGCTCGCCGCGCCGGTGCGCAGCAGGTCGACATCCAATACGACGAGGCGTCGCGCACACTCGTCGTGCGCGACGACGGAGCCGGCATTGCCGACTTCAACGCACTGCTGACCGTTGGCCGCAGCGGCTGGTCGCAGCAGACCTGCGAGGAAGAGCGACCCTACGGCGTGGGCTTCCTGTCCGCGTTGTACGCCGCGGCCCACGTGCGCGTGTGCAGCACGGACGGCACCCTCGCGTTTGACACCGACCGCGCCCTGGCCCGCCAGCCGCTGGTCATCGACACCAGCGAGCGCACAGAGAGCGGCACTGCCGTGACCCTGCGCGGCTTCGAGTGGAAGAACGCCACGATGAGCGGTATCGAGATGATGTGCAGCGGCTTCGCTCTGCCAGTCACGTTCAACCGCCAGAGAGTCACCCGCGCCGACACGCTGTGCTGCCGCACCGAAGGGGTGTTTCAGACCGATGTCGGAACCATCAGCCTCGGCCACACACCGGGCAGCTCGATCGTCGCGTACCTGCAAGGGTTCCGCGTGTACGCGGAATACAACCGCTGGTACGACGACAGCCGAAGCATCGTGCATCTGGACAGCCGGCGCTACCGAGGCCGCCTGCCCGATCGCGACAAGGTGGTCGACGAAGAGCAGATGCTCGCCGAGGTCAGGGCAGCCATCCGCGGCTGCTGGGAGCAACGTCTCGAACAGATGCGCATGACGCTCAGTCCGATCGAGTTCTGCCGGCAAGGCCACAGCATCGCCAAGACGCTTGGGCGGCTCGATGTCTTCAACGACATCTCCGTCGCCCCGCAGAGCTGGTTCAGTGTTTACTCGGAGCCGCCGCGCAGCGAGTTCGAGTGGTCGGACTCGCCGCGCGGAACTGCTGCGATCACCGATGGATTCGTCTCGCTCGAAGACGTACGCAATCGCAAGGTGCTGGTGGCCGATCTCGCCAGCTACTGGGAGACCACACCAGGCGAGGAAGAGCAAGCCACCAACGTGCAGGCGCAGATGGCCTGGGCTGCGAAGGCGCTGCTCGTTGCGGTATCACTGGATCCCGGGCACTGGCTGCACGAACACGCCGCCATTCACTGCGACCTGCCGGTGAGCTTCCGCGTGATCGGCGAGGGGCGGCGCGAGAGCATCAACACGCGAATGACCCACGCCCAGTGGGGCAACGACATCGCCGTCTGCGAGGCGATCGAGCTGGACGCCGGCGAACTCAAGGCCACCGTGACCGAGGCCATCCTCTGGCACGACGGAGCCTACTGGGTGCCCGTCGATCATGAAGGGGAACGGCCATCGTTCGATACGGCAACCGTGCAGCAAGGCGCGAGCTATTGCGACGAGCACCGCAACAACGACGATGACGCCCACGAAGACGTCGCCACGCTCAACCAGCTGCTGCGCCAGATGCTGGCGACATCCCCGGAGGACGAAGTGGCCGGCGCGATGCGTGCGGCCATCGAGAACTACTCGGACCTGCGCAAACTGCGCTGCAGGATCGAGATCGACGATCTGGGCCGAGTCGCGGTCCGCGAGCTCGAGCGCATCGGCCCCGGCGCAGATGGGGAGGGTTCCCCGTGACGCTGCCGCCACCAACGTCGCCCTATTGGGCGCGGCTGGTACTTCGTCTGGACAGCACGAAGTGCACATGGCGGCAGCATCTGGCGCAGCGCCTACGTCGGATAGCCAACCGCATCGATGGGCGTTCGGGCCCGACGATTGATTGGAGCAAGTTCCCGCGCGTGAAGTGCCGAGACACGCGCGCCGAGTGCGAGGCGCTCGCGTTGCGCGCGCTGACCTGGGCGGCGGTGCAGACCGAGATCGCCGAGCAGCATGAGGCAACGCTCGATCGCTACTACGACTCGCAGCCCAAGCCGCGGCGTTGCCCGCCTTTGGACTAAGCGAACCGACTGGCGGTCGCACTGGGTGGCCGTCAACCCCAACTGAGCCCTGCTGTCGTCTGGCGCACACGCGCAAACGACGGCAGCAGTCCCTCACACGCGCCCTACGGCGCATCAGCCCAAGGAGACACCATGGGAAACACCCTCAAGCGGGCGGTCATCCGCCTTGCCGGTTTCGTCCGCCTCAAAGGCGGCAAGTTGGAATTCGAGTTCCCCGCGCCTGTGGGCGCGGGCAGCGCAGCGCAGCAGGCGGCCTTCGTCGCCGCGCTGGGCAAGGTCGCCGATGTGGACTACGTTTGCACGCGGCGCGGCGTGACGCGCACGACGTTCATCGGACACGTGGAGCACAACAGCGCGCGCGTGCAGGTGGCGTTCGACGCGCCCAACAGCGCCAGCACCGACGACATCGACGCCGCGTTCTACGCGGCGTTGAAAGCCGCCGTGACGACGATGGACTACTGCTACGCCGAAGAGGCGTCCGCATGAGAGCACGCGCACGCATCGGCTTTGCCGACGTGGTCGCGGCGCTGATGGTCACCAACGGCCCGCACCCTGACAAGAGCGTGCCGCCGCTGTGCCCGTTCGGCGCGTTGGACCTGCGTTTGGTGCTCGATGGCACGGGCGTAGGCCAGATCGCACTCGGTCGCTTCAAGTATGTGGCCCAGCCGGTGGCGCTGGACATCCTGGCGCTGTCCACCAACGACGCACAGGGCGACTTCTACGAACCCGTCGGGCGCGTGAATGTCGTCCTGCCGCAGCACCAGCTCGAGCCGGGCAACATCTTCGCCAAGACCTACGGCGAGAACGAACCCTTGCGTGAGCCGTTGCTGCGCTCGGGACTGCTGCGCGACACGGGCGGCCGCATACAGGAGTGGGTCGCCGAGATCGAGGTATGGGAGCTCACACTTGAGTTCTACGCGCAGTGCGAAGCGGCGAATCGGACAACCTTCGCGCGGCTGCGCGAGCGCCAGTACATCGCGGCCTGAGCGTCGCAGGGCCGACCCGACGGCCAGTGTCAAGGGCACCCCTTTCGGGGGGTGCGCGCGAACGCGGCCTTCGCAGCCCTCGCAACCCTGAACACCCCAACGAGGGGTGTTCACCCATGGCGGTGCTCGGTCGTCATGGGTGAACACCAGTGTAAGCCCGCGCCATGTGCGCGAGCCTGTCGTCCTGCGCTCGACGCACGTCTTTCAAACCCCGGACACGACCACGGCCGCTCGTGCGGCCAGTGGCACGTTCCACCACCACAAGGAGCACACATGCTCGACCTCTTCGAGCGATCCGAGCGAGAGATCGCAGTCGACGAACTGCACCACGCCACGGCGATCTACACCGCCGAGCCCGTGGTCGACCAGCTGCTCGACGCGCTGGACTGGCCGCGCGGCAACCGCCGCCTGGTCGACACCAGCTGCGGCGACGGCGCCTTCCTCGCGCGCGCGATCGAGCGGCTGCTTGAGGCGGTGCCGGACATCGACGACGCACACCTCAGCCACGTCATTGCGGGCTGGGAGATTCACTTCCATGCGGTCGCCCAAGCGCGCTCGCGCATCGCCGAGGTGATCGAGTGCCATGGCCGCGCAACCGCTGCGGCCCGCGCGCTGGCCGCACTCATCGTCACCGAGGGTGATTTCCTCGTGGACGCACCGATGCAGGGTGCGTGGGATTGCATCACCGGCAACCCGCCGTACCTGCGCTACGCGCACCTGCCCGAGCACTTCCGGCGCTTGTACGAGGCCACGATGCCCGAACACGCCCAGGCCGACATGCTGCACAGCTTCCTCGACCGCAGCATGCGCGTGCTGAACCCGGACGGGGAGATCGCACTGGTCACCTCCGACCGGTGGCTCACCAACCAGAGCGCGGCCGGACTGCGCGAGGTCCTGGGCCAGCGCCTGGGCGTGGTCCAGCTGGAACGGCTGGACAGCAGCACGAGCTTCTACCGTCCCAAGCAGCGCAAGGCGGGCACACCGCCGCGCATCCACCCGGTGGCCATCGTGCTGCGACACGCGGGCCAGGGCGCCATGCCGCTGGGCCGCGCACCGCTCTACCCGGACACCTTCGGGCAGTCGGCAAGCCCAGAGAGCGGGCCAACGCTGGGCGAACTCGCCCAGGTGCGCATCGCGCCATGGCTGGGCACGCCGGGGATCTTCCTCGTCGACGACGATGTCGCGCGCACGCTGCCGCGCGAGCACCTGGTGTCGGCAGTGGACACCGACGACATCAAGGACGGACAGCTGGGCACGCCCACACGCATGGCCATCCGCACCACTCGCGACAGCGAGCCGCCGCCCGAGGTGATGGCGCATCTGGACGCGCAACTGCACCGCATGTGCGCGCGCGGCCGGCGCAACCCGCGGTGGGTGGCGCCGGAGCCCTTCGAGCGCTTCGATCTGTCGCAGCCGTGCCTGCTGGTACCGCGCATCGCGCGCAGCCTGCGCCCGGTTCGCGTGCCTGCGGGCGTCCTCCCGGTCAATCACAACCTGAGCATCGTGTCCGCCGGTTCGCTGGACCTGGACACGGTTGAGCAGCAGTTGAATCGCCCCGAGGCTATGCAGTGGGTCGCGCGACGCGCCCCACGGCTGGAGAACGGGTACTACTCGCTCACGACGACGCTGCTGCGCGAACTGCCACTGGCGCTCGGCTAACTGTGGCGCTGCCGGCGATCAAACACAACCCATGCGGGTGGAGCATCCTTGATGGAGCCCGCCCGCACCAACGAAGAAAGGGAGCGGGCCCGAGGGCTCGCTCGACGACAAGTGAGCCACACCATCATTCACGACATCCGCGCCGTGGCCCTCGTGGACAGCGGCAGCGGGCAGATCGGCTACGCACTGTTCGAGAGGAGCTGCGACTCGAACACCCATCCGCGACGCCCGGGCTGGCAATGCGCCGGCTTCGGTACCGCAGAAGACTGCATCCAGACCATCCTCGGCTGGGCCGGCATGTGCCCGGGCGGGATGCTGCGGGGTCCGCGCCGCGGCTGGACGGCGCACGAATTCCTGGCACGCTGGCGCAAGGCGCTGGCCGCGCCGGTAGGCACGGCGCAGACCCGGCTGGACGGGCGGTTCGGGCAGCACTGGGGCGACGTGTCGGTCCAGTCGCGCGAGCCGCTCCTGCCATTGATCGCCGCATGCGGCGAACACTTGGACGGTGCGCGATTCCGCATTGACCTGGATCGCCCTGGCGCCGTGGGCGGCCTCGCGGCGATCACGAAGGGCGGCTGGCACCCGGTGCTCAAACGCTTGGACTTCAGTCAAACGCTGACCCAGCCCAACAAGGGTCTGGGCGTGAAGGCGCAGCAGCGCGTGCACGCCAGCCTGGACGGCGTGCGGGTATACGTCGAGTGCGACCCGCGCTCGCCGGCCTTCGAGCGCAACCACGTGACGGTGATCGACGGCGTGGGCAGGCCCACCGGCTGGTGGTATAGCACCGTGGAGGACTTCGTGCGCGAGGTAGTAAAGGGGCGCGAAGCAGCGTGCCCCGGCGCGGCCGATGATCTGCTCGAACGCTTCGAGCGGCTGCGGCTGCAAACCCTGGCGTCGCTGCCGGACGATGCCATCGTATTCATCGAACCGACGGCGGCCGATGAACATGGATCGCTGAGGCTCGAGTGGTGCGAGGCCGCGCGGGCCGCTTGTGCGCCGGGCTTGGACTGGCCTGTGCGCGCGAGCGCGAAGGTGCTGCGCGATGCCGGGCTGCTGTTCGACCTGGTCAGCGGCGGCATGCCAGTGACGGTGCGCATCGAGCAGCGCAGCGGGGAAGCCGCCGGCGCCGCGGCCGCCAAGTGCGGCGCCGAGCAGCCCATGCTGCTCTGAGCGAGCCGTGGCCGCCACGCAGGCGGGCCCGCGGCGGATGTCAAGGACGAAGGCAAGCACCCTCGCGCGATGCGTGAGGGTGCTTGCGGCTGGTGCGCCGGGTCGCGCCAGCCGCAAGCAGGGCCTGCAGGCGAGACGCACCGGAGGGCGGGGTCGGTTGCGGCGCAGGGGGAGTCGGGGGTAACATTAAATGTGCGGTCCCTATCGGAGCGCGTGGCATCAAGCCGCGCATTGCACCGGCAGCCGAGACGGCCTTTCACCTCCCCCCCCACCCCCCCCCCCGGGTGCCCGCGTTACCCCAGGCGGGCATGCGGCGGCCCGCCCCGCACCCCCGCTCGCACAGCCCCCACC
>Ga0154020_10002253_pt1 | contig 23383 bp, 18 predicted proteins | sample Klosneuvirus_201_FD_109709 | JGI IMG/M metagenome (GOLD analysis project Ga0154020, IMG submission 109709) | Active sludge microbial communities from wastewater, Klosterneuburg, Austria - Klosneuvirus_20160825_MG | ecosystem: Engineered > WWTP > Aerobic digester > Activated sludge | place...
GGGGAGGCGGGGGCGGGGCGGCTGTACCGCACTGGCGATCTCGCGCGATACCGCAATGACGGCGGCATCGAGTTCCTCGGACGCGCGGATCACCAGGTGAAGCTGCGCGGGTACAGAATCGAACTCGGGGAGATCGAGAGCGTGCTGGCGCAGGATCCCGCCGTGGCGCAGGCGGTCGTGCTGTGCCGGGAGGATATCGCGGAAGATCGGCGGCTGGTAGGCTATGTCGTCGCAAGCGGCCAAGCGGCGCTTGACGTGGATGCGCTGCGCGCCCGGCTTCGTGCCAGCTTGCCCGCGTACATGGTTCCATCCGCCCTGGTCGTGCTGGATGCCATGCCCCTGACCCCGAACCGCAAGGTCGACCGTGCAGCGCTGCCCGCGCCGCGTGACGTCTCGGGCGTTGCGCCAGCGCCAGCGGAAGCGGAGTCGGAGATGGAGCGCCAGCTCGTCGAGCTCTGGCGGGACGCGCTTGGCATTGCGCAGGTGGGCGTTTATGACAACTTTTTCGATCTCGGCGGGCACTCGCTGCTGGTGGTCACCGTGATCGAGCGGATGCACGTGCGCACCGGCATCTGGATTGCGCCGCGCGAGTACATGATGCAGAACCTTCGTCAGATTGCAGGACTTTACGATCGCGAACGGTCCGCCGCCGGCGGAGCGGGTTCCGGTCGCCATTCGGCCCGCGCACGTCGCGACGCTTCGAGTGCGGTGAATGCCGGCGGGAAATCGTGATTCACGAGCCCGACCTTTCCACGGAGGCAAGATGAACCCGGCGTCGGACAGCGTCCAGCCCGATGCCGGCGCGCCCGTTGCCGATGTCGAGCCCGTGTATTTCGGGCGCGACGGGGCGCCGCTGTTCGGTTGCTTCCACCCCGCGCAGGCGCCGGTGCGCGAGGGCTCGGCACTCGTGATCTGCCAGCCGTTCGGCCAGGAATACATTCGCTGCCACCGGCTGCTCCGTGTGCTGGCCGCATCGCTTGCGCGGTCCGGGATGCCCGTGCTCCGGTTCGACTACTACGGGTGCGGCGACTCCCGCGGGGACGGCGAGGAGTCGACCCTCGAGAGGTGCGAAGCCGACGTGGGCGAGGCCGTTCGCTTTGTTCGGGGACGTACGCGTGCGACGAGCGTCGACCTGCTTGGCCTGCGACTCGGCGCGGCGATCGCGCTTCGGCACGCCGCGGGGCACCGCGGACAGATCGGGCGCATGGTCCTGTGGGATCCGGTCGTGCGCGGAGAGGACTTCCTCGCCTCGATGCGCGCGCAGAGCGCCCGTTTCGGGAAGTGGATGGAGGGAATGTTCGGACGCCCCGCGAGCCCGGCGGAATCCGAAGGTCCCCGGGATTTCATCGGTTTCCGGTTGTCCAAGGGGTTGGTCGGCGAGCTCGGGGCGCTCGATCTCCTGCAGGTCGAGGAGAGCCCGTGCAGGCGCGTCCTGGTTCTCGACAATGGCGAGGATCCCGCCGCGAGTGCGCTTCGAGACCGCCTCGAGGGAGTCGGCGTCGGGGTTGAGCTGGAACGCCGGTCATCCCCGAGAATCTGGCTCGCCGAGCCGTACCAGGGTCTCGTGCCGCGTGAAAGCCTCGAACTCGTCAGTCGGTGGCTGTTGGCGTTCCCGAAATGAATCAGGCGATGGTTGCCGGAGTTCTCGAAATGAACATGAATGCATGGGAGGAGTACGCGGTGCCCGTTGGCGCACACCCACGAATGATCGGGATCGTTTCCCGTCCGGCTCGAGGTGAACAGAGACCCCGCACCACCGCGGTCGTCCTTCTTGGTGCGGGCCTCGTGCATCACGTGGGGCCGAATCGATTGATGGTGCTTCTGGCGCGCAGACTGGCCGCGCGAGGGATCGCGTCCTTGAGGTTCGACCACCGGGGCATCGGCGACAGCGCGCCCCGGGCCGACGGGCAGTCCTTCGAGGCCGGCGCCGTAGGGGAAGCCAGGGAAGTCATGGACCACCTGCAGGCGAGCGAGGCGAAGGACGCCTTCGTCGTTCTCGGGATCTGCTCCGGGGCCGAGACCGCCCTGAACGTCGCACTCGCGGATCCGCGGGTCGTCGGGGTCGGGATGATCAATGGGGGCGGACAGGGCGCCGGCAGCGCGTGGGATACCTACGAGTACGCGCGAGGCCAGGTGCGGCACTACGTGAGGCACGCCGTGTTCAATCTGGACAGCTGGCGTCGGGCATTGACCGGGCGCATCCAGTATCGGCGTCTGTTCGCCGCGCTCGTGCTGCGGATGCGAAACGGCCTCTCGCCTCCGGCGGAAGTGGCCAGCGCCGCGCGCGAGACGGCGGGCGACGTCGAGGGACTGGCGGCCCGCGGCGTGCGCCTGCTCTGGGTCCATTCCGAGAAGGACTTCTCGCGCGACTATTTCGAAACCATGTTCGGGAAGGACGCGGGGCGCCTCACGGCCTCCGGCCTGGTGCGCACCGAGGTGATCCCCTACATAGACCACACCCTGACCGCTCGCCACGGGCAGGAGCGGTTCCTGGATATCGTCGAGAACTGGCTCGGCGACTTCGGGCGGAATGCAGATGGCGACGCTGACGCCATCGCCCGCATGGTGGCCCGCTGATGGCCGCGGAACTCTGGCTTTCCCGCCCGCGCACGAGGCGCACGCCGCCGCGCATGCGGCTGTTCTGCCTTCCCTACGCCGGCGGTGGGGCACAGATCTACCGGAACTACGGCCAGGCGCTGCCGGCCGAGGTTGAAGTCTGCGCCGTCCAGTTGCCCGGTCGAGAGAAGCGATTCCTGGAGCCGGCTCTCGAAAGCGTCGATGCGATCGTCGACAAGCTCGCGCCAGTGATCGCCAGGGAAGGCAACCTGCCCTATGCGTTCTTCGGCCACAGCCTGGGGGCGCTGGTGGCATTCGAACTCGTGCGACGGCTTCGAAGGGAAGGGCAGCCGCTGCCCTTTCGCCTGTTCGCCTCCGGCCACCGCGCGCCTCATGCTCCCGATCCCGATCCCCCGATCCGCGACCTTCCGGACGAAGAGTTCATCGAGGAGCTGCGCGGGCTGAATGGAACCCCCCAGGGGGTGCTGGACTCGCCCGAACTGCTTGCGCTGGTCCTGCCGATGCTGAGGGCCGACTTCACCGCGGCGGAGACCTACTCCTACCGCGGCGATGCCGCCATTCCCTGTCCCATCACGGCGCTGGGGGGATCGAGCGACGACATGATCTCGCTCGAAGCGCTTCAGGGGTGGGAGCAGCACACGAGCGGCGACTTCGAGTTTCACGTGCTGGAGGGCGATCACTTCTTCATCCATCAGCGTCACGAGGAGGTCATGCAGATCCTCAGGAGTCGCGTCGCCGAAGCGCTGGAAGGGGTGGTTGCGGGCAGCGGGGGCATGCCTCCCGGGAGCACCGGATGATGACGCGACTGCGCGCGCGCCGCGCGAACCGGCGCAAACCGGGTGCGCTCGACAGCCGGGGCCAAGGAGGGACCCGGGCCGCTTTCGCCCGATCCGGGGATTCTCGCGGGTACGGCTCGGCTTTCCGGATATCGATCGGACGCGGCCCTTGCCTGGACGCAACAAAGGGGGCGGCCTAGGGCATGGAGACTCTTTCGAAAGACGCGCACGGCCAGGAGGACACGCGGCCGCCCGCCCGCCCGGCGATCGAGGTCGAAAAGCTGACCAAGGTCTATCCGGCCCAGCGATCGCTGTTCGGGCGCGTGCAGCCGGAGAAGTGCGCGGTCGATGACGTCTCCCTCCGGGTAGACGAGGGTGAGATCTTCGGACTGGTGGGCCCGAACGGCGCCGGCAAGACGACGCTCATCCGGATACTGTCCACGATGGTGCTGCCGACGTCGGGCACGGTTCGGATCGGAGGCCACGACATCGTCGGGAACGAGAAGGAGGCCCGCAGCCTCGTGGGGGTGGTATCCAGCAACGAGCGCAGCTTCTACTGGCGCCTCACCGGGCGCGAAAACCTGCGATTCTTCACGCGGCTTCACCAGATGCCCGACAGCGAGGCGGATCCATGGCGCGACCGCCTGATCGAGCTGCTGGGGCTCGAGGAGATGGCGGACCAGCGATTCGACAACTACTCCACGGGCCAGAAGCAGCGCATGGCGATTGCGCGCGGACTGCTCACTCGCCCGAAGGTCCTGCTCATGGACGAGCCCACCAAGGGGGTCGACCCGGTCGGTGCCGCCGAGATCGTCGAGCTCATCCAGGGACCGGTGCGCGGACTCTGGAATCCGACCATTCTGGTGACGTCGCACAACCTTACCGAGATCGAGCGGCTGTGCGGCCGGGTCGCCCTGATGCATCGGGGCCGCCTCGCCGCGCTCGGCGCCATCGATGAATTGCGGGCCCGCGTGCGCCGCTCGGACCACTTCACCATCAGCGTGAGCGGCGTGGAGGTTGCGGCGCTCGACCGCATGGCCGTCGAGTCCGGCGGCACGGTGTCGAGTGCGGGGTCGCCCCGGGCCGACATCACCGAGATGAAGGTGAACTTCCCGCTCGGCTGCGCCGGGTTTCCGCGGCTCGTGCGGCATATCGTGGGCGCCGGCGGAGACCTCGTTTCGTGCTCGAACAGGTCGACCACGTTCGAGGAGGCGTTTCACGCCGTGGTCGAGGCCAGCGAAGTCGATTCCGAAAGGGGTGGATGACAATGCACGCGCGAGTTGCCCAGGCTTTCGTCTGGCGCGATTTCAAGATCGCGACCAGCTACCGAACGGCGTTCGTGATACAGATCGCCAGCATCTTCGTTGCGGTTCCGCTGTTCTTCTTCATGGGGACGATGGTCGAGGGCGCGAACCTCAAGTCGCTGGAGCGCTATGGCGGCAGCTACTTCGGGTTTCTCCTCATCGGGGTCGCCCTGCTGGACTTCCTCGCCGTGAGCCTGAGCAGCTTCGGCAGCAGCCTTCGCGAGAGCCAGCTCACCGGCACGCTCGAGATCGTTCTGCTCTCGAAGACGTCGCTCATCGAGGTGCTGCTCTATTCATCGCTGTGGTTCTACCTGTTCACCTCGATCAGGTTCGTTCTCTACCTCGTCGTCGGCGCGATGTTCAAGCTCGATCTCGGGAACGCGAACTTCCTGGGAGCGGCCCTGATTCTGGCAATCTCGATCCTCAGCTTCATTCCTTTCGGCATATTCACCGCGGCGATCATCATGCTGATCAAGCGCGGCGAGGGGGTGAATACGCTGATCTCCGGGGCGTCGCTGTTCTTCGGAGGCGTCCTGTTCCCGGTGTCTTCGATGCCGGAATGGATGCAGATGCTGGCCCAGTGCCTGCCGTTCACCCACGCGCTGGAAGGCATGCGGCAAGCGATCCAGTCTGGCGTGAGCATCGAGGGGCTCGGCCGTTACTTCCTCGTGCTCGGCACGTTTGCCGTGGTGTTGACGCCACTGTCGTGGCTGGCGTTCGCGCTTGCGGTGCGGCGCACGCGTGTCACCGGCACGCTGGGTCAATACTGACCCGTCCCGGGATGGCGTCCCGGGAGGTGTTGCGAGGTCCTCAGTCGAGCGACCACTTCCAGCGGCGCAGCGTGCACGCCATCCCCTCCACGACTAGCGCGGCCGGATGCGATGGCGCCGGGCGAAGCGCCGTCATCGTCCATCGACCGTCCTCTCCGCTGTCCTGTCCGGCACGAAGCGAAACGACGGGCTCGTCATCGCCAAGCGGGACTTCGAAGCTGTCCAGCGCAAGGGACAGCCCCATCCCCCGGGCCTTGACGTAGGCCTCCTTGCGGACCCAGAGCTCGAAGAACGCTTCCCGCTGCTGCCGCGCCGGCAAAGCGCGCAGCATGGCGGCCTCGCGCGGCGCGAAGAACCGCTCCGGGATCTCGTCATCGGAAAAATCCGGCTTGACGCGCTCGATATCGACACCCACTTCCCGCCCACGGGTGACGGCGAGGAGGGCCAGGTTCCCGGAATGCGAGCAATTGAAGCGCAGCTCGGGGCCGTGACGGTCGCCGAGGAAGGGCTTGCCGTAGGTCGAGCGTCGAAATTCCAGCGCCGCAGGCTCGATCCCGAGGTATCGCCCCAGGACGAGCCTGAGCACTCCGCGGCGCGCGATGAAGCGCTTCCGGTGCACGGGAAACCGGAACCGATTCGCCTGGATCGACTCCTCCGCGCCGAGCGATGCGGCGAGCTGCCCGGCCGCCAACGCCGGCACGTCGAGATCGGCGAGCCAGACGTGGACTTCGTTCTGCCGGATCGTGGGCAGGACGGGTGGTTCGTGCCAGGCTTCGGGAAGCGACGCGTTCATCGGTGTGCCGGCCATGTCACCGGGACGATCGGCCGGGCCCCGGCCCTGAGGCTGCGCAAGGCACGCCATCGGGCGATGCCGGATCGCGCGCTCTTCATCGGGGATGGCCCTTCATCGGGATGCCGGAGCGCCTGATCGATCAATACGCGTTCTTGTCGCCGAAGCCGCGGATGACCGTGAGGGCGATTATCTTCAGATCCATGGCCAGGGACCAGTTGTCGATGTACTCGATGTCCAGCTCGATGCGTCTTTGCATCTTGTCGAGGGTATCCGTCTGACCGCGAAAGCCGCGCACCTGCGCGAGTCCCGTGATGCCCGGGCGGATCTTGTGCCTGAAGTAGTAGCGCGGGATCAGCTCTCGGTGCTGCTCGTCCAGCGCGACGGGGTGCGGACGCGGCCCGACGATAGACATGTGTCCCTGCAGCACGTTGATGAACTGGGGCAACTCGTCCAGCGACGTCCGGCGGAGGAAATCGCCAAGCGGCGTGATTCTCGGATCCTTGCGGGTGGCTTGAACGAAGTCGTCGCCGTCCTCGGTCACCGTCATCGTCCGGAACTTCCAGATCTCGAATTCGCTGCCATTCAAGCCGTATCGTCTCTGATGGAATATGACCGGGCCGGGCGAGGTCATCTTGACGGCAATGGCGATTATCGCCATGGGAATCGCGATGATGCAGAGAATTGCGCTCGACAGTACGATGTCCTCCAACCGCTTCGACAGTCCACTCACGCCAAGAAACGGCGTGGTCACGACGTTGACAATCTGAAGGTTGCCGACTCGTTGCCAATGAGCATGCAGCATGTTGAACACGAAGAAGTCCGGGACGTAGAGCACGGACAGCGGCAGCTCCGAGAGCCGGTCGATCAGTTCCTTGATGCGCAGTTCCGCGCGCAACGGCAGGGCGATGTATACGTAGTCGACTTCGCCTTTCTCCGCCGCCACGAACAGGTCGTTGATGTTGCCCTTGATCTGGTCCCTGAGCGTTGCGTGCACGCGCGTTTCATGAGGGCCGCGGTCGTCGTAGATCCCGACGAGCCTCAGTCCCAGCCACGGCGCGTCGTTCATCGCCTCCGCGAGCTGGGCGGCAATGCGCGTGCTCCCGACGATCGCGGTCCTGCGATAGTTGCGCCCTCTCGTGCGCAGGAGCTGCAGTGCCAGCCGGACGCAGACGCGCAGGCCGACCAGGATGGCCGGTGCCGCCAGGAACCAGCGCCAAGCCAGCTCCGGAGGGAACCTGGCGACGTTTCCGATGAAGAACGCGGCGCTTCCCGTCGCGACCGCGGCGCTCGCCCAGCAGACGACGATGCGAATCGACTCCACGTGCAGGGGTTCGGAACGCCAGGACCGGTACAGGTGGTTGAAGCTTGCCGTGACGATGAACGCGAGGGCCGCCAACAGCGACAGTACCGTGTACAGGTTCGTCCACGGCTGCCCGTGCCATCTCGCCATTGCCCACAGGCTCAGGACGATCAGGACCGCGTCCAGCCCGCGACTGAGCTCGACCAGCGTGGCGCTGTAAGGGCGGATCAGACCAGTGTTTTCAGCTTCCATGATTCACGCCTGCTCCCCGTGGATCGCCTCACGGTACACCGCAAGCAACCCATCCACCGCGACGCTTTCCGAAAACTGCGCCGCCACCAGTTCGTGTCCTCGTGTTCCCATTTCTTCGGCCAGCGCGCGGTCATCGATCAGGCGGCCCATCTGCCGGGCGAAATCCGCGGCGTCCCCATCCGCGGCAATGAGCCCGTTCTCCCCGTCGCGCAGCCACTCCCCAACCCCGCCCAGCCCGAACGAGACGACGGGAGTTCCCATCGCCAGGGCGTCGATGCCGGCGAGCGCGAAGGACTCGGGTATGAGAGACGGCAGCGCGAGCAGCCGGGCGCGGCCCAGGAGTTCGCGGATCCGGTCGCGATCGCCGACGTGACCTTCGAAACGGATGCGCCCGTTGAGGCCGTGGCGATCGACGGCCTGTTCCAGGGTTCCGCGCATCGGTCCATCTCCCGCCAGGATCGCGTGCCAGGCAAGGTCACGAATCGAGGCGAGCGCGTCGACGAGCGCGCCGGGACCCTTGTAATCGAGCAGGCCGCCCAGATAAAGGATCAGGGGAGGCGCCGATCGGTTATCCGGGGACGGAAGCAGCGGCGGAACGCGGGTGCCGTGGGGAACCAGCCGCAAGTTGCGGGCGGCGATGCCGTGCTGAAGGGCAAGTTCGTGCATGTACCTGCTGGGCACGACGACGCGATCCACCCGGCGCCATTCCTCCAGGTTCAAGCGGTCCATCATCCAGCGCCGCGGAAGTCGGATGAGATCGGAGGGTCCGACCGGTCGCACGCAACCGCTGGAGAAGCAAGACAACCCGCATTGCCGGCGACAGAGTGTGCCGGTTGGCGTGAATCGTCGCGTCATCAAGTAGCAGAACGGGCGCACATCGTGCAATGTCCCGACCAGGGGGGAAAACCGGCGCAATTCAGACAACAACACGGGGCTCAGCGTCGTGAAGCACTCGTGGACATGTATCAGGTCAGGCTTCATCTCCAGCAGCAGTCCGCGCAATGCACGAAGCAGCATGTGCCCCTGGACGAACCCGTAGCTCGTTGGCAGCCGATGCAAGCGTGCCTCGGTTGCGAGGAATTCTGCCGACCCGCCTCCCAGCCGGAGGTGAACGATCTCGTGGCCACGCGCCTCGAGACTCGCCGACATCCCGGAAACGTATGCCCCGACGCCGCCACCGTCGGGCGTCTTGTCGGAAATTTGCAGAATCCTCAACGTCTCGCCACTTACAGCAGCAGGTTGTGATACAGGCGTCGATAGGTAGACAGCGGGGCGAGGAAAAACGCCTCGGCGTGGGTGCCGCCCGTCATCCCCGTGACCGCCCGGTATCGATTCAGGCCTTCCACGCCAGCGTGGAAATCGGCGAATGGCAGCTGGCTTTCGTGGCAATTCAATGCCCGGAGCTTGCAATCCACTGTCGACGAGATATCCACGTAGACATTGGCATAGATCGGAGACCACGTTTCGTATCCCAGGCAGTTCATGGACTCGGCCCAAGCCGGCTCGAGCCGGCTCACGGCCTCGATCAGGCACCGATTGGCTGCGAAGTGGTCCGCGTGCCGGTCGGTCAGGAATGGCAGAAGGACGATGTCCGGCCGCCACTCGGAAAGTATGCCTGCCAGCCGCGCTGCGACCGGCGCAACGTGCTGCTGGAGCTGACCGTCGGCCGCATCCAGGAAGTAACCCTGTTCGGCGCCCAGGATGCGCAGGGACGCGGCGGTTTCCGCTTTCCGGCGAACTGCCAGTTCGCCCTCGAGGCGCTCCCGCTCGGGATCGTTGCGGGCGAGCTGGCGCACCGCCGGATCACCGTCCCGGCCATCGGTCAGGATGACGACCCGCACGCTCGCGTTCGATTCGACGTACTTGCGCACGGTGCCGCCGCAACCGACGCATTCGTCGTCGGGATGGGGAGCGAGAACCAGGACTCTCCGGCCTGGCGGCAGCTCGACCGTTTCGGGCTTGTGAAAGCGCTCGAGCTCCACGATGGAGCGTTCCAGGGGATTCTTGATCCAGCGCGGAAAGAGATACCGGTACGCCAGGTATGCCAGGTCGTGACTCATGTTCGCGTACTCTCCGGAAACGCCGCGGTCGCCGCAGCGCGTGCCAGGCCGCGGCGCTCGTCGGCATGAGGGCCCGGATTTCGGCGCAAGGCGGTATGCGGCATCGTGATCAGACAGCGCCGACCTCTCGCCGCGCTCGAAGTTTCCAGTTTGGATGCTAAGGCAGTTTCCCGCCGGTCAGCGTATGAATGAGCGTGCCAACGCTCAAGAGCGGGAAGACGCTGGTCACGGTATCCTGCCAGCTCGTGAGCAAGGTGGGGGGCACGAAGATCCTGTCGCCCGGGACGAGCATTTGATCCTTGTTGGCCATGATGTCACGCAGCGTCAGGGAGTAGATCCTGGAGTCGCCTTTCGCTACGCGCACGAGAAAGATGGAGTCCATGTCGCCCCTGGTCATGTTGGGTCCTCTTGCCAGCGCGAGGCCCTGAATGAGCGTGATGCCTTTGGGGGGAATGGCGAATGCCCCGGGCGCGGGAACTTCCCCCAGGACATAGAAGAACCCCGATTCGCGGGACGGAAAGTAGATCCGGTCTCCCGGTTGAAGCTCCGAGTTGCTCAGGTCATTCCCGCCCGCCTGGGCGCTCCGGTAGTCGATCGCATATCGCCGGTCACCCCGGACCAGGATGCCCTTCGAGGGTTCCGCGATCACCGAAAGGCCGCCGCCCACGAGGATCGCTTCGCCCAAAGTCCTCACGTCGTTGCTGAGATAGACGGCGCCCGGCCTGTTTACCGCGCCATCGAGCAGCACGGACTTGGAACGAAACTTGGTCACCTGGCCGTCGACTTGGAAGGCTGATCCAAGCACGTCCCGATACGAGGCGACGATCTTCGCCAGGGCCTCGCTGACCGTGAGCCCGTTCACTTGAACGCTGTTCAGGAGCGGCAGCACGATCGTCCCGTCTTCGAGAACCGACGTGACCCGCGTGGGCTGCTGGCTCTGGTCGGTGATCTCGGCCCAGATTTCCCTCGCGCCCCATACGGTGATCGTGAGCTCGTCCAGCGGCCCGATGCGATACGCGGGGCGAGGGCGACTCGGATTCAACCGATGCAAGCTTGCCGCATCGTCGAGCCAATCGTCCGCCGGGATGGTGGTGCTCGCGAGGCGCCTGAAATCCTGCGCGACTTGCGAGTCCGAAACGCCGGAGCAATACTCAGGAACGGCACTGCATTGGTCGCTCGTCTTCCAGCTGGGTGCCGTGGAGCAGCCGGCCAGGATCACCACGGCAAGCAACAGGGCCGGAACAGGCTTGCTCGACGATGCCGGCGATTCGCCTTCGCGTGGCTGGACAGGTTGCCGCATTGACATGTGCATTGACTTGATCGTTTCGATGACGAAATCGTGGTCCTTCGAGAACAACGGGCTATTATCCTGCGCGGGTCGATGGTGTCAACAGCAATCGCGGCTGCAGCTCGAGAAATCGAGTGCGAGATTCAAGTCGCTCGCCAGTTGTCGTATTCACCTCCGGGTCAGGCCGGTCGCAGCGGGGCGCCGGCGACGGAAGCCAAAGGCCTGGGATAGCGCCAGGTGCAGTAGACGAGCAGAGCTGACTGGCAAAGCCCGAGATGAAACCACAGGATTGACGCCGTCAGGTTCGGCTCGGCGAACATTTCCACGATCGATGCGATGACGCCCAATCCCAGCGCCTGGAACAACTGCCTGTACCAGCCGTGCGACGCGGACGCCATGAGCCAGAGCTGCGTGAGCGTGGTCAGCATCATCGCCAGGAATACCAGCAGGCCCGCCAATCCCAGGTTCGCCCACGCCTGCACTCCGGTGTTGTGAGCCCTTTTCCGGTAGAAATTCTCGGAGAACTCCTCCTCGGCGTAGATTCCGGAGCCGATCCAGGGATCTCGCGCGATTTCGTTTAGCGTCGACTGCAGGTAGACCCTTCTCTCGACCACGCCCGTCGACTGAAGCACCTTGCTCAGGCCATGCTCGTAGGCCCATTCGACTCCGCCCGCGACCTGAAGCAGGCCGCCGACGAAAAGAATCGTCACCAGGTAGTGGACGATCCGTCGAGGCCAGTACAGGAACGGAAATATCGCGAACATGACGGCGACCGCGAAGTAGGCGGCATAGGTAAACGTGAGGAATATCGCCGTCAGCAGCACGAGTATCGCGAACAGGTAGGTCGCGCGCCACCGGAAGGACTGGGCGTTGAAGAGCCGGAACAGCATGAAAGGCAGCGCCAGGACCAGGAAATCCGACAGCCAGCTCGCCCACGTCGTGAACCCCGTTGCGCGCAATGTAAAGCCCAGGAACGTGGGTTTTCTTTCCGCCGCTTCCGAGGCGAAATTTATCGTGATGCCGGCGTAGCGGTACAGGAGAATCTGGACCACTCCAATCGACGCGCTGATGAACGCGACTATCATGAAGGCCCGGATCGCGAAGGCGAGATGGCGTTCCGTCCGGAGAAGATTCACGAAGAGAAACGCGACCAAAACGGCCTTGAGGGTCGAGATGAAATTGATGATGAACCTGGTCGGGTCGTAGATGTGCGTCGCAGCCAGGTACGGGATATCCAGCAGCAGAAGCAGGATCGCGAAGAACATCAGGCCCGGCAGGACGATCTGGAACGAGGGGTTCCTGAAGGACTCGGCGAGCAGGAACGGGATCATCAAGAAGGGAAGCATCGTGATGATGCTTGCCGGGCCGATGGTGATCCCGTTGGTCTGCAGCCCGATGAGGGCGACGACGATCAGCAGGGCGTAGACATCCGGCGCCTTGCGCGCGAAGTAATAAGTGCCCGCCGCGACGATCGTCAGGGCCACGACCAGGACGGTCATCTTGTATGGAAACCCGATCATCCCGAGTCGAGCCCAGAATGAAAGTGACATCACCGTGCTGGCTTGCTGGTCGGTGCTGACAAGCGCGATCACGAGGATCGCGGCGAGCAGGAACGCGAGCGTGGCCACCCACTGCCTGGCGGGCCGAGTCTTGGATGTCGGGAATTCCACGGACGTTCTCCTCGAGCACCCGGATCAGCCAGGCATGCTCCAGCGGGTGCCGGACCTCATTCCCGCGGGGATGCCGGCTTGCGTCGATGCGAAGAGGAAGTTCGAATCGTCCGGGAGGATGATCTGCCCGGCAGAGGTGTTGCCGGGGCGATCGACCTGAAGCTGGAAGTGGCGGAGATAACCGGGGCCGCTGCGTGAATCGGGCGGAACGCTGCGCGGAGGTCGCTTTCGTCTCCGCGTCGAGGGCTTGGCGAGTGGGCAATGCATTCCGGCGAATGCCGCATGACGAGTCAGGTTCGGCATGGATCGCCCGTCAGCAGCATTGCGGCCGCGCTTCATTCCATTGGCCGCGGCCTCAGCGATGAGTGCCGACGATCGAGCGAAAATATTCCACGGTTCTTCGTATCCCATCGTCCAGACCTACCTTGGGCTCCCACTCGAGCTTTTCCCGCGCGAGGGAGATGTCAGGCTGCCTTTGTCTTGGATCATCCTGCGGGAGCGGGAGGTACACGATTCGGCTCTTGCTCTCCGGGACCAGTTCCAGGACCTTGCCGGCCAGTTCCTTGATCGTGAGCTCCTCGGGGTTCCCGATGTTGACCGGGCCCACGAAATCCTCGTCGTTGTTCATCATGCGGATCATGCCCTCGATGAGGTCGTCGACGTATTGAAAGCTGCGGGTCTGCAGGCCGTCGCCGTAGATCGTGATGTCCCGGTCCTGCAATGCATGAACGATGAAGTTGGAGACGACTCGGCCGTCGTTGGGATGCATATTCGAGCCGTAGGTATTGAAGATTCTCACGACCCGAATGCTGACGCCGTGCTGGCGATGATAGTCGAAAAAAAGAGTTTCGGCGCAGCGCTTGCCTTCGTCATAGCAGGCGCGGGGCCCCAGGGAGTTCACGCGGCCGCAGTACCCTTCGGGTTGCGGGTGGATGTCGGGATCGCCGTAAACTTCGCTCGTTGACGCCTGAAGGATGCGGGCGCGCGTCCGCTTCGCGAGGCCGAGCATGTTGATGGAGCCATGCACGGATGTCTTGGTGGTCTGCACCGGGTCGAACTGATAGTGAACGGGCGATGCGGGGCAGGCGAGGTTGTAGATCTGATCGACTTCGACGTACAGCGGGAAAGTGATGTCGTGGCGCAGGAGTTCGAAGCGCTTGTTGTCCATCAATTCGAGGACATTTCCCCTTGTTCCGGTAAAGAAATTGTCCACGCAGATGACGTCGTGACCCTCCGCCAGGAGCCGTGAGCACAAGTGGGACCCGATGAATCCCGCGCCGCCCGTCACCAGAATCTTCTTGGCCTGCATCGCTTCTTCCTCTGAACGCGCGTAAGTCCCCGCGCCCCGTTCCTTCGCCCGGCAAGCAAGCGTCTCCGGGACGGCAGGTATCGTCGCTTGGGCAAAACGATCCAACGAAACGAGGGGGAGCTCGTAGCGAATACTACACCACCCTGGCGTGCGGGAATTGCCGAAGGCGGTAGGGAATTCACGATGCGGTGCGATGTCGGGGACGCGACTTGTCGGATTCGCGACAACGAGAATCCCTGCCGGAATCGAGATCGCCATTCATGCCGGGAGCCCGCGCCTCTTTTCGGCTTCCTGCCGGTGATCCGCGTGCGCACGGGCGGGAGACAGAAGTGCGTCCACGGCACCGCGGGGCCAGGCTCGCGCGGCGCTCATGCGCATTTCGGTAGGTCAGTCTCGAGCGGTGAACGACGACGGGGATGGCGGGCGTGCCGGTTTCAACGACGTACCTCGTCGCGTCCGCCTCGTCGTCGGCTGGGCCTTGCCCTAGGCGTACGAAGGATACGTCGGCTCGTACATGTTCTTGCGGATGAAGTTCGCCGTATCGGCCGGCTTGGGCACGCCGGCCAGCCCGCGCGCGAAGGCGACGTCGGCCACGCACGTGGCGATCGCCGCCGAGACTTCCCGCATGCGCGACAGCGACGGATAAATGCTGCCCTGGTCGAGGTCCTCCTTCGACACCATGCCGGCCAGCGTATCGGCGGCGGCGAGGAACATCTCGTCGGTCACGCGCTTGGCCTTGCAGGCGACCACGCCCAGGCCGACGCCGGGGAAGATGTAGGAGTTGTTGCCCTGCCTCGGGACGAAGGTCTTGCCGTCGAAGTTCACCGGCGCGAAGGGGCTGCCGCAGGCGAAGACCGCGCGGCCCTTGCTCCAGGCGTAGGCTTCCTCGGCGGTGCACTCGGCTTTCGAGGTGGGATTGGACAGCGCGAAGACGATGGGCCGCTCGTTGAAGGAGCTCATCGCCTCGATGATCGGCTTGGTGAAGGTGCGGCCCACGGCGGCTACGCCGATGATCGCCTGGGGCTTCAGCGCATTCACCGCGGCGGCGAAATCGGCCACCGGCGCGTGTTCGTGGGCGTATTTGCGCTTGTGGTCGGTGAGGCCCTGCCGCGCGGCAGTCACAAGACCCTTAGAGTCCACCAGCCAGCAGCGCTTGCGCGCCTCGGGTTCCGGCAGGCCCTGCGCCACGAGGGAGGCCGTCACGAGGTCGGCGATGCCACAGGCGGCTTCGCCGGCGCCCAGGAACAGCACGCGGGTGTCGGCGAGGCTCTTGCCGGTGATGCGGATCGCGGACTTGAGCCCGGACAGCGCGACCGATGCCGTGCCCTGGATGTCGTCGTTGAAGGTGCAGATGCGGTCCTGGTACTTGTGCAGCAGGCGGAAGGCGTTCGCGTTGGCAAAGTCCTCGAACTGGATCAGCACGCCGGGGAACACTTCGGTCGCCGCCGTGACGAATTCGTCGACCAGCGCGTCGTATTCCGCGCCGCGAAGGCGCCGGCGCACCGCGCCGATGTAGAGCGGGTCGTTCAGCAGTTCCTCGTTCTCCGTCCCCACATCGAGGGTCACGGGAAGGCACAGGCTAGGGTCCATGCCGGCGCACGCGGTATAGAGGGAAAGCTTGCCGACCGGTATGCCCATGCCCTGCGCGCCGAGGTCGCCGAGACCGAGGATGCGTTCCCCGTCGGTCACCACGATGAGCCCGGCTTTCTGCGGCCAGTTCTGCAGCAGCTGCTTCACGCGTCCCGTGTCCGACGCGGTGACGAAGAGCCCGCGCGCCTGGCGGTAGATCCGTCCGTAGAGCTGGCAGCCCAGCCCGACGGTGGGCGTGTAGATGAGGGGCATGATCTCCTCGGCGTTCTCCATCACCACGCGGAAGAAGAGCGTCTCGTTGCGGTCGTGGAGCGCGGTGAGGAAGATGTATTTCTCGAGGTCCGACGATTGGCCGCGCAGGTTGCTCAGCACGCGCTGGACCTGCTCGGGCTGGGTGTGGACGCGAGCGGGCAGCAAACCGCGCAGTCCCAGCGCATCGCGCTCGCGATCCGTGAAAGCCGTGCCCTTGTTGCAGACCGGATCGTGCAGGAGGGAAAGTCCCCTGAGGGACGTCGAGGAAGTCGAGCCTGAATCAGCCATGGTGATCATCTCCGAGCATCCGCCGGGTCGCCGGATCGCGCACCTCACGCGTCCCTCGAGCGCCGCAATCTTGTCCGGGCAATGCCGGTGGCGGACTGTCAGTCATGCTAGGCCGCGGCGGCGCGCGAGCTTTGCGCTCGATCAATGGCGGGGTTTGCGCCCCGTCAATTGCACGGCGTTTGACAGGTTGCGAGGGGCCGCGTAGCCTCCGGCGGCATCCGGTCGGGAGAGCGCCGCCGCGGTTGATCGCGGGGCCGCCGAAGGGGTAGCGCCCGCAAACTCTCAGGCAAAAGGACCGTCCGGACCCGGGTTCGTCGCCCCGCAGCAGGGGTGCCGAGGCTGTCCCGGACTCTGGAGAGCGACGGCGGGGGTCCCCGAATCCCGGGGGCCGCCGGTGATCCGTCCACCGAAGGGGCTCGCGGACCGGGAGACCGGCGCCGTAATCTCTCAGGTACAAGGGACAGAGGGGCCAGGCAAGCGATGAGGGCTTGCCTGGCCCCTTTTCATTTCCAGGAGGCGAACGCCATGCCGAAAGCCACGCCACTCAACGCCATCCACCGCGAGGCCGGCGCCCGCATGGTGGATTTCGGCGGCTGGGACATGCCCGTCCACTACGGTTCCCAGGTCGAGGAGCACCATGCCGTGCGCCGTGACGTGGGTCTCTTCGATGTCTCGCACATGCGGGTGGTCGACATCGAGGGCGCGGGCGCGCGGGAGTTCCTGCGCTTCGCGATCGCCAACGACGTGGGCAAGCTCACGACGCCGGGCAAGGCGCTCTACTCGTGCCTGCTCAACGATTCCGGCGGCGTGGTGGACGACCTCATCGCCTATTTCTTCCGTGACGACTTCTTCCGGCTGGTGGTGAACGCCGGCACGGCGGAAACCGACATCCAGTGGCTGCACTCGCTCAACGCCCTCGCGGGCCATGGCGTGGCAATCTCGGCGCGGGAGGAACTCGCGATGGTCGCCATCCAGGGGCCGAGCGCGCGCGAGACCCTCTGGAAGGCGTTTTCGGAAACAAGGCCGGGGAGCGAAGGGCTCGCGCCCTTCAGCGCGGCGCGCATGGGCGACATCATGGTGGCGCGCACCGGCTACACCGGCGAGGACGGCTTCGAGGTGATGTGCCCGAACGAGGACGTCGTGTCGATCTGGAAGGGCCTCGTCGCGGCCGGCGCGCGCCCGTGCGGGCTGGGCGCGCGCGACACGCTGCGGCTCGAGGCGGGCATGAACCTCTACGGCCAGGACATGGACGCCTCGACCTCGCCCCTGGACGCCGGCCTCGCCTGGACCGTGGACCTCAAGTCTCCGCGGCCCTTTTTCGGCAGGAAGGCGCTGGAGAACCGTCCCCAGGCCCACGATTTCCTCGGCCTCGTGCTGAAGGACAAGGGCGGCGTGATGCGCGCGCACCAGAAGGTGAAGGTGGGGGAAGCCGAAGGCGAGATCACCAGCGGCACTTTCTCGCCCACGCTCGGCATCTCCATCGCGCTCGCGCGGCTGCCCCGGGGCACGGCGCCAGGCACGGTGGTCCATGTCCTGGTGCGCGACAAGGAACTCGCCGCGACGGTGGTGAAGCCCCCCTTCGTCCGCAACGGCAAGCCGCTGATCTGATCCCGGGTCCGGTTCGCGAACCGGGTCCCTCACCGAAAGATTCCACGGAGACCATGCCATGAACGTACCCCAGGACCGGAAGTACACGAACTCGCACGAATGGGTGCGCCAGGAAAGCGACGGCAGCCTGAGCGTCGGCATCACCGACCATGCGCAGGAGCAGCTGGGCGACATGGTGTTCGTGGAAACGCCGAAGGCGGGCAGGAAGATCGACGCGGGCGAGGCCGTGGGCGTCGTCGAGTCGGTGAAGGCCGCCTCGGATTTCTACGCCCCGGTGGCGGGCGAGGTGCTGGCCGGCAATGACGAGGTCGCCGGAGCCCCGGAAATGGTGAACGCGGACGCCTACGGATGCTGGCTGTTCCGGATGAAGCCCGACAACGCCGCCGATCTCGGCAAGCTCCTGGATGCTGCCGCCTACGAGAAGCTCGCCGCCGAATAGGGCTTCGCGGCCGTCGACCCGACCGCGCCATCGCTCGCCGCCGAACAAGGATTCGCCATGCCCGACACGACCACGCCGCCGCCCGCCCACCGAGCCACGCTCGACCAGCTCGAGGACCGCGCCGCCTTCCTCCGCCGCCACGTCGGACCGTCGGTGGCGGACCAGGCCGCGATGCTCGCCGAGCTGGGATTCGCCTCGCGCGAATCGCTCGTGGAGGCCATCGTCCCGCCCGCCATCCGCAGGCGCAAGCCGATGGCGCTTCCCGAGGGCAGGCCGGAGGCCCTGGCGCTCGCGGATCTCAAGGCCATCGCCGCGAAGAACCGCGTGTGCCGCTCCTGGATCGGGCAGGGCTACTACGGCACGCATACGCCGGGCGTCATCCAGCGAAACATCCTCGAGAATCCGGCGTGGTACACGGCGTACACGCCCTACCAGCCCGAGATTTCCCAGGGAAGGCTCGAGGCGCTGATCAATTTCCAGACGATGGTGTGCGAGCTGACGGCGATGGCGATCGCGAACGCCTCCATGCTGGACGAGGCCACGGCCGCCGCCGAAGCGATGACCCTGTGCCGGCGTTCGGCAAACCATGCCTCGCCGGTGTTCGCCGTCGCCTCCGATGTGCTGCCGCAGACCCTCGACGTGCTGCGGACGCGGGCGGCGCCGCTCGGCATCGAGATCCGCGTGGCGGATCCGGCGCAACTGGCGGGCGTGGAGGCATTCGCGGTCCTCGTGCAGTACCCGGGCGTGGACGGCGAGATCCGCGACCATCGCGGGCTTGCCGAAGCGCTGCACGCGAAGGGCGCGCTACTCGTGGCGGCGGCCGATCTTCTCGCGCTCACGCTCCTCGTGCCGCCCGGAGAATGGGGTGCGGACGTCGTGGTCGGCTCGGCGCAGCGTTTCGGCGTGCCCATGGGCTACGGCGGCCCGCATGCGGGATACCTGGCGACCCGCGATTCGCTCAAGCGCAGCATGCCGGGACGGCTGGTCGGCGTGACCGTCGATTCCCACGGCAACCCTGCCTACCGCCTCGCCCTGCAGACCCGGGAGCAACACATCCGCCGCGAGAAGGCGACCTCCAACATCTGCACGGCTCAGGTGCTGCTGGCCGTGATGGCCTCGATGTACGCGGTGTACCACGGGCCGGCCGGGCTCGCGAGAATCGCGAGGCGCGTCCATCGGTTCGCCGGCATCGCGCGCGCCGGCCTGGTCAGGCTGGGTTTCGAGATTCCGGCGCATCCGTTCTTCGACACGCTCACCGTGAAGACCGGCCCGAAGACGGCCGCGATCGTGGCGAAGTGCGAAAAGGCGGGCGTGAACCTGCGACGCATCGACGCTGGCACCCTCGGGTTCTCGTTCGACGAGACGACGACGCGCGAGGACGTGGCCGAGCTCTGGGCGCTGTTCGCCGGCAAGGCGGCGCCGTTCGCGCCGGGCGACCTGGACGAGGCGGGCGAGGGCGTTCCCGCGGCGTTCGCCCGGACGAGCGCCTACCTCACGCATCCGGTGTTCAACCGCTACCACGCCGAGACCGAGATGCTTCGCTACCTGCGGCGGCTCGCGGACAGGGACATCGCACTCGATCGCGCCATGATCCCGCTCGGGTCCTGCACCATGAAGCTCAATGCCACGAGCGAGATGATCCCGGTCTCCTGGCCCGAGTTCGCGAACCTGCATCCGTTCGCGCCGGCGGAACAGGCGGCGGGCTACCGGGAACTCGTGGCAAGCCTGGAGAAGATGCTCGTCGAGTGCACGGGTTACGCGGCCGTGTCGATGCAGCCCAACGCCGGCTCCCAGGGCGAGTACGCGGGGCTGCTGGTCATCAAGGCATGGCATGCGAGCCGCGGCGAGAGCCACCGTGACGTGTGCCTCATCCCGAGCTCGGCGCACGGCACCAATCCCGCCTCGGCGCAGATGGCCGGGATGCAGGTGGTGGTCGTGGCCTGCGATGCGCGCGGCAACGTCGACCTGGCGGACCTGCGCGCGAAAGCCGGGCAGCACGGGAAGGCCCTCGCGGCGATCATGGTGACCTATCCGTCGACCCACGGCGTCTTCGAGGCGGGGATCACGGAGCTGTGCGAGATCGTGCACGCCCACGGCGGGCAGGTCTATGTGGACGGCGCCAACATGAACGCTTTGGTGGGCCTGGCCGCCCCCGGCGCCTTCGGCGGCGACGTGTCGCACCTGAACCTGCACAAGACCTTCTGCATTCCGCACGGCGGCGGCGGGCCCGGCGTGGGTCCCGTGGCGGTCGCCTCCCACCTCGCGCCTTTCCTGCCGGGGCATCGCTGCCTCGAATCCCCCGCGCAGGCCATCGGCGCCGTTTCGGCCGCGCCCTACGGCAGCGCCTCGATCCTTCCCATCTCGTGGATGTACGTGGCGATGATGGGGGGAGAGGGCCTCACGGCCGCGACGGAGGTCGCGATCCTCAACGCGAACTACGTCGCCAAGCGCCTCGCGCCCCATTTTCCGGTCCTGTATACCGGGCCGGGCGGGCTCGTCGCGCACGAGTGCATCCTCGACCTGCGCCCGCTCAAGGAAACCTCGGACATCTCCGTCGATGACGTGGCCAAGCGGCTCATCGACTACGGATTCCACGCGCCCACGATGTCCTTTCCCGTGCCGGGAACGCTCATGGTCGAGCCCACCGAGAGCGAATCGAAGGCCGAGCTCGACCGCTTCTGCGAGGCGATGATCGCCATCCGCGAGGAGATCCGCTCCGTGGAGGAAGGGCGCCTGGACCGCGAGGACAACCCGCTGCGGCACGCGCCGCACACGGCGGCGGCGGTCACGGCCGACGAGTGGAAGCACGCCTATCCACGCTCGCTGGCGGCCTATCCGGTCGCTTCGCTGCGCGAGTCCCGGTACTGGCCTCCCGTGGGCCGCGCGGACAACGTCTACGGCGACCGCCACCTCTTCTGCGCCTGCACGCCCGTGACCGGGGAGGACTAGCCTAGGGCTTCGGGAATTTCGCGGCGAAGCACTCGGCCACCAGGCCCATGCCCGCCGGCGAGAGATTCTGGAACCGGCAGCCGGCGCACAGCACGCGGCGGCCGTCGTCGAGCGTGTTCATGGACGTGTGGCGGACCTCGAGGTCCACGACCACGGGCTCGCGCCCCGCGCGCTCGATCAGGCAGCCGGGCAGGACCATGCCGGGCTCGAGCGCCTTTCGCGCCGATTCCACCTGCATGCCGATGCCACCCTGGCTGATGTCCGTGATGGTGGCCTCGAGGATGGGCGTGGCGCCGGCATAGGCCACGCAGCGAAGGGGAGCGCTCCTGGGCACGGGGGCGCGCTCGAGCATGCGCCGCCGGTTGATGGATGCCGAGACCGGAAAATCGAACCGGATGAAACCGATCCCGTCACCGGCGGAATGCGAGGGATTGGTGGCCGTGAATCCGATCCGCCATTCGCCCCATTCCACGAGAAACGCCACGCGCTTCATGTCGCGAAGCGCGGCGGGGGCGGGCGCCTGCGCTTCGGCGTCGAGCAGGATGTGGCGGCGCGACGGGTCCACGGCGCAAAGCCGCGCGCGAAAGGCCGGCGCACCCGATTCCGGCGTGGCGAGGACCGTTTCCCCCTGCGCCGCGAGCGCCTCGAGCACCGCGATTTCCGCCTCCGTCGGCGGTCGGTCGATCAGGCCCATCGCCAGAAATCGCCCCTTTCCTCGAGAAAGAACCGCGCCAGCACCTGCTGGTGGACCTCGGTCGCGCCGTCGACGAGGCGCGCCTGGCGCGCGTAGCGGTAGATCCACTCCAGCGGCGTGTCCGTCGAATAGCCGCGCGCGCCGCAGAGCTGGATCGCCGCGTCGGCGCACTGGTGAAGGGTGTCGGCCACCTGCACCTTGGCCATCGAGATCTCCTTTCGCGCGAAGTCGCCGGTTTCGAGGCGTGCGGCGGCCTTCATCGTGAGCAACCGCCCGATCTCCACCTGCATCGCGCAATGCCCGAGCTTGGACTGTACGCTTTCCCGGTCCGCCAGTGGCCGGCCGCCACTCAGGCGTTCGCGCGTGTAGCCGGCCGCGATGTCCAGGCAGCGCCGCGACAGGCCGAGCCAGCGCATGCAGTGCGTGAGACGCGCCGTGCCCAGGCGGATCTGCGTCACCTTGAGCCCGTCGCCCACGCCCATGAGGCGGTTCTCGTCGGCGATCTCCAGGCCGTCGTACTCGAGCTCGCAGTGCCCGCCGTGCTCCTCGGGCCCGAGGATCGGGATGCGCCGCACGATGCGCCAGCCGGGATCGTCGCGGTGGTGCAGGAACGCCGTGAGTCCCTTGCGCGGGTCGTCGGACGTCTTGGCGACGACGATGAAATGCTCCGCGTCCTGGGCGCCCGTGATGAACCACTTGCGCCCGTGCACCCGCCAGCGGTCGCCCCGGCGCGTCGCCGTGGTGAGCATCATGGCCGGGTCCGAGCCGCTGCCGGGATGCGGCTCGGTCATCGCGAAGGAGGAACGCACCGTGCCGTCGACGATGGGCTGCAGCCATCGCTCCTTCTGCCCGGGCGTGCCGACCTTCTCGAGCAGGATCATGTTGCCGTCGTCGGGCGCGGCGCAATTCGCGCTCACCGGGCCGAAGAGCGAGTAGTTGAGCTCCTCGTAGCAGGCGGCCATGCCGACCACGCCCAGCCCCTGGCCGCCGCGCGAGACGGGCATCTGCGGCGCCCAGAGGCCCTCGCTCTTCGCCTGGGCACGCAGGATCGCGAGCAGTTCCGCCCGGATGTTCTGGTGCTCGTCGAACGATTCCGGCGTGGTGTCGTAGGCGAGGACGTGGTCGCGCACGAAGGCGCGGCAGCGCCGCCGGTAGTCCTCGACGGGCGGGGCAAGCGTGAAATCCATGGCGGCTCCTAGAGCGAGTTGACGAGGTGGCCGCCGTCGACCACGACGATCGAGCCGGTCATGTAGGCGCCGGCGTCGGAGGCGAGGAGCAGCAGTGCTCCCTCCAGGTCGCGCGGCGAGCCGATGCGTCTCTGGGGAATGCGTCGCGTCATCGCCTGGCCGGGCTCGGACTCGAAGAAATCGCGATTCATCTCCGTGATCACGTAGCCCGGGGCGATGGCGTTCACGCGGATCGCGTGACGGGCCCATTCGAGGGCGAGCGCCTTGGTCACCTGGA
>Ga0154020_10002254_pt1 | contig 23377 bp, 23 predicted proteins | sample Klosneuvirus_201_FD_109709 | JGI IMG/M metagenome (GOLD analysis project Ga0154020, IMG submission 109709) | Active sludge microbial communities from wastewater, Klosterneuburg, Austria - Klosneuvirus_20160825_MG | ecosystem: Engineered > WWTP > Aerobic digester > Activated sludge | place...
AGGATGCAGCCATTGCCCTGGATGCCGCCATGACGCCGGACGCCAGCGCGCTGGATGCCGCGGTCCCGCCGCCAGATGGTGGTGCCGGCCGGCTGGATGCGTCCTTCCTGACGCGGGACGCTGCGGTGACCACGCCGGGAGAACCCGGTGAAGACCCCGGCGAACAAGGTGGTGGCTGCGGCTGCCAGACGTCCCAGGCTGGCCTTGCGCCGGTGGTGGCGTGGCTGGGCGGCGTGGTGTTGTTGTTGCGCCGGCGGCGGCGTTGACGCCGTAAGACAAGCCTTTCCTCCCGTGGGCCGCCCGGGCCGGGGTGAGCCTTGCGCAGCATTGCCACCCGCGGGTATCCCCTCAACAGCCACAGCGAGGGCGGGAGGTTGTGATGGGTGGATTGTATGTGTGTCTGATTGTGCAGGGTGTGTTGCTGGCACAGGGCAACGTTGAGGCCACGCAGGTCCGGGCGCCCGCAATCCTGGTGGCCCAGGCAGAGACCACCCCGGTGCTGCCGCCGGGGGATGCACCGCCCCCCGCCTCCGAGCCTTCGGCACCCATGGAGCCCATGCAGCCCGGGGCCGAGCCTCCGCCGCCGGCGGCCGCACCCGCCCCCGCGGCCGGCGCCCAGGATGATGATGAGATCCTCAACAAGAAGAAGAGCAAGAAGAACAAACGCCGCGCCGCCGAAGACGAGGACGAGGACGACGCGGACGAAGATGAAGACGAGGATGAGGATGTGGAACAGGCCGGCAACCCCATGGCGGCCGCGGGCATGGCCGCCGGTGGCGCAGCGGTGGGTGGAATTTGTTGTGGGGCCATCCCGGGGTGCCTGTGCGGTGGGTTGTGTACGTTTTGCCCCGGCACGCTGTTGAGCGCAGCGTTCACCGGCGCCGGCGCGGCGGTTGGGGCAGCGTTGGGCCCGTTGGTGGGCGGCGGAGAGATGAACACCAAGGCGCTGCTGGTGTCCGCTGCGGCCGCGGCGGGTGTTGCGGCGGCCGGCACGGCGTTGGCGGGCCTGTTGGCGTTGGGCGTGGGCCTGACGGCGTCACTGGTCATCAACGCTGCGCTGGATCCCAGCATTGGCCAGTACGTCAGCCTTGGAACAGGTTTGGCGCTGGGCCTGGTGTTGTTGCTTGCGTTGACCGGTGTGGCGGCGGGTGCGGCCGGCGCGGCGTTTGGTGGTTACTACCTGATGCGGGAATAACCGCGCAGGTTGCCCGTCCACGCCGCCAGCAACGGAGGTCCACATGCTCCACCTGTTGGACCTTGCGCACCACAAGGCGCATGACGCGGTGAAACGCGGCGGGCCGGTGTACGTCCTGGTGAATCCTGTGGAGTTCCACGGGCCACACCTGTCCCTCCACAATGACCGGTTGTTGTCCCTGGGGTTGACCCGGTTGCTCCACGCGCGCCTGTCCCCGCCGGATGCGCCGCTGCTGCTGTTGGATGACGTGGAGATTGGCATGGACCCCGCGCCAGGGCGGGGTACGCGGCACCACTCTTTTGCCACCGTGCGCGCCATCATCCTGGAGACCTGCCGGGCGCTGTTGGAGCTGGAACCCCAAGGCGTCATCTTCATGACGTTCCATGGTGCGCCCATGCACGCCGCGGCGTTGCAGGCGGGCGTGGAGTTCCTTCGGGGCAAGGGCGTTGCGGCGGTGAACCCCTTCAACGCCGTGTTGCAGGAGATGTTGGAGTTCAAAGACCCTTCGCGGTACCGGGAAGCGTACGCCTATCTTCCGGAGCAAGACGCCGCGCAGATGTTGCAAACGCTCAACCAGGATTTCCACGCGGGTTTTTTTGAGACGTCCATGGCGCTGCACCTGGCGCCACAATCCGTCTCAGACATCCACCTGCGGCTTCCCCCGTGCCCAGCCGTGGTGCCGGATGGCCCCCTGCTGCAGGCGGCGCGGGCGGCGGCGTTGCTGGGGCGTTTTTCTCTGGCGCGTGACCTGCGGTTTGCCGCGTATGGGCTGGGCTGGCAGCGGGTGCGGCCGTTTCCGGGGTACACCGGCCACCCCGCGCGCGCTTCGGCAGCGTCGGGAGCGGTGTTCACCCGGGCCATCCTGGACCTCTACGTCCCGTTGGTGCGCGCGGTGCTGGCGGGCACCCAGCCGCCGCCACGCCCCATCATGCCGTGGATCCCCGCGCTCACGCTGCAAGGCCGCATTCCGCACCAGGCGCTGCCCGGCCCCGCGGACATGGCGGCCCCGCCTCTCTCCTGAAGCCGGCACCACGCATGCACGCCACCTGACCCGTGCAGCAGCAACGGGACGCACTGCGGCGGGAATTGCGCCGCGCTGGCGCCACGCCGCAGGACTTGCGGGTGGTGGGGGAGAGCCATGACGGCGCTCAAGGACATTCGCAAACACATGCGCAGCGTGCGCAAGACGCAAAAGATCATGCGCGCCATGAAGATGGTGTCCACCATCCGGCTGCGCCGCGCCAAGGATGCGCTGGTGGCCGCCCGCCCGTACGCCAGCAGCATCCAGGACGTGGTGGCGCGCCTGGTGGCGCACTTGTCCGTGGAGGAGATGGCGCAACATCCCCTGCTGCGCACCCATGCGGTACCGCACCGGGTGATGCTGGTGGTGATGAGCAGTGACCGCGGCCTGGCCGGGACGTTCAACAGCAACGTCACGCGCGCCGCCGAGAGGTTCCTGTGGGAGGAACAGAGTGGTGGCCCTCCCCCGGCACACCTGCAGGTGGAAAAGCGGAGGACCCGGCGCTTTTCCCAGATGCGCGTGGTGACCATTGGCCGCAAGGCCGCCGAACACTTCTCCCGACGGGATGTGGAGCTTGCGCGGGAACATTCGGGCCTCTTTGAGCCGTTGACGTTTGCGCGCGCCAGCGCGGTGGCCACCTCCATCATGGAGGCCTACGCGCAGGAGGACCTGCACGCCGCGTTTCTTGTCTACAATGAGTTCAAGAGTGTGCTGAGCCGCACCGTGGTGGTGGAGCAGTTGCTGCCCATTGTGCCTGAGGGGTGTGCGGTGCTTGCCGAACCAGTCACCGCGCAGGGCGCCCAGCGTGCGTATGGCCAGGGCGGGCGGACGCAGGCCACCCCGGTGGTGTTTGAGCCGGGGCTGGACGCGTTGCTCCAGACCCTGCTGCCGGCGCACTTTGCCACGCGCCTCTACCACGCGGCCTTGGAGTCCAGTGCGGCCGAACACGCCGCGCGCATGATGGCCATGGACGTGGCCACCAAAAACGCGGGCAAACTGCTGGACCACCTGACCATGAAGTACAACCGCGGCCGCCAGGCGCTCATCACCAAGGAACTCATGGAGGTCATTGGCGGCGCCGAAGCGCTCAAGTGACCGCAGGTTCCACATCCGGCTGGCTCCACCGGTCCAGCGTGGTGGCCACCGTGATGTCACTGGCCACGTTGGTGGCGGCGCGCAGCCGGCCCAGAAACCAATCCACGCTCAACAACACCGGCAGCGCGTCCAGCGGCAATCCGGAGGCGTGCAGCACCAGGGACAACGTGATGAGTCCCGCCTCAGGCACGCCGGCAATACCCGCCGCGGCCACCGCCGAGGTCACCGCCAAGGACACGGTGGCGCCAAAGCCAAACTCCATGCCGGACAGCTGTGCGACAAAAAGTGCGGCCACCACCTCGTAGAGCATGATGCCGTCATTGTTGAAGTTGGTCCCAACACACGCCGCCAGGCGCGCACTGGCCTTGGAAACGCCCAGGCGTTCCTCCAGCGCGCGCAGCGTGACGGGGAGGGTGGCCATGCTGGAGCCGGTGGACAGTGCGGTGAGCAGCGGCGGGATGGCGGCGCGCAACACGGTGCGCGGATTTTTGCGGGCCACCACCAACAGCAGCAGGCCGTACCAGACCAGCACGTGGATGATGAGCCCCACGCTCACGGTGGCCACCAGTTTTCCCAATGACACAAACAATCCAAACCCGGTGGTGCCCACCACCTTGGCCACCACGCCAAAGATGGCCAGGGGCACCAGCTTCACCACCCACCCAAGCACCACCGTGAGCAGCTGGAACCCTTCCTTGACCAGCCCCGCCAGATGTTGCCCGCCGCCCTGCGCCACCTGACGCCGCAACGCCGCGCCCAGGACCACCGCCAGCACCACCACCGCCAGCACCTGGTTCTTCACAAACGGCCCCGCCACGCTCTCCGGAATGATATCGGCCAGCGCCGCGCCCAGGTCCCAACGCGGCGGTGCCACGGGCGAACCGGCTGCTGCGGCCATGTCCAGGTGGATCCCCGCGCCCGGCGTCACCAACGTGGCCAGCGCCACCGCCAACACCCCGGCCACCGCCGCGTTCACCACGCACAACACCAGCAGGCGCAATCCCTGGCGCGGTGGCAAGGACGCCGTCATCAACGTGTCGGTGATTGCAAAAAAGACCAACGGGGTGGCCAGGGCCTTGAGCAGCCTCACCACAATGCCCCCCAGTTCTCCCAGCGGCGCCGCGCTGGGGCCGGCCACCAGGCCAACCACCATGCCCAGGCCAATGGCCACCACCATCCAGGCCACCAGGGGTACCCCGCCCTTTTGTTCTTCCATGCGCGGCACCCTGTCACACGCCAAGTGCCAGGGGCCAGGGGGTTGCCGTCCTGTAACGTGCTGTCTAGTGAAAGTGCGTGGTGACCGTCTCCATCCAACAAACCTGTGTGCGGCTCTTGTCTGGCGGGTCCCTGCCGGACAAGTTGCACGTCTTTGACGTGGACACGCTGGTGGATGGTCCGCCGCTGCAGGGCGCGCCCCGTCCCCAGCCCCAACGGGATGCCGGGCTGCGCATTGCCACCGGCGTGGACCGGCTCCCAACGCTCAAGGATGTGGCCCAGCCGGATGCGCGCCGCAGCTGCCTGCACCGCTTTGCCAACCACGAGCTGCAGGCCATTGAGATGATGGCGTGGGCCATCCTGGCCTTTCCCGAAATGCCCGAGAGTTTCCGCCGTGGGCTGTTGCGGTCCATGGCTGAAGAACAGGCGCACCTGGGGTTGTACCTGGACCAGCTGGCTGCGCTGGGTGGCAGTTTTGGCGCCGAGCCGTTGAGTGGAAACTTCTGGGCGCAGGCGCAGGGCCTGCACACACCCATGGCCTTTTTGTGTGCCATGGGGCTCACGTTTGAGAACGCCAACCTGGACTTCACGTTGTTGTACGGGGACGCATTCCGCCGCGTGGGCGCCATTGCGGAAGCCGCGGTGATGGACCGCATCCACCACGACGAGCGCGGCCACGTGGCGTGGGCGTTGTCCTGGGTGCGGCGCCTCAAGGACCCCATCCAGACGGACCTGGAGGCCTACCTGGCCAACACCAGTTTCCCGTTGGGGTTGCACCGCGCCAAAGGCCGCAACTGTGACGTGGGCGCGCGCCGCGCGGTGGGCTTTGATGGGGCGTTCATTGCGGCACTGCAAGCCGCACGTTCGCCGCAGGAGCAGTACCCGCGCCGTGGCGTCACGCCGCCGGGGACACCGTCACGCTGAGCACGGGTTGCGGTCCTACCCAGGACGGGACTGCGCGCGCGCGCGAAGGATCTGTTCCAGTTCTTGGGCCGCGCGGAGATCTTTGGGGCGCCCCACCGCGCGTTTGCTCCTGATGAGGTCCTCTACGCCAATGACCAGGCAAGAAAACCCTCCCAGGTCCAACCGCACCGCGTTGGGTAGCAGCGTTTCGTAGGGCCCCAGGCCGGTGAGCTCGCCCAGAAAATCAATCTGGCCGGCGCCAGTGACGACATAGAGGTTGCGCCACCCCAGAAAGTCCGCTGCCTGGTTGGAGATTGGGGGACGGTCAGGGCGCATGCGCTGGCGCGGTTGCGTGCCGGTGAGCGCGCGCAGCACACGTTCCAGGTTGGGCAGCGTGAAGGGAATGCAAACATCCACATCCTCGGTCACCACCGAGCCGCCATGGGCAATACACGCCATGCCGCCAACCAGGATGAACTCGGCGTTCTCAGCGGCCAGGCGTCTGAGGAGTTCCAGGGTTGAGACCATGGTGTTTCTCTCCGGCGCGCCGCAGCGCCAAAACCAGTTCCAGCGCGCTCTCGTGCCGCGCCATGCGTTGGGCCGGGGTGAGCGTCTGAAGATAATCCAGCAGGTCCGTGTCCAGATCCGGATGGGGGACCGCTGAAGATGAAGAAGAAGGCTTCACGGCGGTCAACGCTATACGGGCTCAAGGCGATGGGCCAGCGCCCACGGGGTCAGCGGGGCACCAGGGTGCACACAAGAGGCCGGTGATCAAAATGAACCGCGCTGGTGACCGCGGGGTGTCCCGGTGTGATGCCCGCGGCCCAGCAACTGCCAGTGAACGCGTCTGAGATGACGTGGTCAATGTTCGCCAGCCCCGCGTAGGTGGGCGTGGCGCGTTCGCCAACCTCGGTGACAAACTCAAACCGTTTGTTGCGTCCCACGTGTTCCACAATCTTGGCGGCGGATGGGTCATCCGCAAAAAAGCGTCCCGGGTCGGTGTTGAAGTCCCCGGCAACCACGTTGCGCTCCCCGTTGGCCGCCGGTCCATCCATCAGCCCGTGGTCCTCAAACAGCCGCTGGTACTGACGGGCGCGGCACTCCATATCCGCAAACTCAAGGCCGGAAGAGCCATGGACGTTGACCACCGTCAACCGCGTGCCGTTGACGCGCTCAATGACGCCGCGCCCAATGCGCGTCCCGGACCCACAGCCCGTGACCGGTGCGCCCACCAGGGCATTGTCGCAAAAGTCCAGAGCGCACCCGGCAAACCGTCCAAAACGCCGGTGCACCGCCACACACTTGTCTGGTTTTCCGTCGTGGCAGGCCACCTGATAGTCCGGCCCCACCACCACCTGGGTCACGGTGGGGTCTCCCGGCATCCAGGTCTCGCATACAAAACCGGGGCGTCCTTCCGGCGGCACCAACGCACAGTCCGGGCTGTGGAAGATTTCCTGGAAGAACACCACGTCCGGTTGCAGCGCCGCAAAAAAAGCCCGCGTGTCCTCCACCACCGGGACAAACGCCAGACCATGGCCGTAGTGGACGTCGCCAACCATGGCCTCGGCCGCACCAAAGCCGCCGTCCACAGCGGCGGGACCCATGCCGCCCGCACCGGAGCCGGTGTTGAATGTCACCACCACAAACGTGTCCACGCCGGCGTCTGGTGGCGGCGTGGTGCTTGTGGTGGTGGACTGGCATGACAGGACCAGCGGCAACACCAGCGCCGCGGCCGTTGCACACCTGGGGCGCGGGTCAGTTGTCAAACTGTTCAATGGCCAGCTTCAGGCCAGCGGCCGTTCGCTCGTAGTAGAGGACATAACTTCCGTCGTCGATGTCACGCCAGTCCGCCACCAGATACGTCTTGCCATCATCCGGGCGCGTGAACGTCCCCAGCTTGAGCACGCCTTCCCGGCGGTCGCCCAGTTCAAATGCCTCAGGCGGCGTCAGGCGTTGCACAAACCCGTTGTTCCACAGGTATTCCAGGGACGCGTAGGCCAGCTCTTGCATCTCGCCGGTGGGCGGGTTGGGGACGTCCAGACCCACAAACACGTTGTCCTTGTATGTCACGTGACCGCTGTTCAACGTCACTGCAGGACTCCAATCCCGCGGCAGCTGGCCCGCGGCAATGCGCTCGGGTGCTTCGGAGAGACCTTCATCCTTGCGGGCGTCATCCAGGTGGTTGAACCGGCCCGCCAGACGCGCGCGGCCCACAAACGGGTCCCAACCCAACAACGTCCCGGCATTGAGCTTGGCCGAAGCCAACGGACCGCCATCCTTCTTGAAAACCTCCAGGTACGCGTCATCACCGTCGGTAGAAGTGTAGAAGACCCAGACGTCCTGGCCGCCAATGCGGGCTTTGTGCGCGGACACGCTGGCCCAGTCCGCATGTTCGGCCCGGTAGTAGCGGTCAAACACCGGCAGCAGGTTGGCGGGGAGCTGCGAGCGTCCCGGCTGTCCTTCCCGCACGTCCACGCGTGTCCCGGGGAAACGGGTGCGCACCTCATCCGCCGTGAAATCAAAGCTCCCAAAGAAGTCCTTCACCGCCGCCACCGGGTCACTGCCACGCCCCGCGCGCAGGTGCGCCATCCTGGTCAGCTCCCCCAGGGCCGGGTCTGCCTTGGCAATCTGGTCCACTTCAGCCTTGGCCAGAAACGCCCCGTCGGTGCCACCGGGTGGATTGAACCGTTCCCACGTGGCGTTGGCGTTGGCTTCGGCGCGGGACAACACCGCGTCCACGGTGACGCGCGCGCCCTTGCTGCCTGCGGTCCGGACTTCCTGTTCGGCCTTTTGCAGAAATGGATCCAGCTGGCGCGCTTCAGCCTTGGAAATGACGGTGTTGGCGCCGGCGGCCTGCCGGGCCTTCTCTTCAAGGACTGCGCGCAGGGCGGCGCGGGCTTCTGTGGTTTTGACGCGGGTCATGCTGGCTCCTGTTGGATCACGGTGTCCAGTTCTTCTGAATGGCGACGGCGGAGATGGAATTTTTTGGTGACCCTTCCACAAGCTTGTCACTGTAGACCAGATACACCAGCACGTTGCGTTTGTGGTCCCAGAAGCGGACCACCTGCATGGTCTTGAACAACATGGAGGTGTCCTTCTTGAACACCACCTCCCCATCCTTGAACGCCTCCACCATGGTGATGGGGCCCACCTGCCGGCAGGCAATGGACGCATCGGAGGTGTCCTCGGCCACGCCCACCCCACCGCTGATGCCACCCTTCTTGGCGCGGGAGAGGTAACAGGTCACGCCGTTGACCTTTGGGTCATCAAACGCCTCAATCACAATCTTGTCATTGGGCCCCATCATCTTGAACACGGTGGAGACACTGCCCAGTTCCTCCGCCGCCACCACGCCCGGCGCCAACAGGGCACACACCACGCTCCAATGCATCATGACCTTCATGGACTGCTCCCGGTTGTGGGTTCCTACGTACCCGATTTTGAGCCGTCTGGCACACCTGTTGCGTTGTCACGTGGCAGTGAGGGTTCCATGGGCAGGGTGCGAAAACTCGTCGTGTTTGGGGGACTTGTTGTGCTGGCGGCGCCGGTTTTTGCGTTGGCGCTGGATGAGGAGTCCGAGTTCATTGCCGGCGGCGCCCTCATCAACCTGGGCTACCGCCTGCAGGACCACCTCCACGAATACGACTTCCAGCACGCCGACGACATCTCCCCGACCCAGATCTGGGCCGAACTGGAGCACCAGAACGCGCTGGCGGCGGGTGTCCGGGAGCGGTTTCCCCGCGCGGCACACCATCCGGTGGTGGCCATGGTGGTGTGCATGGATGCGCGCATTGACACCAATGAGCTGGTTGGTGACACGCGCAAATATTATTACATCATCCGCACGGCGGGCTCGGTGCTGAGCGAACGTGAACAGGAGATGCTGGAGCTTGCGGTGACCAACGGGGTGAAGCTGGTGGTGCTGACCACCCACACCGATTGTGCCGCCGAGGCTGTGGCGGCGGACCCGGGCAAACGTGCACAGTTTCCCCATCTCTCCACGGCGGTGGATGAACGTGAAACGCGCATCAAACAGTTCCTGGAGCGGCCGGTCATTGCGCAACGCGTGGCGGACAACAGGCTGCTGGTGAAACGCATGGTGGTGGACACGTCCACCGAGCGCGTCCACGAGCATTGACGGCAAACAGTTCAACGGCCGGGCGCTGGCGCCGTCCGGGTGGGCACCTGCGGGTCTTCCGGCTCCTGACCAGCGGTGATGTGCGCCAGTCCGGCTCCCACCCCAGAGACCACCACCGCGCCGCCCAGGCACAACACCACCACTGCAGCTGCCAGCCGGCTCCCCACCGATGACACGCTCTGCATGATGAAGTTTCGGGTCTGCAGTTCCTCCTCGTCCGCAGGGTCCACCCGGCTGCGGTCTGAAACGGCCAACTCACCGCGGGCCACGGTCATGGACGCCGCCAGGAGACCGGCCATCACCACGGTCACCGCGGCGCCACCCACCAGCACCAGCGCGGGCACGGCACTCCACAGCACCATGCGCCACGCATCCCCCGTCCTTCCCAGCCAGCGCTTCTGGAACCACGCTGCCAGCAAGGCTGAGCCCACCGCGGCGCTCCCGGTCATTCCAAGCATGGCCAGCGCGGGCACCGTGGACAGCGCCACCAGGATCACGTCCACCGCCGCAGAAGAACGGATGCGCCCATCCGACGGTGTTGTGGCCGACCCCGGGATGCCACCGCCCAGCCCAACAACCGCAATGGATGATGCCACCACGAAGACCGGAACCAGAAGCACCGCACCCACCGCGGCCGCCAGCACCGGTGCCGCGGCCAACATCATCAGCGGCGCGGCCTCAAGCACCTTGTCCTCCGGCGTGCGTGCACGTGTGACCACCCCCGCGCCGGGTTGTGCCGCGGCATCCACGGCGGGGGCGGGAGGGACGCGTTGTGGGGCGGGCTCCTCGCGCACCAGTTCCTCGGCGCCAGGTTCACTGGTGGCAGGTTCACTGGTGGCAGGTTCACTGGTGGCAGGGGCCGGGCCAGCCTCGTCGGTGGGGACCTGTGCGGCACCCAACATCCACACACAGCACACGCCCAACCAGACAGTCCCCATGCGGTCTCCCCGTTGTGTTGTCACAAGCACCGTGGCGTGTGCGCTTACTCCAGGTCCAGGCGCACCAGACCCGCGGCCGGCACCGTGAGCCGTTGGCCGGACACCAGCACCGTGGTGACGGGCGTGACGGTGGTGGTGGTCTCATTGGTGGCCGTGAGGTCCGCACTGGCCAACGTGGTGACCTGCGCGCTGGTCCACGTGGCGGTTGGGGCCAGGTCCACGGTCACCGCGCGTTGTGCGTCCCGGTTGAGCAGGAAGATGCGCGGCCTGCCATTGGCGCGCCGCGTGGCAAACGCCTCCAGCAGGGCATACCCCTGGTTGGCGGGGATGACGCCCACCGCGGTCACGGTGCGCATGGCCGGGGCAGGATTCAACGTCGTCACCAGGCGTGGTTCGCCGCCGGCGGGGGACAGCATGGCCAGCACGTGCCCGGTGGGCCGGGCCCGCCACGCCGGAGCGCCGGTGAGGGCGCCAAAGCCCACGCGTTCTGACAGGTTGAAGAACTGCGCGCCGGCCACATCCGTTTGCATCATGGAAAGGTAGATGTCCGCCACGCCAAGGCCCGCCTGGGCATCCACCAGGTACGCCGGGTCCACCAGGTCTGTGCTGTCCTTGATGGTGACGTGGAACTCGGTGACCCAATACGCCAGGTTCCCAATGGTCCCCCGCACCGTGGTGAGCAGGTCCTTGAACATGGAGCCGCCGGTCATCAACAGCGGGAACACATCCTGCGGCGTGGGCGGTTGACCAAACACCGAATAGTAATGCCCGTGCGCCATGGGCACGTCATTGAGCAACCCATAGGTGCCCAGAAACGCGCGCGTGTTCCATTGCGCCAGCAACGGCACCGCAGGAAGCCAGGGTGCCAGCTGGAAGGTGGCCTCGGTGATGGCGCTCAGCGCCAGGGTGGGGTCCACCGCCGCCACCGCGGTGATGATGGCCTGGCTGTTCTGCGCGTAGACATCACCGCCGGTGGGGTCGGTCACCAGGCTGTAGGCCTCGGCGGGTTCATTGCCCAGCTGCGCAAACAGCACGTCATACGGCGCGGGGTGCCCGTGCATGGCGCGCAGTGCGCCACCCGGCGTGGCGGTGTCTCCACGCAGGTACTCCACAAAATCCGCCGCATCCTGCGGGCTCCCCAACGCGTTGAGCTGCAGCACCACGTCCAGGTTGAGCTCCTGGGCCAGGGCAAACAGTTCGGCCACCGCAAACGCGGGGGTTTCCGGGGCGTGCAGCGCGGTGACCATCTCTGGCCGCTCCCACACCGGGCCCACCATGGCGTGCCAGTCCAGCAGGTCCGCGGCAAAGCCACCCGGCCACAGGATGTTGCGCACGCCCATGGTCTGCAGCCACGTCTTCACCGCGGGGTCCACGCGCAACGGCCCGCTGGCGGGCAGGCGGCGCAGGCGCACCTCATCCACATCCACCGCGCCGGGTCCCGTTGCCGCCAGGTACAACACCGCGTCCACCACATCCGCCGTGGCGGTGAGCGTCACGTTGTGGTGCACAAAGTCCGGGCCCACCACCGTGGCGGCGTATTGTGTGTCGGTGACGGCGAGGAACGGCGCCACCTGCGCCACCACGGCGGACATCACCGGCGCGTTGGCCGTGGCGCGGGTGGAGAACGTGAGGGTCAGGATGCTGCCAGCACGCAACGGTCCAATGAGGCGTTGCGCCAGGAGCACCGCTTCCCCCGCGCCCGCGGTGACGTGGACATACCCGTCATAGGCCACGGCACCGGGTGGCGCCGCGCCGCCGGTGGAGACCTTGGTGACGGTGGAACCTCCCGGCGTGGTGGGGCGCCACACATCACGGTCTGGAACACCCCACAAACGGAAGGACCGGTCTGCCAGGAAGTCCCCATCCAACATGATGCCAAAGCCCAGCTCTTCCCAGCCGGTGTTGATGCCAAACAGCTGGCTGGGAACAACCGCACCAGGCGTGTCCCCAATGCCCAGCGTGTGGTCCGGCGGAGTGGTGCTGCTGCTGGACGCCACCGCGGACGAAGAGGAACCCACCCCAGACGTCCCGCTGGAGGTTGCCAGGCTGCTGGCTGAGGCCGCGCTGCTGGCCGTGGCACTGGAAGACCCGGTGGACTGGGACGTGGCCGAAAGCGATGAAGAGGACAACGTTGCCGCCCCCACCGACGAGGAAGACGCCGCCGCGCTGGAGGTCTCTGCCGAGGACGACGGTGACGCCGAGGTTCCAGCGCTGCTGGTGGCCCGCGCTGAACTCCCCCCGGCCCGCGATGACGAGGATGGTGCGCCCGATGAGGACGTGCTGGAGGTACTGCTGGAGGCGTCTCCCGTGCCGGTGGAGGTGCATCCGGCGGCAGCCGCGCCAGCCAAGCCCAAGGCAACCACCCACACGCGCATCAGACGCCTCCCCCAAACAGCCAGACGGCGGTGAACCTAGCCGGCCCGCCAAAATGCACCAGAGCTTTGGGGCGTGGGCCCAGGGCCCCAGACCGGCCCGTCGTCCCCAAGGGCCAGGCGAACAGTTTGCGCGGTAAATGCGCTTGGTCTGCCCGGAAACCTTTGGGGCGTGTTGGCATCTATGAACAGTCCCATGATGCCTGCCCGTGTCTGGCAGCCCGATTGGAGGAGCCCCAAAACCATGGACCGGTTGCCATCCCCAAGCGCTGAGCACCGCCCTCCACCGGGGGCAGCCATGGGTTTGCGTGGTTTTTTGTGCAACCCGGATCTGGAGATGGTGGCCTCTGGCCTGGGCGCGCCGGTGGGCCCTGCCTGGGCCAGCGCGCAGGCCACCGCCCGGTTGTTTGCGTTGCTGGCGCCCATGGGAAGCCGCGTGTGGCTGTCCCGGGGCAAGGACCTTGAGGCCCTGGATGGGGACGCGTTGCGGCGCCAGGCGGCACAGCAGGGTCTCTACCGTGAGGACGTGGCGGCGGGGTTTCCGTGGAATTCCACAGGGCAGTCCCTGGTGGCCTACGCCTGGGACGCGCGTGCGGATGTTGCGGCGGGGATGATGGGTCTGCCGTTGCCCCAACGCACCGCCACCACGCTGGAGTGCAACAGCAAGGTGTTTTCGCACGCCAAGGCGGCAGCGGCGGGGCTGGAGCCAGGCGTGTTTGGTCACGCGTGTGCGGTGGAAAACACCCACCAACTTTCCCAGCACCTGCTTCAGGTCCCGGCCCACGTGGCGGCGCGCTGGGTTTTGAAGCCCGCGCAGGGTTTTGCCGGCGGTGGCCGCATCCAGGGCACGGGGCGCACATTGACCACGCGGGGCCGCGGCCGGCTGACCCAGCTTTTGCAGCGGGATGGCGCGGTGCTGTTTGAGCCGTGGGTGGACCGGCTGGTGGACCTGAGCGTGCAACTGTGGATCCCGCCGGCACCCGCACCGGTGGAGGTGCTGGCGGTGACCGCCCTGCACAACAGCCCTGCCGGGCGTTACCAGGGCAACGGTGATGCGTTGGAACTGGACCCCGCGGTGCTGACCCAGGCGCGGCGCGCCGCGGTGGTAGCCGCGGGATGGTTGCAGGCCGCCGGTCACACCGGTGCGGTGGGCGTGGACGCATTCACCTATGCGGATCCTGAAACCGGACGCGTGGAACTGCGTCCCATCACAGAAATCAACGCACGTTTCACCCTGGGACTGCTGAGTTCCAGCGTGGCCACCATGGCGTTTGGTCCCCAGGCGCGCTGGTCTTTCAGGTTGCAGCCCGAGGTGTTGTTTGGAAACTGGGACGGCCCGGCGCAAAGCGCCCCTGGGCCACAACAGGGTGCCGCCGCGCTGGCGTCAACCCACGTGGTGACGGCATGAAGGAACAGACCGCAACCCGGCTGGAACCTGAGGGTGACCCGCTGGAGACGGTGTGGCCCCGCAGGTTTGGGACGCCCCTGTTGAAGACCTGGTTGGGCGGCACCGCAGATGTGCTGCTGGACCAGGTGTTGTCCGCGCAGGTGGCTGTGCCCATGTGGGAACTCATGGACCGCGGCGGCAAACGTTGGCGCCCGGTGATCTGCAAAAGTGCGTTTGAAGCGTGTGGCGGCACTGCGGCCATCCCGGAGAGCGTCTTCCACGTGGTGGAACTGCTCCACAACGGCAGCCTGGTGGTGGATGACATCCAGGACGCCGCCACCGAACGCCGCGGCGCGCCCCCCATCCACGCCATGTTTGGATTGCCCGTGGCGCTCAACGCGGCCAATGCCGCGTACTTTCGCGCGCTGAGCGCGCTCAAGGACGTGCTGCCGGACACCCTGCGGCTGCGCGCGCTGGACATGTTGAGCCAGGAACTTTTCAACGCGCACCTTGGACAGGCGTTGGACCTGAGCCTGGGCGCGGTGCTCAAGGCGGGGCAGGTGGTGGAGGTGACGCACTACCGTGCACTGGCCAGCGCCAAGACCGGTGCGTTGGTGCGCATGGCCGCGCGGTTGGGCGCCATTGCGGCCAACGCGCCCGTGGCCATGGAAGACGCCCTGGGCCGTTGGGCCGAAGGGGTGGGGCTGGCCTACCAGATCCGTGATGACCTGGAGGATGTGGACGAAGGCCTGTCCGACATTGGTGCGGGACGCATCACGTTGCCGCTGTTGCTGGCCCTGCAGGCCGGGGACCCGCTCCTGCACGCCGCAATCATGCGGGGCTTTGGCACGGGCGTGTTGCCGCCGGACGTCAAGGCGGACATTGAAGCGGGCCTGGCGCGCCACAACATTGTGGCACTGGGACGTCAACAGGCCCATGACGCGGCGCAGGCATCCATCTTTGCACTCAACAGCCTCCCCGCGTCTGAACCGCGGGAGTTCCTCAAACACCTCACCCTCAAACTGTCCGGAGTCTGACCATGCACGCCATTGTCATTGGAAGTGGATTTGGTGGCCTGGGCGCGGCCATCCGCCTGGCAGCCAAGGGTTATGACGTCACCGTGCTGGAACGCCGGGACAAACCGGGCGGCCGCGGGTACGTCTTTGAGCAGGATGGGTTCAAGTTTGACGCCGGCCCCACCATCATCACCGCACCGTTCCTGTTTGATGAGCTCTTTGAGCTCACCGGCCGCAACATTCGCGATTATGTGAACATGTTCCCGGTGGACCCGTTCTACAACATCCGTTTTGACGACGGGACGGTGTTTGCCTACCGCGGTGACCCGGACAGGATGCGGGAGGAGGTGCGGCGGTTCTCTCCGGAGGACGTGGAGGGCTACGAGGCGTTTCTGGAACACAGTCGCCGCATCTTTGAGAAGGGTTTTGTGGAGCTGGCGCACATCCCGTTCCAGGACGTGTGGTCCATGGTGAAGATTGCGCCGGACCTGGTGAAGCTGGAGAGCTACCGCAGCGTGCTGGGCCTGGTGAAGAAGTACATCAAGAGTGAAAAGTTGCGGCAGGTGTTCTCCTTCCACCCGTTGCTGGTGGGCGGGGACCCGCAACACGCGCCGGCCATCTACGCCCTCATCTGCTACCTGGAGCGCCAATGGGGCGTGCACTTTGCCAAGGGTGGCATGGGCGCGGTGGTCCAGGGCCTGGTGAAGTACCTGGGTGAGCTGGGTGGGACGCTGCGCCTCAACAGCACGGTGCAAAAGATCCTGGTGGAGAACGGCCGCGCGGTGGGCGTGCAGCTGGAGGGTGGTGAGGTGTTGCGGTCTGACCTGGTGGTGGCCAACAGCGACGTGAGCTGGACCTACCAGAACCTGATTGACCCACAACACCGCAAGCACAACACCAACCGCAAGATGAAGTCCATGCGGTACTCCATGGGTCTGTTCCTCATCTATTTTGGGACGCGCAAGACCTACCCGGAGCTGGCGCACCACACCATCCTGTTGGGACCGCGGTATGAGGGTCTTCTGGATGACGTCTTCTCACACAAGACGCTCTCCAAGGATTTTTCGCTCTATCTCCACGCGCCCACCCGCAGTGACCCGTCCCTGGCGCCGCCGGACCATGAAGCGTTCTACGTGTTGTCCCCGGTCCCCAACCTGCAGGGGAACATCAACTGGGAGACGGAGAAGACCCGCTACCGTGACGCCATCTATGACCACCTGGAGAAGACCTGCCTGCCGGGCCTGCGCCAGAACCTGGTCACCGAGAAGCTGTTCACCCCGCAGGACTTTGAGACGCAGTTGTTGTCCTTTGCCGGTGCCGCGTTCAGCTTTGAGCCGCGGTTGACCCAGTCGGCGTACTTCCGGCCGCACAACCAGAGTGATGACGTGGAAGCGTTGTACTTTGTGGGCGCGGGCACCCATCCCGGCGCGGGGCTTCCGGGCGTGTTGTCCAGCGCCAAGGCCACCGCCAACCTCATTGCGGCGGTGACGCCGTCCCGCAAGGTGGTGAAGGATGTTGCGGCGGCCCCGGTTGGGGCGGAGGCACGTGGTGCAGCAGCCGTCTGACGTCAACCCGGCAGACCTGGAGGCGTGCCGCGCGGTCATTGCGGTGCACTCCAAGAGCTTCCATGCCGCGTCCCACCTGTTGCCATCCACGCTGCGGGATGCGGCGGTGGCCACCTACGCGTTCTGCCGCGGGGCGGATGATGACGTGGATGACGCCGCAAATGCCGTGGACGCGGCGCAGCGGCACGCGGGCACCCGGGACCGGCTGGCGCGCATCTACGCGGGCGCAGCGCTCCACACGCCGGTGGAGCGTGCCTTTGCCTGGGTGGTTCGGCGCTTTGGAATCCCGCGGTCCGAGCCGGAAGCGCTCCTGGATGGCATGGCCCAGGACCTGGATGTGGTGCGCGTGGCCAATGAGGACGAGCTGCTGGCCTATTGTTACCGCGCCGCCGGCGTGGTGGGGCTGATGATGAGCCGCATCATGGGGCGCGGGGACGTGGCGGCCCTGCGGCGTGCGGTGGACCTGGGCATGGCCATGCAGCTCACCAACATTGCGCGGGACGTGGGCGAGGATGCCCGGCGCAACCGCGTGTACCTCCCACAAGACTGGTTGGCCGCGGCAGGGTCCAGCCACGCGCAGGTGCTGGCCGGCGTCAACACCCCCCAGATTGCCGCAGTGAACCGGCGCGTGCTGGCCCTGGCCGAGCGGTACTACCAGAGCGGCCTGGACGGGATTGCGCTGCTTCCGGCGTCATGCCGCCCCGCCATCCTGGCCGCGGCGTTCATCTACCGTCAGATTGGCATCAAGGTGCTGGCGCAAGACGGGGATGGGATGACGTCACGCGCGCGCGTCTCCGGGTGGGCCAAGGCGCGCCTGGCGGCCACCGCGGTGTTGTGGTGTGTGTTTGGACCGCGGTTCCACCGGCAGAACCCGCCGCAACATCCGGCGGACCTGCATGCGCCGTTGCGCCGGTTGAACCTGGCGCCGTGACAACAGCGCGCTTCAACCTTCAAAGACCTCATCCACCAAGGACAGGCCGCGGTCCACAATGTCAAAGGCCTCGGCCATCTCCGCCTCGGTGATGCACAGCGGCGGGTTGCACATCACCGTGCTCCACTGCAGCACGGTGAACAGGCCGTTGTCCTTGAAGAACTTGCCCAGCTTGGCCATGACCGGGTGGGAACCGGCGTAGGGGACCAGCCGTTCATTCTTGCTGTTCTTGCGCAGCTCAATGGTCCCAAACAGGCCAATGTTGCGGTGCTCACGCACGCACTTGTGCTTTTGCGCCATGCGCTGCATGTGGCCGCGCATCACCTCGCCCATGCGCGCGCTGTTGTCCACCAGCTTCTCCTCTTCAAACACCTCAATGACCGCCAACGCGGTGGCCAGGCACATGGGATGGGCGTTGTAGGTCAACCCGCCGGAGAACACGTTCTCGCGGAAGTGGTTGGCAATCCGGTCACTCACGGCCATCACCCCCAGCGGCATGTACGAACTGGTGAGCCCCTTGGCCATGGTGAGGATGTCCGGGACAATGTTGCCGTGTTCAAACGCAAACAATTTCCCGGTGCGGCCCCAGCCGGCCATGACCTCGTCACACACCAGCAGGATGCCGTACTTTTCCAGCAGCGCCTTGAGTCCCTGCAGGTAGCCCTTGGGCGGCGCCAGGATGCCGTTGGTCCCGGTCACCGTCTCAATGAACATGGCGGCAATGTTCTTGGGGTTTTCATACTGGATGACTTCTTCCAGGTAGGTGAGGTTGTTCTTGACCACCTCTTCATCCGTCTGGCCAAAAGAGTAGTCATAGGGGCGCGGGTCCATGACGCGCACCACGCCGGGCATGCCCGGTTCGGTGGGCCAGCGGCGCGGGTCCCCGGTGAGCGTAATCGCCCCGTGGGTGGCACCGTGGTAGCTGCGGTAGCGCACCAGGATCTTGTCGCGGCCGGTAAACAGGCGTGCGGCCTTGATGGCGTTCTCGTTCGCCTCGGCGCCACCCAGTGTGTAGAAGAACGTGTTGAGGTCCCCCGGGACCATTTCGGCCAGTTTTTTGGACAGCCGCGCGCGCACCTCGGTGGCCATGCCGGGATAGGCGTAGGTGAGCTGCTGGGCCTGCGCAGCAATGGCGGCAATGACCTTGGGGTGCCCGTGGCCAATGTTCACGCTCATCAACTGGCTGTTCCAATCCAGCCACTTCTTGCCTTCCGGTGAATAGATGTAGACGCCCTTGGCGTGGGAGATGGGCAGCGGGTCAACCTTGCCCGTGGCGGACCACGAAAAGAGGCTGTGCTTGAGGCACAGGTCAATCATCTCCTGGGAAGACATGGTCATGGCGTGTTCCTTGGCGCAGGTTGGACGGTCTTGAGGTGCCTGCGGCGCACACTGCCACCCCGGGGAAAGCTTCGCCACCGTCGTCCGGGGCGCGGTTGACCAAGCGCGGCAGGGTGCGGTTTGGAGGGCGCATGCAACGTGTGACGTGGGCGGGATTGTTGGTTGGGTGGCTGCTGGCCTGTACGTCGGCGGTTCAGGGGCCATCGTCGTCGACGTCATCCTCAGGAGGGTCCTCTGCCGCGGCCGGACCGTCTTCCATGGCGGATTCAAGCGCTGGGGGGTCATCCACATCACGCGGGTCCAGCACCGCTGCGGCATCCAGCGCTGCGGGGTCATCCTCGGCGCCGCCCGGTTCCAGCAGCGTGCTGGCTCCGTCTTCAGCGGGCGGATCCTCCAGCGGAGGAGGCATCACCGGATTGGATTTTCCCAGCAACAATGGGACGGGGCAGCCGGCCAGCGGGGATGCCACCGTGCTTCAGTTCCTCAACCCGCAACTGGATGGGTTGCCCATCTGGGGGCCCAACGGCGAAGGCGTCACGTACATTTGGAAAATCCGCCCCCGTCAACAAACGGGTTATTACACCACGTTTTTCTGGGCCAACAACGGCAACTTCCTGTGGAAGGGCGGCGCACCGGACACGTATTACGGCGCGCACCCATATCCCACGGTGTCCAACAACACCGGCACCATGCACAACTGGGAAATTTCCATTGATGGTGGTGACCCCGTCACCACACGGGCGGGCGGCCCGCTCCTGGTGGTGAAGGACAGGTGGTTCACCCAGGCATTGCGGGTGATCAAAAACGCAAACAGCACCAAGACGCTCATCTACTACCTGGACCTTCCGGACACGTCAGACGGCAACGTCATTGAGGTCACGGTGGGGGCCAACTACGGCGAGATGTTGCCACCCCAGCCCGCGTTGACGTTTGGCAACGCACCGTGGCGCATCTCTTTCCAGGACGAGCGCCTCAGTGGCGTGTTGCGTGGCATCAAGATCTTCAACGTGGTCCTGTCCCAGGCGGACACCCTGGCGGAGGCCGCCAGCGACACGTTGGTGACGACGCAAGGCCGGGCGCGCATCTGGTACGGGAAGGTGAATCCCACCCCGGATGGGTTGACGTGTGACCATGGCACCGGGCGCACGCCGGTGTGGGGTGACGCGGGCCGTGCCGCCTTGTTTGCGCAGTGACGTCAAGGCGGCGTTAGGATGCACCATGGGCTGGCGCACGGTGGTGTGGATTGTGGCAGCAACGGGTCTTGTGCTGGGCGGCGGTTGCCGCCTGGAGTCAGACGGGACGCCGGTGGCGGCGGCGCGCAAGTTTTTGCAGGCCACGCAGCGGGGCAACTGTGCGCGGGCGTTTGCGGTGTTCTCCACGCAGCGGCGGGAGGCCATCCAGGCAGAGTTCTCCCGCAAGCCGCGCAAGGGCTACCGCGAGGTGTCTGAGTTCTATTGCCTGCCCGCACCGCACAACCCGTACACCACCATGGACCCCAGCACCGCGGGTGGAACGGGCTCAACGTCAGAACCGCACACCGCGCTGGTGCGGGTGGAAGGCAAGGATATGGTGGGGAGCACCATCCTGTGGAACCTGGTGATGGTGGATGAGGGTGGAAAGTGGCGCGTACACGACGCCAATCCCGCTCCGCCCTGAAGGTTCCGTTGACAGCCGCAGCCTGCGCGCTGGTGAACAAGACCGCCACATTCAGGGACGAGGCTGCACGCAGGTGGTGTCAAACGTACCGCGCAACGCGCTGGGTGGGCTTCCATCAAGGCGGTCCATCATGACGTCAAAGGTCCCGGCAACATGCGCGTGACTGGCTTGGCTGACCTCCACGCGGCCGGTCACCGCCGGAAAGGTGACCCGGCTTGGGGGATCCCACCATCCCCACAGGGATGCATAGGGCTGCATGGGCGTGAGCGGCGCACCCCGCGGCACCACCACGTAGGTGCCGGGGGTGACCTCCTGCGCACCACCCAGGATGCCAAAGGTGATGTTGAACGCAAAGCGCGCGTCTATGGCAGCCACCTCAGAACACAGGCCCGCCACATCCCCCATCCACACCCGATATTCCGACGTCACGCCGCTGGGGTGGACCTGGAAGAAGCTGGCCATCATTTCCACGGGGAAGGCCAGGTCTCCCTGCAACGCCCCCGGCGTCTCTGGCGTGCGTGAGGACGCCGCAAAACTGGACGAACCCCCTGAAGCTGACAGGCCCGACGAGGCAGTGCTTGAAGTGCCCCCACCAGAGGCCGCCCCGGATGAAGGCACTGCGCCCAGGGACGGGCTGCCGGACGTAGACGGGAAGCCGCCGGAGAAGCTTGAGGAGCCCGCGGGCGGGGGCGCCATGCCGGCGTCCACCAGGGAAACAAGGATGGGTGCCGGCTCACAACCCAGGACGGGAACGACGCACAACATCCATAGGAGCTGCCGCACAGGTCACCTTGCCGCCGGAGTGTCCATCTGGACACCACGGCCGGCAGGAACACAAAGGTGGATCCTGACAGGTGGAGGTTGTGTTGGAGGGTGAGCCGCTCGCGAAGGGAAAGGCGGGGCTTCAGTTGGGCAGGAGTTGGGTCATTTCCTGCGGCCGGCCCTGGCCGTCCAGGTTCATGAGCACGGGGCCACGCAGGGTGTGCAGCTGGGTCTCCAGCGTCTTGTGTTGGGCCTGCGCGTTGGCCAGTTGTTCCTTGGCGTGGTTGAGGCGGCCTTCCACCCAGGGGCCAAACCCTTCACCTTCGCGGCGGGTGCGCGCGTCGGCGGCCTTGCGGCCTTCACCCAGCCAGCGCGCGTTGGCTTCCAGCGTCTTGAGCGGGGTGAGGTCGTTGCGGCGCAGGATGAGCGGCTCGGCGGTCTGGAAGATGCGGTCCAGCACGTTGGGCGTGGAATCCAACAGGTTGCGCAGTTCACCGTGGATGCGGCTGACTGCACCCTCGCGTTCGCGCAGGCGCTCTTCCAGGTGCGCCACGCGGGTCTGCTGCGCGGTGGCCGGGATGTGCCGCGCCATGACGCGGGCGGTGTCCAGCTCCTTGCGGGTGGTGATGGCGCGGTTGCTGGCGTCCACCATCTGGCGGGCCACCTGACCCAGCGCCGGCATCTCCGCCACCAGCAGGCTGTTGTGGAGGATGGCGTTGCCCTTCTCCCCGGGGGGAAGCGCGTGCCACGCACTGCGAAGATCACCGCGGCGCCGCTCCAGGGAAGCCACGGCAGAGTCATGGTCCTGCGCCAGCTTGATGAGCTGCACGTCGGACGGGGGGCCTTCGGCGGCCAGGCGGGTGTAACGTTCCACCGCGTTGCGCCAGCTGTTGGCGCTGCCCACGCTGGTCTCAATCTCCGCCTTGATCCGGGCCTGCTCCAGGGTGGTGACGTCCAGGACAAACTTCTCCGGGACCACCGTCAACGCCAGGGTCTTGCCGTCCTGCAGCGTCACCATGAGCATCACGGTTTGCAGCGCCTGGGGCACGCTCAACGGGTTGACGCTCACGCGCATGGCGTCACCGGTGAAGTCATGGCGCACATCCAGCTGGGCGCTGCCGGGCCCGCCCAACGGGGCAGACACGTTGGCCACCGCGGCGGGGGAACCCAGCGCATCCCGGATGCTGCGAAGCGGGACGTCAAAGGACAGCGCGGTGCTCATGCGCTCGTGGTCCCAGACGCCGTGGACGGGGTTGGAAAGCGGGAGCTTGAGCGTGGCGTCCGCCGTGATGGCGGGTTCACGCGCCACGTTGGACACCGGGCGGCCGGAGCCGGTGTTGCCCAGGGCAAAGCTGTCCCGGCGCGGAAGGACCGCGGGGGTGCCGTGGGACGCGGGCGGGTTGACGGTGGAGCTCTGGGCTCCACCTTGGGCGGTGGTCTGGGAAAGGGGCGGACGGACAATAGGGCGCATGCTCATGCGGGGGGTGGCTAGCAGCACCTCCCGCCGCTGTCATCTGTGTTTGGAAACGCTGCAACGCGGTGTGTCCCAGGTGGCGGTGGTGACGCCGGAACGGGGCCGGCCCGCGGGCCGCTTTGGCGGGCGCTCCACTGCTGCAAAGGGCCTCAGGCCACGCCGGGGGTGTCCCGGCTGGCCAGCTCAACATCCGTCAAGAGGCGGGCCCCGGCCATGGAGAGCACCGCGTCCCGGACCGCGGTGGGCTCATCCAGGCTCACGCCCTCGGCGTCCAGAAGCGCCAGGACCGCCTCTTCCAGCGCCTGGCCTGCAACTTCATCCGGGCTCTGGACGGTGATGCGGCCCTGTTGCCACACCACCACGCCCCGCCC